>ERZ778496.171-NODE-171-length-73469-cov-6.539488_pt1 | contig 73469 bp, 57 predicted proteins | sample MGYA00433099_ERZ778496 | MGnify/ENA primary metagenome ERZ778496 (study PRJEB29527, sample SAMN07138962) | mouse gut metagenome | material: feces | host: mouse | place: China:Nanjing | collected 2016-01-25 ...
AAAAAGAGTTGGGCTGTCGCTTGGCGCGAAGCTCAACTCTTTGGTATTCTTTGGGTTAACCCTTTTGCGTGGGCTTAGTATTCCTCCTCGTTGAAGAAGAAGTCTTCTTTGGAGGGGTAGTCGGGCCAGATGTCTTCGATGCATTCGTAGGTTTCGCCTTCGTCTTCCATCTCCTGGAGGTTTTCGATTACTTCCATTGGTGCGCCTGAGCGCATGGCGTAGTCGATGAGTTCCTCGCGTGTTGCGGGCCAGGGTGCGTCCTCGAGCTTGGAGGCGAGTTCAAGTGTCCAGTACATGTCGTTATTTTGTTTATTTGTTGTTTATGACTTGTTGTTTCTGAAAATTCGCGCAAAGATACGGATTTTCTTTATATATACAAATGCTTGTGACCGATGGTTTATGAGTAATATGAGAATGTCTGTCCCTGTCCTGCGGGCGAGACGGGTTTCTGCTGGTGGGCGGCGTCGTAGGCTCCGTTGCGTATGTCGTCAATGATACGGCGGTCGCGCTTGTAGGCGGGATATTTCTCGAGGGCGTCACATATGGCGTCGTCGTCGAGTTGGTTTAGGCCGAGGATTATCGCTGTACGGTCTTGGCTGAGGTTCTGGAGTTTATCGAAGCCATACTCCTCGCTGATGCGTTTGTCGGAGATTTTTTCTTCAGGTTTCTCGACCTTGGGAGCCGGTGTTACAGGTGTTTCGGCTACCTGTCGGGGCTGTGATGCAGGCACTTGAAATTTCAGCGGGGCGTTGGGTGCGGGTGATGTCCCTGCCTGTCTGCGGCCTCCGAAATCAAATTGAGGGCCGTTGTTGCCGTTCTCGCCGTTGATTATCTGGTCCTCCTCTCCACGCAGTGTGATGTCAAATCCGGCTGCGAGGATGGTGATTTTTACCTGGTTGCCGAGCGACTCGTCATAGCGTACGCCCCAGATTACGTCGACTTCGGTGTTGATTGAGCCGATAAACTGTGTGAGCTGCTTGGTCTCGCTCATGAGGAATTTGTCCTCGGCGTTGGGGTTGAAGAAGAGGCAGAAGAGCAGTTTCTTCGAGCCCATTATGTCGCGGTTTTTGAGCAGGGGCGAGTTGAGGGCGTCCTGTATGGCAGCAGTCACGCGGCCTTCGCCTTCACCGTAGCCTGTCGAAATGATGGCCGCACCACCGTTGCGCAGTGTGGTGTCGACGTCGTTGAAGTCGAGGTTGATTTTGCCGTTGTGGGTGATGAGTTCCGAGATTGAGCGTGCGGCTATCGAGAGAGTATCGTCGGCCTTGCCGAAGGCGTTGATGAAGTCGAGGTCGCCGTATATCTCGGTGAGACGCTCGTTGTTGATAACGAGCAGTGCGTCGACATATTTTGCCATTTCGTCGGCTCCGGCGATGGCTTTTTTGATTTTGACCTGTCCTTCAAAGAGGAAGGGGATGGTGACGATGCCTACGGTGAGCAGGCCGCGCTCCTTGGCTACGCGGGCCACGACGGGGGCCGCGCCTGTGCCTGTGCCGCCGCCCATGCCTGCGGTGACAAACACCATGCGTGTGTCGTCGTCAAAGAGGCGGTTGATTTCCTCGGTGGCTTCTTCGGCAAATGCTTTGGCCTTCTCGGGTTTGTTGCCGGCTCCGAGACCGTCGCCGATCTCGAGTATGTTGGGCACTTCGGAGTGGCGCAGGGCCTGCGAGTCGGAGTTGATATTGACGAACGATACGTTTTTGATGCCTTCGCGATACATGTGGTTGACGGCGTTGTTACCGCCACCGCCCACACCGATGGCCTTGATGATTATTTTTTCGGGTTCCTCCATGCGGTGAGTGGTGAATGCTGATACGTCGTCTATATTCTGGTTGTCCATCATCTTTCTTTGTGTTTAAATTTTTAAAACTGTAAAACGGGGGGATTATCGGTCTCCCTTTACAAAGTTATTCTTCGTCTTCCTCCTCTTCAAAACCGTCGGAGATTATTCGGGCCACGCGGTTTACGAGATTGTTGTAGCCTTGTTTGAATATGTTGGTTTTCTTTTTGCCGGTGTTGGCGGATGTCTCGGTGGCTGTAGGCACAACGGGGGGCACCGGTCTTGGCGGTGTGTTCGTACCTGTGGGGGTGGGGCGAGGCACAGAGGTGCTTCCGCCGACATGCTGCTGAGGATACTGGGGCTGTTGCGGCTGCACGGGTTGCTGCGGGGTGACCTGAGGTGTCGCTGCGGGCTGCTCGACTACAGATGGCTGAGGCGTCTGTACAACCGGGGCAGGACGCTCGCTCAGACATTCCTGCGGGTCTTGTCGTGACGCGGTGTTGAGTATGGAGAGCACGTCAACCGAGTCGACTGAGTGGATGCGACCGTCAAGGATGCGGAGACGGTTGCCCGGTGCGCCCAGACGTACTTTAAGGCCTGATATCTGTTCGAGACGCTGGTTGAATCCGTTGAGTTTCGCGCCGTTGCCCACGATGATTATGCCTTCGGGGAGTTTTTCGGGTGTGAGCCCCGCATATTTTATCTGCTCGGTGATGTTGATTATAATTTCGCCTGCACGAGCCGATACATAGTTGTTTATGGTCACGAAATCGGGTTGTCCCAAAGCATGTGGCGCGTCAAGTGTCGGGAATGCCGAGCCGCCGGTCTTTTTAAGCTCCTCGGCCTGTTCTTCGAGATAATTGAGGGTGGTGATGTCGCGTGTGATGTTGCGCGAACCCATTGGGAGCACTGCAAGATGCATGAGCACGCCCCCTTTGTAGATGGCTACAGTGGTGGTCTCGGCACCGAAGTCGACAAGCATGCAGCCGAGTTTTTTCTCCTCGTTGAGCAGCACCAGTTCGGCCAGCGCGATGGGGCGGGCAAAAGTGTCCATAATCTTAAGCCCGAGTCTTTCCTCAATCACCACCGAGAGATTGCGCAAGAGCTGAGTGCGGCAACTCACGAGATTGAGGCGCGCCATGATATGGGAACCCATCACGCCTATGGGACGCGGAGTCACTTCATTGTCGACGAGCAACTCGCGCGGAGTCACCGTGACAATGCTTCGCTCGTTGAGGGAAACATCCAGAGCCTCTCTTGTGATGTCTTGGATGATTTCTTCGGAGATAATCGATTCGGAGGGCAGGCGTCGCTCGATCTCTACAGGCTGAGAGGTGAGAGAGCGACCGCCTACGCTGAGATACACTCCCTGAATCTTGCGAGGTGTCTCGCGCAGTTCCAGGCTGTTGATGACGTTGCGCACGGCGCGCTCGGTCTCCACGATGTTGCGTATGCATCCGTAGCGCACGATGTCGGAGATGGGTTCTTCCTCAACGGCTTTGACGTTGAGTGCTCCGTCGGGGCTCACGGTGCCGATAGCTCCTTTAATCTTCGAGCTACCTATTTCAAGAGCGATGATGACTTTTTCTTCCATGTTTACTTAATTTTCTGCGAAAATTAAAGGTTATGAGGTTATGAGGTTATAAGGTTATGAGGGGGGGCGGCTTTGCCCGGGTTTTGCTTTTACGGGTTATGAGGGGGAGGCTGGATTTGTTTTGGTGTGATTGTTGATTTGTTGCTCAAAGTGAGAACTGAGTCCGTTTATCAGTCTTGAGACATCATAAAATTTATTTTTGATGGAGCTATGAGTTTCAGTTGTGATGTATCCAAGATCAAGTGCTATCTCCAACTGACAGTAGGCTTCCATCAGTGATCCGAATGAGATTTCAAGAAAATGAATCTTTTCTTTTATGGACCTCCGTCCGCTGCCTTCGGCTATATTTGACGGGACTGATATTATCGCTCTTCTGAGCTGGTCGCATAGGGAATACCGCTCGGAGGCCGGGAATGTATCGATGACTGTGTAGACATCTTTAACCAGGCTTCGTGCGGCTTTGTATGCTCTCAGATTCTCAAAAGAAAAATAATCCATGTATTTGACTTGTGTCGGTTGTTGATAGTGCTTGTCTTAACCTTATAAACTCATAACCTTATAACCTTTCAATTGAGTTTACTCAATTGGAGTGCTTGGCAGGAATTGGCTTTTCGGAGTGGGCTTTGACGCCGGGGACAGTCTGGCCGGGGGCCACGTTGTCGCCGGCGAGCATGGCGTCGATGGGCACGGTCTCGTCATCCTCGCCTGAGATTACCGGCACATCCGGCGGGCGGCGGTGACGCTTGGTGGCCACGAGCTGACCGTTCCATTTCAGAGTCAGGGTGTCATATTTCTCCCAGCCCTGCTTGACGAGCACTTTGGAGTAGAATGTGCGCAGACGCTCCATCTTGTCGTCGAGCCGGTCGAGCGAGCCGAGATTGATCACGTGTTCGCGTATGTTGGGTATGAGCAGAATGTCGGTCGGACTCTTGACCTTGATCATGCCTATATAGGAGCTCCATATCGAGTCGGAACTGATATAGCTGACCAGAGGCATGAGCGAGAGGGGAGTGAAGGATGAGTCGGAGGGATTGAAATGTCCCTGGACCAGCGGCACATTCTTATGGTAGCGGGCCGAGGCCTTGACACGCTTGCCTGCGCGGTTGACATAATAGCTCTCGTTGCCGTCAAAGACTCTCAACACCGGCACTATGGGGGTCACCTTGATGCGTATGCTGCCGTCGGTGTAGCGCAGCACGCTTGCGTCCTCGATTTTGTCGAGGTCGAGCAGGCGCAGGCGTATGTCCTGAGTGTTGATGTTGGAGAGAGCTATACCCTTGGCCTTGTCGGGGAGATTGTCGAGCTCGCGAGCCAGTTCGGCCGGGCTGACGAAACGCCGGGCACCCTTGTCGCCGTCGGCATCCTCCACGGTGATGGTCATGCCTGTACACATGGCGTCGTCGCTTTCGCGAGCCGTCATGGTCAGGGCCACCACCAGGTAGGTGACGAGCATAAGTGAGAAGGCTATCTGTAAATATCGGTTCATTTAACTGGGCCCGAAGGGCTGTCAGAAAACTTTTAAACTCTAAACTCTAAACTTTAAACTTTAAACTTTCTTACTCTGTAATGTTGCGCACGATGTCGGGGAGGTAATTGCATATGTCACCGGCACCTGCGGTCAACAGGATGTCAAAGTTACGATTTTTGAGCGTTTCCACCAATTTTTCTTTGGTTATTAATATCTTATCGGCCGATTTAACATTTCGGAAAATGATGTCGGACGTCACGCCCTCGATAGGCTCCTCGCGAGCGGGATATATGTCGAGGAGTATCACCGAATCGGCGGCCGAGAGAGCGTCGGCAAAACCGTCGGCAAAGTCGCGTGTGCGGCTGTAGAGATGAGGCTGGAAAGCCACGGTGAGGTGACGTCCCGGATAGAGGGCCTTGACCGAGGCGATGGAGCTGCGCAGCTCTTCGGGGTGGTGGGCATAGTCGTCGATGATGACGCGTCCGCTGCCGTTGCGCTCCTTGAGCCACGACTCGAAGCGTCGTTTGGTGCCCTGATATGACGAGAGAGCCGTGCGTATCACCTCGGGCTCGAAGGCCTCGGTGCAGCACACAGCCGCCGCTGCGGCTATGGCGTTTTCAATATTAACCTCTACGGGCACTCCAAGGTTTACGTTGCGTATGGTGCCGCGGGGTGTCACGATGTCAAAAGTTATTGAACCGGTGTCGCGGCGTATGTAGGAAGCGTGAAAGTCGCCCTTGTCGCGCGAGTAGGTGTAGACCTTGACCCCTTGGGCCGGACGCGGCCTGAGCTTGAGGTCTTCGTGCACGATGAGTGTGCCGCCGGGCTGTATCAGTTCGGTGAAATGAGCGAAGCTCTCGAGATAGGCCTCCTCGGTGCCGTAGATGTCGAGATGGTCGGGGTCGGTGGCGGTGATGACGGCCACGGTCGGGGAGAGATGATGAAACGAGCGGTCATACTCGTCGGCCTCGATGACAGTGTAGGGCGACGAGGGGCGCAACAGGAAGTTGCTGTCATAGTTTTTCAGCACACCGCCGAGAAAGGCGTTGCATCCAATAGAGCCGCAGTGGAGTATATGGGCGGCCATCGACGATGTGGTGGTCTTGCCGTGGGTGCCGGCAAAGCAGAGGCTTTTGCTGTCGCGGGTGATGAGACCGAGGGCCCTGGCGCGCTTCATGATTTCAAAACCTCCGTCGCGGAAGTAGGTGAGTATGGGCAGGTCGTCGGGCACGGCGGGGGTGTATATCACCAGAGTGTCGGAGGGGTCGCGGAATGCGGCGGGTATGGTGTCGGCCTCGGGGCTGAACGAGATGTCCACGCCCTCGGCCGCGAGAGCGTCGGTGAGGGGTGTGGATGTGCGGTCATATCCGGCCACCTTCTTGCCTTTGGCCAGGAAGTAGCGTTCGAGGGCGGCCATGCCTATGCCGCCGGCTCCGATGAAGTATATGTTATTCGCCATGGCTTATAATGTATTTTTGAGTGTGAAGAGGTGTTGACATGAGGGGTGGGGGTCAGCGGTCGTTGCCGACGGCTTTGACTATAAGGTCGACAATCTTGTCGTCGGCGTCGCGCATGGCCATCCGGGAGATTTTGGCCGAGAGGTCTTCGCGGGCCTCAGGATTGTCGATGAGGCTGACTATGGATCCGGACAGTTGTCCGACGGCGTCCTTGTCGAGAATCATCACGGCCGCCCCGCGGGTGGAGAGAGCCTCGGCGTTGTGACGCTGGTGGTCCTCCGATACGTTGGGCGAGGGGATGAGTATGACCGGTTTGCCGAGTATCTGGAGCTCGGAGATGGTGCCGGCACCTGCACGCGACACCACGAGGTCGGCGGCCTTGTAGGCGAGGTCCATGCGGGTGATGAATGTGGTGGCCTGCACGTTGTCATAATCCTTGGCTATGCCTTGAAACCGGTCGGCACCGTAGCGGCCCGTCTGCCACAAGAGCTGCACGCCCTTGTCGCGGAGCGTGGCGAGCGATGCGGTTATGGCCTCGTTGACAGTGCGTGCGCCCAGGCTTCCGCCCACCGAGAGCACCAGCGGACGGTCGGGGTCAAAGCCGAGTTCGCGCTTGGCTTCGCGCTGCGAGAGCGGACACTCCTCGAGGTCTTTGCGTACGGGATTGCCGGTCATAATTATTTTGTCGGCCGGGAAATACCGCTCCAGACCCTCGTAGGCCACGCATATGGCTTTGGCCTTGGGAGCAAGGAGCTTGTTGGTGACACCCGGATAGGAGTTCTGCTCCTGTATGAGCGTGGGGATGCCGTGTTTCTGGGCCTGCTTGAGCACCGGTCCGCTGGCATATCCGCCCACGCCTATGGCAATGTCGGGCCTGAAGTCGCGGACTATGCGTCGCGCCTTGCGCATGGACTTCCAGAGCTTCCAGAGCACACCGAAGTTGCGCCACAGCCGTTTGCGGTCAAATCCGGCCACAGGCAGGCCCTCTATGTCGTAGCCTGCCGCCGGCACTCGCTCCATCTCCATGCGTCCGAGCGCGCCGACAAAGAGGATTTCGGCGTCGGGCTGACGTCGGCGTATGGCGTTTGCTATGGATAGAGCCGGGAAGATGTGGCCGCCTGTGCCACCGCCCGAGATAAGAACTTTCATTGTTGCTGGATTAGCGGATTAGTTTAACTGCATTTTGTTTTCGTCGCGGAGCTGCTCGGGGAGCGACTCTTTTTCCTCGGTGATGTCCTGCTTCTTGTTGCCGTGACGCGAGGCGGTGCGGCTCACCGAGAGCATTATGCCGAAGGCCATGCACGTGACAATTATCGACGTGCCGCCCTTGGATATAAGCGGCAGCGGCTGGCCCGACACGGGGAATACTCCCGTGACGATGCCCATATGAAACAGGGCCTGGAAGGCCAGCATCACGGCCATGCCCATGACTATGAGGGCGGGGTAGGTGATGGTGCACCGCGAGGCTATACCTGCGGCACGTGCCAGCAGCCAGAGATAGAGTAGAAGCACGGCCAGACCGCCTATCAGGCCGAGCTCCTCGACCACGATGGCAAAGATGTAGTCGGAGAAGGCGAGGGGCAGACGTGCGGCTTCGCGCGAGTTGCCTGGGCCGACGCCATATATGCCGCCGTTGGCCTGTGCCATGTAGCCGAGTATCTCCTGACGGTATTCGCCTGTGGGGGCGATTTCCCATTTGGGTATCGAGTCGTTGTTGTGGCGGAATATGCGGGCACGCCAGGTGGCTATGCGTGACGATGCTTTTTTGCCGTCGGTCACCATTTCAGACCGTTGGGCCTCGTCGGCGGGGATTGATTCGTCCTCGGTATAGAAATATTTAAGGTATATATATCCTGCTCCGCCGAGCACGATGATGATGCCTGCTACGCTGAACAGATGTTTCCATTTCACTCCACCTATAATCATCATCGAGCAGGTGATGGCCATAAGCAACAAGGTGTTGGTGAGTCCCTGCTCTATAAGCAGTGCCGAGAAGAATGCTATGACTGCTCCCGACCACAGCATTCCCTTTTTGGTGATGCCGACACCGTGAGGGTCTTGGTTGAGGGTCATGATGAGGGCTACGAGGAGTACGGCCGAGATTTTGACCATCTCGGCCGGGAATATGCCTATGCCCAGAAACGAGAACGACCTCCTTGCGCCGTTGACATAGTTTCCGTAAAACATTACATATATCATGGCTCCCGCACTCAGTATCGAGAACAATATGGTGAAGAGCGCGAAGTCGCTGTAATGCCGTTTGGATAGTATCCAAGTTATGCCTACGCCAAGGGCGAGCATGAACAGGTGGCGCACGATGGGGCCTATCACACCGAGCGACGAGCTGGCCACTTCGCGCGACGACGCGCTGTAAAGCTCTATCACCGATATGAGGCAGAGGGCTATGAATATGCCCCAGATGTGTTTGTCGGCCTTGGCGATGGCCTTGGGTTTGGCGATGTCCACTTTTGGTTAATTAGTAATTAGCAATTAGTAATTAGTAATTATTTAGTTGGCGATTCATGGCAATTCATGACATGACATGCCGGGCGGTGAGGTTGGTTAAACTCTAAACTCTAAACTTTCAACTTTCAACTTTAAGAGCGTTGACCTGAGCCTTGAATTGGCGGCCGCGGTCTTCGTAGCTCTTGAAGAGGTCAAAGCTGGCGCAGCAGGGCGAGAGCAATACGGTGTCGCCGCTCACGGAGATGCGGGCGGCTGTGGCTACGGCCTCTTCGATGGAGTGGGTGTCGTATATGGCGGGCACCTGGCCGGTGAAGAAGTCGAGCAGTTTGTGATTGTCCTTGCCCATGCATATGATGGCCTTGACTTTCTCCTTGACGAGCGGGAGTATCTCGGAGTAGTCGTTGCCTTTGTCCTTGCCGCCGAGTATGAGCACGGTGTCGCGGGGCATTGACTCGAGGGCATACCATGTGGAGTTGACGTTGGTGGCCTTGGAGTCGTTGATATATCTTACGCCGTTGACGGTGCCGGCCGGCTCGAGGCGGTGTTCGACGCCCTCAAAGTCGCTCAGAGCCTTGCGTATGTCGTCCTTGTCGATGTCGAGTATGCAGGCCGAGAGAGCTGCGGCCATGGAGTTGTAGAGATTGTGCAGGCCGTTGAGCGAGAGATCGGCGCGAGGCATGCGCAGATTTTCTTCGGGAGTCTCCACTACGAGACATTCCTCCTCGTCGACCCATGCGCGTGAACCCTCCTCCTTGCGCTCGGCAAAGGGATACATCGAGGCCTCGGTGGTTACGCGCTCGAGCTGGCGGCGTATCACGGGGTCGTCCTGCCAGAAGATGAAGGCATCGCGTGGAGTGAGGTTGTTGAGGATGCGGAACTTGGCATTGATATAGTTTTGCATTTCGTAGTCGTAGCGGTCGAGATGGTCGGGGGTGATGTTGAGGAGCACGGCAATGTTGGCGTGGAAATCATACATGTTTTCAAGCTGGAAGCTCGAAAGCTCGATTACATACACGTCGTGGTGCTCGCGAGCCACCTGCAGGGCCAGACTACGGCCCACGTTGCCGGCCAGGCCCACGTTGACGCCGGCGTCCTTGAGTATGTGATAGGTGAGCAGAGTGGTGGTGGTCTTGCCGTTTGAGCCGGTGATGCACACCATGCGGGCGTCGGTGTAGCGTCCGGCGAGCTCTATTTCCGAGATTACGGGTATGCCCTTGGCCACGATAGCCTCGATGACGGGGGCTGTCGGGGGTATGCCGGGGCTTTTGACCACCTCGTCGGCCTGAAGTATGCGGTCCATGGAGTGGCCGCCCTGCTCCCACTCGATGCCTTCTTCATCGAGCTGCGTGCGGTATCGTTCGGGTATCTGGCCCGAGTCGGAAAGGAATACGTTGAATCCTTTGGTCTTTCCGAGGATGGCGGCACCTACGCCGCTCTCACCTCCGCCGAGTATTACAAGAGTGTCCATCTGTATTCAATTAGTAATTAGCAATTAGCAATTAGTAATTAGTAATTTGAGTGAACGGGTTGTTTCAACCGATTTGTCAGTAACTAATAATTGCTAATTACTAATTGCTAATTACTAATTGCTAATTACTAATTACTAATTGCTAATTCCCCCACGGGGGGGGTGTTATCTTATTTTGAGTGTTATGAATGTAAGTACCGCAAAGAGTATCGAGAGGATCCAGAATCGGGTGACAATCTTTGGCTCGGCCATTGCTCTGCGCGGCAGGCTGATGAGCGCGGGGATGCCCTCTTTCTGGAAATGGTGATGAAGCGGGGCCATGCGGAAGATGCGCCGGCCGGCTCCGTATTTCTTTTTGGTATATTTGAAGTAGCCGGTCTGGATGATTACCGAGAGGTCTTCGGCAAAGAATATCAGACACAGCAGGGGTATGAGCAGCTCCTTGTGGATGAGGATGGCAAACACGGCGATGATGCCACCGAGGGTGAGCGAGCCGGTGTCGCCCATAAATACCTGTGCCGGATTGGCGTTGTACCATAGAAAGCCTATGAGCGCGCCCATGAGTGCCGAGATAAACACTACCAGTTCAGACGACCCGGGTATATACATTATATTAAGGTATGTCGAGTAGATGACGTTGCCGCCGAGATAGGCCATGATGGCCAGGGCCGCACATATGACGGCCGAGATGCCGGCACACAGACCGTCGAGGCCGTCGGTGAGGTTGGCTCCGTTGCTTGTGGCGGTCACGGCGACTATCACAACTATCACAAACACCACCCATCCGCCGGTCTGGGCATACTTGCCCATCCATGAGGTGAGTGACGCATAGTCAAAGTTGTTGCCCTTGACAAAGGGTATGGTGGTCTGGGTGGACTTGACGTCGGGCGACTGTGTGAACTCCGACACTTCGGCAAACTCTGTCTCGGGGTGCTCGCCGGTCTGCTCGATGCGGGTCGACGAGTCGCTCACCGTCACCTGACGCTGGGTGATGTCGGGGCTCAGACACATGGTAAGGCCTACCAGCAGTCCGAGGCCCACCTGGCCGACAATCTTGAATTTGCCCTTCATGCCGTCCTTGTTGTGCTTCTTGATCTTGAGATAGTCGTCAAGAAAGCCTATGGTGCCGCACCACACCGTGGCGATGAGCATCAGCACCATATATATATTGGTGAGATTGCCTACCAGCAGACAGGGCACTATGAGCGAGAGTATGATGATGACGCCGCCCATGGTGGGGGTGCCCTCCTTCTTGAGCTGACCTTCGAGGCCGAGGTCGCGTATGGTCTCGCCTATCTGCATCAACTGCAGACGGTCGATAATCTTGCGCCCTATCACGAGGGCTATGATCAATGCAAGCAGAAACGCCGCTCCCGAGCGAAATGTGATGTAGGTCATCAGTCGCGCTCCGGGCACTCCGGATGTCTGCTGAAGATATTCGGCTAAATGATATAACATTGGTTGTCCTTATTTCATACGTTTGACTCAAGACACTCTCTCACCACCTCGCGGTCATCGAAATGGTGTTTCATACCCTTGATTTCCTGATAGTCCTCGTGGCCCTTGCCGGCGATGAGTATCACGGTGCCGGGATGAGCGAGGGCCACGGCCGTGCGTATGGCCTGGCGGCGGTCGGTGATGTGGAGAGTGCGTGTGCGGGCCTCCTCGTCAAGTCCCTCCTCCATGTCGGCGAGTATGTCCTCGGGCTCCTCGAAGCGGGGATTGTCGGAGGTCAGTATGAGCCGCTGCGAGCGTGCCGCGGCCTCGCGTGCCATGATGGGACGCTTGCCCTTGTCGCGGTTGCCGCCGGCTCCGACCACGGTGATGATTTCGCCTTTGTGGCCGATGACCTCACGTATGGCCTGGAGCACGTTGACCACGGCATCGGGCGTGTGGGCATAGTCGACGATGGCGGTCACCCCCTTGGCTGAATGGAACGCCTGGAAGCGTCCGGCCACAGGCACGAGGGCCGAGATGGCGCGGAGCACCTCTTCATTGTCCCAGCCCAGGAGTATCGAGGCTCCGTAGACGGCGGTGAGATTGTAGGCGTTGAAGCGGCCGGTGAAGAGTGTCTCCACCTCGTGTCCGTTGAGGCTCAGCAGAGTGCCGTCGAGACGCTGCTCTACGATGCGCCCCTTGAAGTCGGCTTCGGAGCGCAGCGAGTAGTTGTGGCGCGAGGCCGCGGTGTTCTGGAGCATCACGTCGCCCACCTTGTCGTCGGCGTTGGTCAGGGCAAAAGCGGTTGAGGGCAGGTGGTCGAAAAACGATTTCTTGGCCTGCAGATAGGCCTCGACGGTCTTGTGATAGTCGAGATGGTCGCGTGTGAGGTTGGTGAATATGCCCCCCTCGAAATGCAGTCCGGCTATGCGGTGCTGATGGGCGGCGTGAGAGCTGACCTCCATGGCGCAGTATTCACATCCGGCGTCGACCATCCGTCGCAACATCTCGTTGATGGTAAGCGGGTCGGGGGTTGTATGGTCGGTCGGGTAGGGGGTGGTCTCCACATAGTTGCACACGGTGGACAGCAGTCCGGCCTTGTGGCCGAGCAGACGGGCCATCTCATAGATGAGTGTGGCGGTGGTGGTCTTGCCGTTGGTGCCGGTCACGCCCACCAGACGGAGCGAGCGCGAGGGGTTGCCCCACCATTCCGAGGCCATATATCCGAGGGCTATCGCGCTCGAGGGCACGACCACATAGGTCACGGCCGACGAGAGCTGCTCGGGCAGACGCTCGCACACCACGGCCGAGGCTCCGGCCTCCTGTGCTTTGTGTATGAAGTCATGTCCGTCGACGCTCACGCCCGGCACGGCCACAAAGAGTGTGCCCGGCTCCACGCGGCGCGAATCGGAGGTGATGGCTGTGATTTCCTTGTCCTGTTCACCGATTATCTCGGTGATTTCTACGGGAGAGATTATCCTGTTGAGTCGCATAACAGCAAATAATTAAACTTAACTCTTAAACTCTGAACTTTTTTTGACTTTAAACTCATCTAACGCGTCAGCGTCAGGTGTACCGTGTGGCCCGGGTCGATGAGTGTGCGTGGCGCGGGGGTCTGCGTGTGGACAAATCCCGTGCCCGAGAGAGTCACGTCATAACCCGCTGTCTCAAGCACCTCCACGGCGTCACGCGCGCTGAGACCGCGCACATCGGGCAGTCCCGAGCCTGACCTTGCCGACGGCCCCTTGATGGTCTTGCGGTTGGGCATCGCAAAGGGCGACCTTACCTTCTTGTAGGGGTCGGCCCCGGTGGTGGCATAGAATGTAGGGCCGATGTCGGAGGGGGAGGCCGACTCGTAGTCCGAACTGTTGCCCAGCAGTCCGCGGGCATAGAGCTTCATGGCGATATTGCGCATCACCTGGCCCGACGTGGTGGCCGCACCGAAGAAATTTCTGGTGGGATGACACGTGAGCACCACACATGAATATCGGGGAGCCTCGGCGGGGAAAAATCCGCAGAAGGCGAGTCGCTTCTTGGCGGTGTTGTATTGTCCGTTCTCAATCATGTAGCAGGTGCCTGTCTTGCCTGCGATGCGCACCACCTTGTTGCGCAGAAAGCGTCCCGTGCCGTGCTCGCCCCACACCACATTGGTGAGCATGCCGCGCATAATCTCGGCCGTCTTGGGCGAGCATGCGCGTCCGTTGCCGAGATAGGAGGGGGGAAGCACCGAGTCGACCGAGCCGCGCAGCTCCTTGACCAGTCGCGGGCGCACAAACACTCCGTCGTTGGCTATCGCATTGTAGAGCGCGAGGGTGTAGAGGGGCGGTATCTCGGTGGCGTAGCCGTAACACTGGCGCGAGAGGGCTATGCGTCCGCCGCGGTCGGAGGGCACCGAGTCGATGCGCGGTATCACCTCGCCGGCTATGCCGGTGTTGAGCGGCTCGAGAAATCCGAGCTGCTTGATGCGGGCATAGAATCCGCCCGGGTGAGAGTCGTATTTCGACGTGATGATGCGCGCCATGCCTATGTTGGACGACTGCTCGATGACGTCGCCGGCACGTATGGCCGTCGAGTGGTGAGAGTCGGTGATGGGGCGTCCGCCGGCATAGGCCCAGCCCGAGCCGGTGGGGAGCATCTGGTCAAAGTCGGTGAGTATGCCGTCCTCCACGGCTATCATCATCGAGAGGGTCTTGATTACCGAGCCGGGCTCATAGCCCATCACGGCGCGGTTGCGGGCCTCGATGTAGCCGGGGCCGTGGGGATTGAGCTCGAGGTTGGATATGGCCTTGATGTCGCCGGTCTTCACGTCCATGAGCACAGCCACGCCCCAGTCGGCACCGCAGGTGTCGAGCACATTGTTGAGCTCGCTCTCCACGATGTCCTGCATGTTGATGTCGATGGTTGTCACGATGTCACAGCCGGGGATGGCCGGTATCTTGGCCAGGTCGGCGATGTCCTTGGTGAGATTGACCTTGGCGGTGGTGCCGGTGCGTCCGTAGAGGAGCGAGTCGAGTGCTTTCTCGAGACCCGAGATGCCGTGTATCTCCTTGCTCTCGGCAGTCTGTCCCACACCGCCGATGGAGCGGCGGGCCATGTTGCCGTAGGGGTTGAAGCGGCGCATGTTTTTCTCGAAGTAGAGCCCGGTGCGGTTGCGGTTGCCCTTGAAGTAGGGGAGAGTCTTCATCAGCTCCATGTCGGAGTGGGAGAGGTTGGTGATTATGCGATAGGCTCTGGGTCGCTTGTTATGCTCCTTCTCGAGCGGTTTGAGCAGATAGGTTTTCCACTGGGCGGCGGTTTTTTCGGGAAAGTTGGCTGCCATGGCTTCGGCCAGCTCGTCGATGGTCTCGAGGAGTTTGGATGTGTTGAATTTCTCGGCGCGATAGTCGATGCGGGCCGTGTAGTAGCTGAGGTTGGTGGCCAGGACGGAGCCGTCGGATGCGAGTATGTTGCCGCGGTGGGGTATGATGTCCTGCGACAGCGACATGAGGCTGTCGGCCTTGTGGTTCCACTTGTCGGCGTAGACCACTGTGGTCTCGCACAGCTTTACGGATATGAAACCTGACAGCACAAGTATACAGAGCACTACGAATCCGTAGCGAAAAAGTATGTTGCTCCGATTGTCATTCTTCATTGCCATAAAACTATTGACGTTTCTTTTGTGTGTATGTTATGACTGTTGTCATGCTCACTTCTTGACTGTGAACGGCGGCTGGGGCTGCACGCGCAGGTTGAGGTGGAGCGAGTCGACCATATGCTGCATGGAGGTCTCGCGTATGCGGCTCATGAAGAGGCTGCGCTCGCGCGAACTTTCGTTCTGCACGATTTCGAGCTGTTTCTGCAGAGCCTCGATTTTCTCTATGTTGGTGCGGTAGGTGAATTTGGTGGTGATATACACCATTATCACGATGATGAAGATGAGTATGGGCAGCCAGTGACGTGCGAAAAAGTCGCTCGAAATCACCTGACCGCGAAACACTTTGAATATGTAGGGCGACTTCTTCTTGGCTGTAGTCGTCTTTGTTTTTGCCATATAAACTCTCAACTCTAACCGTTTGACACTATATTTTCACGGCCACACGCAGCTTGGCCGAGCGCGAGCGCGGGTTGCGCTCCACCTCGTCGTCGTCGGGGGTTAAGGGGCGTGAGCTGACAGGGCGCAGCGGGGCGTTGACGCGTCCGAAGAAGTCCTTGTCCTGACGCCCCTCGACATTGCCGGTCTTGATGAAATTCTTGACCATGCGGTCCTCGAGCGAATGGTATGTGATGACGGCCAGACGTCCGCCGGGACGCAAAACCTTGAGCGCGCCCTCCAGCAGTTCGCGCAACGCGCCCATCTCGTCGTTGACCTCTATGCGCAGGGCCTGGAAGAGCTGGGCGAGCTCTTTTTTCTCCTTGCGCGGGTCGATGAGCGGCTTCACGATGTCGATGAGCTGTCCCACGGTGTCGAGCGGTCTGCCGGCCTCGCGGGCTCTGACGATGGCGTCGGCCATGCGGCGGGCCTGTGACAGCTCGCCGTAGATTTTAAGGATGTCGCTCAGACGGTCGCGGTCGGTCTCGGCCAGCAGACGCGAGGCCGGGCGCGAGGCCGAGCGGTTCATGCGCATGTCGAGCGGTCCGTCGGCTCTGAACGAGAAGCCGCGCTCGGGGGTGTCGAAGTGATGAAACGACACACCGAGGTCGGCCAGCACGCCGTCCACTCCATCAACGTCATAATAGCGCATGAAGTTTGTAATGAAGCGAAAATTACTGTAGACCATCGTGAAGCGCGGGTCATCCTTGGGGGCCCGGCTCACGGCATCCATATCCTGGTCAAACGAATACAGGTGTCCGCCCATCGCGTCATCGAGACGCTCGATGACGGCACGCGAATGACCGCCTCCGCCATAAGTGGCGTCGACATAGATTCCTCCGGGCTTTATGTCCAGAGCTTCAAGGCATTGTGGCAGCAAGGCCGGGATGTGATAGGGCTGGTCGCTCATAGTCGTTTTTTATTAGACCTCAAAATTACTAAAAATTTGCAAAAGCAAACAGAAAAGAAGTCATACATTATATAAAAAGTTATTAACATAAAGCCACGAACCCTTAAAATGAGGCTCAAAAGGTTTACAAATGCAAACGCAGGGCCGGTTTGCGTCATGCTGTCGCGGTGATAAAGAGGCCATGAAAATCAGCTTTCTATCAATGTAAATCCGTAATAAATGTTAACAGGCGTGACGCTCGAGTTTCCCCTCATAATGTCATAGGTAAGATATGTTGGCTATTTGGCAAAATCATGGCAAAAACTTCTATATATCTTCCCGTTTATAGTGTTTTCTTAACGAAAATATCTCAAATTGCTCGGATTTGCCTGATTTTAACATATGTTTCTCCACTCTGAGTAACCTATTGTCATGCAGAGTCTTTTGCAAAAATCACGTCGACAAAACAAGTTAAATACAGTTAAAAATCGGGGGGGGGTATTTTTAAAAAAAATTAATTAGTAATTTTGCAGTGCCCCCTCCTTATTGATAACACGGCAAACCATGGAACTTCAAATATGTGAACGAACCGTTCAACGCCTGTATTGAGAACATTTATGGGAAAAGCGCATAGAAAACAATAGTAACCAATCATTAAATAAACCAGTAATTTTATGAAAAAGAAAGGAATCATAGGGCTTTTCATGATCCTTTTTATGCTGGCTATATCTCCATTACACCTTGGAGCGCAAGTCGCTGTGGGTGGCGAAGGGTCTAAGCAGCAGACTAAAGCATCAGTGGTTTCGGGACAAGTGTTTGACACCGACGGTGAGCCGCTTGCAGGTGTGACCATCCGAAACGTCAAGTCAAAGTCGGCCGGATGTATCACCGATATTGACGGTAAATTTCGTATGCCCGTCTCCGGCTCGACCCGCATAGCCGTGAGCTACATCGGCAAGAAGCCTGTAGAGATGAATGTCACTCCCGGCAAGCCTGTCAAAATCATCATGGAGGATGACGAGTCAAAACTCAGCGAAGTGGTGGTGACCGGTATCTACTCGCGCAACAAGGAGAGCTTCACGGGTTCGTCCAAGACGTTTGACTCCTCGGAGCTCAAGGGGGTTGGCAGCCAGAATATCATACAGTCGCTCAAGACTCTCGACCCTGCGTTTACGGTGCTGGAAAGCAATGATTTCGGTTCCGACCCCAACCGTCTGCCTGACCTCGAGATACGAGGCAAAAGCTCCATCGTAGGACTCAAGGAGGAGTTTGGCGAAGATCCCAACCAGCCTCTTTTCATCCTTGACGGTTTCGAGTCGACGCTACAGACCATTATGGACCTCTCGATGGACCGCATACAGTCAGTGACGCTTCTTAAGGACGCAGCCTCTACGGCCATCTATGGATCAAAGGCATCCAACGGTGTAATTGTGGTCGAGACGAAAGCACCCGAAATGGGTCGTCTCAAGATGAGTTACAATGGTACATTCCAGTGCTCTTGGGCTGACCTCACCGATTATAATCTTATGAACGCAGCCGAGAAGCTCGAGTTTGAACGTCTCTCCGGCAACTTCGAGCATACCAACGCGGATTCGCAAGAGGCTTTGGTGATGCGTTACAACCGTCTCCTTGCTAACGTCAAGAGAGGAGTCGACACCTATTGGCTTTCCGAGCCTCTGCGTGACGGGCTCAACCAACGTCATAACATATATCTCGAAGGCGGTAGCAACGAGCTCCGTTTCGGTCTCGGCGTCAACCTCAACAAGATTACGGGTGTGATGAAAAACTCCGACCGTACCACCGGCGGCGGCTACCTCGACATCACCTACCGTCTCGGCTCGTTGCGCTTCATGAATAAACTCACCGTCGACTATATGGAGAATCATAATCCTATAGTGGCCTTCTCCGAATATGCCAACGCCAACCCCTATTATCCCAAGCGCAATCCCGACGGCAGTGTGGAGAAGTGGCTTGAATCGCCCGATATGGAGGGCTTCACTTCTGCCTCCCCCTCGGTGGGCAATCCTCTCTGGAACGCTTCGCTCAACTCTTACAACCGCGGCAATTCTCTTAACGTACGCAATAACTTCAACCTCGAGTGGCGTCCTATCGATGAGCTCATGGTGCGTGCACGTGTCAGCGTAAGCAAGGGTACGGACGAGACTGAAGTGTTTACCTCACCACAGGACACCCGCTTCAACGGTACAGAACTCCTTAAGAAAGGCTCATATTCCGACAACCGTACCGACGACTTCTCCTACGACGGAGACTTTACCGTAACATTCGGTAAGAGCTTCCGTCAGTCACATCAGGTCAATGCCGTAGTCGGTGCCTCAATCCGTGAGAATCAGAGCAAGCTGAAAAGTTTTTCGGCTCAGGGATTCCCCGAAGGCGACTTCACCACACCCGGATTTGCCAACCAGTATACACAGGGCGGCAAGCCATCCTATACGGAGGCAAAGAGTCGCGGAGTCAACTTCTACTTCAACGGTGGATATGCCTATAAAAACAAATATCTTCTTGATGTCAACTACCGTCTGGACGGCTCCTCGGTGTTCGGCTCCAACCGTCAGTTTACCACCACTTGGGCCGTTGGTCTCGGATGGAACCTCGCCAACGAGGCTTTCATACAGAACGCCACCGACATATTCAACATGCTGAAGATACGTGGCTCCATCGGTAACCCTGGTAACCAGTCGTTCGGTTCCTTCAACTCGATCACGACCTATAAGTACAACAACTGGATGCTCAACAACTTCGGTACCGGTGTGCTTATCGACGCTTTCGGCAACCCCGACCTCGACTGGCAGAAGACCATCGACCTTAACATCGGTCTCGACCTGAGTATGTTCAACCGTCTGCACCTCACCCTCGACGCCTACCGCAAGAACACAGACCCGCTTCTCGCTAATATAGGAATACCACTCTCCGTCGGCATCTCGCAGCGTCTTGAGAACATCGGACAGCAGATTAACACCGGTATGAGCGGAACCCTGCGCTATGCCATAATCTATAAACCCAAGCAGCGCATTAACTGGACAATGAGCCTCTCGGGTGCGACCAACAGGGCCGAATACCGCAAGATCGGTGCCAAGCTCAGTCAGTACAACCGTGAGAATATGACCAAAACCTTCACACGCTACCGCGACGGCGGTTCTCCGACGGCAATCTACGCTGTGCGTTCGGCCGGCATAGACCCTGCCTCAGGTAAGGAGATATTCATAACCGCAGGAGGTTCCTACACATTCTCACACAACTATGACGACGAGGTGGTGGTAGGTGACACCCGCCCCGACATAGAAGGTGTATTCGGAAACACCTTCTACTGGAAAGGTTTCTCGGCAAGCGTCCATGTGCGCTACAGTCTCGGAGGCAAGGCATTCAATACGACACTCTATCAGAAGGTGGAGAACCTCTCGGCTACCGCCTTACAGAACAACCAGGACAAGCGAGCCCTGTATGACCGCTGGCAGCAGCCGGGTGACATATCTCAGTTCAAGGGCATACGCGAGCACTATTCGAGCAACCCCATGTCATCGCGCTTCGTCCAAAATAACGATTACATCACTCTCGAGTCAGTGCGCATAGGCTACGAGTTGCCCTACAAGTGGGTGAGATACATAGGCGCGCAGGGCATGACAATCAATGCCTACATGAACGAGATAGCCCGCTGGGCCACGATAAAGGACGAGCGAGGCACATCCTACCCGTTTGCCCGCAGCATGTCTGTCGCAGTGGGGCTTAACTTCTAATCTTTATATAAAGATACATATGAAAATCAAGAATATAATATCAGCCGCTATCGTTCTGCTGTCGGTAACCTCCTGCTCCGACTATCTCGACGTAAAGCCAAGCGACCGTATATCCGAGACCGTCAATTTCTCCTCGCTTGCCGGATTCCGTCAGGCTCTCAACGGCATATACGTAGAGCTTAACTCCAATCAACTCTACGGACGCTCGCTTTCGTGCGAATTTATTGAGACAATGGCCCAGCGTTATGCCGTATTTGCTGAAAACAAGTCGGCCACCGAGATTATGAACCTTAATTTCGGCAGTTCGACGGCTCAGTCAATAACGGAGTCAATCTGGGGCAAAGCCTACAATCTTATAGCCAATGCCAACCTGATAATAAAGAACTGTGAGGAAAACCGTGCCGTGCTCCCCGACGAGTACTATCATATAATCAAGGGTGAGGCCTACGCTCTGCGCGCCTATCTCCACTTTGACCTATACAGGCTGTTCTGTCACGCCTACAGCAGCAGTTCATCGTCAACTGCCATACCCTACTACGAGGCATTCTCACTCAACGTTAATCCGTCACTTCCTTCCAATGAGTTCATGGACAAGGTCATCGCCGACCTCACCATCGCTGAGCAGGAGCTACAGGACGACCCCATCATACGTTATGGTGTCGCAGGCAATCCCAAGGACGTGTTTCTTTCCTACCGCAACCTGCGTCTGAACCTCTATGCCGTGCAGGGACTCATGGCCCGCGTATATTACTATATATGTCAGCCCGACGGCCTCGAAGATGGTAATGCCGAATACAAGAGGCTGGCATATGAGTATGCCAAGAAGGTAATAGACATTCAGGAGACATACTTCCCCTGGGTCAACGCCACTGATGCTCTTACATCCACAGTCATAGACCACGTGTTCTCTTCTGAGGTGATGTTTGCTCTCCAAAACCTCTCTCGCGAATCGCTCTACAACTCCTGTTTCAATGCCAATAATCTCAAGCCGGCCGCTCTACTTGGATGCCGCAATGACGTAATCACCGAGATATTCGGCGGTTCGAAGGCTGGACAGGACTATCGCTACCGAGCCAACTTCCCCAACACGGTGTCGGTCGGCACCACCCCCTATCGAGTGTTCACCAAATACGAGGGCACCGATTCGCTCTACGCCCAGATGATACCGATGATACGTATCTCCGAGGCATATCTTATTGCCGCAGAGATCGGCCCGGAGGAAGGGGAGCGTCTTGAGCTTTTCAATACATTCCGTGAGCATCGGGGCATATCGGAACGTACAAGCGACATCAACGAGCTTACTCACGATGATCTTCGCCACAACACTCTGCTCGACAGGGAGTGGATCAAGGAATTCATCGGTGAGGGTCAGCTTTTCTTCTGGTACAAATGCCATGGCAGTCTGGGCATGCGTTCGGCCAACGACCCCGAAAACAAAACCCCGTTCTATGTGGCGTCAACGTCTAAATACGTCATCCCGATACCTGATGCCGAGACAAAGTATAACTAATCTTCAGCTATTAAAGATATGAAAAGTCTTTATAAGATATTACCCAGTATAGCACTCGCCGCCACTCTCTTTATTACCTCCTGCGAGAAGGAGCTCGACACTTACAAAGGTGAGAACGGCATGTATTTCGACACCTTCTGGAAAGGGGCCGAGACGTTCACCGACACCATCGACGTGCCATGGGGCATGAAAAACTCCTCAGTATACACACAGAAGATCGAGCTGGTGGTAAAGCTTTTCGGTAATATCTCTTCGGTCGACAGGCCATTTGAGATAGTAATCGAGGAGGCTCCTACCTATGTCAGCCAATACAAGCCCTCCGCCGGTGACGGGGAGGAGGTGGAGGAGGCCGTCAACCCACAGCCTCTCGATGTAGAGCCGGAAATACCTACCGATAAGGCTGAGCCAGGCATCGACTATGTGATTTCAGGCACGACTTTCGTAATGCCTGCAGGGGCCGCGGAGGTGTCCATACCCATCACGCTCATGCGTCGTGACGACCTGCATCTATGCAAGCGCAGTTTCAAGGTAAGACTCATAGAGAATACCTCGCTCAAATTCCTTTTCTCCCGCAGTCTCCCCGAGTATGACGTGGACGGCAATCTCTCATGGCGTCCCATGGACTTCCAGCGCATCATACGCATGGATGAGTCATTCCCCATACCCACATGGTGGGGCATACGCGGTGAACCATACTTCGGTGAATGGTCGCAGAAAAAGGCCATGCTCATATGTGACATAATGAACATCGACCGCGAGCGTTGGATGGCCGATGAGCTTCAGGTAGGTTACCTGCGTTTTGCCGGACAGTACATGCAGAAGTATCTCGACGAGCAGAAACTTGCCGGCAACACTATATACGAAGACGAGAAGGACTCTAACGGCGACCCTATAGAAATGGTGATGGGGCCCGAGTCGCAGCTCTGACAACCTCTAACAGTTAAATTGTAATTACGTATAATAAATGAAACGCAATCACATATATGGCCTCATCGTCACAGCGGCAATGGCCATGGCGGCCCCGGCCTGCTCCGACGATCTTGGCAACTATACCTATACCCCCGTCAATGAGGTAGATGTGGCATATGGCGACGAGTTGGTGCGCGGTGAGACATATACCTACATGGCCCACTCCGATTATATGCGCTTCTCTCCGAAATTAGAGTCTTCGCTCGGCATCACCGACGATGCGTCCTATGACTTTGAGTGGCGTATAATCCCTAATGACGCTCTGTCGGAAGACATCGACCCCGAGGAAGTTGTAGTGTGCCGCGAGCGCGAAATCAATTATCTCGTTGCTTTGCGTCCCGGGAAATACAACTGTTATTTCAGTGCCAAGGATAAGTCTACAAGCGTCACATGGACCGTCCCCTTCAAAATCATAGTCACCTCGGCCACCAACGAGGGTTGGCTCGTGTTGTGTGACGTAGGTGACAAGACCCGTCTTGACATAATATTCAACCGTACCGAGACCGAAGACATGCTCTTCCGCGATATGCTTGCTGACTTCGACTTCGACACCGGCAAGCCTCTCGGACTCTTCTACAATTATTCTACCTACCGTCGTCCCACCCTGCTCGTCACCGACAAGGACACCTACTGTCTTGATTCCGACGACCTGCACGCCGGTGATGACAACCGTCTCGCATGGGACTTCGGTCTGACCCCCGACAAGCTCAAAATCAAGGCTTCGGCCATCTCCCATCTTGCTAAGAAGAAGGTGTGGGCGGTTATTGACGATAATGACGAGCTTTACACCCTCACACTCGTCACCGACGACGGCACTATTGAGAGCGGTGCGGTATTTCTCTATCCCATGACCAAGATCGAAGGCAAGGAGCAGTTCAAGCCGGCCCCTTTCATCGGCATACATCCCAAGTGGGCGATGGGCGGACGTTTTGAGGTAAATCCGTTCCTCCTCTACGACGAGACCAACTCGCAGTTTCTCGTACTCACCAACAACTCCGTATATCCCGAAGTCATGACGTTTGAAAACAACAATCTCTTCGAGAATCCCACGGGTGGCCGCACAATGGTGTGGATGGAGCCGGTGAGCCAGCTCAATAGAGTTTCGTCCGTGCTCCGGGATCCTGCAACCAATGAAATGTTCTATTACGGCATCGGATTCTACACCAAGGAGGTCACCGAGGGTAGCAAAAAGACTACCATCAACTATCAGTGCCAGGAAGGATACTGCCAGATTATAGGTCCCGGCGTTGAACGTGCCGAGCATTTCGCTTTCCATCACATGTGGAACTATCTCTTCTACAGTGTCGGCTCCAAGGTCTACAAGTTTGACCTCACTAACCCGTCGGTTCCAGCCGTTCAGGTGCTCGACTTCCCGGGTGAAGAGATTACCGAACTTAAGTTCAACCCGTTCTACTATCCCTCCTACAAGCGTTGGCAGCGCAACCGTGAATATGACCTTGTGATCGGTTCAAACGTTCAGGGTAAGGACGATAGCGAGTGTGGCATCGTGCGCTTCTACAATATCCCTGAACTATATACCGGTGCTATAACTCTCAAGAAGGAGTTTGACGGTTTCGGACGCATTGTCGAGATTGTATATAAGGAACCTGCAAAATAACAACATAAATACAGTAGAAAACATGAACATTAAAAGCATAGCCATTACAGCACTCCTCGCTGCTGTCGGTGTGTCTTCTCTTTCGGCCGGCTATACCGTGAGCGGTAATATCAGCGGACACGGCGGACGTATACTCTTTCTCCGTCCCACATCACTCGAAAAGGCCGACACTTTGGCCAACGTTGTCACATCCGACGGGTCCTTCAAATTTACCGGTGACGTGACCGCTCCATTCGAGGCCAAGATTATAGCTGTGGGCACTCAGGTAGATATACCGGTGTTTATCGAAAACGGTGCCGATATAAAAGTTGACGCCAAGACTGACAGCCGTCTTGTGCGCACATCCGGTGGCGGTGCGCTTCAGCAGTGCCGCAATGCCTACAACAATCTTGAGATTGAGACCGCTGCACGTCGTGACTCTGTCAATAATTACTATCGCACCACTTATGACCTCAACGACTACTTTTGGGTAGTGCAGCTCAAAGGCGCGCTCCAGCAGGAGAACGATCGTTTCGAGGCTGCGGAGGATGATTTCCTGTCAAAGAACGACAACATGGTCAGCGCGTCCGTAATAGCCCAGAGATTAAACACCCTCACGCGCAACAAGACTCTCCACAAGAAGTATTCCCTTCTCGGCCCCAACGCTCTTGCTTCGGAGCGCGGAAAGATGCTCAAGGAGAAAGCCGAACTATCATCCCAGATTTCGGTCGGCGGCATAGCTCCCGACTTCACAATGCTCACTCCCGACGACAAGCCCATCACCCTTCACGGCATCAAGGGCAAAGTCAAGATTCTCGACTTCTGGGCATCATGGTGTGGCCCCTGCCGTGCCGAGACACCCAATGTCAAGGCCATATATGACGACTTCCATTCCAAGGGGCTCGAGGTCATAAGCGTATCGCTCGACACCAGTAAGGCCGCATGGATAAAGGCTATTGAGAAGGACGGCATGAACTGGCACAATGCTTCCGAGCTTGACAAGGGCAACACCGCACGCGATGTCTACAAGGTGTATGGTATTCCCTATATGCTCATCCTTGACGAGAACAACCGCATCATCTCCGAAGGTCTGCGTGGAGAGAGGCTCCGCGAGTTTATCGCCTCTCAGTTTCCCGACTGACAGAGACCAATTTATTAACCATTATAAATAAATCAATCGATTATGAAAAAAATCTTTACCCTCATTATCGCAGCAGCCATGGCCGCGCCTGTCGTTTCGGCCGAAGACGTCAAGATGTCAGTCTATGAGCGTTCGGGAGAGCTGACCGACGGATTCGTGCCCGGTGCGTTTGTCGGTTACATCACAAGCCCTGTGAGCTATGATGAAGGCACCAAGCAATACACCATCACCAATTGCCTCGGCTATGACAAGGCTAACGTGGTATTCAAAGTTCTTGAAAGCGAGAAAGTAGTGTGTGGCGGTGTTACCCGCTATGGCATTGAATATGTTGCGGATACCGAGCCGGCTGAAGGCAGCATCGTCAAGACCAACGGCTCGAATAAGGTCGATTTCGTTCTGAATCCCGAGGATCCGGAAAATCCTGACAATCCTAAGGACAATGCGTTTCGTTCGGGCGTTGTTTCCGGCGGCGAGGATTCCTATCAGTTTGTAAAGCCCGCGATGTGGGGCATTACCGAATACACTACTGATGCCGCTCTTCCCAACATGATCAAGCGCACCTATGCTGTAAAGCAGGGCAGCGGTTACAAGTTTGTCTTTGAGTTTGACTCGGTGGCACAGTGGATTGACTCGGGCGAGGGTTATGAGTATGCCGAATATCCCGCTCCCTACAACATGCTTGTCTTCTCTTATCCCGCCGACGGGGAAGGCGACGGTGACCAGACAGCAATCACTGACATCACGGCCGACAACGACGCCCCGGTGGAATATTACAATCTTCATGGCGTGCGTGTGGAGAATCCCACCCAGGGGCTCTACATCCGTCGTCAGGGCGACAAGACTCAGAAAGTAGTCATCCGCTAATCAGCGACTGACATAGTCCTGTAGAGGACGCAGAGAACGGGAGGTGGACATTTTAAGTAACTGCTCCCGTTCTCAACGTATTAAAATATACCAGTCTGTTAATTACTCTATTAATGAAACGACTTATCACTCCGCTTATCACCGGCGCGTTAGCATTGCCCGCCATGGCCGCCGATCCGGCTCCGCTTCCGGCCGACTTTGACTACACAGCCGTAACCAATCACTTTATCGAGTGTCTCGAAGGCCAGATTGACGGCGTATATGCCCCGGCCGTTTACAAGAGCGACTACACCATAGCTCATGACGATGTGGCGGCAGTCACAGCACGCATATGGGAGGAATGGGCCAAGGCCAACAACAAGTTTACTGTCGTCGACAAGAAAGAGCAGGATTTGCGCCGCTCGCTCAAGCCGTTTCCCGGCAATCTCGTCTCCTACACCATACCCACCTCGCTTGAGCCGTATTTCAATGAGCCTAACGAGCCTTACAAATATGAAGGACCAGATGCCAAGATGCAATACAACATAGGCACCAAGGGCACCCCTTCGGGTCCGATGCCAATGTTTATACTCCTTCACGGCTCAGGCCCGGTGTCGAGCGAAATCGCCAACATGAAGGTGGTGGCCGCGCAGGGTCATGACGACCCGAGCATATATTTTGTGCCCCGTATCCCCAACGGTATACAAAACTGGTATCGCTGGTTTTTTAAATCAAAGCAGTGGGTGTGGGAAAAAGTAATCCGTCAGGCTTTTCTGCGCAGCGACATCGACAGTGACCGCCTCTATTTTATGGGTGTCTCCGAGGGAGCTTACGGCACTCAGCGTCTCGCATCGTTCTATGCCGACTATCTTGCCGGTGTCGGTCCGATGGCCGGAGGCGAGCCTCTGGTCAACGCGCCTGCCGAAAATCTCCGCAACATCTATTTTGCCATACGCACCGGCCAGCTCGACACCACCTACGGACGCTCGACACTCACAGCCTATGCAGACGAGTATCTCAATGCTCTTCAGCATAGCGACCCCGAAGGGTATGCCCATAATGTCACCATTGTCCCGGGCGTGGGCCATAACCTCGGAGGCGACTATCGCATCTCCCATCTGCTGGCCGAGCGCACCCGTGTCACCAATCCAAAGCATGTGCGCTGGGAGAACTATGCGATGGACGGACGTTTCCGTACGGGCTTCTATAACCTTCATGTCATAGAGCGCAGCGAGTCGGCTTCGGCTGACTCCGACTATGAGCGCACCTATTACGAGATGGACATCAATGGCAACAACATAGACATGAAGGTGTCGGTGGCCCGCACTGTGGTGGACGAGTGGCTCACACAATACACCGCGACCCTCCCGATCAGGATCCACAAGACCTACACGCCGGCCACGCAGGGACGTTTCAGGATATATCTCAGTGACAAGCTCGTGGAGCTCGGCAAGGAAGTGGTGCTTACGGTCAACGGACGTGAACTCTTCCGCGGAGTGCTTCAGCCCAATCTCGCCGATATGGTCAACAGTTGCGCCGAATACTATGATCCCGAGCGCGTCTATGCCGCCTCCATCGACGTCGACCTTGCCTCAATGACTGGCTCGGGCCTCACTTCGGGCTTTGATGAAATCTCGATCGGCGTCTCTGACACGGACGCGCCTGTCAGTTACTATACTCTTCAGGGCATAAGGCTCTTCGGGTCACCCGTCACCCCGGGCATCTATATCGAACGCCGGGGCTCCGCCTCACGCAAAGTCGTTATCCGATAGGATAGTGGCCCAAACGGATAAAACGGATGATAAGAGGGTGTTGTTAAATACTCTCTTATCATCCGTTTTTCTTTTGTTTCACGGAGGTTTTTAGTTATATTTGCCGGTAATAAAAATATCAGTTTATGATTAAGACCATATATCTTGCCGGAGGATGTTTCTGGGGCACAGCCCATCTCTTTTCGCTCGTGCCCGGAGTGCAGTCGGCCCGTGCGGGCTATGCCAACAGTGTAGTGGCCTCGCCGACCTATGAAGAGGTCTGCACCGGCCGCACTCAGGCCGCCGAGACTGTCGAGGTGACTTATGATGATGCCATCGTAGGCCTCACCGACCTGCTGTGTCTCTATTTCAGAAGCATTGACCCGCTGTCGCTCAACCGGCAGGGGGGTGACTCGGGCACGCAATACCGCACCGGCATATATTACACCGACCCGGCCGACCGCCCTGTCATAGATGCCCAGATGGCCACCATACAGCGGCGCAACACTCAGCCGCTTGCCGTGGAGACAGGTCAGTTGCTCAACTTCTATCCGGCCGAGGAGTATCATCAGGACTATCTATACAAGCATCCCGACGGCTATTGTCACGTCGACCCCGCGCTTTTCAAGGAGGCCCGCGAGATGAAACCCCGCGCCGCTGCCGCCGACAAGGAGGCTCTCAAGGCGCGTCTGACTCCACTCCAGTGGGAGGTCACGCAGCATGCGGCCACCGAGCAGCCTTATGTCAACGAGTATGACAACGAGTTTCGTCCGGGCATATATGTCGATATTGTCGACGGCACTCCGCTGTTTGTCTCCACAAGAAAATACAACTCGGGCTGCGGATGGCCGGCCTTCTCACGTCCTATAGATGACGCTCTCATAGACCGTCACCTTGACACTTCCTACGGACGGGTGCGCACCGAGGTGCGTTCGGCCTCTTCGGGCTCGCATCTTGGCCATGTCTTTACCGACGGACCGCAGGACGACGGCGGACTGCGTTACTGTATCAACTCGGCCGCCCTGCGTTTCATCCCGCTCGACGAGATGGCCGCGGCCGGATATGCCGACTATGTCGGGCTGGTGAAGCAGCAGTGAGGGATAAGGATACAAAAGGGTGGACAAAAGGTTTGCGGATTATTTGCAAAACATTTGTATCCCCGAGGCATAAACATTCAACATTCGATGACTGTTAGAAAGTTAAAGTCTAACAGTTATCGAATTTTTTTTCATATGTCATTACCCGTAAATCCCGAGGACCGTAACTTTGAGCGCAAGCTCTCAGAGATGAGTCCGTTTGAAATCAAAGGCACACTCATAAGTCTTGCCCAAAAGGATGCCCGATGCTCCACGGCTACATTTCTCAACGCTGGCCGCGGCAATCCCAACTGGCTCCTGTCGTTTCCGCGAAAGGCTTTCTTTCTTCTCGGACAGTTTGCTGTCAGCGAGTCGGAGAGACGCATGTATGACGAGCCCATCGGCATAGCCTCGTCGCCCTTACAGGACGGTGTGGCCCGACGTTTTCTCGACTTTCTCGACGCCCATGCCGACGACAAGGGCTCGCACGTGTTGCGCCACTATTACACTTACATGACCGGCGAGCCCCACAAGGCCGACCCCGACGAACTCGTCTTTGAGCTGGTCGACGGCATACTTGGCGACCATTATCCCACCCCTCCGCGCATATTGAAGTATACCGAGCTCATCACCCGCGACTATCTGCGCTGGGCCATGGGCGGAGGCGACGACACCACCGTCTATGACCTCTTTGCCACCGAGGGCTCCACGGCAGGAATGTGTTATGTGTTCAATACTCTCCAAGCCAACTTCCTCATGCAGCGGGGCGACAAGATAGCACTTCTCACCCCCTGCTTCACGCCCTATCTCGAGATACCGCGTCTCGACGAGTTTGGCCTCGAAGTCGTCACCGTGAGTGCCAACAAGGTGGAGCAGTATGGCTATCATGACTGGCAGTTCCCGCCCGAGGAGATCGACAAGCTGCGCGACCCCGCTGTCAAGGCCGTGTGCATCACCAATCCCTCCAATCCGCCGAGCGTGTGTCTCTCCACCCAGGTGCTCGAGCGGCTTGTGGAAGTGGTGAAGAAAGACAACCCGCGGCTCATGATTATCACCGACGATGTCTACGGCACCTTTATCAAGGGATTTCGCTCGCTGATGTATGTGCTCCCCTACAACACGCTCTGCCTCTATTCCTACTCCAAATATTTCGGAGCTACGGGCTGGCGAGTCGCAGCCATGGCTCTCCGTCAGGGCAACAATGTCTTTGACGACCTGCTTGCCGAGCTTCCCGACGACAAGAAAGCCATCCTCGCCCGCCGTTACAGCTCGCTGACGCTCGACCCCTCGGGGCTGAAGTTTATCGACCGTCTCGTGGCCGACTCGCGCCTCGTGGGGCTCAACCATACGGCCGGACTCTCCACACCCCAGCAGGTGCAGATGGCTCTCTTCTCGGCCATGGCCTATCTGCATGCCGACGAGCTGCAGCCCAAACTCATAGAGATAATACACCGCCGTCTGCACGACCTCTGGAGCACAACCGGCTTCACCCTGCTGCCTGACCCCAACCGTGCCGGCTATTACAGCGAAATCGACCTCATGGTGTGGGCCAAAAAGTTTTATGGCGAAGAGTTTGCCGATTATCTCGATAAAAACTACGAGCCGATTGACTTCGTGATACGTCTGGCCAACCAGACGGCCATCGTGCTTCTTAACGGAGACGGTTTTGACGGCCCCAAGTGGTCGGTGCGCGCCTCGCTGGCCAACCTCGACCGCGACGCCTATCTCCACATCGGCACCGCCATCCGCCACATCCTTGACCAATATCACGGAGAATATATCAAAGCCACCTCCGGCTGACACACGCCGCTTCAGACACGAGGCGCGTAACGACAAAAGTCACACAAAAACCATGCTTCTTGTGTGACTTTTGTCGTTACGCGTCTTTGTCATATATATTTTTAGCTGTAATTTTGCAAAAATATGAGAGATCACTTAGACATCAACGCCATAGGCGGGTTGTGTAACCGCATGCGGGCCATAGCCACCGCATGCAGGCTGGCGTCGGCATCCGATCGCCGGCTCAGAGTCATATGGCACAGCAGTAACGAGTTGCGGGCCCCCTTCAATGAGCTGTTCTGTCCTCTGCCTGACGATATAACGCTCTATGAGCCGTCGGATGTCGAGTATGCTCTGAAATGGGAGATGCCGCGAAAAAAAAATCTGTATGCGTCAACCATCTATCAGACCCTCGCCTATAAGGCGGTATATTCCGACACGTCCAATCTCATCGGATATTGCGGCCGTGACGAGGCTCTGCGGCAGGAAATCTGCTCGATGAAAGGCAATATACTCATTATTTCGGGCCTTTCGATAGGGGGGTATGATGCAGAGCGCATGCGTATGATGTTCAAGCCCTCTCAGGCAGTGGCAAAGATTATAGAAAGCCGCACGTCACGGTTTGACGCCCATACGGTAGGGGTGCACATACGCCGCACCGACAATGTGAGGTCAATCGAGGACAGTCCGCTCCACCTGTTTGTCGGTGAGATGGAGCGGATATTGCAGCAAGAGCCGCTGACACGTTTTTTTCTCGCCACCGACGATGCGGGAGTCATGAGAGAACTCACCGGCCGGTTTGGCGACAAAATCATATGTGGCGACGACAACGTGAGCCGCGACACACTGCGTGGCATGATGCACGCCACGGCCGACCTGTGGGCTCTCGCGTCGACAAGCCGGATTCTCGGCAGCTTTTACAGCTCGTTTACCGACCTTGCCGCGGTGTTGGGCGACACTCCGCTGCAAATCATGGTGTCACCCGACAGCAGAGACCGATAATTGCCGCGCTATTCAATAAATCGCCCATAAGAACGTTATATCTATTAACGCATTATCCAACACTCTATGCAGGAAATAGTATTTGCCACCAACAATCAGCATAAACTCTCCGAGCTGCGTCGCATCGTCGGGGAGAGATTTCACATATTGTCGCTGTCAGACATCGGATGTCATGACGACATCCCCGAGACTGCCGACACTCTTGCAGGCAACGCTCTTCAGAAGGCCCGCTATGTCAAGGAGCATTACGGATATGACTGCTTTGCTGATGATACGGGGCTTATGGTCGATGCGCTCGGCGGCGCGCCGGCTGTCTATTCGGCCCGCTATGCCGGCCCGGGCCACGACAGTGTGGCAAACATGCGTCTGCTACTTGACAATATGGAGGGTGTCACAGACCGCTCGGCTCGCTTTGTGACAGTCATCGCGCTGATACTCAACGGCCGTGAACTGACCTTTGAGGGTAGGGTGGAAGGCGAGATACTTACCGCGCCTCAGGGTGAGGGCGGATTTGGCTACGACCCCGTGTTTCGGCCCGAAGGGGGCGAACTGTCGTTTGCCATGATGAGTGCCGATGCCAAAAACGCCATCAGCCACCGCGGACGGGCCACGGCTGCACTTATGGAATATCTCGACACGATGGACTGACATTATGATGAAACAGCGGATAATATATATATTGTTGTCTCTTATGGCATTACTGCCTGTACACGCCCAGATTGCCACGGGCAGTTGGCGGCAGTATCCCGTGCACGGAGAGTTTTCCGACCTGATAGACACAGGCAAGGGGGTGTGGTATGTCACCGGCGGATGCCTTTATTACTATGACAAGAAAGCCGACGAGACACGGTTTTATGAAGGAGGCAAGGAGCTGTCGGACTTCACTATCAAGTTTGCCCGTTATAACTCAGAGCGCGACATGCTTGCCGTGGCTTACAGCAACGGCAACATCGACATGATATTGCCTGACGGCTCGCGAGTGAACCTTCCGGAGATTAAGGACGCGACAGCCAATGTGGAGAAGAGCCTCAACGACATCGTGTTTGACGGCAACGACATGTTTGTTGCCACAGCCTTCGGCCTCGTCATCTATGACCTTGACCGTCTGGAGGTAAGGGAGTCGGGTATATATAACCGTGACATAAGCACAGTCATTGTCACTCCGCGCCACATATTGCTCGCGCCCTCGGCCCATGTCGAATGGAAATACAAACTTATGTGTATCGAGCGCGGCCGTCCCATCAACAATTACGATAATTACAGGGTTACTGCCGAATATTATGACCTGTTCAGACAGGCGGTGCCTATGAACGAGGAGCGCACGCTCTTTGCCTCCATACGCTATAATCATGCCGGGACTATTGAGGTCAGGGATGACGGTTCGGTCCTGATACAGGACAGCGACACACGTGACTATAAGTTGTCGGCCATTACAACCGATAAAGAGGGTGTGGCATGCTTTATCTCGGATGACGGCCGCATATGTCATTTCACCGGGCATAACTCTGTGGCAGTCGACATGTCGCTCCCCGCCGAGTTCAAGGGCAATCTGTTTGCCGCATATGACGGACTGTCGTCGATATGGCTTGCCGACGAGAGCGGCCTCGGCAACTACTCCGTGGCTTCCGACGGCAGTGTGACCGTGTTGCGCGACAAGTCGGTGCCGTCCGATGCCATCACCTTCAATGAGGTGTGCAACATGTTTCCCTCCAATGACCCCTCGCGCTTCTACATAGCCAATCTCGGTATGAACCAGGCTCACCCTGTCGGGAGCAGTGAGTTCTACACCAAGCGTCTGTGTCTCAACATGGTCGGTAAAGGAGAGGTGTCAAACATAAATCCTACCGGGGCCACGGCCAATACGAGTCCGGGCAACAATGCCATTAACCGTGGCGGAGATTACATATATTCTCCGACCCAGATAGCCGAAGACCCTGACTATCCCGAGCGTCTATTTATCGGCAGCGGCAATGAGGGCCTCTATGTCGTGGAGGGCGACAAGGTGGTCTTGAAGATTGACGGAAACAACGCTCCGATGAAACTGTATGGAAACTATTATTGGGGCACCATGGCTGTCACTATCGACAGTGAAGGCAATCTCTGGGTCGCTTCGATGACCGCGCTTCCTGACAAATCAATAATCATGCTTCCGGCCGCCAAGCGGAGAGCCGCCGATCTGAGCGGGCTCAAGAGCGATGACTGGATTGTGCCCGATTATGCCGATTTTATCCATTCGCGCGACATCAAACTGCTTTTTTGCCGTCACTCGTCCATGCTGTTTGCAATAGACAGTGATAATAACCGCGGATTTCTGGCCGTCGACCGGCGTGGCACTCCCGGTAATGTGTCCGATGACATTGCCTTGGTCAACAGCGAACCTATCGACCAGGACGGTAAGTCGTTCAAGCCGATGCTATGGACCTGCATGATCGAGGATAAGCGCGGACATGTATGGCTGGGCTCTACCTCGGGTGTGATTTCGATTACCAATCCGTCCAAGGCATGTGACAGTGACTTCCGCATCAACCGTATCAAGGTGCCGCGCAACGACGGTTCCGGTCTGGCCGACTATCTCCTGGAGAGCGATAAGATTGTGGCCATGGCCGTTGACAATTCCAACCGCAAGTGGATAGCTACAGCCGCTTCAGGCCTCTTTCTGGTCAGTGAGGACGGCGACCGTATAATCTCGCATTTCACCACCACCAACTCTCCGCTTCCCTCCAACACCATCACCGCCCTTCATGCCGACCCGACAGGCAACTCGATATTTGTCGGCACTCTTGCCGGCCTCTATGAATACTCCTCTACTTCGGGTCCGACCAAGGATGACTATTCCGAGGTCTATGCCTATCCCAATCCTGTGACGCCCGACTATTCGGGATGGATTACGATAACCGGACTTATGGAAAACTCGCTGGTCAAGATAGTTGACTCGTCGATGAATCTCGTCTATCAGACCACGTCGGAGGGAGGCACGGCCCTGTGGGACGGCTGTTCTATGAACGGCTCGCGTGTGCGCAGCGGTGTCTACTATGTGCTTGCGTCCTCCAGTCAGGGCGACTCGTCCTACTCCTCGACATCGACAGGCGATGTGGTTGCAAAGATTATGGTGGTCAACTAATCGTCAGTCGCACGCGTTATATTTTAGCATATAAAGACTTAGAAGATACTACATATATGGAAAAATTTCGATATACCGACGATTCCGACCGCGCCTATGGTGCAGCCGGTATGGCGATAGGCCTTGTGGTCTATGACGGTGACGACATTCTATACTCAATAGATCTTGATGCGGAGCCGGCCGACATACTCACGCTCTCGCCCGATTTCTTTTTTGCCGGCAATCCCGGGGTTTCGGCCAAAGCGGCCTGGACACAACTGGTCAAGAATTTTAATCTCGGAGTGGCCATGCTCATCTCCAATGTGATGTGTCGCCACATGGTGCATTCCGGCCATGAGGTGCCGGCCAATCTCACTCTCGAGCTCAAGGCTCTGGCCCATGAGGAAGGTGCCGGAGCATGCGCGCTTGAGGATGACGAGATAGACCGTCTCTTTGACAAGAGTTACAATTATCTGCGCCGTGTGTTTGCCCATCGCGGAGTCCAGGCTGTGGCCCATGATTTTGCCTCTACACTGGCCACCCGCCGCACGCTCTCCCGCCTCGACGTCCTCGAGCAGCTCCACGCTCTGAGCTCATTGTAATCTTATAGTTAATCTCTTAGAGTTAAAAAAGTAATAAGTTAAAAAAGTCAAGATAATAGTGTGGAGGACAATATCACCTCAACTATTATCTTGACTTTTTTAACTTATTACTTTTTTACTATAAGAATTACTTGCCGGGGGTAACTTCAACAGCCTCCACCTCAAATACGAGAGTGGCGTTGGGGCCGATGCCGGCCTGGGGCTGTCCGTCAACACCGTAAGCGAGTTCGCCGGGGATATAGAGCACATACTTGGCACCCTTCTTCATCATGGCGAGACCTTCGGCAAAGCCGGGCACTGTGCCACGCGGGCTGAGGGTTGCGCCTTCGTCGTTGCTGTCAAATACGGTGCCGTCAATGAGCTGGCCCTTGTATTTCACAACCGCGCTGCCGGTTCGGCCGATAGCTTCGCCGGTGCCCTCGTTGATTACCTTATAGGCCAGACCTGACTCGGTGGTCTTGATGGAGGGGTCGTTCTTGATAGCGTCCTGGATGTAGGCGGCACCCTTCTCCTTGTTTTCCTTGGCCTCGGGAGAGTTTTCCTTGGCGGCCTTGGCAGCCTCTTCCTGAGCCTGGTAGTATTCCATCATCTTCTGCTGAGCCTGCTGGGCGAGCATCTGGAATGTGGTCTGGGCCTCGCGCATCTCCTCGATGCTTACCGAGTCGGTGTTGAAGGCCTTGGCATATGCCTCATATATTTTAGCACGGTCAACCGAGATGCCGGCCTGCTCGTAGCGGTAGAGCTGACCTGCGAGCTGCAGACCGAACGACAGGCCGGTCAGATAGCCCTGCTGGGTGGTGTCGGTCATAATCACCTGCTTCAGACCGCGCAGGATGTCATCCTTTCTCAGGGCCTGCTTCTGGTCTTCGGGGATGGTGTTGTATTCGCTTGCGAGACGCATGCCGTTGGTCGCACCGAGATAGGTGGAGAGTGAGTCGGCAAAGCCCTGGTCGGCCGCGCCGGTCGAGCCACTGTTGCTGCATGAGCTGGCTCCGAGCAATGCTGCGGTGAGACCGCAGACAGCTAAGATTTTTTTCATTGTGTGGTTAAGTGTATTTTGTGTTAATGATGTTTTCCGATCAGAGCACCTTGATAAGCTCCACGTCAAAGATAAGGGTGGCGTTGGGGCCGATGACGCCGCCGGCTCCGTTGGGGCCGTAGGCAAGCTGTGAGGGGATGTGGAGACGCCACTTCGAACCGGCTTTCATGAGCTGGAGTGCCTCGACCCATCCGGGGATTACCTGGGTGACGCCGAAGGTGGCGGGAACGCCGCGGTCGACAGAGCTGTCAAACACGGTGCCGTCGATGAGTTTGCCTGTGTAGTGCACCTCTACGCGGTCGGTCGACTTGGGGGTGGGGCCGTCGCCCTCTACGAGCACTTCATACTGCAGGCCCGAGGGTGTGGTCTTGACCTCGGCACGCTTGCCGTTCTCTTCGAGATAGGCATTGCCGGCTTGGGCATTGATTTCGGCCATCTTCTCGGCTTCGGCTTTCTGCTTGGCTTCCATGCCCTCGAAAAATTTCTGAATCTCGGCCTTGGCTTCGTCATAGGTCATCTTGGGTTCGGCTCCGTAAAATACGGCTGCGACACCGTCGGCAAAATCCTCGACGTTGATTGTCTGTATGCCGCTTGCGCGGAAGTTGTTGCCCATGCTCAGTCCGAGTGCATAGCTGATGCGGTCAAGTTCTTTATTGTCCATGATTTAAATAAAGTTAGTCATATTTATAGTAAAACGTTGAGGAGATGCTAACAAACTACAAAGGTAAGCGATTTTGTCAAGGTTGCAGGTTATTTTTAATTAAAAAAGTTAAAAAACCTGTGCTGTCGGCTGTCAATGCGACACATTTATGCCGTTCAGGCCGTCGGCAATCTCCTTTAGAGATAACGCCGGCCTGAGTTATAAGGTTCACATTCTGACGGCTGTAAGGGTCAGAGGATGAAATATTTCATTGAATCGCGCGAGTAGTAGTCGTTGAAGAATCGGATGTTTTCCTGAAACAGCCGTCGCCCGGCGGTTTCAGATATTACCGATTTCATCGCCGCGTCGGCAAGCATTTTGTTGTCAATCATATATTGGCGCATCTCGGGCGTGGTCATGCTTTGGTTGCATATGAGCGAGATGCCGTCGTCTGTGGCCTCGGCTTTGTCATAAAACTTGTTGCCGCGTAGCTTTATGCATGTTGCCCATCCCGGCAATATTGTTGTGGTGCCGTCCGAGTTGATGAAATACACCATGTTGTCACACTCCTCCAGATCCCGGATGATTTCCGGAGGGATATTTTCATTGCGCGGCTTGTCGGGATAGGCTTTGGCCATATATTCCTTATAGTCGGCATACACTCCGAGGCGTTTGTTTTTAAGATTCTTCATCAGATAATGATACGTGTTGTTGTCATTATCCTGTTTCTCCCGATAATTTTTCAGAGCCGTGTCATATGCCTCCTCAGGGAGAGCCTGAAGGCCGATGCTGTTCATGACCCAGGCCCCGTCAAACCACACCAGCGACATCAATGCCGACATGCCCTCTTTGACTTCAGACGAGAATTTTTCGCCCGGAAGAGTTGTTGCCGACATTGACATCTCTTGGCCTTCGAGGCTGACCAATATGGCTGTCTGTGTGTCGACTTTCTTGTATTTGTAATACTGATAGGGGAGTGACTTTATCTCGCGCAGCAGCGGCAGATATTGTTCTTCTTCCTCCTCGTGATAGAGGTCTACAATCTCGGCGAGCCATTCATAGGCTGGAATGGCGAGTGGTCCGATGTGGGCGTTCATAGGCACGAACGACTCTACGGCATATTCCGTCTGGCCTTTTTTGTCGGGAGATTTGATATTGTCGAGCAGATGGCTTATAAATGCTTTGTAATCCGCTGACACTGACTGCATGTCGTTGACCCTTGTCAGATAGCAGCGGGTGCAGAGCCAGGAGCATAGATTGCGTATCTGAAAGAACAGGGGCACACCCGCCTCTTCCTCGGGCATGATGGCCGGACGGGCGGGTGAGTCGGGTGCATTCTCATAGGCGTCGGTGAGTTCGGGCATAAGTCGTATCGACAGCATGGACAATGCAGGATTGAGCGGACTCATCACGGTGTCGGGTTTCGCACCGTTGAGCGTGTACCAGATGAGAAACTGCACGGCATGCAGCGAAGGCAGTTCATCGTCATAGGGGACGGGGATGGCCGGTTTGTCAAGATTGAAAAACGGTAGCTTTCTGCCATATTTCTTCTCGTGAAGCGAAGTGAAGGCTGACCATACACCGCAGCCCGACACAAGGTCCTCGACATAGCAGGCCAGGTTGATGGCCAGACGTTTGATGTATTCCGGAGCCATGCTGCCGCCAATCGCCTGTTGTATTATGTCATACAGTCTGTTGGAGAGCGATGTGTAGAATGAGTCGCTTTCAAACCTTATGCCTTTGAAGTGTGTGGCACTGAAATCCATCAGTGTCACCTTGTTGATCTGTGTCTTTTTTTGACGCGGGTTGATTTTTGCCATCGTAATATTTTATATTAATATAACAGATAAATTCCGGATTTTGATGTCTGGCACTATGTCATATATTTGCTCCGGCCTCTTGCTCAGCGTCGGCGGGCGATGATGAACGTGCTTTCGTAGGGAGAGAGATTTAAAGAGAATGTCCCGTTATCATCAGTCGCGATAGTCTCTCGCTCCTGAGTGGCGGGTCGCCAGTATTCAAGAGTCTTGAACCGGGTACGCACGCGCGATTCCTTGCTGTAGGCCGAGTCGCTGTGATTGTAGACAAAGTAAATCTCCTCGTCGGGGGTCGTGCGGTGGAAAAACAATACTTTGCTATCGGGAAGATTGTCGCTGTCTATATGTATGTCGGGAGCGATTGCGGCCTTTGCCAGTGCGTCCTCCGTAGTCTCGCCCTTGTTGCACCATATGACGGTCGCGCCCTGCTCACTGTGTTGTAGGAGTTTGCTCTCGGCCTGAGGCGAGATGTGGGTCCTGTCCTGCACGATAATGGCCTTGTAGCTCATGCCTCCTGTCACGTTGATGAGTCCGTCGGCAGCCGACATGCGGTTTAGAAGCGCGTCGGATGTGCATACGTCAAAATTATATCCCTCGGGTATCTCGGGAAGTTTGTAGCTGAAAGTTTTCAGCGGAGCGTCATCCCCGATGTAGACACAGAGGTCGACCACTGGCGAGCCTTTGCGGAGCAGGGCGGCACATCGTGCCTGATAGTCCCAGAAGCGGCCAGTGTTGCCCCATTCGGGATGGTGGCGGTGAAACACATAGGGATGGCTGCTGGCCGAGTCGTCATATTTGCGGTCGTCCCACGGCTGATAGGATGAGGCGCAGACGGCAAACTCGTTGATGCCGCGGCAATAGGCGATGTTGGCGATGCGGAGTAGCCTGTCCCACGTCTCGTCATAAGGTGTGTCGGTAAATGCCTCGCCCGAGGCATTGATTGTTGCTATGCATGCTGACAGGGTAACGGCAAGAATATGTTTCATGGTGTGTCGGATAAGATTACTGATTTATGCTGTAAAATTAGTAAAAATCGCCGAGACAATCCCTATAGGTCAGACGGTATTCCATGTTTGAAGCATGAAAGCCCCGCGGATTGTTGCCATACCGCGGGGCTTGGATGTCGCTTTTAAAGGATGCGACTTCTATATCGGCCGGTCACCGGCTCAGGATATAGGTAAGGAATATAATTATTTGGAAACTTTCAGTCATGTATGGGACGCCAGGTGTGCAGCACTACGTTAGAGGCATTGGCTCCGTCGCGGGTCTCCCACCATTTTTCATACCATGGGATAAAGCCACCATATACTCCGTCGATGCTTTGTGTCTCGCGGGGCCACAGCCAGGCTCTCGGAGCGAGGAACATCTGCGGAGTCAGTGTGCCTTTGTCGGGGTCGGGGGCCGTTATGGCTGAGGTCTTGCCGTCGGGCTGATGGACGATAACTCTGAAGCCGCCCATGTTGCCTTCCGCGCCGGGAAGCTCTGCCTTGTCGGAGAGGGTGAAGTCTTCGGGCACATCTATGGTCACATACTTGCCGGCTCCGCCCCACGCGAAAGCATTGATAGGTGTCGAGTGGCTGTTGTCGGGATTCCACCACCTGTGAAACTCTCCGTCGCTGCCTTCGGGCTTCAGTGTGTAGTAGCCGTCGGAGTCGGGGCTGTCGGTCGAGCCTGTCATCGGGTATTTTGACTGGATGAACACCGGAAGGGTACCGCCCGCTGCGAGAGCTGTGACACGTGCGGTGGTCTCACCGGCTACATGGCTTATGCCGAACACCACGTCGTTGAAGTCAAAGTCGAGGCTGCCGCCAAGGTCTTCACAGGCTATGATCCAGCCCTGCGCCGCCGGTTTATCATCGGGCTTCAGTTCCTCGAGATCATCGACAAAGCGACCGTTGACTCTCAGCAGCATGTCGTTCATGTCATGGTCGCTGCCGTTGAGCCCGTTTTCGGTCTCGGCATATCCGTCCTCGACGCCCATGATTGTCTCGCCGTTCCACTGATAAGCCACAAAGGGTGTCCAGGGTTCGGGCGAGCCTCCGCCGGTGATCATCTCTGAATCAAATTGTCCGCCGATGGCACGGTGGGAGTGGCCGTGGTTCATGGTGTTGCCCATATATTTATTCATGAGTGGCACGGAGAACTGTATGCGGCGGTTGTCAATCTTCATGGATGTATCCAGGCCTTTCTCAAAGATGTATTGGCCGCTTGTGATGACAAAGAACGCTATGTGTGTGCCAAGAGGGAATTTATAACTTCCCATGGCTCCGGGTTTCAGCTCGTTGTGGCTGTCAAACTGGTCGGGAGCGTAATACACCAGGCGATATTTTGCCGAGCGGAATTCCGCTATGTTGTCTGTATCGTCGGGATTCTGTTCAGCATATGTTACATAGTCGGCAAACCGCTTGCACATATTCCAGTCCCAGGTATTGTTTTTACCCTCCTCATGACCTTGCCCCGGACCGATAATGCCGAGAGCGTCACCGTTGGACGCAGTGCCGGCCACAAGGCCGTTGGAGAGCCGGTCCCAATCGGTGTATCCTTCTCTGGGATTAGTCGACAACAGGTTGGAGAAGGGGCACGCGTCATACATAAGTATGAACTTGGGCTTCTTGAGCAGCAAGGCTATACGCTGCTCTTCGGGAAGGTTGGCCTCGGCGTCGGTGTAGTAGAAATAACCAAACGAGTTATAGTAACTGGTGCTGCCAAACAGGTAGTCGACGGATACCTCCGACTGGTCTTCGGCTACGATGAAGTCCATGCGGTCGTCAATGTGCAGTCTGTCACGATATTTCTCGAGGTTACACTGCCCGTCGCCCTTGTTGATTTCTTCATGGAATACACCGGTGCTGCCTACAAACGGCACAAGATCGCCGGCCGAGTAGGCCTGATCCTCGCTTGCATTCTCGGGCTTGAGATAGCTGTGACGATAATCCTCAAAATTGGTTACAGGACTTTCGGCGAGTCCGTATAGCTTGAAGATGTTGTTGATGTATGCGACATTGTTGGTTGCACCTTTGAACCGCAGGCTGTAGATGGTATAATTTACACCCTGTATGCGTATTAGGTTGCCCTTGAGGTTGTTGATGCCTCTGGCTGTGATTTCGACAGTCCTTTTTTCACCGCCGGTAGAATCGAGTATAAGTCCGTCCGCGCCTGTAAACTGATAGCCTGTCCAGTTGTAGTCCGACCACTTCATCTGTGACTTGACATCGGCATCGAGGTCGGCAGGTGTGGAATATGTCAGCTCAAAAACCGCGGAGTTGCTCACCATGTCGGAGGGCAGGCCTCCGTCGATGTGTGCGTTGACGGTCCATTCCGGCCCGAATGTGTATCCGTTTTCAGCATTGATTTCCGGATTGCCTTCTCCTTGGGCACCCTCCTTGACTGTCAGCGGGGAGTATTCTTTATATTTGACATTGACATCTTTGATGCCGAGCGGGTTGCCGTCATTGGTGATGAATTTGCCCCAGAAGTCAGAGTTGTAGTCACGGTCGACGGGCATGGAGCCGAGACCGCGGTTCTCGCCTATGTCCCAGGCATATACCGGCGCGGTCGTAGCTTCGGTGCGTGAGCCGCGTGAGCCTATTGCCATGCGGCCGTTGTTGATTGGAGTGTATTGGGCATAGATGGCCTTGCCCTTGTCATCGAGTATCTGCACGTAGGCTTTTTTGAGACCCTGTGGATAGTCAAATTCTATCGATGAGGCCAAGCCTGCTTCATATGAGGCTACAACGGCACAGGCCGGATTGCCCGGCCAGGAAGTATAGACGTTGACGGTGGAGGCTTTGGTAAGCAGCGAACTCTCGATGTCGGCATGTATGCGCACTGCGATATTCCATTCGTGGTCGAGTGACGATATGCCAAACTTTTTGATAAACTCGCGGTTGTAAAGTTCCTGCCTGTCGGGCACCTCTAGCCTGTCGCTCTGACAGGCCGAGAGGACCAGTGCCATAAGCACGCCGGCTGTCATCGGGTGTCGGAGGCTAAATGTGTTTTTGGGTTTCATTATTAATGTCGATATGAAGGTTAAGTCCAAAGAAATCAAAAAACGTCAGGGCAACGTGGCGGTCTGCTATCGCGTTGGTTGCCCTGACGCGTCAATCGGCTACTATCTGATTAATTAACAATCATTTTCACTATGTAAGTGTCAATAGCTACTATATATACGCCTTTCACAAGGTTTATTTCGGTTGAGCCGTCAACGACAGTGCTGCATACGAGCTTGCCGTCGATGGCGTAGATGCGGGCTTCGGTGCGGGCCTCGCTTGTTATGGAGATGCCGCCGGCAGAGGGGATGACGCTCACGCCGTTGTCGGCGATGGTGATGTCGGTGATTCCAGTAGTGGTTTCATCGACGAGACGCACGTTGTCGATGAGATAGTTGGGCGCGTCGCTCTCTATGCCGAGACGCAGTTTGAAACTGTTGCCCACGGTGTTGGTCTTGTCAATAGCATATGATTTCTCGGTCCAGGTGCCCTCGGGAGCCTGTTCTTCATATCCGCCCTCATCCATGTAAAATATCACATGGTCGTCGGCCTGTACGCGCATTCTTTTGTAGTTGGCGTCATCGGCATAGCGGTAGAGGTCAAACTTGATGGCCGTATAGTCGGCAAGAGTCTTGCCCGCAGGGAGGGTCACGTTGATTTCATGGACGGTGTTGTAGTCGCTTGTGCCTGAGAACCGGGCCACGATGTTTTTGGCATCGGTCGGGTCGGCTGCGGTCTTTACTTCACCGGCAGCTTCGCCGCCCCAGCGGTTCCATGCCGTGAGGGTGACATCTGTCGCGCCGTGGTGCTGGAAGTCGTTGAGCATGAGCACTCCGTCGGTCACATTGCCGTTGGCTGTCTCATAATAGTCACCGGGCTCTACGGGGGTGTCTGTATCTTTCATCTCAAGACGCAGATTGTCGATAGCATAGTGGGCATTATTGCTTTTGATGCCGATATGCAACAATATGGCGTTTCCGGATGTAGTCACAGCAGTTATGTCATATGATTTCACGGTCCATGTGGTCTCGGGTGCCTGTTCGATATAATCTGTGTCAATATAGATTTCGCTGTTGTCGATGCCTATATACATCTGTTTATAGTTGTCGTCATCGCTGTATCTGTACAGATCGAAAGCAATAGATTTGTAGTCTGAGATTGTTTTTCCGGCAGGGAGTGTGACGGGGATTTCCAGGACGGTGTTGTAGTTACCGCCTCTGAACACAGCGACAAGGTTGTCGCTGTCGGCCGGGGCGGATGTCACTTCGCCTGTACCTTCGGCCGGATTGTTGTATATGTCATAAACGGTCACTGTGTCGCCGGGCTTGGCGTTCTGGAAGTCTTCGACCATGAGCCATCCGTCGGTGACAGTGCCGTTGGTCGATGCGGCCTGAGCCACAAATGTCGGGATGGCCAGTAAGGCCGTCGAGAGCAGAAAGTAAATCTTTTTCATAATCTTCACTGTGTTAGGATTAATATTTTATTTTTATGGTCGCGCTGATGTTGTTGCCTGACGTTATGCTGATTATATAGAGGCCATGGGCAAGACCTGAGAAGGGAATCGAGCCGTCGGTGTATTCGCCCGATGCCATGATGATGCCTGAGGGGAGTGCAGTGACAGTGTATGCTCCGCTGTCGGCTCCGTTGACATTGATACGGTTGCCGGCTATGCTGACGCTTACGGCCGTGCGGTCGGCTATGATCGGCTCGATGCCTGTAGTGTTGTTGTCGGGACCGTAGATGCGGTAGCGGCCGGCGCAGTTGAGCCAGTTGAGGTAGTAGAGACAGCCGTCATAGTAGCGGTAACGGCCTGTGGGGATGGCGGTGTCGACAAAGTTGTCGATAAATTTCCAGGCGTCGCGGCTTGAGGAGGCGAGTGTGCCCGAGGCATTGCAGCCTACGAGACCGGGCGAGTGCTCCTTGGCTCCGCCGTAATACTGGTGTTCGGTGCCGTTGAGCTGATACTGATTGTGGTAGCTGTCCACACCCTTGGAGATGAAAAATTTCTGCTGGCGGCCGAGGAGCTCGGGATAGTCTACTCCCTGAGGCTTGAACCATGCGAAGTCGATGGCCATATTCATGGCGCAACGCCAGGCGTCAAAGCAGAAGTTGCCGTGCTCGCCTTCATGCTTGGGTCGTCCGTCAAACTCGGCATAGTCGGGCATGAGGCCGGTGTTGGGGTCGGCAAATTTAGGCCACATCTCGCGGCTCTTGGCTGCGAGTTCGGTGTAGAAGTCGTTGTCCTTGTCGGCCCACATGCTCCACAGTTCGTAGAAGGCGGGCAGGTGGTAGGAGGGGTCGGTAAACACGGCCGAGCGGGCAAAGGGTACAAACACAACCTGCTTCTCCTTGTTGTCAAAGATCGGCTGATAGTCGCTCCAGGCGGGCTCTTTGGGTCGGTTGACGGCCACGTCAAGTATGCGGTTGGCCTCTTTGCTGTAATTGAATATGCCCTCTCCGTCGCCCCAACGGTTGGAGGCAAACATGAGCGACATGATGAAGTATTCCTCACCGTCGGAGGCGGTGTTGCCGTCCTTCTGCGAGCCGTCACGGCCACACTGCCATGCAAAGTAACCCCACTTTTCCTTATCGCTCTCAGGGTGCTGCATGTAGGTCTTGGCCCATTTCCACAAGGCGTTAAACTCTTTCTGCTTATCAAGCTGGACACATATCATCATGCCGTATGACATGCCTTCGGAGCGCACGTCGTTATTGTTGACATCAAGTATGTAGGCCATGTCGCCGCCATTGACGGGATAATAGAGACGTTCGTTGTCATCATCTCCTTCAAAGTACGTGGCCCAGAGGTCGTCGAAACGTTTTTGCACCGTTTCTTCGTCATATCCGGCCTCGGCGAAGAGGTTGCGGTATTGGCCTGTGTAGTAGGCTCCCTCGGCGGGTATCACCGGCGGTTCGCGATTGAGATCGTAGGAGACGGTAAACTCGTTGACATAATAGATGTATCTGCCTCCTCCGTCGGGCATGTTGTTGATGCCTATGCCGAGCTTGAACGAGTTGAGGGCCTTCATCTCATCAGTGAGTTCGAGAGCCGATGTGTCGTAGCTCTTGGTGACCCATTGGTCGGTGTTGCCGATGAATGGATAGGCTTCGCTGCCGTCCTCATTGCGGTCGGTGTAGACTTGCGTGTCGTTGATGTACACACGCATGTTTTTGTAGTTGGGCCAGCCTCCGTTGTCATATGAGGGGATGTAAATTCTGGCCGATAACGATGAACACTGTGCAAGTGTGATCCCTTCGGGGAGATTGACGGTCACTTCGGGCACTTGGTTCCAGTCTTTTACGTCGACGATGAGGACTTTGCCGGGGATTCCGTCGATTTGTCCTACGGTAGCGGTCGTGCCTGTGCCGGATGTAACGTCAAATTGCATGCCGTCGGCATATCCGGAAAATCCGACAGAGACACGCGCCGCCGAGGATGTCAGGGTTGTAGTCAGTAGAAATAATAGGAATAGTAAACTTTTGTTCATGATAAGTTTAGGGTTGATTATGATTTCTGGAAGGTTTTTGGGAAGGTTTCGTGGTCAAAGGTAGGCTTAAAGCATGTAAAAAAACAACGCTTATTGTTAAAATGTGTTTACAAAACTGGCGGTTTGATGAAATCTAATGTATTTGATACATTTGTAAAGTCATTGAAACATAGGGGTATGCAAAAACTAATGTGGATTATTGCAAAGAGTAGCTTAAAGACATTGAGGAAAATGTATGAGACGGTGTCGTTTCGGGCTATGGACAGATAAATGGAATAGGGCACAGAAAATACAATAAGGTGTCATGTTCACATCTCCCCTGCCTTTACTATCCCGTGGCTTGGTGGAGGGTGGATACCTATTTATAATATAGCGGGGAGAATTATCGGGAAATTTTTGTACATTTGCATTCCAAATGTAATAGTCCATAATGCGTCTTTGCGAACTGACTGTAAATAATTTCAAGAATATCACCGAGGCCCGGCTCGAACTGTCGGGCAAGGTGAATTGTTTCTTAGGTAATAACGGCATGGGCAAGAGCAATCTGCTCGACGCGGTGTATATGCTGAGCTTCTGCAAGAGTTTCACCGGAGTGAACGATGCGATGCTGCTGCGCCGCGGCGAGGACTGGGCTCTGGTCAAGGGCCGCTATGTGCGCAAGGATGTCGACGAAGAGTTGTCGATGGGCCTGGCAGCGGGCAAGCGCAAGAGCCTCAAACGCGGCGGCAAGGAATATTCACGTCTGAGCGGCCACATCGGGGCTTTCCCTCTGGTGATGGTGGCTCCGCAGGACATCGACCTCATACGCGAGAGCGGTGAGGAACGCCGCCGATGGATGGATATGGTGGTGTCGCAGAGCGATACGCGCTATCTCGATGCTCTCATACGATATAACAAGGGGCTCGAGCAGCGCAACCGTCTGTTGCGCGACGGCTGTGTCGACCCGGCTCTCTATGGGGCTGTCGAGACCATGATGGAGATGAGTGCGGACTATATCTACCGTGCGCGTGCCTCATGGGTCGAGGCTCTGACACGGATTTTCGCGCGCTATTATGCGGCTATTGCAGGCGAGGGGGCAGAGGCTCCCGGACTGCGCTATGTGAGCCATCTCCAGCGCGAGGGTGTGACCCTGGCGACGTTGATGGACGAGGCGCGACGCCATGACGAAATAGTGAAGCACACCTCGGTGGGTGTGCATCGCGACGACATAGAGATGACGCTCGACGGTATGCCCATGCGGCGCACCGGTTCGCAAGGTCAGTGCAAGACCTACACCATAGCGTTACGTCTGGCCCAGTATGATTTTCTGCGCGAGACCACCGGCATGCGTCCGCTGCTGCTGCTCGACGACATCTTCGACAAGCTCGACGCCGGACGCGTGGAGAGGATAATGACGCTGGTCACCGGCGACGGTTTCGGCCAGATATTCATTACCGACACCAACCGCGAGCACCTCGACGAGATAGTCGGGCGCACGGGTGGCAACTACCGCCTGTGGAATGTGGAGAGTGGAGGCTTCTCACAGCTATGAAGCGTACCTATCCCAAGCATATCGCGGCCATCATCGACGAGGCCATGGACAGGGCCGGATTGACCGACTCGCTCAACGAGCAGCGGGCCTCGGCGGCATGGGCCGATGTGGTGGGACCCTCCATCAACCGTTACACCACGCGCCGCTATGTCGACCACGGAGTGCTGCACGTCTATCTCACCTCGGCCCCGCTCAAAAACGAGCTCGGGTTTGTGCGCGACCGTCTCATCCAGGCCATCAACCGTCAGGTAGGTGTCGAGGTGGTCACTGAGATAGTATTTCATTAGAGAGGTTATAAAAATTCCTTCCTGCATCACCTTATAACCTCATAACCATATAACCTTCGGCCGCAGGCCGAATTACCGGAGGTTAAAAAAAATGTATGGGCCGGAAAATCCGTCCGTCAGATTTCCCCCTCTGCATCACCTTATAACCTCATAACCATATAACCTTCGGCCGCAGGCCGAATTACCGGAGGTTATAAAAATGTATGGGCCGGAAAATCCGTCCGTCGGATTTCCCTCTCTGCATCACCTTATAACCTCATAACCTTATAACCTTCGGCCGCAGGCCGAGTAAAAAACTATGAGTGATTATTGCGAAGGCGGCATAAAGCATTTCCGCCACCATATGCCCGTGCAGATGCGCTTCAACGACATCGACATGCTCGGACACTTGAACAACAGCGTGTATTTCACATTTATGGATCTTGCCAAGGCCCGTTATTTCCAGGCCGTGCTGGGCGATAAATTTCGCTGGGGCAATATCGGAGTCGTGATAGTGAATGTCAACTGCGACTTCTGCGCACCCTCGTTTTTTGATGACGAGCTTGAAGTAGAGACCGCAGTGATCTCGATAGGCGACAAGAGCCTCACGCTCGAGCAGCGGGTGTATTCGCCCGCCGACGGCCGTGTGCGCTGTCGCTGCCGCACCATCATGTCGGGCTTCGATGCCAAGACCATGACCTCGGTGCGCATCACCGACGAGTGGCGCGAGGCCCTGAAGCAATATGAAGAAAATCTCCGGGACTGAAGAGGCCGATAGAAATCCGAAATCGAATATCCACCCCAAAAAACCAATCATTATCTTGCTGCCCGAAGGATTTGTAAAGATGCTTTCAGACATAGGTCTGGGCGATGCGGCGGCGGCCCTCGCAGAAGGGTCGCCCGAGGTGTCGGTGCGTGTCAACCGTCATAAGCCGTCGGCTGTCGATTCGGCCGAGATTGTGCCATGGTGTGAGGACGGCCGTTATCTCAGCGAGCGGCCTGTGTTTGCACTCGACCCATGCTGGCACCAGGGGCGTTATTACGTCCAGGAGGCCGGCTCGATGTTTGTCGGCCATGTGGTCAGAAGCCTGAGCCGTGAATGGACAGGTCCCGTGGCCGCGCTCGACGCATGTGCCGCCCCCGGAGGCAAGACCACGGCCGTGATTGACGCCCTGCCTGAAGGGTCGCTGGTAGTGGCCAACGAATATGTGCCCTCACGCGCGGCCGTGCTCAAGGAAAATATAGTCAAGTGGGGCTGTCCGTCGGTGATAGTCACCCGCGGCGACACGGCCTCGCTCGCCCGCCTCGGCGAGATGTTTGACCTCGTGGTGGCCGACGTGCCCTGCTCGGGCGAAGGCATGATGCGCAAGGACGAGGATGCCGTGGCCCAGTGGAGCGAAGGACTGGTGCGCGACTGCGCCGCCCTGCAATGGGAGATAGTGTGCAACCTGTGGGAGACCCTGCGCCCCGGTGGCGTGATGGTCTACAGCACATGCACCTTCAATCTCGAGGAAGACGAGCGCAACGTGGCGCGCATCATCGGCGAACTGGGGGGCGAGAGTGTGGAGATACCTGTCGGCGAGGGCTGGGGTATCACGCCGGCCATAGGCCAACCTGACATACATGCCTATCGTTTCGTGCCCGGCCGCACGCGGGGCGAAGGACTCTTTGTGTCCGTGATACGCAAGACTCGCGACTGCGAGATGACGGGCGGAAGCCTCTCCGGCGACTTCATGGAGACCTCCGTGGGCCGTAAGGACAAGAAGGGCCGCAAAGACAAGAAAAGCAAAGGCGGAGCTCAGTCAGTCGTAAAGGTGCCGTCCGAACTGTCGGGCTGGCTCGACATGCCGTCGGCCTATCAGCTCTATGCCGACGGTGACAGGGTCAACGCTTTCCCGGCGCGGTGGATGCCGGAACTGGAGCGTGTGCGTCGTGTCACGGATGTGATACACGATGGCGTGCATGTGGCCACACTCAAGGGGCGCGACTATGCTCCGGCCCACGGGCTGGTAATGTCGCGGGCGTTCAATAAATCGGCTTTCCCGCACGTTGATATAGACAGGACGACGGCTCTGCGTTATCTGCGTGGCGAGTCGCCGTCTCTGCCCGAAACTGCTCCGCGCGGATTTGTGGTGCTCGACTATGACGGCTGTCCGCTCGGTCTGGTCAAAAACCTCGGCAACCGCACCAATTCGCTCTATCCGCCGGCGTGGAAACTGAGAATATAAGTTCCCCCCGTTTTTACCACTCGTTTTGCCAGAAACACCCCACTAAAAAACTTCCGTTGCATTATGCGAATAGATATACTTACCGTACTTCCCGAAATGATTGATTCGCCTCTCAACTGCTCGATACTCAAGCGCGCGCAGGACAAGGGGCTTGTGGAGATAGCCGTGCACAATCTCCGCGAATACACCACCAACAAGCACCGTAAGGTCGACGACTATCCCTTTGGGGGCGAGGCCGGAATGGTGATGCAGATCGGACCTGTCGACCGTGCCATAGCCCATCTCAAGGAGCAGCGCGATTATGACGAAGTGATATTCACTTCGCCCGACGGCGAGACCTTCGACCAGCCTATGGCCAACTCGCTCTCGCTGTGTGAGAACATAATCATACTCTGCGGACACTACAAAGGGGTCGACTACCGCATACGCGAGCATCTGATAACCAAAGAGATTTCCATCGGCGACTATGTGCTCACCGGCGGCGAGATTCCGGCCGTGGTGATAGCCGACGCGGTGGTGCGTCTGATACCCGGAGCCATCGGTGACGAGCAGAGCGCGCTGAGCGACTCGTTTCAGGACAATCTTCTCGCGCCCCCCGTATATACCCGTCCGGCCGAATATAACGGATGGCGTGTGCCCGACGTGCTCCTCTCGGGTCACAAGGCCAGGATAGACGACTGGAAGCACGAGCAGGCCCTCGCCCGCACGCGTCTCCTGCGTCCCGATCTTCTCGACGAATAGACGGGAACCGCCCGCTTCCATCCCCCTCTCTCCCCCCTCTCTTCATCACCGCCTGTTTCTCAACCTGACATATTACTGTTATGCCTTTAGTGACTACGATAGTACCTGTATATAACGTGGGTAAGTATCTCCGTGCGTGTCTCGACTCGCTTCTGGAGCAGGGATTGCGCGAGGGCGAGCATGAGATATTGCTCGTTGACGACGGCTCGACCGACGGCTCGGGAGAGATATGTGACGAGTATGCGGCCCGCTGTCAGTCGTTGATACGTGTGTTTCACAAGTCAAACGGCGGTGTCTCCTCGGCCCGCAATCTCGGCATACGCATGGCCCGTGGCGAATATGTCCACTTCATGGATGCTGACGACTATATGATAGCCGGCGGATATGCCTTTTTGCGCGACAATTTCCTTGCCGGCGGCCGGCGGGTCGACTATCTGGGCTTTTACTCGGTGACACTCGACGACGTGGCCCGGCGTCGGTTTGTGGAGCATAACGACCCGTCGGGCAAAGTAGTGTTTGACGGCGATGTCAGACTTCTCTATCAAGGCAATAAATATCTATCGCTCATAGTGGTCGGGCTGTACAGGAGGTCGGTGATAGCCGACATGGAGTTTGACACGGAGATGCGCATCGGAGAGGATATAAAATTCAACCTTGACTTCGCGCTGAAAAATCCAGGCATCCTTCTGACCGACTGCTCTTTATATCGTTATGTGATAAGGCCCGGCTCGGCTATAGGCAATCGCAGCCCGCGTCGTATGAGGGAGGCCGTGGCCGGATATGAGCGGCTTCTTACAGGCGCGGCCGCCGCGATAGCCGATTATCCTGCGATGACCGGCGGTCTTGAGACACTGATACATTGCGAGATGGTGCCGTTCACGTCGCGCATACTGTCGTCCGACATGACACGAAGCGAGTTTGCTGCCCTGGGCCGACGTCTCGAGGATGCGGGAGTGATGCCGTTGAAGGTAAAATTCAGATTTGACACGTATGTCAATCTCATTTTTTCCACCCCTCTGCTCTTCCCCCTTCTGCGCCGCGCCTATCGTCACATCTTTCTGCCATATATATTGCCGCGAATCAGCAAAGGATAGAAACCGACCTCCAATAATCATGATAAATCCATAAAAAACTATGATTTCCGTTTCAGTAATAGTCCCGGTGTACAACGTCAGCCGTTATATAGAGCGTTGTCTGTATTCGGTCCTGAATCAGACTTATGCCGGCCCCATTGAGTGTCTTGTCGTGGATGACTGCGGACAGGATGACAGCATGGAAAAGGTAAGACACATCGTCGATGCTTACAACGGTCCGGTCAGGCTAAAGGTGCTGTCGCATGAACGTAACATGGGATTGTCGGAAGCCCGCAATACGGCACTTCGGGCTGCGACAGGAGACTATGTATTCTTTCTCGACAGCGATGACGAGCTGTCAATCTATGCGTTGCAGCTCATGACGGAGAAGATTGACAAATGTCCCGGAGTCGATATGGTAATCGGGGGATTCTATCTGCCCTCGTGTTATGATTTTGCCATCCGTTATAATAAATCAGATGTGATAACAGGCCTTGAGAATTGTAAAAAGGCTCTTCTTAAACCGGAGCTTTTACATGACTTCGCTCATAACAAACTTATAAGACGTGATGTGATTGTTGACAACGGACTTTTCTTTGAAAGCGGGCTGTTGCATGAGGATAATCTGTGGAAATGGGATTTATCCAAACATATCCGTTCGATAGCATTGGTAAAGGACGGCACTTATATATACTTCAAGAACCCCGGATCTATATTGACCGGAAAAGACCTGAAGAAGTATGAAGACAGGCTGATAATAGGACAAAAAAAGATAGGAGCGATTGACCCGGTCTGTGAAAACGAGCAGATACGTCATATCATAGATTTTCTGTTGAATCTTGATTCGGATATAAGATATGCTTATAAAGGCGAGGAATTAAATCATAGGATGAGCCGGCTGCATGACATGGTGAAGCATCTGCACAAGAGGGCCGGACTCGCAGGAGATATACGCTCATGGGTGTCGTTGACGCTTTTCAGACTGGAATTGAAATTGCGTTTGTCGGTCGACAATATGCTGTTCTGGTATATTCATCGTGGCTCAAAAATGTTTGCTGTATGGCCTAAGCCCTAAAATTCTGACAATATATGAATCCACAAGAAAAAGTCAGACAGCTTCGGAGTATAATACGCCAAAGGCTTACACCTTTGATAAAGGGTGATTATCTATTGGCCGACGCTCCCTATCACTCCAATATCGGCGACTCTCTGATATGGCATGGTCAGCTTGATTTTTTATCGACTCTTCCGGGTAGAAATCTCGGCACCTCCAATCCCGTTACATTTACTTTTCCCGAAGTGTCGGGCGATGTCACTATTTTGCTTCAGGGAGGCGGGTCATTCGGTGATTTATGGAGATATTATGACGAGTTCAGAATGAAGGTTGTCAGACATTATCACGGCAATCCGATAGTGGTGTTTCCTCAGTCGGTGTGGTATGATGATATCACTTTGGCGGCTAAGGATGCCGAGGTATATGCGGCACATCCCAATCTATGGATATGCGTGCGTGATCGATGGAGCTATGATTTTATGGTCAGACATTTCCCTAAGGTGCGGGTTATGCTGGTGCCTGACATGGCTTTCTTTATGAGCGAAAAAATATTGGACAAATGGCGTGGCCGGTCGGCTGACAGGAATCTTTTTCTACTGCGCACTGACAAGGAGCTGGTGGTGTCTCATGTAGATGTAAACGGTGACAAAGGTCTGCAAAATTATGATGTGCGCGACTGGCCTACAAGGGAGCGTGAGCCTAAGTGGATATATTGGCTTGACCGTTTCAGCTATGCTTTCAGTTGGAGACTAAAGAGCTTTCCACGGCTGTTGCGGTTGGCGGAGGGTGTTGTCGATAAGTTGTCAGACCGTTATATACGCCGCTACAACACGAGTGTCGGGCTGAAATTTCTGTCGTCTTATGACGTTATAGTAACCTCGCGTCTGCATGTGATGATTCTGGCAATCCTGTTGCATAAAACCGGGATATTCTATATTGACAATGTCTCAAAAAAACTTTCAGCGTTTTCCGAGACATGGCTGTCGGATATGGAGGGTGTCAGTCCGTACATAAAGACGAATGTTGATAGTAACTTATGAATATGAATAAAGTAAAGGTTGACAATATTATAGTGTCTGAAAATCGGGTTGAGGTCAGGTTTTCAACAGAGGGAGAAATCGCAAAGTATTTTCATGAAGAGCATGTGTTTTGGTGCGAGTACTCAATACCGGTCAAAGGTGTACAGGAAAGTGTTGCGGTTATTCCATTTGTATCCAATATTCTGCCTATAATATGGCTGAGTGATGCGACCTTGGAGCTACCGTCACTTGATGCACGGTTCTATCATTGTATTGAAGACATAAAGGATGGTTATCGCAATATGTATCCCGGCTTAAGTTTCAGAGGGCGGATTATATGTGATAATATATGTGAGTATCGGGAATGTGGCTCTTCAATGAGCTCAGACAATAACTCAGAGTCTGCAATGCTGTTTAGTGGAGGGGTGGGTGCTTTTTCGACACTTCTTTCATGCTGTTCTGAAAAACCGATATTGATAACGGTCCGTGGTGCGGATATAAAATTAGGTGATACAAATGGATGGGAGATTGTCAGAAACCATACAATGAAGACTGCGATGCTGTTCAATTCTTCCTATGCGACAATATCAACCAATTTTAAGATGTTTATAGATTATGTCGAATTGGATAATTGGTTGATTAATGCTTCCGGAGATAACTATTGGCATGGATTTCAGCATGGTATAGGGCTCATAGGTCTGACTGCTCCGTTGTCAGGTGTTCTCGGATTTAATAAGCTGTATATCGCTTCGACATTTAATAATGAGCAGTTGGGACAGTTTACTTGTGCCTCAGACCCGAGGATAGATAACTGTGTCAAGTTTACCAATCTGGACGTTGTACACGATGGTTGTGCTTATTCCCGACAGGAAAAAGTCGACAGAATCGTATCCTATGCCCAACAGACAGGTCGTTATCCTGTGATACGCGTGTGCTGGATGCATGATGGAGGTGTGAACTGTTGCAGATGTGAGAAGTGTCTTCGCACAATCTTTGAGATATATGCGGCAGGAGGTGTGCCTGAGGATTATGGTTTTGGCATGTCGGAGAACGAATTGAGACATTCGAGACGTAACATGATCATATATGGGTTCAGTCAGGATCTACGCAAGAAGTATTGGGATTCCATACAATCGCTTTTTAGAAAGAAAAGGCCCGTGGTGTTGCCTAAAGAACTCGAGTGGATTTATTCAACGGATTTAAAGCACCCTTACAGATATCCGGATGTGTTTCTGTTCAACATGGCACGGGAGACCAACAGATGGGTTCTTAAAACGTATTGGGGGCTCAGAAACCGTCTACGATAGGCTGTTGAATTTTTCAATCCATCGGCGGGCTATCGATGGGGCCGAGTAGTCGCTGATGCGCTCCATGGCCCGGACGGCTATGGAGTGACGTTTGTCGTCGTTTTTGATGAGGTCGAGCAGCTTGTCGGCCATCTCGTTTTCATCTCTGTTGGTGACAAGCAGGCCGTTGACCCCGTCGGTGATGATGTCGGAGGGGCCAAATTCGTAATCAAACGTTATCGGGGCGACTCCTGCGTTCATGGCTTCGAGCAACACGAGGGGCATCCCTTCAAAGCGGCTTGTCATGCACAGTATCGAGGCCTTGGAGAGTTCGGCCGGGATGTTGTCGCACCATCCGGGGCACTCCACATGCCGGCACCCTTTTGACAGGGCATATTCATACAGCCGGCGTGCAGCGTGGTCGGGCCCTCCGAGTATTTTAAGAGTCCAGCCCCGGGCCAGCGGCTCGACCGCTGACCATACGCGTATGAGGCTTTCAAAATTTTTCTGGTAAGATATGCGTCCTATGGCGAGCACTATGGGGCCTTTTGAGTCAGACATGTGTCCGACAGGCGGATAGGTCGACGGATTGGGCATGCTGTCATAACGGGGACAGCCCTTGAAGTTGGTGTCGAGGTCACGACGGGTCAGAAGATAGGTCTTGTCAAAGAACCGTGAGACGATATGTTTCTGAATCAGACGGTTGGCCTGCGCTTTAATCCATGATGCGGGGCCGGTAGCCTCGAGCAGTTCGTATGTGCTGGCGAAATGAAATTCGCGTATTTTGCGTAGCCTGTGGTCTCCGAATATTGTCGTATAGGGGACTTTGCGTGAAGTCAGTGTCACGAAATGGCGTTCATTACCGCCGGTGGTGACGAGTATGTCGGGCTGAAAATTGTCGATGACTTTGCTGAGGGCTCGATGTCCGTCATAGACTTTACGGAGATATCCCGTGGCTACCTTCCATAACGAGTCCAGATCCCAGTAGGGAGTGGCGAGGTCAAATATCTTTACTTTCGGGCTCAGGGGATGTACGGTATGGGGATAATCTCCCCTGTCGGTAAAGCATATCCCGACCTCCATGCCGTCGATGTCGGCAAGGGCGTTGGCTTTGACTATTGTCACGCGCTCGGTGCCGCCTATGACTCCGATAGTGTTTATGCAATACAGTATTTTCATGTCAGGGTGAGATTGTCATGTCGCAGACGGGAGCTGCATCCTTTCGTGGCTTTATCTTGTCAAAGTCAAGAGTGTTAAGCACGATGCGTTTTTTGTCTTCGTCATAGTCGGGTGAGATGAAGCTCCTGCGGGGATTGTAAAACGGTGATTGTATCCGGCCCAGTTCAAGGATTACGTGGCTGATGTCGTTGGTGGTCACCGGTCTGAGGGCTGAGGATGATACATTGCCGGCTATCTCGGGGCGATTGGCCCGGTAGGCGGGCGACAGCCATATCCATAATGGCACCCGCAGTTGGATTTCCGGGTTTTTGCTTTCGGCGGCAAAGCCGTGTCCCATGTCGTCATATTCATATATCTCCTCTCCATGGTCGGAGAAATATATGACGGCGCAGTCTCTGTCATGAAATTTTTCGATGATGCTTCTGAGGTTGCGGTCGGTCATGTGGGTCGCGTTGTCGTAATGAGCCATGACTTTACGCTTTTCAGGCAGGATGTCATAAGGATAATCTTTTTCAGAGAATACGCGCTGCTCTTCGGGGTATCGGTCGGCATAAGTGTAGTGTTGTCCCTGCAGGTGTATCACATACAGTGACGGGTGAGCCGACGGGGTCAGGCATGACAACATCTCGGAGTCATATCTGAATTTGCGGTCGTTGCGCTCGTCAAACATCGCTTCTGACAGATTGCTGTCGGCGAGAACCGACACTCCGCCGCTCACCAGATATTGGTTGTCATGCATCACGGTGTGGTAGCCGGCTGCTTTGAACAGTGCCGGAAACAGCGGGGCGGCGGTGAGCCCGTGTTGGGCTCCTGCGACCGAAAAAACTGACTGCATGGCCCTTATGGTCAGATCCCACGGAGAGACAGCATCGCGAAACACAGTCATGCCGCTGTCAAGTGACAGCTCATGCATGCGGGGTTCGGTAGATAGCCGGTAGCCGTATAGCTGAGAGTGATATACCGAATGGCTCTCGCCTATTATGACAACTATTTCGGGCCGGACGTCTGTCAAAGAGCTTGCTTCCGCTGACTTGCATCGGGCTAAGATGTCATTATGGACAGCCAGATTTCTATTGGCGATATGGAGTGCATATGTGGCCCGGACCAGAGTGTTGCACTGGGGGACCGACATGCCGCTGCCGTATCTCACATAGTGAAGCGCGCAATAGCCCGAGATGGCAATGGCCGCAAACACGGTGAGAAGTATGGCTCTTTTGACGATGACTGATCTGCCGCATATACGGCATGCCTTCCACACCAATATATTATATGCGGCTATTGCCGATACCCAGAGGAGCAGTTTGGACGGGGAAAGATAGCTGCGTATGAAGCCGCTGCTTTCGTCGGGATTGGTGTCGGTGATCACATCGACAGCGTCCTGATTGAATATGCCATGAAAATTTATTATCATGAAATAGTCAAGGACAATCGCGATGTTAAACAGGATGGCCAATGCGATGACCGTCAACCTGTAGACAGGCCGGCAGCCCGACACCGCCCTGCATATCACGGATGACAGCCAGGCGACAAGCATCCCTATGGCGGCGACGGTCGCGCCTGTCATGAAAGAGGGGGAATACAATAGAAATGTCAGTCCCGAGGTGATGTTGAGGACGAAGAAATACAGGCATATGTCTCCGGCCGAGGATGAGAAGAAGGTCAGGAAGGGATTGGGTTTTCTATTGTATTCCATTTTGGAGAGAGGTTCAGATGTGTGGGGGTCAGTAAGACTCCTTTTCGTTGGGGAAGTCAGACGATTTTACATCGGTGATGTATGAGCCTACGGCGTCGGTGATGGTGGTGGCGAGGTCGGCGTAGCGGCGCAGGAAGCGGGGCGAGAAGCCCTGGTTGATGCCGAGCATGTCGTGCATCACGAGCACCTGTCCGTCACATCCGTTGCCGGCTCCGATGCCGATGGTGGGGATGGTCAGCTCGGCCGACACACGTGTGGCGAGCTGGGCGGGTATCTTCTCGAGCACGATGGCAAAGCATCCGGCCTCCTCGAGCAGTTTGGCGTCGGCTATGAGTTTGGCCGCCTCGGCCTCCTCGCGTGCGCGCACGTTGTAGGTGCCGAATTTATTGATTGACTGCGGGGTGAGGCCGAGGTGACCCATGACGGGTATGCCGGCCGAGAGTATGCGTCGCACGCTCTCTATAATCTCCTCGCCGCCCTCGAGCTTTACAGCCTCGGCGTTGCTCTCCTTCATGATGCGTATGGCCGACGAGAGAGCCTCGATGGAGTTGCCCTGATAGGTGCCGAAGGGGAGGTCGCACACCACGAGTGCGCGTTTCACACCGTTGGTCACGCTTTTGGCGTGATATATCATCTGGTCGAGAGTCATGGGCAGGGTGGTGGTGTTGCCCACCATAACGTTTGAGGCAGAGTCGCCCACGAGTATGGCGTCCATGCCGGCCTGATCGATGAGGGTGGCCATGGAGTAGTCATAGGCTGTGAGCATAGCTATCTTTTCGCCCTTGGCTTTCATCTCGATGAGACGTCGTGTCGTGACCTTGCGCGGGTCTGATGCTGTGTATGTAGACATAGGTAGAGTGTGTTGTTGTTTGTTGTATTGATGATTGGATGAATTATGGGGCAAAGTTAAGAAAAAAGTGTAAATTTGTGCAATATTTTACCACATATGACAGTAGGAGAGTTTGCGGCCGATGTGAGAGGCAATCTTAGTTACGCGCCTAACCGTCAGCAGGAGTTGCTGATAGGCGCGCTGGCTCGTTTCTGCTCGGTGGCCGGTGACGGAGTGTTTATACTCAACGGTTACGCGGGCACGGGCAAGACGTCGCTTATGGGCGCGCTCGTAAAGAGCCTGCGGGCCGCCGGGCGCGAAGTGGTGCTGCTCGCTCCTACGGGGCGTGCGGCCAAGGTGCTCTCGGGCCAGGCGGGAACACCGGCCTATACGATACACCGGCGTATATATCGCGGTGACGGAGGCGGCGGATGGTCCGAAGGGTTCAGAGCTTTGCAGCACAACGCTCTGACCAGCGCGGTGTTTATAGTCGACGAGGCCTCGATGATAGGCGACGGCACAGGCGAGGAGGGCGGCTCAAGCCTGCTCGACGACCTTGTGGAGTATGTGTTTACCGGCGAGAACAGCCGTCTGATAGTGATAGGCGACGTGGCCCAGCTCCCTCCGGTGGGAGCGAGCGAGAGCCCGGCCATGATGCCCGAGAGCTACAAGCGGCTCGGACTCAAGGTGAGCCGCGCGGTGCTTACCGACACCGTGCGCCAGGCGCGCGAGTCGGGCATACTGCGCAACGCCACCTGGCTCCGGCGTGCCATGCTGCTTGACCCTCTGCCCCAGGCACGTATAGCGGTCGGAGAATATGACGACGTAGCCCTGACCGACGGCAACGACGTGGCCGATGTGGTGGGTGACTGTTACCGTCGCGACGGGGCCGGGGAAACTATCGTAGTCACACGTTCCAACCGTCGGGCGCGAGAATTTAACCTCGGCATAAGGCAGCGCATCATGGATTATGACGAGATGCTTGTCAAGGGAGAGCGTCTGCTGGTGGCCAAGAACAATTACATGTGGTCGTCCAAGATCAAAGGTCTTGACTTCATAGCCAACGGAGACGTAGCCATAGTGCAGGACATCAGAGGTGTCGAGGAGCGTTACGGCTATCGGTTTGCCAACGTCAGGCTGTGGCTTCCCGACAGCGACGCCGAGGTCGACTGCAAGATATTTCTCGACACGCTCACCGACGAGGGAGCCTCGGTGTCGGCAGCCGATATGCGCGCGCTTGCCGAGGCCCGCATGGCCGACCCCGAAGTCAACGCGCCCGACACCCCCTATGCGACACGGGTCGGGAGGCTGCGGCGTGACGAGTATTTCAACGCATTGCAGGTGAAGTATGCCTACGCCATGACATGTCACAAAGCGCAGGGCGGACAGTGGAAAAATGTCGTGGTCGACATGGGTGGCATCGCCCCCGAGGGCCAGGGTCTGGAGTTTTACCGCTGGCTCTACACCGCCACCACCCGCGCCACCTCGAGAGTCTACTACCTCAACGCCGAGGAGTTTGTGTCGGAGTGACGTCTGATGTTTAAACCATAATATGCTTGTTATGACTTAATGGGTGAGTCTATTGTTTTTGTGGATTGATGTTGAAGCGATACTGTATCGAGGCGAGGATATAGCGTGGTAGAGTATTGGTCACGGTAACTGTACGGCCTGATGCGGTGACTGCATAACTTACATTGGAGAGGCGATGTAGGAGGTCGAAGGCATCAATGGTAAATATCCATCGTCTACTGTTTGGAGTATAGGAGACGCGGGCGTTCCACACTGCGTCGGTAGTGTCGAGCTGACTCAGACCATAGCCGCGGCGGGTATAAAAAGTGAAATTGGAGTCTATACCAAAGCCGCAGGGAAGTACAAATCGTCCTGTCAAGCCATAGTTGTAGTGGGTGGCATTTATAGCAGCAAATCCTTCGCGGGTTGATGTGGTGTGACGGTCAATCACGTTGCCGTTTAGCGATAGTGATTGTCGACCTATCTGCCATGTCAGTTTTAGATTTTCACCAAGAGTGCGGGTATTGACTTTTGATGGAGTAGGGTCTATTGTTTCTGAGCCGTCAATCACCCCGACCATGTCTACGCTATGCATTTTAGCAGCCTCGGTTGTGGATGTAAGAGTGAACTGTTGACGTCGGCCGAACTGTATCGAGAATGTGTTTGTGCCGTTTATCGTATAGTTGCCGTTAACGTTGTAGGTGCGGTTGTAGCGCACGCCGGTGTTTATATCGTAGGCATATCCACGCACAAGTGCGTTGGAGGTATGGGTTATGTTGAGGCGTAGTGTGTTGTTATATCTTGATACAGCAGGATGCATTCTCCATTGTATGGTATGCTTATGGTGTAGAGCGTTTTTGAGGTCTGAATTGCCGAGGTCAATGTTGAGGGGATCGGAGGTGTTGATAACATCAACCATATGCAGCAGATCGGGTGTGTTGGTGTCAAGAGCATAAAGATAAGTCAGATCATTGTACAACCCTCCGTTTTTGGTGCGGTTGAAAATATATGAGATATTTCCATCAAAATGAGAGACCGCAGCGACAAATGAACTGCGTCTGACCGGATAGAACTTCCCGTCATTGTAATAATTGAGGTGGCTATGTAGTACACCAACATTTGGTCTCAGCAGTATGGTCAACCTATCGCCATTGTCATAGAGGCGCATATATTGAATGCCAAGATTTACGGAATGTTTGTTTTCCAGCAGCGATGATGTGAAGCTATTGCCCGGATCAAACGACGCGATGTATCCTGACGGCAGTGAGCCATAGATGCCAATGTCGGCCAACCTGTCAAGCGCATACATGTAGGAATCGCGTGTGCGCGTATGGAATATATAATTGTAGTCGGCGTTGAGACGAAATTGTTTTATGAAGAAGACGTAGCCTAACTTGCTGTCTAAGTCGAAGTCATGATTTGGGGAATTGTAGGTGTAGTTGCAGCGTCTGGTGGATGATATCGGCATTCCGGCGGCTGCGTTGTAGCCATAGGCTACGTTGTAGTCATCCCATAACTCGTCTTTTCGGGATTTATAGTTTATTGTGATTTTTGTGTTTACAATATCATTGGAACGAGGCATCTTGTATAGCATGTTTGTGCTGAATAATATATTGCCATTTTTGGATGTGCCATCGCTTCGTGTGACCGAACGGTTGATTATTGATTCAAGTTGCTCGGCTGAGCCATTGCTATATATTGCCATGAGAGATTGCATCGTGAGGTCTGACTGTTCACGATTGAAACTAGCCGATGTTGCCGAAGCCGAGTTGTCTGATTTGTTATATGAACCGTTGATATTAGTGTTGATATTGATGCGTGTCCATTGTATGCGTGTTTGGTGGCTTGTGTGTATTTTGAGAGATTTATCTCGTCCGAATATTTGCGAGTAGTCATACGTGTTGCCTGTCGTCGGGAGGAAATTTGTGTGATCGGTGGTCGTGAGCTTGTCCATCCTGATGTTTTCATATGTCACGTCTCCGCTGACACTTCTCTTGTTGTCGGTCGATGTGTACGAATAAGTTAGTCCGGCAAGCTGATAGCGTCGCGAGTATGACGGCATCTGTTCGGGAGTCCAGTTGTCATCACTTCCCGGAGTGCGTGTGTCATGGAGATTGTTGAGGCTGCCAATAAGACCGACACGTGCGGTCGGTGTGAACCATGATGCAAAGATACGTCCAAGATACCTACCTTTGGTTCCGTAGCCAGACTGAGCGTTAAATATCCATCCCATGTTATACTCTTTCTTGAGTTTTACATTCATGGTCAGATGTTTTGGTGCATCAGGGATATTCATCCACTTTTCCGTCTCGGTCTGGCCGTTGTAAATCTCTACATCTTTCACCATATATGCACTGATATTGTAAAGCATTAGACGGTTATTGTTGTCAAAGAACGGTTTGCCGTCGAGCAGGAGTGTTTCGACAAACTCACCATTTACCGATATTCGCCCATCGCTCGACAGTTTGGTCCCCGGAAGTTGGTTTATGAGGACATCGAGCATAGAGCCTTCTGCAAGCTGGAAAGCATCGGCGTTATAAACAAGGGTGTCTCCACGGTGGTAAAATTTGATTTTTGAAGCCGTCACCATAACCTCCCCGAGTTTATGAGGGGCGCGCTCGAGATATATTATCGGCATTTCACGATGATTTTCTCTTGCTCCGACATTGGTCACATGATAGACAACAGTTTGAGGTGTATAGTTCTTACATCCGACTTCAAACACATAAGTGGAGTCTTGGCGTGTCGTGAAGAAGCCAAATTCTGAAGTGTTTCGTATGACAACTCCCTTGTACAACTCGCCCATAATTACTGAGTCGATTCTCTCACCGTCAGGACCGATAGTCCATATCCATGCGTTTGGCAGATCGGTCTTGAATGTTGCATCCTGCACTCGGCCCCATATGGCAAACGTTTTCTCGTCGGCATATGACCGACTGCTGATGAGTGATATGGCAAATAGAATGCATAATATCCTAATATGATTATATAAACGTGTCCTTGTAGAATATGCCATAAAATATGAATCAAGGGATTAGAATAAAAATGTCAGCGCATATATCCGTTTAAATAAAAACGTTCGGGAATTGAGTAACCTTTATAGAATATGTCAATATATTGCGAGATGGTATTGGTTTTTATGGTTGGCTGTAAAGTTATATTTAGAGTGGAAGTATTATGAGGATATATATTATTGGTAGAAACGGATGCTTTAATACAATTACATGAAGTTATTATTTCTTCTATGCTTATTGTATTGTTTGTTCTGTTTTTTAATTCAAATGAGAATGATTTGGGATTGTTAATTGTTAGAATTCCTAATGGAATTGAATGCATAGAACATAGAAATATGCTGTTATCTGCAGCCTCTTGATTAAAATTGGGGGAGGATTCAAAGTCCTTATTTATGATTTGGTTAAATAGTTTTCTTATTTGTGGATTTAACACCGGGTCACCAATGGCGAGTATTATATTATTGTCATCAAGTAGAAATGTATGACATTTAGAATTGTTTGGTATATTATTTATTTTTTTAAACATTGCGTTTTTATCAAATACGATGGGGTGACAAAAGTTGTTGGCAATGATATATGGTAATAAGGATACATTATTAGAAGTATTTAATATCATCAAAAAACTTATAGATGTATCAATTGATGATTTCCAATTGTTTATGATGTCATCCCATTCTTGGAGTTTTAATTTACATGTTGTACAGTCAGACTCGTCAATGAATGTTATGACCTTATAGTCAGATTCAGTCATGTCATAATCAAAAGTTGTTTCTTGTATATTATACACATATTTTGATGGTATAATTATCTTATTACCCACAAATTGATTGATAATAGATATATAATCGTCTTTTTCGTTTTGGGGAATACATCCAACGCTACATATATTCATTGCAATAAAAGCAATGAATATATGTAATGTAATTATATTTGATATTTTATGCTTAAATCTCATAATAAATTATGTAGGTATAATTTTGAGCTAGTAAGTCTACAAATCAATATGTGATAAAGTATAACCATTAGAAGTATCACCAATTATGGCGATTATACGTTTCATCTCTGAAGATATTGCAATTTTTAATATGTTTTTATCAGTAACAATCAATTTTATAGGGACTCCATTCCAATTCCAGATACCAATCTTATTTGTCTTGGATGTATTGTTTTCATCAGAAAATATAGCGTATACAAAATCATTAGAACATGTGACATGGCGAAAACCGTATGGGCTATTTGACTTAATAATAGGACATCCATTCTCAGTTTCTAGCTTAGTTTGTATGTACTTATGAGAGTGCGTTAAATTTATAGAATCATTGGATATATCATATAATGACAATTCTCCATAATGTTGATATATCAGAGCATAGTTTCGCCCATTTGGCGAAACTGTTAATTTCTTGATCAGTAAGTTTTTTATCTCATTAGAAATGTTTTTAGGACAATAGGTTGACAAAATTTCACCTGTTGAGCCGTTTATAATTTTATGAATATATGAATTTTGAAAAGCCCCATTTATCATCTTAGGAACAAGTATTAGATACTTGTTATCAGTGATGGGAGAAATGCAGTTGATTTTTTCCGATAAACAGCTATAATTTACATATGAGAAATTAGAATCATATTCTTTTAATCGCATTGTGTTGATATCAAAGATATTAATTGTTTTGATATCTTTTCTGAAATACATAAAGAAACCGTTTTCAATTTCGTCATAATTGTTTCCATAACTAATATATTTATCTAAAAAACGTCCGTCAATAGCACTGTACGTGCGAAGCCAGTAATGATTGACAAGTCCAAGAATATATAATGGAATCTTGAACAAAAAAATCATGTATAGATGTTAAATGGGGCTTGTTCAAATAAGGAGACCATGCTATAGTGTCATATTGTTGAAAAATAATAGAATTACAATGCGTTTGAAATCTGGAGCATCCTACGTAACAGATGCTGCATAATATAAATGCAAAAGATATCAGTGCTATTATTTTCCGCATTGTGAACATTTTGGCCTATTATTGGGGTTCATCCACCCCGTAGAATATGGGTTTCCAACTATTGCTCCACATTGTTTACATATATAAATGCAAGGATCGTCAGAACTACCATCACATGAATATTCTGATTCGAACATGAGAGCATTGACATTTTCAATTTGCTCTTTAGATAAGTCTTTGGTTGTCGACATAGTTGCGTGGGCTACTTTATATACACAACTAAAAAAAATAACAATCGATAATGCACAAAAAAGTTTTTTCATAATGTGTTTTAATTGGTTCGATTGCAATTTAAGTAAATTTTTACAAATAAAGAAACATTTCCTAAAGAATATATGTTAAATTGAGTTAATAGGCGATGATTGTGTTGTGATTGCTCGTTTTTTGCTTAGATATGGGTTAATATAGGTTCTATACTATAATAAATTTAGTGTTGTTGCAATGTGATGTATTTGTATGCTTATCATTATATGGATTTTAAATTTTAAAAAATTAGCGAAATAAACTACAAATAAATTCAATGGAATGCTTGGTTTGGGTAATTCGGAGATTTTAGTTATTTTTGCGAAATAATGCATGCATGTCACAATGGAAAACAATCAGACCAACGACTCCGATATGAAGCAGACTCCCGGTCAGTCGCCGAAGTGGACGGAGATTGAGCACCTGCCCGAGTGGGACGAGGAGTTTTATCATGTCTATACCGCTAAGAAGCATGGCAAATGGCTTATGCTTAAGACTCTGCGCCCTGAGCTGAAGGGGCAGGAGGAGTATGAGAAGATGATCGAGAAGGAGTTTGAGGTCAGATATAATCTGGCTCATCCCCATATAATCATGATAAATGATTTTGAGGAGGTGCCCGGGCTCGGGATGTGTATTATCACCGATGACGTGTATGGCGACTCGCTTGAGAAGCTGATACGCGAGCATAAGGTGACCGACGAGCATATCTATAAGCTTCATCACCAACTGCTCGACGCGCTCGACTATGTGCAGACCAAGCATCTGGCTCATCATCCGCTTGAGGCTTCGAGGGTGATATTTACGGAGAATATAGGCAATCTGAAACTCATTGACGTCGGCTTTGACCAGAAGAAGTTTCTGACGCACGAGGATACCAATGACGATATATACAATTACGGAGTGTTGCTCAACAGGGCTCTTGACGCCGTGGAGTCACCTCATCCCAAGCTCCGCAAGGTGGCTGCCAAGTGTGTGGCCAAGGATGTGACCAAGCGTTATCGCACGCTCAACGAGCTGCGTCTCGATCTGGCCGACAGCGGGAGCAACAGGATATATGTATGCATCATCGTCTTCCTTGTGGCCGTGATTGGATTGCTGCTGTGGCTCACCCACAACGGGCCGCAGTGATGTGACCGGCCGTGAGGCCGCCGTGACAAGATTTGCCGGACTATGGTCCGGAGGTGCATTAATCGACTATTTTTACAACTATCAACTGAACGTAATGTCTGTTACCATACGTGCCATCGAGGCTACTAAAAGGGAACTTGAAAAATATGTGCAATTCGGCATAGATCTCTATAAGGGAAATCCGTGCTATGTGCCGCCGCTTGTGTTTGACGATGTCAACACGCTGCTGCCTGAGAAAAATCCGGCGTTTGAGATATGCGAGGCCCAGTCGTTTATGGCCTATCGCAACGGCAAGCCTGTGGGACGCATCACAGGTATCATCAACCGTATGCTCAACGAGAAGTCGGGGCGCAAGGAGGCGAGATTCGGTTTTGTCGACTTTACCGATGACAAGGAGGTGTGTGACGCCTTGTTCGGGGCTGTCGAGTCGTGGGCTCGCGAGCGCGGCATGACCGAGATTATCGGGCCGATGGGCTTTACCGACATGGACCACGAAGGCATGCTTGTCGAGGGTTTCAACGAGATGGGCACCATGGCCACGATATATAATTATCCCTACTATCCGTCACACATGGAGCGTATGGGTTACAGAAAGGATACCGACTGGATAGAGTTTCGCATCACGATACCCGACAAGCTGCCTGAGAAGATGACCCGCATCGCGGAGATTGTGCTCAAGAAGTATGATCTGCGCATCATCAAGTTCAAGTCGGCCAAGAAGGTCAAGGAGCAGTATGGCGAGGCTCTGTTCAAGCTCATCAACGAGACCTATGCGGGGCTTTACGGTTACAGCCCGCTTACCGACAAGCAGATAGCCTATTATATCGACATGTATCTCGGGCTGCTTAAGCTCGATTATGTGAGCATCGTGGTGGACCGCGATGACAAACTCGTAGGTGTGGGTATAAGCATGCCTTCGATGTCGGAGGCTCTGCGCAAGTCGGGCGGACGTCTCTTCCCCTTCGGATGGTGGCATCTGCTCAAGGCTATGAAGGGGCACAATGATGTGGTAGACCTGATGCTTATAGCCGTGACGCCCGAATATCAGTCAAAGGGTGTCAATTCGCTGTTTTTCTACGACCTGTGTAATATCTTTATCAAGGACGGCGTGAAGTTTGCCGAGACCAATCTGGAGCTTGAGGAGAATATACACGTGCAGTCACAATGGGAGTATTTCGAGCGTAGGCAGCACCGCCGCCGCAGAGCGTTCAGGAAAAACCTCGGATAATTAGTAATTAGCAATTAGTAATTAGTAATTGGTAATTATCGCCGGAATTGCTGAAACATTGTATATTATAATCTGAATTAAAGCATATGAAACTGCAACACATCATGTTTGCTATCCTGACGGCGGTGTTTGTCGGGCTGGCCTCGTCGTGCTCCAAGCGGGCAGAGATTCTTGATAATATCCCGGCTGACGTCAATCTGGTGGCGACGGTTAATGTCGATAAGCTGTGCTCGGCCGTGGGTGTGACCCTTAAGGGCGACGGCACAGCCGAGGTGTGTGTGCCGATGCAGGGTGTGGTGCGTGGAAATATGAAGATGCTTGATGCCCTGGCCGGAATGAAGGCCGAGGGTGTGGCGGATATTGATAATATCGTGGTGGCCGCCGATAAGGAAAATATCACTTATGCCATTTTGTCGGTCGGTGATATTGAACGGTTTGACACGGCTACGAGCGAATATCTCGACTGGAACGAGGCGTCAAACGGTTACAGGTCGGCGCGCCTCGGGTCGGCGTCGCTGCTTGCCAAGGACGGACTGGTATGGTTCGTGACAGGTGCGCGGGATGCCGTCAAGTCGGTAGACGAACTTAAGAAACGTGCCCGTGAGATGTCGGTGGCTCAGCTCGACGGCATTGCCGAGGTGCTGGGCCGCGACAATATGGTCAACGTGGCTGTGGCATCAGGATTGGCTTCGATGGATAAATCGGACGCCGGGATTGACGCGCAGGACAAGGAGTGGAGTGTGGCGGCACTCAAGGAGGGTGCCGACAATTCGTTTGTGATTGATTGGGAGATGATGAAGTCGACCGGCCTCACTGTCAAGCCCAAGGGGATGCAGAACATCAATCCTGCCCTTCTGGCCTATGTGCCCGAGAATTTTAATGTGACCCTGGCCTTCGGTCTTACCAGAGAGTTTGACTGGGAGCCTCTGCGCAAGGTGGTCATGATGGCCGGCGGATTTCAGACTGCCGCTTTCATGTCGGTGGTCAATCCTTATCTGGAGTCGATCGACGGCACTGTGCTTATGGCCGCCGCTCCTTCGTCGCCCGAGCTTATGAAGGACGGCGATGTCTCTGACTGGGATTTCATCGTGATGGTGCATATGCCTCAGGACAAAATCAATTCTCTGATGTCCATGATAAGCAGCATGATGTCGACCGCCGGCATGACTCCTACAGTCACGGCCGACGGACTCATGGCCATACCGCAGTATGGCAAGACGATGTATATAGGCAATGTCGACGGTTATCTCGGCATCTCTACAATAGGATTTGACAACACGCGCAACAATTCGCTGGCCCCGACTTTTGTCAACAAGGATATGGCGGCTAATCTGAGCCTGGAGCCATATTCCGACTATGTTCACGGCGCGCCCGAAGGCACCGGTTTGGTGGTTTCGGCCTCGATGGACAACGGCAAGGGAGTTGTGAAACTCAAGGCCGACGGCACTCAGTGGCCCGTGCTCGTGTTTCTTTTGACAGCAATGAAATGATAGATAGAATAACTCTGCGCAAAGTGCTCCCCCGTGTATTCCGGGGGAGCGAATCTGAGCCGCCCGTGTGTCACAGCGAAGTGTGGCTGCGTGAGGATGTGAGTTTTGTGCGTCCGTCGGCCTATATAGTCGAGGCCGAGAGCGGTACCGGCAAGTCGTCGCTGTGCTCGTTTGTCTACGGTGCGCGTACTGACTATGACGGTGAGATACTTTTTGACGGAGAGGATGTGAGGGGCTTTTCGATAGAGCGTTGGTGCGCTCTGCGTCGTGAAGCCCTTGCTTATCTTCCGCAGGAGATGAGACTGTTTGGCGAACTGTCCGTGATGGATAACATAATGGTGAAAAACCGCCTGACTTCTTATCGCTCCGAAAGCGAGGTGATGGGGATGCTCGACCGTCTGGAGCTTGCCCACAAGGCCGGAGAGCCGGCCGGACGTCTGAGTGTGGGACAGCAGCAGCGTGTAGCGATTGTCCGCGCGCTGTGCCAGCCGTTTGACTTCCTGCTTGTCGATGAGCCTGTGAGCCATCTCGATGTGAGAAACAATGCCACGGTGGCATCGCTCATAGTCGAGGAGGCGACCGCCCGCCAAGCCTCGGTCATAGTCACCTCGGTCGGAAACAAACTGTCGATACAGGATTATCGACTGATGAAATTATAGACAGGAGCACAGGAGGTGTCAAGAGACAGGAATTTTGAAAAATAATGAGATAAATACATATTTCTATTATGAATATGGAAAATTTATTGCTGTTAGTAAAAGATTGCGCTTTTCGTGTGAATTATGGCGGTGATAAGTATCGTATAATACATAAAACCCGAGTGTATGAACAAACGAAATGAGATGAAGGGATCGGCAAAACCCGGTTCACCCCTGTACTCCTGTCTTAAAAATCCGATAGGGCGGTTGCTGCGCCGTAATATGAGCGCGGGGCAGATAGCCGGTTATGCCGTGGCCAATCTTGTCGGACTGGTGATAGTGCTCACCGCCTTGCAGTTTTATCGCGACATTACATCCGTGAGCGAGGATGCCGACTCGTTTATCTCGTCGGACTATATCATTATCTCCAAGCGTGTCGACGGAGTGCAGGGCTTGGGAGGGATGAGTTCGTCGACCACATTCTCGTCATCCGAGCGCGAAGATATAGCCTCACAGCCCTGGGCCGCCGAGACGGGCGAGTTTACTTCGGCCGATTTTAATATCTCGGCACGGGTCGACATAGGTGGAGCACCGCTGTCGACCGCCCTGTTTCTGGAGTCGATACCCGATGAGTTTTTCGACATCATGCCGCGTGGCTGGGGCTATAGTCCCGGTAGCCGAGAGCCGGTGCCGGTGATTATATCCAAGGATTATCTCACGCTTTATAATTTCGGTTTTGCCGCCTCGCGCGGACTTCCGCAGATCTCCGAGGAGCTTATCGGCATGCTGCCGCTGCGTCTGAGTCTCAGCGGCAACGGGCGTCAGCAGTGGGTCGACGCACGCATAGCCGGATTTTCATCGCGGTTGAACACTATCGCGGTCCCCGAGGATTTTATGGCGTGGGCCAATGGCACCTTTGGCGAAGGACGCGGGACGGAGCCGTCACGTATGATAATACGGCTTGACCGTGCCGGCAATCCCGATGCTACGGCCTATATGGACGCGCACGGCTATGAGATAGCCGGCGACAAGGCTGCCGGAGGCAAAGCCGCCTATTTCCTGTCGGTGGTGACCACGGTGGTGGTGGCTATCGGTGTGATCATAAGTGTACTGGCGTTTTTCATACTGCTGCTGAGCATCTATCTTCTCCTTCAGAAAAACCGTGCCAAGATTCACGACCTGATGCTGCTGGGCTACACCCCCGGCCAGGTGGCACGCTATTATATTATGGTGGTGGCGTGGGTCAACGGAGCGGTGCTCGCGGTCGCGCTCACGGCTGTGACGGTGGCCTCGGTGCTCTGGCACGAGAGGATCGACGCGCTCGGTGCGAGCGGAGCCTCGCCGGTGGTGACATATATCGTCGGACTGGCCATAATGGCGGCAATAACCGCAGGTAATATCGTAGCGATAAGGCGAAACGTCAGGGGTGCGTTCCGGGGATAATTTTAATGTCAAATAGGCCAAAAATTATTTTTTAATTACGGAAATTTTTCCGTAATTTTGCGGTAAAATAATCATTGATTCTAAACTAATAGATACTATGTCAAAGGTAACAGTAGTAGGCGCCGGAAATGTTGGCGCAACATGTGCAAATGTATTGGTAACTTGCGGTATAGCCGACGAGGTAGTGCTCCTTGACATCAAGGAGGGCGTATCGGAAGGCAAGGCCATGGACATCATGCAGACCGCCAGCATCCTCAACATCAACACTACCCTCAAGGGTGTGACCAACGATTACGCAGCCACCGAAGGCAGTGACGTCGTAGTCATCACTTCAGGCATCCCCCGCAAGCCGGGCATGACCCGCGAGGAGCTTATCGGCGTCAATGCCGGTATCGTCAAGAGCGTTACCGAGCAACTGCTGAAGTATTCGCCCAACGCAGTGATCATCTGCATCTCCAACCCCATGGACACCATGACCTATCTCATCCACAAGGTGAGCGGTCTGCCCAAAAACCGTATCATCGGCATGGGTGGTGCTCTTGACAGCGCGCGTTTCAAATATCGTCTGGCCAACGCTCTCGGAGCTAACCACACCGAGGTCGAGGGCATCGTAATCGGCGGCCACGGCGACACCACAATGATACCCCTCGTGCGTTACGCTGCATGGCGCGGTGTTCCCGCCACCAACTATCTCGACGCTGCCACACTCCAGCAGGTTGCAGCCGACACCATGGTAGGCGGTGCCACTCTCACCAAGCTCCTCGGCACTTCGGCATGGTATGCCCCCGGTGCGGCAGGAGCCCAGATGGTCAAGGCTGTGCTTCACGACGAGAAGAAGCTCATCTCTTGCTCGGCTCTGCTCGACGGCGAGTATGGCGAGAAGGACCTCTGCATCGGTGTTCCCGCTGTCATCGGCCGCAACGGCATCGAGAAAGTCGTTGAGTTTGAGCTCAATGATGAGGAGAAAGAGCTCTTCAAGAAGAGTGCCGAGGCTGTCCGCAAGACCAACGCCGCTCTCGCATAATAGAGAGTTTTAAAAGTTAAAAAGGTTAAAGTTTATGCATAGATTTTCTGTGCGTAAACTTTAACTTTTTTACATTAGTGTCCACTAAAAAATCACAAGAGTACTTTGAAATTAATGAAATTCAATT
>ERZ778496.176-NODE-176-length-72365-cov-7.782146_pt1 | contig 72365 bp, 74 predicted proteins | sample MGYA00433099_ERZ778496 | MGnify/ENA primary metagenome ERZ778496 (study PRJEB29527, sample SAMN07138962) | mouse gut metagenome | material: feces | host: mouse | place: China:Nanjing | collected 2016-01-25 ...
CGGCAATATTTTGCCGTCGTACTTTATTTACGCATTATGAGCTTCTCACAAAACGCTTAATAAAATTGTCTAGGTATAAGCTAATTGCGTGCGCTAAGATACCAGACAAGCTCTTAGAGGCAGGCGGCAGTAGGCGCTTTACCCGTGCATACAGTCAATATACACGGTTTACGGGCAAGTTGACGTTGACGTGATCCGCTGATGCTTGGTGTACGGTTTATACACCCATACTCTATCCGTGAATACTCACGTATCCGAATTTATTTCCCGATCCCGCTTAAAGCAGCAAATATCGGCTGCGATACAAACAACGATTTGTTGGTTAATCTGAAAGCGGGATCGGGATTTGTCACGTTTCCGAACGCTATGTCATGCCGCCGCGCGGACTTTCGGACGCGCGGAAAAGCTTACTGTGTCGGCGGATAAGACTTCTTTCCTTCTTACACCGATTTTAAAATAACATATCTAAAGCTGCAAAAGACCGCAAATTTTCAAAAATTTCAGAACTTATGCTTAAAAATTTTTATAATAAAAACTCCGAGCGCTTTTGTGCCCGGAGCATATTTTATATTTACATTTTACTTTTATGATCTTTTGGGAGGAAGACTATACCGGATTTTTGACGATCGGAACATATTTCCTCGGCGGTAAAACCCTTTTTCCCAATATTGACCGGACAGAGCATCGGAAAGGCAACGCTTGGGTGAGATTAGAATTTCTTTTTCCACACAGCGGGAATGAACAGCATCATCATTGGCAGACATTCCAGTCTTCCGAACAGCATATCCAGCGACAGGACACATTTCGAGAAGTCCGAGAAGAATGAGAAGTTCTCCATGGGTCCGACCTTGTTTATTCCGGGACCGATATTATTAAAGCACGCCGTTACCGAGGTGAACGTGGTCGCAAAGTCCTGATTATCGACCGATATAAGCAGCATCGACGCCAGCATAAGGAACATATATATCCCGAGATAACAATGAACTCCGTGAACCGTGTCGGTATCCATTGCCTTATCCTCGCTTGTCACAAGACTGACCGATTTCGGGTGGAGAAGCTTTTTGAAATACTTCCCGACGTTTTTAAAAATGATTATCAGTCTCTGTACTTTAAAACCGCCGCCCGTAGAACCCGCGCACGCTCCGACAAGCATAAGCATAACCAAAATCATCTGTGAGAACGCGGGCCACAAATTATAATCCGCAGTGGCAAAGCCTGTTGTCGTCATTATCGACGCGACCTGGAAAACCGCGTACCTGAAGCTTTCACCGACAGACTGGTATATCGGATAGATATTAGCGCCTATCAGAACCGTTGCAGCCGCTAAAATTATAAAGTACACTCTCAGCTCAAGGTTCTTGCCTACGTCCTTAAAGCGACGTATAAGCATAAAATAGAATATGTTGAAATTAACGCCGAACAGTATCATCATCACCGTGATAACACCGTCAATATACGCGGAGTTGTAGAACGCCACACCCGCGTTCTTGATACCGAAACCGCCCGTACCCGCCGTACCCATCGCGTGACATATGCTGTCAAAAAGCGGCATTCCTCCCGCGCACAGCAGTATTATCGTCACCACGGTAAGCACACCGTACATCGCGTACATATACATTGCCGTGTTCTTGCCCTTTGGAACGAATTTGCCGACCTGAGGTCCGGGGCATTCCGCTCTCATTAAGTACATCGAATCCTTGGAGGAGGGGAAAACCGCCAGCGCGAATACCAGTATTCCCATACCGCCTATCCAATGGGTAAAGCTGCGCCAGAAAAGCATACCGTGTGAAAGGCTCTCCACATCGGTAAGTATCGTGGAACCCGTAGTTGTAAATCCCGAAACGCTTTCAAAAACAGCGTCGATAAAGCGCGGTATCTCTCCGCTTATGTAAAACGGCACAGCCCCGGCCAACGGAAACGCTATCCAAAGCATAGCGACTATTATCAGTCCCTCTTTGGTGTACATATCCTTCGACCTCGGCTTGACAAGTGTCATCGGCAGGGACAATACGGCAAGCCCCGCGCCGACGAGCACAAATGTCAACACGGTGTCAAATTCGCCGTAGCAAAGGCTTACGACCGCGGGCAGCAAAAACAGCGCCGAGCCTGCAAGCGTCATTTTAGACAAGTAATGGAAAACTAAAGTCTTATTCATTCTTTTTCTGCAAGACCATGAAAGTCAAGCGGACATATTCACCTCTATTCCAAAATATCCCGTATGTCCGAAAACCGGTGCTCCTTTGAAACTACCACGACCGAATCGCCAAGCTCTATCGTTGTACTTCCGTCGGGGATTATCACCTGACGTCCTCTTACCACGGAGCATATCAGTATATTTTTCTTGATCTTGAGGTCTTTGAGGGGAACGCCGATAAGTCTCGGCATATTTTCTCTTATCTTGAACTCCGCCGCCTCAACACGATTATCAACAATGTGATATATTGCCTCGATATTACTCTCGGTATTGTCAAGACTTCGCACATATGTAAGCACAGAGCTTGTCGCCAGATATTTCGGGGAGATTATACAGTCAAGACCTATCTGTCCCGTCAAGCCGACATAACTGTCGCGGTTTATCTTGGCGACGACCTTGGCGTCGGAGTTGTTCTTCGCATAGAGCGACATGATGATATTCTCCTCGTCGATACCCGTGACCGCAACAAAAGCGTCCGCATCGCGAATCCCCTCCTCAGCGAGCATATCCTGATCGGTGCCGTCGCCGTGAATGACCGAAGCTTTCGGGAATAGCTGCGCAAGCCGCTTACAGTTATCAAGGTCCTTCTCGATAATTTTGACGTGCATACCCATTCCGAGCAGGCTTCTAGTGAGATAATAGCTTATCCTTCCGCCGCCTACGATAATGCATGACTTGACCTTGTCCTTTATCGAGCCGCACATCTTGAAGAAGCGCTCGATATCCTTATGAGTAGCCGCAATACTTATCCTGTCACCCGAACGAAGAACGAAATTACCGCCCGGTATGTATATCTCCGAATCGCGCTGAACCGCGCATATCAGCAGCTTTATACCGGTCTGCTTGTAAATTTCGAGCAAGCTGCGGTCAAGTATCTGCGAGTTGTCGGGAATTTTGTACTCCACCAACTCCATTTTGCCCTTTTCAAACACCTCAACCTTTGCGGCTGCGGGCGTTATCAACACACGGAGTATCTCGTCCGCGGTTATGCTCTCGGGATTTATTACCATCGACAGACCCAGATCGTCTCTTATAAAATCTATCTGCTTATAATATTCGGGGTTTCTTACTCTCGCGATAGTCCTTTTCGCGCCGAGTTTTTTCGCAATAAGGCAGCACAGCAGGTTCACCTCGTCGTAATGCGTCGCCGCTATTACGATGCCCGCCTTGTTCACTGACGCGTCACGCTGAACGTCCGCGTCAATGCCGTTACCCTCGATACACATAACGTCCTCGGTGTTCTGCGTTTTTTCAAGCGCCGTGCCGTTTATGTCGATCACCGTAACGTCGTGACCCTCGTTAGAGAGCATCGAGGCAAGCCCGCTGCCAGCCTTGCCGTTGCCAATTATTACCGTTTTCATAGCGTAATTCCTTAATATCTCATTTGTTGCTTTTATTTTTTTATATTATAGCACGGAAAGTAATATATGTCAAGGGGGATAAATCGGAGTATGCTTTATTCGGAAAAAACGTAAGCAAATCCGTTCCGCTGATGCACGGATTTTATTTTTAAAAAGTACTTGCAAAAAAGCGCAAAAGATTAACAGAATAAGATACGCCGTCAAACGAGCAGTTAGCAAAATGAAAAAATGGTTTGATCAAATCCCGTCTTATAACGAAGAAGAACATATCGAGCGTTTTGCAGACGATTTATCCATAAACTATACTCATTATGATTATTCCACCGATAGAACAGGAAACATTCTCAAAAGTCGCCGCTGCCGATTTAATTATATTACTCTGCCAACAAATCTTGCGATAGACGGAGGTGTTCAGCACGAATACACAACTTAACGGCATCAGAAAAAAGAATTCGATATTGCTGACGAGAAGGCCCGCCATAAGCTTCCACTCAAAATAAAAGCCCCCGCAATTCCGCGAGAGCTTTATTTACAGCGTTTCCCATCTGTATCTATCCCTTCAACATCCCACTGGATGACTTTCATACCCATACCGTCCAGCGTGGTGATAAGGTTGTCATCGAACTCACCGTAGGGAGCACGATAGAGCGTAGGCTCCTCGCCGGTTATCATCTTGATCTTGCGGCTGCATTCCTTGGTATCGTTGATGAGGTCGTTGACTTTGATGCCCTCAACGTGCGGATGCTGATCGGAGTGGTTCTCGATCTCGTGACCCGCGTCAAAAAATGCCTTGACATCATCGGGATAACGGTCGCACCAGTCTCCCGTAATGAAAAACGTCGCTTTGGCGTTGTTTTCCTTGAGAATGTCGATAAGCTCCTGCGTATTGGAATTTTCCCACGCGACGTCAAACGTCAACGCGATCTTTTTATCGCCGCGTTCGACGCTGTAAATGGGCAGCTGCCTCTGCTTGGCGTGACTTCCGACGGAAGTCACCGCCGCCGTGATACCGACCGCCGCCGTGACCACCGCAAGCCCTGCCGCAGCGGCAATGCGCTTGATCTGCTTTTTCGTGAATGTAATAGCTCTCATATATTTCCCCTCCGTGAAAAAAATATCGTAATTTGCTGCAACTGCTCTATAACTATGCTATCCAAAGGACAAATATGACAAGCAGAGGTACTGAAAACAAAACATTTCACAAAAACTATTGACAAATCTCACATTTTGTTGTACAATATAATATATAGAGGTATGGCTAATCTATCCGCGCGTTGCTCGGATATTTCACAGGAGGAGCTTATGGCACTTGTAAATGTAATGGAAAACATCGTAGAGGAGAAGCTGCACCGTATGCTTGAGGCGGAGGACTGCTGCAAATGCGACCGCTGCTTTGAGGATATGAAGGCAAAGGCTCTCAACCAATTGCCCGCGAGATATGTCAGCACGCATAATGGCGAGCTGTTTTCGAAGCTGGCGGCTACGGTGCGCCAAAGCACGATCGATATAAACGTTGCCGTTGCAAACGCGATAGACGTTATTTCCGCACATCCCTCTCACGAGAACAAAAACAATACAGACAATGACAAAAATTGAACGGATAAAATGCGGTAACGGGAACTGTTATATCGTTTCCGACAACGAAAATGCCATTCTGATAGATACCTGCAAGTCTGACAGCGTTGACAAAATCCTACATATCTGTAAGCCGTATAGCATACGGCTTATTTTGCTGACACACGGACACTTTGACCACGCGCAGAACGCTGCGGCGCTGTCAAAGACACTGAACGCGCCCGTTGCAATGCACCGTGCCGATATGAAATTGCTCGCCGATAACAATTCCCAGACGCTCGATTCCAAAGGGCTGCTCGGAAAGATAGTGCTGAACGCCTCGCTGAAAAGCTTTGCAAGAGAAAAGATACCGCCGTTCACTCCAACGGTGTTTCTTGACGAGGACGACAGCTTGGAGGAATACGGCATACGCGCGAAAATACTGCACCTGCCCGGGCACACGGACGGCTCGATAGCCGTTGACATTGCGGAGGAACACCTGTTCGTCGGCGACGCGCTGATGAATATGTTTTACCCGACGACCTCAATGATATTTCACGACAAGGCGGAAATGCTCAAAAGCGCCGAACGTATATCCTCGCTTGGAAAACGGACGATATATTTCGGTCACGGAAAGCCCGTACCCAACAGAAATTGGATATAAAACGCGCCGCGTACACAATGTACGCGGCTTCTTCTTACAGCTCGTTACGGTTCTCAAGAGCCTTAACCAAGGTAACGTCGTCGGCGAATTCCAGCGCCGACCCCGCGGGCAGCCCGTAAGCCAGCCGCGTGACCTTAATGCCCATAGGCTTTATAAGCCGACCGATATACATTGCCGTAGCCTCGCCCTCTACGGTGGGATTTGTCGCCATGATGACCTCCTTCACGTCGCCGAGCCGCGCTATCAGCTCCTTGATCTTAAGATCCTCCGCGCCGATACCGTCCATAGGCGACAGCAGCCCGTGCAGCACGTGATACAGCCCGTCATAGCCGCCAGCGCGTTCAAACGCAGAAACGTCCTTAGGCGACTCGACGACGCAAACCACGCTCCTGTCACGGTTATCGTCGTCGCACAGCTCGCATATCTCGCGCTCTGTAAAGTTCTGGCAGCACTTACATAACTGCACGCTACGCCGCGCCTTGACAATATTCTCCGCAAACTCCTCAACCTCGCCCACGGGCAGATTGAGCATATAATAAGCCAGCCGCTGTGCGGTCTTGATACCGATACCGGGCAGTTTCGCAAACTGCTCCGCCGCCAATGCCAGCGGCAATGAAACAAACTCCGACATAAATTCAACCTCTCGTTATTGTATGACCGAAATATTCTTCGCACCGTTTTCCAGTCTTATGTAAAAATCCCTGTCGCGCCGCGCGTTATGCCAGTTTTCGGGCATTTCTTTTTCGCCGCTCGAAAAGTATACCGCGTATCTCGCGGGACTTTCGGGCTCTTTTGCGAGCCTGCCGTTATACAGTACTATATCCGCCGACGTTTCTTTGTCGGAGAACTTCGCCGCTGCAAGAGTAACTCCCGATACCGACAGCCGCGAGCCGTTAGGAACCGTCTGCACGTTTATCCCGCCGAGAAGCGTCTGCACGACGCTGTTTGACCAGACAACGTCGATATCCGTCATCTTCGACAACTCCCGTATTGCCAGCGCGCCGCCGTAGTCCGCGTCGAACGCCGCGATACACGCGATCTTCACAGCACCGTGCTCGCGCATAGTCCGCGAAATACTTGTCGCCAGACCCGTACCGCTGCCCGATATGAACACGACAGCCTCGTTCCCCTCGAATATTACAGCCGCACCTGTGCTGTAATTGCCGACAAACCTTACCTCGCTGCGCCGCTCGCAGACTGTCAGAGAAATAAACAGCGAAACGGCGGATAACACCGCAATGCACTTTCCCGAAAACCACAAGGTCTTCATATTGCCGAACGCTGCCGCGGAGAGTGCCAGTGCGCAGCCCGACGCCAAGATCCACGCGAACTCGAAATCCAAGGTCAGCCACAGTCCGCGGATCCCTCCGAAGATATCCACGACCGCCGCTGCCGCTCTCATAGCGAGGTCAACGGGCAGCGCGAATAGGCTCATTCCCGTGATACCAAGCGGGATCATAAATATAACGCTCACCGTCATAAGCGGCATCAGTATTACGGACGAGACCGCTCCCATAAGCGAAACTCCCTTGAATGCAAAAATGCTTATCGGCGAGGTACAAATCAACGCGCAGATCGATACCGACAGCACAGTCACCGCGGGGGAGAGCTTCTTCGCCTTATCGGGCAGCAGCATACACAGCTTTTTCGAGACCTCCGTCCCGACAACACCCGCGCCGAATACGCCGAACACCGACATTCCGAAGCCCGTGTCGAGTATAGTACCGGGCGAGAACGTGCCGATAAGCGCTATCGCAATGCAAAGCGAGTTGAGCGTATCCGCCTTTCGGTAAAATATCGGCGCGAGACTGTAAAGCAGAAACATTACGGACGCGCGGAGCACTGACGGCGACGGTCCGAAAAATATCACCGCTGCGGGAGCGAACAGCAGCGAGACCGCCTGCTTGACGTGACGGCGCTTTTCCGGAAGCGCTCCCAGAAGCACCGCCGCAAACAGCGCGAAATGCGAACCCGAAACCGCAGTGTAATGCGACGCACCGCATATTTTCAGCTTTTCCCTCAGCACGGGAGACAAAGCCGAGTCCTCGCCGAGCAGCATTGCCAGCGCCAACTCACCGCCATTGCCGAAAATATTTCCGCTTACCATCTCAACCATACGCGCGCGTAATCCTCTTATCACCGAGGAAATACCCGCCCCGCCGCTTTTGACCGCGATAAGCTCCGATATCTCGCCAGAAAGCAGGACTCCGTCCGCAAGATTTTGGAGCATATCGTCACTGTCGGGCTTGTTCAGCTCTACAATGGCAGTGGCTACATCGCCGACCTCAAGCTTCTCTCTGTCGGTTATCCTAACAAAGGTCTTTCGACCCGCAAGGTTCATCTCAACGGTATACTCCTTAGTTCCGCCCGAAAGCATTGACGCCTCATTCACGACAAACTCCGCCCGCACCGTCTTTCCGCCGAATTCCGTTATCGGCTTGCAGTACAGCTCGAGATGACCCGTCATCACTGCGATCCCCCACAGCAGACCAACCGCACATATCGCCGACCTGCTCCGCTTAACGGCAAAATAAATTACAGAAACGGCGGCTGCCGCGAAAAGAATTCCGCAAAACAGACCGCCGCCGAAATACGCCGTCAGCATTCCGAACGCCATAAACGGCGCGAACCTGACAAGCGGAAGATTTAAAACCGCTCTTTTGTTTTTGTCCCGTTTCAAGTCGATTCCCGATCAGAACAGCCCCGGGAGAGAAACGCCGCCCGTTACCTTTTCCATTTCCTCTGCGCTGTAATCCTCAATCTCTTGAATGGCCTCGTTTACGCCGCTTATGATAAGATCCTGAAGCATTTCGATATCGTCCTTGTCAACGACCTCGGGCTTGAGCGTGACCGACTTCAGCTTCTTGTCGCCCGTCATTACGAGCTCCAGCACACCGCCACCTACCTGCTTGGTAAACTCCTTCTGCTCCAGCTCATCCTGAACGCGGGTGATATCCTCCTGCATTTTCTGAGCCTTTCTTACCATCTGATTCATATTGGCGTTAGAGCCCTGATATTCCTTAGGAAGTCTTGATTTCATAATGATCTCCTCTCAATTTTATGTTAATATTATTGTTTTTTGACATTTACCTCAACACCGAGCTTGCGCGCCGTGTTAAGAAACTTTTCGATATCGGAGAGTCCGCTCTCGTCGTTGTCCTCGGACTTCTCCGCCTCGATACTCACACGCACCGCAAATCCCAACACCTCGGATATCTCACTCTCGACACGTATAAGCTCGTCGCCCTTTACGTTTTCTACCAACATTCTGTTGGACGAGCGTATCACCAGCCGACCGTCCTTTGTGCGCACAGTAGAACCCTGCAGCATTGCTCCGACGGCAAGGTCGATATCCGACATTTTTGCGACGGCCGCCGCCCATTCCCCGGGAGTGACCTCGCGTATCCGCTCGGAAGCCTTATCCGTATGCTTTTCCTGCACCTTTTCCGCCGCCTTTTCGGGAACAATGGGTGTTGTGACTGCGGTCTCGGGCGACGGTATAGGATATTCGTCGTCAAGAGGCGGAGCGTCGTCATCGGTAAACGGCGGCGGCTCCTCAATATCCGATATCGGCAGAGCGTCACTAACGGGAGCGCTAAGCGGTACATCGGTTTTGACCGGTTCCTGCATACTTGGGGGAACAGGGGATTCCGCTAGCTTGACCGTTTCCTCGAGAAGGGCACGGGTCTTACGCTCCGTATGCGACATCTCCTCAACGGGTCTCAGCGCGGGCTTCTCGACCGGGGTTTCCTTTATCTCAAACACAGGCGCAGACACAGGAACGGGAGCCTTCGATGCCGTGCTCTCAGCGCTGATATCCGCACCCATACACATTTTGACAAAACACATCTCGGCAAGCGTCTTGCGCTGTTTTACCTTTCCGATACCGTCTGCGCACTGCTGTAACAGCGTCAGACAGCGTAATATATACTCGATCGAATACATATCCGCGATACGCGCCAACTCTCCGTATTCGTCGGGAAGCGCTGTCAGCAGCTCCTTGTCGTCCGGCGCGGTCTTATACAACATAAGATCGCGGAACTGCCCCGATAGCTCGTCCACGATAAGCGCAATATCCTTTGAGCCTTTATGCAGCTCACCCAGCAGACGTATACAGCCCGCGGTATCCTTGCGCGCGATCATCTCCGAAAATGCGAACAAATGCTTTCTGTCAGCAACGCCCGCGCACGCTCGAACCGTTTCCGACGTAATATGCGTATCCGCCGAAATACAACGGTCAAGTATTGACAGCGCGTCTCTCATTCCGCCGTCCGACAACCGCGAGATAAACTCTGCCGCGTCGCGCTCCAATGAAACGCCCTCTTTTTCCGCAACAGCAAGCAGTCTCTCCGCACTGTCCGAAATATCCACGCGCCGAAATTCAAAGCGCTGACATCTTGAAGAAATAGTCGCGGGAACTTTATGCAGTTCGGTCGTCGCCAAAATGAACTTTACATGAGGCGGAGGCTCTTCAAGCGTTTTCAGCAGCGCGTTAAATGCAGCGACCGACAGCATATGAACCTCGTCAATAATATAAACGCGGTACTTACAGCTCACCGGCGTGTACGCAACCTCATCTCGGAGCTGCCGCACGTCGTCTACGCCGTTGTTTGATGCCGCGTCCATTTCGACAATATCCGTTGTAGTGCCGTCCATGATCTCCCTGCACCGCTCGCACTCAAGACAAGGACTGCCGTCTTTTGGATCAAGGCAGTTCACTGCCATGGCGAGTATCTTTGCACAGGAGGTCTTGCCCGTTCCGCGCGATCCCGTAAACAGATACGCGTGACCCGCCGAACCGTTGATTATCTGGTTTTTGAGCGTTGTCGTGATATGCTCCTGAGAAATAACGTCATCGAACGTTCTCGGACGATATTTTCTGTATAACGCAAGATACAAACGCTCACCTCCGATAACAAAACGCTCTCGATTATGGGAACAGACTGACTGCGGCACACAGGGAAATCCGCTTAATGCTGCTCGGGTCACCGCCTGACATGGTTCACAGCACCCTGTTGCACAGGGTCTGCCCCCATAATCGAAAGCATTTTTTCAATATCTCATAATATTATACAACATTTCTCCGAAAAAATCAAGGGGGTTTTGGACTTTTTTATCAATGACGGCAAATGGATTTTTTGTGAACTCGTGCGAAGTATTGTTTGGTGCAGCTGCGGGTCTGCTTTTGTTCGTTGATTGCCATTCATTACATTATGTTTCCTAGAGTTATCACACAAAAAACATTATATAATGAAGGTCGGTCAACCTAACGAAAAAGCAAGCCCGCTGCTACACTGAATTCTAATTTAATTTATCCTTCTCTATCAACAGCTCTACCGCACGTATAGCGCAATTTATGCCGCGGGTGGAATCGTCGGTGATATTATCCGGCATATCCCGCTTGGAGCGCTCGGCGTTCCATAGCGCTGTCAATACGCCGCCGCAGCGTATCTTCTTCGGGAATACGCTCCTCACCAGACCTACCGCATAGATCGCCGCGCACTCCATTTCCGACGTCAGACAGCCGCACTTGAAATAGCTGTCCCAACGCGACTTGATATTCTCGCCGACCGCCGACCCGTCGGGATTGACCTCGCCGTAAAAGCTGTCCTTGGAATGTACCACTCCGACATGGTAACGATTGCCCAGCTCCGCGCCCGAAAGCTCCTTGGCCGCGTCCGCGAGTGCAGTCGTGACCGCGAAATCCGCTACCGACGGATACCCCTGCGGCAGATACTCGTAGCTCGTGCCCTCCGCGCGGATAGCCGCCTCGGCGATTATCAGATCGCCGCCAAACACCGACAGGTCGATACCGCCGCTCGTTCCAACGCGGATAAACGTGTCCGCGCCGCTGTCGATAAGCTCCTCGACCGCGATAGCCGCCGACGGACCGCCTATGCCCGTCGAGCACACGCTGACCTTCTCGCCGTTCAGATATCCCGAGTAGATGTTGTATTCGCGGTTCTGAGCGATCTGTACGGCATTATCCAAATACGCCGCGATCTTCGGAACGCGCCCCGGGTCGCCCGGGAGAATGACATATCTCCCAACATCGCCGTTCTTTATTTTAAGATGAAACCGTTCGTTTTCGTTCATTATAGTAGCCATATTAACTCCTTATTTAAAAAGCTCCGCAATTTCGCCAAGCTGCGCTCGGTCGATAACGGCTCTCTTCGCTCCGTTCGCCTTTGCTCTTCTTACCGCATACCGAAACATTGCTCTTCCTTTGATTATAATATTATTACCGCCGACAATTACGAAGTATTTCCATGTCATGGTCATAGAAATAATCGGGCGGCTCATCGGTTTGTATCCTCATCCACCCGAACCGCCTGCACAGCAGCGCCATGAAATTGTCGTTTTCCCTATCGTACAGCTTTTCAAACTCAGCGAGCTGCCGTCTGAGATCAGCCATACCGCAAGACATGCCCGTCAGCAAAACATCGCCCTTGTGATATTCAATTTCAATGATTATCGTTTTCGCTCTCAAACAGCCCCTTCATTTCTCCGATAAAATCATCGTCGTATATCTTGGGATAGAACCCGAAAACCAGATCGTAAAACTGCTTGTCGGACAGCGACTCGAACTCCCCGAAAAGAAAGCTCGGATAGCTCTTCATAGCGTCGCACATTGCCTTGACCCTGTTTATCTGCCCCTCAACCGCTTTGGCGCATATCTTGTCGTTGCCGAGAATAAAGGCGGGAATATGCTTTACCGCCTTGTCAAAGTCGTAATCGGGAGCGGGATATATCTTCGCGAAATACAGCTTTACCTCGTTGTAAAATATCCTGTTTTTGGACTTGATATCACGCCTGAGCCTGCCGAGCAGCTTAGAGATCGGCTTCTTCGGGTCGTTGATATGAGACAGCACTGCCGACAAGCCGTCCAGCAGCGCGGGCAGATTTTCCATGCCCTTGTCGTCGCGGATAGCCAGATACGCCTCGCGCGAGATCAGCAGTACGCGTCCGAGCGCGTTTTTCTCCGAGACCGCCATGATCACTCCCCCTGTAAAAATCCCCCGCTCCGAACGGAACGGGGGACGATACCCGATCAATCCTCGGGAACAAGCACCGCGTAATTGCCCTCGTTGCGCTTGTAAACAACGTTGACAGCGCCCGTCTCGGCATTCTTAAACATAAAGAAAGTATGATCCAGCAGGTTCATCTGCAAAATAGCCTCCTCAACCGACATCGGGCGGAGCCGGAAGGTCTTTTCTCTGATGACCTCGTAGGTATCCTCCTCGACCTCCGGAGCAAGCCCCGCGAACGCGTCCGCGCGCAGGTTCTTTTCAATCTTGGTCTTCTGCTTTCTGATCTGACGGATAATACGGTCGATAGTAACGTCGAGCGCGTCGTTCTTATCCTTTGCGGTCTGCTCCGCACGGCAGATCATGCCGTTATATTTTACGGTAAGCTCAAGTATGATCATATCGCGGCGTTCTGCCAAGGTGATCTTAGCCTCCGCCTCCTCTGGGAAAAATCTGTCCAGCTTTGCGTTAAGCTTCTGCTCCGCGTAGTCGGTGAACGACTGCGAAATGTTGAGCTTCTTTGCGGTAATTGTAACCTTCATGCAACTCATTCCTTCCGTTAGTTAAAGTGAGGCGGACCGCCTCTTAATATATTTTAGCATATTATTATAATTTTTTCAAGTATCAGAAATAAACTTTAGATAACTTTCACAAATTCAACTGTAAAAATATGTTATATAAGAGGATTTTTTTGCCTAAAATTTAACGAATTCCGCCAGCCTGCGTCGAAAAACGGCATAGCGGTCAAACCCCGCCGCCTCGAGAGCCGCCTGCGCCTTATCGAAGTCGGCAGCGACGCGCGTTCTGTCGTGAGCGTCCGAGCCGACGGTAACGATCTCGCCGCCAAGCTCCTTGTAACGCCGCAATATGAATGCGTTCGGGTGAGGGCATCCCATTCTGCTCGCTATCCCCGCCGTGTTCACTTCAATTCCCTTGCCGAGCGATACCAACGCTTTAAGTATCTCGTCGATTATTTCCCGATAGTCAAGCGGCTCATAGCGCTTTTCGGGCGAGTATCTTACAACATAGTCAAGATGTCCGTACACATCAAAGTTATCAAAAGCGCGGACGTTTGCGAGAATACTCTCAAAATAACTTAAAATACCGTTTTTACTGCCGAGCTCTTCAAAATACTCCGGATAATACGGGTCTTTTCCGTCGACAAGGTGCGACGAGCCTATGATAAAATCCAAATCCCACGCTTCTGCGAACTCGTTAAGCCGCGACGCGAGGTAGTCCATCAGCCCAAGCTCCACACCAAACAGCACCTCTACCCTATCCGAAAGCTCCGCCTTGACACGCATGAGCTCATCATGGTACTCGGCGGTATCAAGCTGAAACTCGCCGCCGGGGTAGTCGTAGTCCAGATGCTCGGTAAGGCATATCGTCCGCAAGCCCTTTTCGATGGCGGCTTTCGCCATTTTCATCATCGATTCGGTGCTGTCGGTCGAGAATGACGAATGTGTATGCATATCGGCGATTATCATATAGCATCCCCTTTTACCAAAAATTACTGTAAATATTGTAACATATTTTCAAGAATTTTGCAACGGTATTTTCAAATAATAGTCATGAAAGGAAGTGCATTTTTATGGACAACTACATCTGCCCGTGCGGCTATGTATACAGCGAGGAACGCGGCTGCCCGTCTATGGGCATAGCCGCGGGAACGAAGTTCGAGGACCTTCCCGACGATTGGGTCTGTCCCGTCTGCGGACTTACCAAGGACAACTTCGGCTCGCGCAACGACGTCATCAACGCTGTTAAATAAACGAATATCCGCTCCTAACGGAGCGGATATTTTTTACCTTAAAATCGCGAAATAATCCCTATATTCCGCATAGCTTGCCTTGTGATTAAGCGCAAAATATTCCTCGCCGATGTCAAAATACCTGTAACAAATGCCGCCGTTCTCATAAACTCCGTCACGGCGAAGATAACAGTACGAATTCCAGCCCGAATCCACCCAAATGACGCGCCCGTCTATCTCCGCGAAATTCCATTCGTGATACTCACTGTCATTATCGGTCACGAACATCCGCCCGCCGTTAAGCGCCGCGCCGTGTACGTTCCAACACTTTATCCCCTGCGCGGCGCAGAGAGCCGAGGTCATATTGGAGTAGCCCCCGCATACGCTGCTGTGCTTGTCCAGCATATACTTCAGCGACAGCGTTTCCGCGGGTACGCCCTTGTCATAGGCGGGGTAATCATAATAAATATTCGCCGATACCCACCGCGATATTGCGCGTAATTTGTCGTAATCGCTGTTGAGACCCGCGCATATCTCATCCGACAGTGCCTGTATCTCTTCGAGTACTTTACGTATCTCGTCGGGCTTTCCTCCCTTTACAATATACTCCGCCACCTGATTTTGCGGCTGCTCTATCGCGTTCTCCACTGCTTTTCTGTTATTTTCCGCAATATCGGAAAGATCCCAAAGTTCAAAGCCGTGCTGAGTAACTTCAAGCATAATCTCATCATTATGACCGTCCTCGTATACCAGCGTGACGGTCAGATACCCGCTTTGCGGCTCGGTCAGCACGATCTCCGCGGAAAAACCGTCCTTGTCGGAATTCAGGTCGAATTCCGCGCCGCGCGGGAACACGGACATATAGTTGATCGGGCTGTCCGCAGTTTTGCCGCTGATAATTACGGTATTACCTCTCAGCTCTACCGTCTTTTCGTTTATGGGATCGTGCGAAAGTGTCAGCGAGCTGACTTCGGAAGGAGCGGATATAGGCTCGCTTGTCTCAACTACGGAAGCCGGCTCGTAAGTGTCTGACTTCGTCTCGGTACTTGCCGTGGTATTATCGGGCTTGGAAACGCTCTGCGTACTTGACGAATAACGAGAGCTTCCCGACCCGCTGTCGGGAAACACGAACGACGGCATATCGGGCACACCGCCTCCGCACCCCGCAAGCAGTAAAGCCGCGGTACATATTGAAATCATTGAAATAGATTTTTTAATGGAAAACACCTCGCTATCTCAAGCGTTATGTATTCATTGTACACCAAACCGCCGAGATTGTCAAGCGTTCTCTATTTTTTGGCAAGCACCGTGACCAGTCCGTTTGCCTCCGAGGATGAGATATCCGCGCCGATGATCTCGCCGTCGATGACCAGTAAATTAGCGCATATCGGCACTACGGGATCGGCGCCGTCGAAATTGGTTATCTCATATGTATACTTTTTCGCGAAGCAGGCGCGGTACTTCATCAGATCAAAACCCTGTTCTTTCTGAAGCGCATTGTACTGCGTATACGCCTCGTCGAAGCGCGAAGGGATACGAACCTCCTCCACACTTGACGGCACGGGTGCGGCATTCCAGCCGAACGTCTCTATATACTGCACGCGCTCCTCGTTGGTAGCACCGGAAATATGTGCTCCCCCGCCCGACGACAGCTTGAATATACACCATATCCCCGCAAGCACTATCAGGAGCACTCCCAACGTAAGGCTCCTGCTGCGGCGCGGTTTTTTTCCCGCCATACTATCCCTCCGCTTTAAAATGTATTTGATATTATTGTCCGTGACCGTAACTATTATATGCGGATAATTTCACAGAAAATACAATATATTGTGCCAATATTACCAAAATCTTTTGCGTGTCTTTGTGGGATATGCCGAAAATTCGGCTCTATCATTGACACCAAAGCAAATTCAGTCGTTTTTTTGTGCAATATGCCAATTAACGCGGCGGATTTTACAGTAGAATTTGTAAACGTTAGTGAAAGTATATAAACGAATTCAAAAATATTTGTTGGTTTAGGCTCTTTATTTTTTGGTTTGGTTTTGGTATTATATTATTAGCGAAATATTAACTATTATTTTGTTACATTTACATTAGTAGGAGGTTATATAAATGGCAAGTTTATCGGCAAGAGGCATTTATAAGCGTTATGCGGGCGGCGTTGTAGCCGTTTCGGACTTCACCATGAACATCAAGGACAAGGAGTTTATCGTACTGGTAGGTCCTTCCGGATGCGGTAAGTCCACCACCCTGCGTATGATCGCGGGCTTGGAGGAGATCTCCGAGGGCGAGCTGTTCATCGGCGACCGTCTTGTAAACGACGTTGCTCCTAAGGACAGAGATATCGCGATGGTTTTCCAGAACTACGCTTTGTATCCTCATATGACAGTATTTGACAATATGGCGTTCGGTCTGAAGCTCCGTAAGGTTCCCAAGGACGAGATCAAGAAGCTCGTTGAGGAAGCTGCTAAGATCCTCGACATCGCTCACCTGCTCGACAGAAAGCCGAAGGCTCTCTCCGGCGGTCAGAGACAACGTGTTGCACTGGGTCGTGCGATCGTTCGTGATCCTCAGGTATTCCTTCTCGACGAGCCGCTGTCCAACCTGGACGCTAAGCTGCGTGCACAGATGAGAACCGAGCTTTCCAAGCTGCACAAGAAATTGGGTACTACGTTTATCTATGTAACGCATGACCAGACAGAGGCTATGACGATGGGTGACAGAATCGTCGTTATGAAGGACGGTTATGTTCAGCAGATCGATTCTCCTATCAATCTGTACGAGCAGCCCGTAAACAAGTTTGTTGCAGGATTTATCGGTTCTCCGCAGATGAACTTCATTAACGCAAAGCTCATTATGCAGGACGGCAAGTACACCGTAGAGTTCGGCTCCGAGGATACCAAGACCGCAAGAGGAAGAAAGTTCTATGTAGAGCTGCCCTCCGCTAAGGCTGATACCGATGCGCTGAAGTACTATGTTGACAAGGAAGTTATCCTTGGTATCCGTCCCGAGAACATTCACGACGAGGAAATGTTCCTGTCCGCTGCTAAGACCGGTATCATTGAGGCTACCGTAGACGTAACCGAAATGCTTGGCGCGGAGACCTATCTGTACCTCACCTGCGAGGGTATGCCGCTTACCGCGCGCGTATCTCCCAGATGTACCGCACGTCCTCAGGACACTATCAGACTTGCTCTTGATCCCAACAAGATCCACCTGTTCGATCCGGGAGACGAGCACAGCCTGCTTAACTAATTTAATCCATAAGCATTTTTGCGGCGCGGCTGTTTTTAGCCGCGCCGTTTTTGGATAATTGCAGCTTACGTTTTGGAATAATGAGGAGATGATATTATTAAGAAATCTATCGCAATAGCTTTACTTATAATTGGCGGACTTGCCACTGCTTTCGGCGCTTCACTTTTTGGTATATTTTTATTCTTTACGCTTATGGAGGGCGGACTGCTTATCGGTATTGCGGCAGTCATGGGTATTGCTTTCGGAGCCGACCGTCTGCGCATACGGTTTAGGCGGAAATACGGTGTGAATGCCGCGTGGTTCTTTCTGTGCGCTTATGCTCCGTCAATAGTCGGCTCGGGAGTGCTTTTTGCCGCGGTAATATACCCTGACTCAATAGGATTGGGCGAACTCATAATAGCGTTATCCTGCATCATAGCCTTGGGAGCGTTCGCAGCGGCAGGCGGTATATGGCTGGGAATCTCGACGATCATCGAAAGAAAAAGCGCGGGACTTTCGTCATTCGCCAAGCCCGCGGCTGTCGTAATGCTTATACTCGGCGGAGCGGTGCTCTGGACGGCGTTGTTTTTCGGGCTGCAATTTCTGTGGATAGGAACAAGGCGCGTAATACCGTCCGTACTTATATTGATCGGCGTTACGTTCGGGGTTGATCTGCTCGGGCTCGTTTTCAAAAAGCAATTCGGTATCGGTGCGCCCGTGTACTGCCTTTGCGCGTATTTTCCCGCGCTCCTTTGGAAGATATTCGCGTTTATCGTGTATTTTATGAGACTTTCCGCGGACAGGAAATACGGCTTCCCCACCGCTGACGACAACGCGTTTTTACTGATGTATCAACCGACAGAAGCGGCGGCAGTTCTGGTCTGCGCCGTTGTATGGTTCGCGGTATTGACGGCGATCACACGCAGAAAGGAGAGCAGCGTATGAAAAAATCGTTGGCTGTCGGTTTGCTTGTTGTCCTCTCACTCATAGGGTATTCGGCAGCGGTGATTTTGTCGTTCGGCTCGGCGTGGTATTCTGTTATTTCGGCTGGTAATATCGTAAGCAAAATATTGTTTGCGGCTGCTTTGCCATCCCCGACAATATTTGTATATCGTCTTTTCCGAGATTGTTACGACTTTACCATGAGAAGGTTTCTCTTTGCACTTTGTATTCCGCCGTATGCGGGGAGTATCGTCCTTTCGGTCGTTCTTATCGTGATCGGAATGTTTACAGGCGGCTGGGGCGGATTAGGTGCTCTTTCGATAGCTATAACCTGGCATTTTGCGGCGGTCGGTCTGCTGGTCTGCACGATCGTCTGGACGGTGGCTCTTGACGCCGTTGACCGCATACGCCGATACAACGTAAAAAAGATAGTTTCGCTGATCGTTCTGACGCTTTGCGCCGCGGTTGTCGGCAGCGGCATATACAGGGTGAATACGTTCTTTCCGTTTTTGACGATAAATTCGACAAACGTCAACACCGCGGCTATCGTCACCGCGCTGATAACGGCTGTTCCGATAAGCGTCGGACTGACCGCGCTGGTGCGGTTTTACAAAAACGAATATTCGCTGAACCCGCCGCTGTGTATGCTCTGTGTGTTTCTTCCGTCCCTTTTGATATCGGTCGCGACGCTTGCTAACGCATATTTCGGCGGCGGCGAATATTACAGATACTTGAATGAGTTTTATGCTTCAAGCCAAAACCTTATCGGCATAACGGCAATTTTCTCGGTAACTGTGGTATTGTACGCTGTTTTTTCCGCTATACGCCGCAGACAGTGGTAAAAATGCAGGATCGTTGTACTTTCAATGGAGGTGCGCTGTGAAAAAAACTTTAATAATAACCGCTGCAATAATTGGCGGAGATTTGTGCAATGTGCTGATCTGCGTTATCGCGCTGTTGGTATGGAACTTCAATCCGGGGATATGCATTCTCGTGCTGACCGCGGTCATACTCGGATTTTGCGCGCTGCTGAATACTGTGACTAAGAAGACGCGAAAAATCGGCGTGAAAAGGGGCGTTTTTCTCGCGTGTGTTCAAGTGCCGATCACCGTGTTCGCTATCGTTTTTTTCGTGTCGAACTATCTCGATTATAAAAATTACAAGCCCTCCAACGATATGTGGGCGGGTCTTAGGACGCTGTGGACGGGAATATTTTACGGTATATCGAGATTTTTTCTTATTATCGTTTCGATAACGACCGTATGCGCCATCTGCTCGGCGGTTATCTTATATTTAAATGAAAAAAGCCGCACAAAATAACGTTTTTTCGGATTTTCCGATCGGGGAGATGATCTTATGAGAAAACCTTTGGCGATAGCTCTGCTGATTATCGGCGGCGCGGCGCTGAGGATCGTATTGTCAGCTGTTACATTACAGAATAAAGAAAGGACAACAACAAAATGAACCCAAGAATTGAACAGCTTATCAAAAACATTGAAAATGTAATTATCGGCAAGCACGACGTTATCATGAAGATAATCTGCGCCATGATAGCGGGCGGTCACGTGCTTATCGAGGACGTGCCCGGGGTGGGCAAGACCCTGCTCGCGGAAACGTTGGCGAAATCCGTTTCGGGAACGTTCGGACGCATTCAGTTTACGCCCGATCTTATGCCGTCGGACGTTATCGGATACACGGTGATCGATCAGAAAACGGGAGCCGCGGAGTACCGCGCGGGCGCGGCGATGTGCAACTTCCTGCTCGCGGACGAGATCAACCGCACCTCGCCGAAGGTGCAGTCCTCGCTGCTGGAGGCAATGGAGGAGCTTCAGATTTCCGTCGACGGTATCACTCACAAGCTGCCCGTGCCGTTTATGACCTTGGCGACGCAGAACCCTATCGAAACATACGGAACGTATCATCTTCCCGAGGCGCAGCTTGACCGCTTTTTAATGCGCATTTCGATAGGCTATCCCGACCGCGCCGCGGAATTGCAGATGCTGGAGAAAATGCCGCATAATATTGAGGTACAGCCCGTGATGTCGCTAGAGGAGATTGTTTCTCTTCGCGAAATGTCGTCGCGCGTTTCCGTGTCGGAGCAGGTAAAGGCGTATATCCTGATGATCGTCGGCGCTACGCGGAACAAGCAGGAGATAAAGCTCGGCGCGTCGCCGAGAGCGTCTATCGCACTGTACAGAGCGGCGCAGGCTATGGCGCTGATAAGCAACCGCGCGTTCGCTACCCCCGACGACGTGAAGTCAATGGCGCCGTCAGTGCTCGGTCACAGAGTTATCCTCGCGGCGGGTCAGAGCGATTATCTGTCCTCCGATGAGATCATTCGAAAAATTCTTATGGAAACGGTCGTACCCATTTAGAGGTGAAATATGGATAAAATGCAGCTTTTGAAATCGGTTATCGGCACATTGGGAATTTATTTGATCTTTTCGGTTTTCACGGTAATATTTTATCTATTCCTCCCGTATCATGGCGATCCGGGTATCGGCGGGCTGGCAAATGTTTCTCACATGATATTCTACTATACCGTATGCTTGCCGCTGTGCGGTATCGCGGGAGCTCTGCTGTTCAAGGGGAAAATACCGGTGTGGCTTTGGACGGCGGCAACGGTACTGTTTACCGCGGCAATGACGTTTATCACCGGAGGAAACACAAGCGGATCTCCTGTTCAACGTTGCGATAGTGCTGCCTTTTACGCTTATTCCGTTTTGTATCGTCAAGCTGTGTTTTTATGTTTGTGAGAATGCGAAAAAGCAATGAACGTAAATTGTTGAGCAGCAGAATTTTTTATACCAAAACGGGCGCTGTTAAGTTACAGCGCCCGTTAATGTTTATACCTCGGTAAACGCGTCCTTGCCGAGACCGCAGGTCGGACAGGTCCAGTCGTCGGGGATATCCTCAAACTTGGTTCCCGCCGCGATACCGTTGTCGGGATCGCCGACAGCCTCGTCGTAAACATAGCCGCATGGGCATTCGTACTTCTTCATTGGCAAAAACTCCTTTCCTTTTTTATAAATTATAGCACTGTTTTATTACTTTGTCAAGCCGAAATTTCGGCGTTTTTGTTCTTTTTCGGTATAAATATGATTGCAGCTATTATGATTACCATTACTATTGTTTCGGAAAGGCTGCCCTCGAGACCGAACACTCCGCCCGTCCACAAGTACATATTCTCGGCGAGCTCAAATCTGAATACCGAACCGCCCGTGTCCATTCCGCTTACGGGCAGTCCGTAGAAGTTGCCCTGAACCAAATTCCAGACAGAGTGCGCCGCGCAGCATACGAACAGGCTGTCGAAACGGATAGCCAGCACTGCGAACATAATTCCCGTAAGGGTAAGGTTCACCAGAACGATAAGGTTGAAGCCCGCGTTCATGAGGTGCATAAGCGAAAAGAACAAGGAGCTTATCAGCACCGCCGCCCACAGCGGCAACTTATTCGACAGCGACGACATGAAGTAGCCGCGGCAGATTATCTCCTCCTCCGCGCCCTGAATAAGCCAACCCACACACATAAGCGCGAACATCACGCCGTTGTTCAGATCGGTGCCGACATATTTAACCGCGCCGAACGCGTAAGAGAGCAGCAGCGTCGCTGTGAACATCGCGACCCCCGCGGCAAGCCCGATCAGGTACTTTACCGCACAACCCTTCTTGACAAAGCCCATACTGTTCAGACTGCGGCGCTCGACAAAGCGGCAGTATATAATGACGATCGCCGCGGGCAAGAGCGTTGACAGCAGCTGCGCTATCAGCACCTCTCCCGTAGGGTTAAGCGTCATCTCACCGAACGCACGGGTTATCTCCTCGGTGCCCTCAATGCTCTTGTCCATGACGATCTTAACAAAGATAACCGCGTAAATAACTATTGCCTGCGGCGTCTGCGCCACGCTGAAGACCAGCACGAACAGAATGATATGAAGCCACCATGGCGGCTGAAACTTCGCCTGCTTTGCGCCGTCGGTAAAGTGTGCTCCCGAAAAAATAGTCTGCAATTTCATAACATTACCTCCTGTATATAATGTATATGTTCTATATGTACATTATATACGATATGCATATATTTGTCAAGCGGTTTTTTGAAAATATTTTTAAAAAATTTTGCCCTGTATTTCAAGGGCAAATTTCGTTATTTTTCATCATTGCCGCCGACTATCCGCGCGAGCTGTGAAAGTATGCTGCTCCGCGCGTCCACGGTGACCTCGCCGACGTTGCCGAAGATCTTCTCTATGTATTCAAGCTCCTTTAAGCGGCGGAGCGTGGCGTTTTCGTCCATGAGCTTGGCGGTGTTGAGCAGACTGCGCGTACTCGCCACCTCCTCGCGCCGCGTGATGACGTTCGCCTGCGCGCGTTTTTCCGCGGCGAGGACGCTGTTCATTATCGCGGCTATCTCGCCCGGAAGAATGACGTCTTTGATACCCGCCGAGAGAATTTCAACGTACATTCCCTCTGTGCGCTTTTTCAGCTCCTCAAGTATCTCAGCTCCAATATTTTCGCGGTCGGACAGAAGCTCGTCCATTGTCTTGCCGCCGAGATAGTCACGCAGTGCAAGCTGTGCGGCGGTGTACAGAATGGTATCGAATTCATTGTACTCCTCGGCGATCTTCTTATAGTCGGTGATCCTCCAGTTAGCGGTAAAGTTGACGCGAACGCCTACCTTGTCCTTGGTGAGTATCTCCTGACCGTTTATCATTATCGTCTGCACACGCATATCGTAAATTCTTGCCGTAACCTTGACCGCGCCGTTCCAGTAAAAAAAACGACCCTCGTTAAGATATTCGGAGGTTTTTCCATTATACCCAACGACCGCCTTGCACTGGGCGGGAACGTTTATCTCGGTGACATACGCCGCGCCGAGACCACCGAGAACGGTAGTCGCAACGTCAGTGATCTTCGGCTCATCGGTGGAGTAAACCTTGAACTCGTGCTCGCCCTGCTCGCTCCAGAACGCATGGCGACCCGCTGTAAGTGCGCCCTCAAAGCAGCCGTCCACATAATGCAGACAGATCTCGCCGTTCTTCACCGTGACCTCTGTCGTCAAGCCCCTTGCGCCCGTACATTCGAGCAGTCTCGACAGCGGACAGCCCAACGGTGCTATCTCATTGCCGACAGGCAGCACCTCGATAGTCTTTCCGCCGAACGCGTAATATTTCCCCGCGCCGAGTATTTTCAAAAGTACGCCGTTCTGAAACAGCAGCCCCTTTTGACTTTCGTTGATCATTACTTTCATTTTGGTCGTCCTTTCAATCGTTGCTGTCTTCCAGTATCGACGGAGCCTGTTCGTTCGCCTTTTGAACCCGCTTGTCTATCCATTTCGGCAGGTTTATCAGCAGCATGATGACGATAGTCATCACCGTGATAAACAGGCACGGCATATACAATCCCATAAGACCGTTCTCCTGCTGATCGCGGAATATTTTCAGATATGCAAAATGAGTAACGAACGTTCCGACAGCGGCGATAATATGTATCGTGGCAGCTATCCTCGAATGTCCGAGCATTAATATAAACAGCCCGATAATATACAGAGCCGACGTAACTATCCAGTATATCGACGACGGATCCGCCGACACGTCTTGAATATCCAGCCCGCGTATCACCAATGGTCCGAAAATGCCGAGCACCACTCCGAAAATCGTGGTCATTATCAGCTCGAGAACCTTTAGTATTATCACAGCGACGCGAGCCGCGCCTTCGCCCTGATCCCGCACGAAAAAGAAAAAGCTCTCCTTTTCTTCCTTTTTTTGTGAGGGTATTTTGCTGTTAAGCTTTACGTTTTTTCCCATTTTTACTCCTTTATCTAAAAGCAAAGCTGCGCACTTTGCCCTCTCTTTTATGCCTTATCACTACCGTTGCGATAGCCCCAGCGGTCTATCCCCGCGCGGCGCATTGCTCCGAATATCCGCATTTTCACTCCCCTGTTCTCATGCTCGAGACGGGCTAAGAGCTCCTTTGTGGTCTGCCGCGAGGTGGTCTTGTCAGCGGGGCATTTCGACTTGACTATCTCGAAATCATTTCTCCGAGCGCACGACATCACGGCGCTTTCGGGAGCGAACACCAACGGACGTATCAGCGTGATATCCTTCCGTGAAAGATACGATATCGGCGCGAAGCACCCGATCCTCCCCTCGTTGAATAGGTTCATCATAAACGTTTCGACAGCGTCATCGTTATTGTGACCGAGTGCTATCTTATTGCAGCCGAGCTCCTTTGCCGCATCGTGCAGCGCCCCGCGGCGCATCTTCGCGCACAGCGAGCACGGATTCGGCTCCTTGCGGATATCGAAAACGATCTCTCCGATATCGGTCTTTATCAGGTGGAACTCCACGTCAAGCTCCCTGCACAGCCGCTCGACGGGCGAATAGTCGGTCTCGACACCGCCAAAACGCGGATCGAGAGTTATCGCCGTTACCTCGTATTTCTTTTCGTAGAACCTGCGCATTTTTGCCAGTCCCGCCAGCAGCACAAGACTGTCCTTTCCGCCCGATACGCCGACGGCTATTTTGTCGCCGTCCTCGATCAGGTCAAATTCCTGACAGGCGCGGCGTATGTATCCGAGAATTTTCTGCATCGTTATGCCTCCGTGCAGACCCTTTCCGAGCCTACTCTACTATTATATAGCATTTTGTCCGTAAAGTCAATATCTGCATTTGTAATAATTTTGTAACTATTTGTAACCGCTTTGTAATTACTTTTGAAAAAACAATATGGTATAATAAGGTATAACAAGGAGGATATTATGAAAAAGCTTCCACATTCCGTTCTTATATTCGGATTTGTCGATATTTTGTTCTTCTTTCCCATAATATGGCTTATAGCGTCGGTACTTTGCGGCATAAGCTTTGTTAATACTCCCCCGTTTGCCGAACCTCCGCGAAAACGCAAGGCACGGACTTCACGCCCCTGAACATTGACGAAAACGGAAACATTCTCGGCGTTACCAAAGCCGCCCGAATTCGTTGAGGAAACAACGGCACGCCGCGGCTTGCGGCGAAAGGAGCATATCATGAACAACATACCGTATACCGGAATTATTTATATTCTCGCTGTAAGCATAATATTGGTAATACCCGCCGCAATTTTCGGACTGTGCTCGCTTTTTGATTTCAAGCCAATGAGCGGCGAGAATAATCCTATGGCGCTCGGTTTATCCTTTAAAAACGCTCCCGAGGGAACTGTCCGTATCGAGCCGCTCGTCAAATCGGAAAACGGCGAATACGTAAGCATTTCCGCATACTGCGAGGAGCTCGGCGACACTTATATGCGGCAGTCGAGAGACGAAACTCCCGAGGAGCTGCAAAAGCGCCTTGGGGCGTTCAAGGCAGCGTATATTGACGAAAACGGAAACGTCCTCGGAATTACCGAGACCGCGCGTATGAAATACGGCGACTCCAATCCGCGCGAGCTTTCCGCTGACGGCAACGCGCTTACATTCACCACGGGCAGTATTGCCGATTGGCAGATGGCGGTGATCCTTATCGCGTTTCTTCTTGAACCGTTGGCGGTTTTTATACTTATTGTGATGATCATTTTGGCGATCATCAACTCCGTTTCCGAGAAGATCACCGAAAGTAAAAACTCATAATAAAACCCCATCGGAGCGCCCGACGGGGTTTTATAATATTACGGTTTAGTGCCGAAGATCACATTTCCGTCGCTTATTATGCAAAGCCGCTCCGCGTTTCCCGCCGAGAAGTCGTTGCCGAGATTGAACTCCGTCCAGTCGTCGGGGGTAATGCGTATCTGCGCCGTGAGCGTATCGCCCGCGGCAAGCGTTCCGCCGCCGAATTTGACCGCGCATTTCGTGTCGCAGTTATCGCCCGACGCAGACGAAAACTCGCCCTTAACGCTTTCGGTGAGCGCCGTGTAGCCGCTGCCCGAGGTTGCCGCATGGTCGCACCAGAAGTTTAGTCCGCTCTTGCCGTCCGCGGTGAAGAAGTAATCTATCTCGAGCGACGACAGGTCGATAGCCGTGCCCGTGCCATTCTGTAATTCGATCGTAAACTGTATCGTGTTGCCGTTTCCGCTCGACTGCTGTTGATTTACGGTAACGCGCAGACCGCCCTTGTCCGCGACGGGATCAGACGGGGGAGTATTCGTTGACTGCTGAGAGCTTTGCCGACTGCTTGACGAGCTTGGCGTATTCGGAGCGTCGGATGGCTTTACAAGTCCCGCGCTCTCGCCGTTAGGCTCTGTACCGAAAACAAGCTTGCCGCCCTCGTACAGCGCGAGCGAATTCGCGCGGACAAGCTCCGAGCCGTTAGTGCCGACAAGCTCCGCGAACGATGGATCGTTATCGGGAGACCAACCGCCCGCCGCCATTCTGAACTGCACTTCCTTTTTATACGCGCTCTGTCCGCCGGGATAAACTTTACTTCCGCCGAAGTCAATGCTGACGTAATAGATTCCGTTTTCCTTATCCCATTCGTACAGTCCGCCAAACGCCGCGCCCTCGGCGTAGTTGAGCGAGACCGTGACCGAGGACGGGTCGGAAAGCTCCGACAGATCAACGAAATAACGCAGCTCAAGATCGTCCGCAACTCTCGCGGGCCACGCAGACTGATTGTACACCATAGCCTTGATCTCGGTAAAATCGTCGCCGCTCGCGTTAATGCGGTACTCGACATACATCTCCTCGCCGACTTCCTCGACCGCGCCGAAATCGACCAGCGTTTCGCCGCCGTATTTCTTGTACATCTTGGCGAGAGCGCCCGTAAAGCCCGCGTTGTAGTCGTCCGCTACCTCGTTCTTGTTATAGTCTGTAACGGTATCGGTATAGCCGTCCGAAGCGTCGGGACCGCCTACCAGCGCGCCGAAAAGCGTATGGCGGTGATAATTTGGCTCGCTCATATTGTCAGCCCACGATCCCTGCGCGGTGCGGTGATGAGGGTGCTCGGGAGGATTTTCGCCAAAACCCACAACAAAGCTCCGCCCCGTACTGCCGAGCGCATAGTTTATCTGGTCCTCGCAGAAGTCCATGTACGTTTTCGCCTTATCGGATGAGCATTGTCCGCCCTCCGCATAGGATGCCGCGATAAACGCCGCAGTAGTCGCATAGCGCAGACTTCCCCACTGATCTATCCACGCGAGACCCTTTGGCGTATATGTAACGCTTTCTCCGCCGATACTGCACCACCAATCGAGATTTTTCTCGATTTTCTGCTTGAATTTATCCTCGCCTGTTAAATTTGCAAGCAGGCAGACTGCTCCCGTGTACTTGTCGTCCCAGCACATCGTCCACTTGTAGTTGCCGCCGCACTGCGTTTCGTAATCCTTCGCCTTGTCAAGATACGCATCATCGTCCGTTGCGATATACAGCCACATTGCCGCCCATGTAAGCTCGTCGTAAAAACCGCTCCACGAGGTGTAAAAGCCGTTTGCGGCGGTATAGCCCTCATCGCTTTTGGTATCCTCGGCAAACTTGTACAGCGTCTTGGCGTGCTCCAGACATTCCTCCGCATAGCCGGTGTCGATATCCTTATAAACCGCCGAACAGGCAGCTAATGCCGCTGCTGCCTCCCCGACGACCGTCGACCCCGGAGAATTTTTATCAACCTTGAACGACGGACGGTTCATCTGCATTACCTCGCACGCGCCCCACCACGCATGATCGGCGTTTCCATCGCCAACCTGATAATAGTAGACCTCGTCCTCGGGGTGACATTTGATAATATAGTCGCATATCCACTTGATGTTGCCGAGCGCGTAATCGAGCTGTCCGCTCTGCTCATATGCGGATCTGTCCTCGTATACGCTCCACGCGAGCATTGCTGCGGTATACGCCATGGGCAGGTTGAACTTTACGTTGTCACCCGCATCGTACAGTCCTCCCGTAAGGTCGAGACCGGCATCCGCGCCGTCCGTCATTCCGCTGTCGCCTCGCCAGTTTGTACGCGCCGTCGCCTCGTCAATATCGCCGCTCCTTTGCAGCTCGTAAAACATCAGCGATTTCTGGAGCGCCTCGCCGTAATTGAACGCGCCCGTGCCTTTAACGCCCTCGTATCCGCTGCCCGTCGCGGAAAGACCGTTTCCCGACGGACGGAAATTGTCAACCGACGGCGGAACAGGGCCGCTGTCGTCCGAGCTGCCGTTATTGCTTGACGATCTGCTCTGCGAACTTTCGGAGCTGTTTCCCGCGGAGCTTGCGCTGTCCGAATTTGCGGAGCTTTCGGAGCCGCTTGTTTTTTCAATGCCGCCGCTCGAACAGCCGGATATCAGCATTACCGCCGCAAGAATTCCCGCAAACAATCCGCGCTTGTTTTTCATAAAAACCTCCGTTATTGCAAAGCCGCGCGGACATATTCCGCGCGGCGGGCTCTTATTCGAATTTATCGTAAAACTGCGTACAGTAGCAGTCGTCGCACCATTTTGAGCGCTGTTTGCTCCTGCACTTACGAAAATATTCCTCGACGCGCGCGAAGTCATCCGCGCAGGTTATTCCTTTGATGTCGAACTTGTATTCATATGAGGTATAACTGCATGGGCTGATGAACCCGCTCTCGTTGATAAACCAGAACCACGATCCCGTATCGCACTCGGCAACAGGATTTCTCTCGTTCCTCGACGATTTCAGTATTCTGTCAAGATACTTCCCGCTCCCGTGAACAATTAGTCCGCGCTCGGCAAATATCTTTTTCAGCAGCGGCAGCCGATTTCGGAATGCCTCCACCTGCTGCTCGGTAAGGCGGTTAGCCTCAAAGAACTCTGGTCTGTCAAAGCCGCCAAGCTGATTGAACGTTACCTCGTCAACTCCCAACCACAACAGATACTCGCAGAACTCCTCAAACTGCGAGATATTGTTCCGCATAAGAATAGTGTTCACCTTGATTTTCAGGTCGCTCATACAGTCGTCGCGCTTTTCAACAAGGGTCTTGATGTTCTTCGACACGGTATCGAAGTGCCCGAAATGCTGACGAACCGCATCGTCGCACTCGTTAAATCCATCCAGACTGAACACGAGCTCCGAAAAATTATCCAGAACCGCTTTTTGCAGCTCCTTTTTGTTAAACAACAGTCCGTTTGTGGTGGCGCTCACTCCGATACCGTAACCGTGCAGCTTTTCCGAAAGCGGAACGATATCCCTCCAAAGAAACGGCTCGCCGCCTATCCAGCTTACGAGCATTTCCTCTTCCGTCTGACGGCGGTATTCGCCCAGCACCGTACACATTCTCTCCGCTTCCGTACTGTCCGCGTCGGAGCGAACGCGTTCAACTTCGGTACTGTACGAGCAGAATTTGCACTTCATATTGCAGCTTTGAGTTACTCTCCAGACTATTACTCTGCCCACAGAAAATCACCTCGGCAAGTTTATTTTGCTTGGTCTTTATATCTGTTTACAAACGTCTGTGCTACGGGGATTATCTTTTCGTACTTCGCGTCGCCGCCCTCGACTGCGTTCTTGAAGAAGTTATACAGCTTTCTGCTCGAACTCTGCCCTGCCGCGCGGTGTGCAACATATTCATGAGTAGCCACGAGATCGGGGTTATCCATAATCGCGATAGAAAAGTCAACGAACCTCTGCGCATCGCTGAATTGCAGGAAGTTGCAGGCGGTTACGATACTCGAATAGAAATTCGGCGATACGATCACCTCGCCGTTGTATTCCACGTCGCCGCGGAGCAGGCAGTTCAGCTCCTCGTCCGACAGCTTCTTTATCGCGTATGCGGACTCGATCATCTCACAGTCGGGCATCTGCTCTGACTTTTCGAGAACGGAAAACGGCAAAACGTTGTTGCTTACCGCCTTACGCCTTACGGTACTCAGTTTAGCCGAAAGGATAGAGAATTGTCTCGGCTTGTATTCAGCTCTGCCCTCAATGATGATCCTGAGCATATCCTTTGGGAACGCTTTGAGCGGTATCTTTACCGACGGACTTCTGAATCCTGTGATCCCCTCGGGAACAAATATGGGTTTCGGATGTACGGTGGGCGTAGGTGCGGACTGAGCCTCGGTCTCGGCACCCGCCTCACCTTCCTCGGTCACGGGAGCGGGCGAAGATGCGGGCAGCGGAGCCTCGGGGTAAATTATATCAGTATACGGCTCGGTTATCTTTTCAATGACCGCGCAGCTGTACGGAATATCCTTGTCCGTGCAGGAGACCGCTCCGTGATGCCCTTTAAGCAGCGCAGAATGAAGTCCTGACAGATGATAAACAATACCTTGAACGCGGCGGTATTTCACCTGCTCGTCGGTATTCACTCTTGTTCTTGCCGTAAAATAGTCCAGAGGCTCGGTCGGCACAAGAAAACATGGCTTAAATGTCTGATCGGGACCGATAACGCGGCTTTGTTCCGCAGTACCGCGCACCTCGTGCGAGATGTTGTAGCCTCCCCAGAAGAATATGCCGCTGCCGTCGGTAGGATAATAGTCCGACATATACGCGGTGTATACCCCGTCCTCCAGCAGTGTGAATATATCATGCAGACCCGCCGCGAGCGAATCACCGTTGTTCAGCTTGTTAAAGCTGTTACCGAGCGCATCGTGAATTTTAGGCTCGTATCCCTGAAATCCGGGGCAGAACGACACCAGCTTATCACTTCTCTTATTGGAATGATTCGGACAAATAAAATTTATTACGGGATCTGTACCGATAAAAAACAACCGCGTCTGCGTACTCGCGCTTCCGCTGTAATCGGTATGTCCCGCTAAACAGGTACCGATCGCCGCCTCTCCGTTCTTCACGGAGATAAGCAGCACGCTTTTACCGTTCAGATCTATCGTTTCCGATTTTACCTCGGCGCTCATTGCACTCATCTCCTTTACCGTGTTATCGTTGTTCAAGGCTCAGTGCGATAATATCCGCAATTCCGCCCACATATTTTTTATCAAACGCCTTTTTGGGAATATAAGCGACTGCGGCGTTGTTTTTATACAGAATAAACATTTTATCCGACTCGATAAAATAATCCAGCTCGCTCCACGGCACAAGGTCTCTGCTTTCGTAGGTGCAGCTTTCGCAGGCCGCGAAACCCAATCTGCTTACTACGAACGTTATAGGTTGTCTTGTTGCAAGATCGGCGTCCGCCAGTCGTTTGAACTTCGCCCTTGCGACTGCGTGCGTGATGATATACACCAACAGCGAAGCAATACCGCCCGACGCTATCGAGATCGGCACAAAATACAGGATATTGTCGCGCGTTATGCCGATGGTAATATGCAGAATGCCGAATACCACCAGCATAATAAGCAGTGCGATAAGCCACAGAAATTTCACCAGCTTGAAGTTGAGCAGCATAATGAATGCCGCCGCTGTCTCTCCGTCGTCAAGCATACCCTCTCCCGTATAGGTCTCTTTCCCCGGAGAGCACTCGGTGTACATGGATTTCAGCGGGAACATGCGCTTTTCATGCTGATATCCAAAATTGTACTCCTTCTGACGGCACTCGATTATCGCGATAGCCCGCAGGATATCCTCAGTATCCGAGATCATTTTATTTGTAATGCAAAAGCTTTTGTTGGCGGTCTCTATGGTGATCTCCTTACGCGTTACCGTAACCTCGCGCACAATATCCCAGCTGTAAACCAGCGGCGGCTCCGAGCCCACCGGCTCGTAAACCGCGAACACGCTTCCGATAATGTATGTACGACCGCTGTCATCGTCGCTGACGCATACGGGCTTTAAGTCACTGAAAGCCATTTCAGGCACCTCTTCTTTCCGATTTTTTGGAAAATCGATACAATAAACCATTGTATACATATATATTATAACATATAATTACGAAAAAAGAAAGGGGTTATTTAAAAATTGTGAAATTTTTTTCACATTTCCGACGAACAACGGTGAAAATGTATAAGGAAATTTTTATTTAGCTTAATACCCTTCAAGCATTGACGAGAGTTAAGTTATTTAGTTGCTCACATAATTTCTGATTCAGTCTTATTTTGCCAACATGAAAACGGGGAGCTGAAAAGCTCCCCGCCCCTTTTTAAATGATTACCGCCTTGCCGTAAGATGCAATATAAAACCCGCTAATGGCAGGGTGGGTAAGATCGCCCAACGTTTTCACGCTCCCGCCGACTGTGAGCCGAAACTCACAGGAGGTCTGCAATCCGCCGTCGGAGTCGAAATCCCGTTTACAATGTGTTGGATTATAGTAGCACACATTCGCGTATCAAGGCAGTAGTATTAACAACATTATTCTTTCCCGAGATGCGAAGATTATTCTTCAACCCCGTCGAGCTTTTCAAGATCCTCGATATCAAGCTCGGGGAGCTCCGAAAAGCGTTGTAAAAACACCTCTCCGACTGCATTGTATTCCGCGTCGTCGTCAATGGTCGCGAGCATAGACTCGCCGTTGCTCTCGGTCTCCTTAAGCACGACGAACTCCGCCGCGCCCTCTTCCTCGTCGTAATCGGCAGGGATAAGCGCGTAGTAGACCACTCCGTTTATCTCCGTGCGATCCACAAACTCAAACCGCGTAACGTTTCCTTCCTCGTCCTCGAGCTCGATAATCCCCTCGTCCTCGTCAAGGAAAACCTCTTCATTTTCAGCCATATCCAGCCGCCTTTCCGTGCGTGAGATTTTCTTCCGAGAGCCTGTTCTCACAGCCGCTCAAAAAGAACCACGCTTGTGTTTATATTTTACACCACCCACGCGTTATTGTCAAGTGGAAATTATGTGAAATAATGCCGTTTTCACGGTTTTCTCGGAATAATCATTACTTTCACCAAAACAAATAATAAAAATATATACAAAACGCCTATGAAAAAAATAAAAAAATCTATTGACTTTTACCAAAAGATGTGGTATTATTATATCAAGGAAGGAAAGAGAGAACCCGAAAACAAGCCGAGAGGTCGGTACGGGTGCTCCTCCAAATATACCGAAAGGAGTTCAGTCCAATGGAAAGCTAAGTTTGAGGCAGAAAGGCGAAGGCTTGGTAGAGTCTAGCCGCTACTTTGAAAGGAGTTACTCCAATGGCTTGTTGAACTTGCAACGGCAATAAAATTAAGCTTTGAGCAGAAAGGAAGCGAGTCCCATGGAAACTAATGAACCATTTTTCAAATCGTCTGCGGAGTCGCAACCCGCCGGCCGCTGAGGTTAAAATATCGGCGATGATTTGCGCGGGACGTATTCCCGAAAACGCAAAATCCGCCGCGACAAGGTGTCTAACCTATTAAGAAAACCGCAGAGGTTTTCGGCAGTCCGCAGATATTTTCTACCGCGTTAAGCGTTTACATAGATAAGCCGTATCGAAAGTGGTGATTGCGATGTGCGCTTTAAAATTGAGGTTAGGAAAATATTAGCTTTGCAAAGCCGACTGAAAGGAATGAGTCCGATGTCCGATAAAATTTGCTGTACGATCAAATTTTAATAAGGAGTACGGTCCAATGTAATATCGAATTCATAACAATTGAATATGTCCGAGCCTCCGCGAACAGCGGGGGTTCGTTATTTTTTTCAAATCTATTGCTTTTTCCGGACCGTAATGTTATAATTAAAGTACCGAATGCCGCAGGGCAAATATTAACAAAAAGGAGAATATTACAATGAGCAAATACACCGGCACAAAAACCGAAAAAAATCTGGAGGCAGCTTTTGCGGGCGAGTCTCAGGCGAGAAATAAGTATACATACTTCGCATCCAAGGCTAAGAAGGAGGGCTTCGAGCAGATCGCGGCGCTGTTCCTGAAAACGGCCGACAACGAAAAGGAGCACGCGAAGATGTGGTTCAAGGAGCTGAACGGTATCGGCGACACTGCCGAAAACCTGAAGGCTGCCGCTGACGGCGAAAACCACGAGTGGACGGATATGTACGAGGGCTTTGCCAAGACCGCCGAGGAGGAAGGGTTCCCAGAGCTTGCCGCTAAGTTCCGCGCCGTCGCCGCTATCGAAAAGCGTCACGAGGAGCGTTACCGCGCGCTGCTGAAAAACGTAGAGATGCAGGAGGTCTTTGCCAAAAGCGAGGTCAAGGTCTGGGAATGCCGCAATTGCGGACATATCGTAGTCGGCACCAACGCACCCGAGGTCTGCCCCGTCTGCAATCACCCGCAGTCTTACTTTGAGATCAGCGCGGAAAACTATTGATAAAATAAGCGGAGAGCCGTCAAGCTCTCCGCTTTTTTATCAGCCGTTAAAGAAGATCACCGCGCCCGCGTCACGAGCCTCGTTAATCGCGTTCTGCATACGGTCGAACAGCTCCGCAAAGCGCATACTGTGAATGCTCGCCGTAAGCTTTATCGCTCCCACGCGCATTGTGAGCGGTATCCCCCTGCCGTTGAAATCGACGGGCTGCCCGTTCAGCGAAATTACCTTTTGGGCGGCTGCCTCGGCAGCGGTTTTGTCGTCCGTGCCCGTCACTACGGCGAACTCGTCGCCGCCTATACGGAACGCCGCCATGGTATCCCCCGCCGCAGCGTCCACACGGCGGAACGCCTCGCGTATAACCAGGTCTCCCGCATCTCTGCCGATGTTCTTGTTGACCTCCGCGAAATTCACGATATCAAAGCAAAGTACCCAATTATCGCGGTCTGTCGGTCTGAGCTCGTTGTAAAGCTCGGTGATATCAACTCGTCTGCCCATATAAATTCCTCCTTTAAGCGTGTTCTCGTCGGGGATTATCCGCGGAAATAACCCCGTCGAATGCCATTCCGTTCTGAATTTGGAGGGAGAAACACCCCAGAGCTTGCGAAAAGCCCGTGTAAACACCTCGGGAGAATTGTACTGATATTTCATCGCGATATCGGTCAGCGTCATATCGGTGTGCGCAATATCCTCCGCGCTCCTTGTCAGACGCCGTTTGGAGATGTATTCCTTGAGACTTGTATGCGTGCAGTAGCGCCACACCTTTTGCAGCGCCGACAGCGAGCAGCAGCAAGCCGCCGCGATATCGTCCTGTGTTACATCGTTGCACAGGTTATCCTCAATGTAGTTCACCGCGTCAGCGAAAATACAGAAATTCTTCATTATCCCACCTCCGTTACAGATCGCGCTTATCTGTGACTATATTGTAGCATATTTCCATACGGCTGTCTTGACGTTTTGAGCATATTTTTAAATAACGGGATAAATTAAAGGTCGCTCGCATTTATACCCCGTGAAATAAACGAAAGCAATAAAACCACAAGTATAAAAATTCACATTTTTTAAATGAAATTTCCAAAAACCCCTTGACAAGGCTTTTATAATGAGGTATAATAATTTAATGTGAGTAGCTGTGTAGGGGATAATTGTACCCCGACGCAGAAAAAATAATTGAGGAGGAAATGAAAGATGAAAAGAACTTACCAGCCCAAGAAGCTCCAGAGAAAGCACGAGCACGGCTTTATGAAGAGAATGGCTACCAAGAACGGCAGAAAGGTTCTCGCACGCCGCCGCGCTAAGGGCAGAAAAAGACTTTCTCACTGATGACGGGTGCCGATGTCTCCGATGACAGATTTTAGAAAAAGGTACGTCGTAATCAAAAGCAACCGCGATTTTACCTACCTCTTCAAAAAAGGGGAGTCCGTGGTGAACTATGGCTTTGTGTGCTACATAAAGCCGCGCAGGGCGGGTAAAAACCGCCTTGGAATAGTCACGGGCAAAAAGGTCGGGAACGCGGTCAAACGTAATCGGGCAAGGCGGATAATCAGAGAAGCTTTCCGCCTTTTGGACCCGATCATCAAGGAAAAAACCGATCGGCGCTTTGATTTCGTGTTTGTCGCGAGGGCAAAAACGCCAACGTTAAAAATGCAGCAGATCTTAAGTCTTATGAAAAAGAATATTCTGCCGAAGTTGAACAAGACAGGCTAAGTATGTCTGTCGTTTGATCGAAATGAAATATATTTTTTTGGGAATTATTAAGCTGTATCGACTTACGCTGTCAAAGATTTTACCGCCGTGCTGCCGCTTTTATCCAACCTGTTCCGAGTATGGTCTTACCGCCATTCGGCGGTTTGGTGCGGTTAAGGGCGGTTATTTGACATTTTGGCGGATTTTCAGATGTAATCCGTTCGGCAACGGAGGGATAGACCCCGTGCCCAAAAAATTCTGCTTTCGACCCGAGAAGTTCACCGTATCGCGCACAAAAGCGCAGATAGGTAAGGACTGCGCGGAGCGTTACCGCAGACAAAGATCACGTAAAAAATCTCCCTATAAACGGCGCTGACCGAGGGAGTTGAACGATATATTAAAGATATTGTAGAACAAATACTGTTTGTGCATATTTATTGCCCGAACGGTACAAGCGCAGCCGCCGTCGCTATGTCAGGTTCTTTGAGCCGAACATAGCGGCAAGAAAGTCCAAACGCTCTGCGTTTGGGCGGCGAGCGGAGCGCTTTCAATAAGAAAGGTCGTGGACGTTATACAGTTTTTATACAGCTTGATAGGTACGCCTTTGGGGTACATTCTGTACTTTATTTATAAGTTCATATGCTCCAACGTCGGAGTTGCTATCCTGATATTCACCTTTATAGTTAAAGCGGCGCTTCTGCCGCTATCGATAAAGCAGCAGAAAAACTCGGCAAAGTCGGCTATTTTCCAGCCGAAAGTAGCCGAGATCCAGAAAAAATACAAGAATAATCAGCAGAAAATGCAGGAGGAGCTTGCGAAGCTCCAGGCACAGGGCTATAAGCCAATGTCAGGCTGCGGCTCTATGCTGCTGTCGTTTCTGATACTGTTCGGTGTCATCGACGTTGTTTACAAGCCGCTGACGCATATCGTGCATATGAATAACGATTCTATCAACGCCGTTGTAGAGGAGTCCTACAACGTAGAACTGACCTCGATCATCGTCAATGAGTATACAAAGTCTGCCGACGAGGTTGAAAAGTTCAATGAAAAGGATAAAATCAAGAACGAGGATATTCTCCGCGATTCGGCTAAGCTTGTCGATTATTACAACGCGCACTGCCTTAAAGACGGCGACAGCGCCGTTGACACGACAGTGTTCAATACATTGGACACAAGGACCGTAAAGGTAGTTGAGAGTTCTATCAAGGCGGCGATAAGCGAGGCTTACGCGCAGGATAAGTCCAACGCGCAGCTTGCCAATACCGATCTATACAAGATAACAGACGAAGAAAAAGCCACTCTCGACGCTATGACGTCCGAGGAAGAAAAGTCGACATACCGCAAAGAGCATTCGTTCAGCAACAACTTTATTAACGTGCTGAACAACGTACAGATACACTACGGCGCTTACAGAGCAACAGGCGACGACACCGTTTCGTTCCAGGCAACCTCGAATATGCAGCGCGAGCTGTATGCCCTCAACTGCTTCGGCACGGAAACCGAAAACTACACCTGTAAAAACGCGTACAGCGAGGCGGCGGTACGTCCGGAAGTAAGAGCGGAGCTTGAGGAGTTGTACGGCAACCTCAACTTTATCGGAATAAAGCTCGGTGTAGTACCGAAGGACGATATGAGATTCCCGATGATACTCGTGCCGATCGTTTCGTTCCTGATGTCGTTGCTGCAGGCATTTGTCTCCAACAGAATGATGACAAAGAGCAATCCCGAAGCTGCGGCAGCTATGGGACCTATGAAGGTCACGATGTATATCATGCCGCTTATGTCGCTCTGGATAGCGTTTACCGTACCTGCGGGAGCGGGCTTCTACTGGACGATAAGCTATGTATTTGGTATTATTCAGACGATACTCCTCAACAAGCTCTATGACCCCGCAAAGCTCAGAGAGCGGGCAATCGCAGAATTTGAGACAAAGCACGAAAAGACCGTAAATGTAGAGGCTGTCAAGGTCATCAATGAGGACGGCAAGGAGGAAACTCTCTCTCAAAAAGAAATCAACCGCCGCAAGCTCGCGGAGGCTCGTAAAGCAGACGCGCTGAAATACGGCGAGGAATATCACGACGATGACGACGACTGATCGCCGTCGGAAAGGGGATCAAATGGAAAAAGAATTCACAGCAAAGACCTTGGAAGAAGCAAAGGCTCTTGCCGCCCGGGAATTCGGCGTAAGCTCTGACGAAATCGAATTTGAAATTCTCGAGCAGCCACGTAAAACGCTTTTTGGCGGATTGAAGGGCGAGGCAAAGGTCAAGGCGGTTTATGAGGCGCCCTCTGCTGAGACGCGAACCGCAGCAGAGGAATACGTGCCCGATACCGAAGAGGAGGATTTTGAACCCGTAACGGAGGGTGGAGCTTTTGAGAACGACGGCGGAGACCTGCCCGAGGATTTTGACATAAGCGGCAGTCTGAAAGTAAAAACGGCTATTGAGTATCTGACCGACGTTCTGCACGCGCTCGGACTGGAGAAATTTGAGATAACCCCGATAAGGCGTGACGGAAACGTAGTATTGAACATCACGGGCGAAAAGCTTGGCATCGTTATCGGAAAGCGCGGCGAGACCTTAGACAGTCTCCAATATCTGACGATACTTGCCTCCAACCGCTCCGAGGAAAGCTACTGCCGTATCTCCCTTGACTGCAACGACTATCGCGACAAGCGCCGCGAAACGCTTGACGCGCTTGCGAGAAAGACTTCCGCAAAAGTTATCAAGCAGGGAAGAAAGATAGCTCTCGAGCCTATGAACCCCTACGAGCGCAGAATTATCCACAGCTGCGTCGCTGAGATAGAGGGAGTTTCCAGCCGCTCGACGGGTACGGAGCCTTACAGAAAGGTTGTTATTTACGCCGACAAGCCAAAGTTCGACAATCGCCGACGCGGCAGCGGAAGCCGACGTTCCTCTGACGGAACGTCGACACGCAGTTACCGTCAGTCAAGCGGTTTCTCGACAAGCTTTGAACGTGAATACAAGCGCAAGCAGTATCAGCCCGATGAGAATGCCAACGCGGGCGAGTTCTCAAAGGAAACGGTCGATACCGAAAAGAACGCTACACTGTACGGAAAGATCGAGCTTTAATTTGTACACCCGAGAGCCCCGGCTTTCGGGTGTTGTTTTTTTATTTGTGGTTTAATGATCCATTGACTATTTCCTGCTTATGTGGTAAAATATAAATAGTATTCTTAAATAAGGAGGCGGGCGCTGTGCGCTATAAATACTTCTTCCACGCGGACACTTCCAAGTACGGCGAACGTCTGCGGCATCTGCTTATAATCGTCAACGTGCCGATCATAGCGCTTTGCGTGTTCTGCACAATTCAGATAGTCCTGAACTACCGCTCGGAGATAGCCGTTATGCTTCTTGCGGTCATAGCGGGGTGTATTTTGATCGGTATGATATTCGCGTTTTCGGCGGTGTATATCGCCGAAAAATATAGACGCCGCCACGCGCATTACACGTTTTTCGACTTCCTGCCATGCGGAATGGTGTTCAGCGAATATGCGGGCGAGTACGTCCACTGGGGCGACCGTGTTATCCTGCGGCGGTTGTACTTTATCCCGTTTGAAACACTTGAGAGCGTCTCCCGCGACCCAAAGAAGTCCCCTCACGACATCACCTTCAAGGGCGAGATACGCAGCTATTTCTACGAGAGCGGCAGACTTGGCTACCACGTAAACGAGGACGGCGGCATTGAATTCGATACCGATATGCTTAATCGGGGAATGTTTGAAAAAGTCCGCGAGATCACCGTGAAGAACCGTTTTGGCAACACCAAGCGACTGGAGAAGTCAGCACTTTACTATCTTGAACAATTTAAAAAAATACCCGAAAAAAAGCCGTTCGTTCTTTCGGATTTCGTCACCGTGCGGCGGAAGCCAAAGCCCACAACATCAAATCCCGCGCTTGAGGCGCCGAGTTATAACAGAAACTGGAAATAATATAAATCAGAACTGTGATGAGCGGCGAAATATATCAGATGTGCAGACTTACCGCCGCCGCAAAGCAGGCGCTAAAGTATATGCCGCTGTTCTGCGCTGCCCACGCCGCGGACGTTTTCGGCGCTATGGGTTTGTGGAATAATTCGCTGCCGTATATGGCTCATGAAAAGGGACTTGACATGGAATATGAGGAGCTTTCGGCAAGGCTGTTAAAAAAAATACATCTTGCGGTTTTTTATACTATAAACGATTGGAGATAAATGTTATATAAAGAGCTTTGATGTTGTGTTAAAGTAGTTGACAACTGTGTCAAAAAGTGGTAAAATAAAGGCATATAAATAAATTTCGGGCTTAAAACCCCACCCAAAAGGAAGGTAATTTATCATGGAGATCAAAATCCAAAAGACAACAGAACCTAAGGTAAAGCCTACAGACGAGACCAAGCTTGGTTTCGGTCACATTTTTACCGATCATATGTTCATTATGAACTACGACGCGGGACTGGGCTGGCACGATGCGCGTATAGTCCCCTACGGTGAAATTTCGCTTTCCCCCGCGGCTATGTGTCTGCATTACGGTCAGGAGATATTCGAGGGCCTGAAGGCTTATCGCACCGCGGACGGCTCGATACAGATGTTCCGTCCCGACGAAAACTTCAAAAGAATGAACGTCTCCGCCGAAAGAATGGTTATCCCGCAGATTGACGAGGAATTCGTCCTTGGCGCTCTGAAGCAGCTTATTGAATTGGAAAAGGACTGGGTTCCCCACACCGATGGAGCGTCCTTGTATATTCGTCCGTTTATCTTCGCAACAGACCCGTATGTAGGAGTAAAGCCCGCGGATCACTACCTGTTTATGATAATCCTCTCGCCGTCGGGAGCGTACTATTCGACCGGTCTTAATCCCGTTAAGATCTACGTTGAGGAGAAGTATGTGCGCGCCGTAAGAGGCGGCACGGGCTTCGCGAAGACCGCAGCAAACTACGCTATCTCACTTAAGGGACAGGATGAGGCTCATAATCAGGACTACGAGCAGGTTCTCTGGCTGGACGGAGTGGAGCAGAAGTATATCGAGGAAGTAGGCTCTATGAACATCTTCTTCGTTATCGACAACGAGGTCATCACTCCGCAGCTTACGGGCTCGGTACTCCCCGGAATTACCAGAAAATCCTCCATTGAGCTTTGCAAGAAGTGGGGAATGAAGGTCACCGAACGCAAGATCACTATTCAGGAAGTTGCAGATGCTTACGACGCGGGCAAGCTTGACGAAGTATTCGGCACGGGTACGGCCGCGGTAATTTCGCCCGTTGGTCATCTCAAATGGGGCGATAAGATAATGACTATCAACGACAACAAGATCGGCACTATCTCTCAGAAGCTCTACGACACAATGACTGGCATCCAGTACGGCAAGCTACCCGATGAATTCGGCTGGATAGTAAAGCTCTGATGAACAGTATCGAAGTACAGGTTCAGAGTATACTCACCGCGATAACCAAGCGGTACGTCATGACCGACGAGAAGATACCTCCCGAAGTCCTGGCGCTCAAGGACGAGGTAATGGACATATTTGTCAAGGCAAAGCAGGAGACCGATTCCGAAAAGCTGCGGCAATTCGAGCGGCGGCTCGCCGAGATACACGAAATAATCACAACACAATGACCGCACGGGCTAAAGGAGCGCCTTATGAATGAAAAACGCGTTATCGGCATTATTGTTACGGTCGTTATGCTCCTGTTTGCGCTGGCAGCGCATTTTGTCACGTACAAGCACGTTGAGGACACGCGCGATATGCAAAAGCTCTATAACGACAGCGTGGCAACATTGTCGGGGCTTGTCTCGGGACTTGGCGGCAAGAGCGTTCCCGAAAGACTTACGCAGGTAAGGACTGCCGAACCGCAGGCGAAAAAGGCTATTGAAGATATTCATCATGTGCTGGATTATTTTGAGGGGCTGCGTGTTCCGAAGAAAATGCAGAGCGAGCTTGACGAGGTAAAGGCGGCAATAGCAAGCGAGCGCGAATTTATGGATAAGCTGGAACGCGTTTTTGCGGCGCGTCTTTCCGACGAGCTGAAACAGGCGGCAGCCGAGGCGGGTAAAGCCGCGGGACTTGAAAGCAATTACGAGAGCTTTGACAGCTCGCTGGAGCGCTTTATCGAGCGCATGGAGGATTGTGCTTATCCAATGTACAGAAACACATTTTTGTGGTTGTGATACGGAAAGGAAACTGTTATGAAAAACGTGTCTGCGCATTGATCATTGCAGCGGTCATTCCGATAGCTCTGCTTTTTACGGGCTGTGCCGACGTGTCGGAGGTTGAGGTAACGTCGGTCGGGTTTTCGCCCGAGGGCGGGCAGCTTACGGTCGCCGAATACCGCGACGCTCTTAGTGACGCTTTTAAGGAATATGCTGTTGCGCTGAATACCGTGCCGCTCGATGAGGAAAATATCACTCCCGAAGCCTTGGCGGCTGATCGGAAAAACGCGCGGAAAAGCTGCCGCCAGGCACTCAATAAATCCGGGACGATGAATCCTCCCGAGGAGTTTGCCGAGAAGCATATAAAGCTCCTTGACGGCGTAAATAAACCCTCCCACGGAAAAAACGCTCGGCGGTATGTATGTCGAGCTGTCGAAAGAGGTCAAGGAGGAGACGGGTCCGGACAAGGAAAGCGCCTGATCATAAAAGTAATATCCTAATCAGGAGAAGGAAAGGAATATATTTAAATGAAAAACACCGAAAAATCACTGGAGACGATAAAGACCTTATGTATACACAGAGGTTTTGTGTATCCGGGCAGCGAGATCTACGGCGGCTTGGCAAACACATGGGACTACGGTCCTCTCGGCGTGGAGCTTAAGGAGAATATCAAGAAGGCTTGGCGAAAGAAGTTCATTCAGGAGAACAAGTACAACGTCGGACTTGACAGCGCTATTCTTATGAACCCTCAGACATGGGTGGCTTCGGGGCACGTCGGCGGCTTCTCCGATCCGCTTATGGACTGCAAGGACTGCAAGACCCGTCACCGCGCGGACAAACTTATAGAGGACTTTGGCGAAACTACCGCGGACGGCTGGGCTAACGATAAGATGATGGACTATATCCGCGAAAAGGGGATAAAGTGCCCCAACTGCGGAAGCACGAATTTCACAGATATACGTCAATTCAACCTGATGTTCAAGACTGCGCAGGGCACGGTCGAGGACAACAAGAACGAGCTGTATCTCCGTCCCGAGACCGCGCAGGGCATATTCGTAAACTTCGCGAATATTCAGCGCACCTCGCGCAAAAAGGTTCCGTTCGGCGTGGCGCAGGTCGGCAAGTCGTTCAGAAATGAGATCACCCCCGGACAGTTCATTTTCCGCGTTCGCGAGTTTGAGCAGATGGAGCTGGAGTTCTTCTGCAAGCCCGGAACAGATCTTGAATGGTTCGATTACTGGAGAACCTATTGTAAAAACTTCCTGCTGTCTCTCGGTATAAAGGAGGAAAACCTCCGCCTGCGCGACCACGACCCCGAGGAGCTTGCGTTCTATTCCAAAGCGACGACCGATTTCGAATTTATATTCCCGTTCGGCTGGGGCGAGCTTTGGGGCGTTGCCGACAGAACCGACTACGACCTCACACAGCACATCAACACGAGCGGAAAGTCGCTTGAATACTTCGACCCCGAAACCAACGAGAAGTACGTGCCCTATGTTATCGAGCCGTCGCTCGGAGTGGAACGCTTGTTCCTCGCAGTAGTCTGCGACGCATACGACGAGGAGGCTCTTGAGGACGGCACTACAAGAACGATCATGCACCTCCACCCCGCCCTTGCGCCGATAAAGGCTGCCGTTCTGCCGCTCTCCAAGAAGCTTTCCGAAAAGGCTAACGAGTTGTTCGAGAAGTTGTCCAAGTATTTCGCAGTCGACTATGACGAGTCGGGAGCTATCGGAAAGCGATACCGCCGCCAAGACGAGATAGGCACACCGTTCTGCATTACCTACGACTTTGACACCGAAAACGACAACTGCGTGACCATCCGTGAGCGTGATACGATGTCACAGGTAAGAATCCCCCTCTCCGACGTAAAAGCGTATATTGAGAAAAGGATTGCATTTTAACTTAATTTAACCTCAAATAAGCAAATTAAGTTATTAGAGCTATTTGGCTTGATGCGTTTATGCGTTAAGTTACACGAATTACACTGTTTATGTCTCGCATATGTGTGCATTTACACAAATATGCGGGGCTTTTTTTATGCGCATTTACAAAAAATAAAAAATAAACTTGACAAAAATGCTTAAAAAAGTTATAATTAAAATATGATTAAGCTATTGATAACTTCATAAAACGCTTAATCGAATACACAACTTTTATTTATCCCAATTTGTTTTACGGAGGAATATTATGAAACTGAAAAAGATCATGGCGGGCGTACTTTCCGTTGCGACAGTTCTCTCTTTCGCAGGCTGTAACTCCAACGATACCCCCAGTAACAGCAGCAGCTCAAGCTCAACGAGTTCAACAAGCTCAACGAGCAGTTCCACGGACGGCAGTAACAGCACTACCGATAACAGCACGAGCAGCACTCCCGCAAACAACCCCATTGACAACGAAACGCAGTCTGTTCGCGATAACTTCTATGACGCTTCCAAGATAACGGACGGTCTGACTCTTAAGGTACTCACTCACCGTACCGACCTCTGCAACGACTCCCAGCAGCTCCAGGAATGGACAAAAGAGTTTGAGGAGAAATTCAACTGCAAGGTCGAGTACCAAGGCTTTACAAAGTACGCAGGCGACGTTACCACAATGATGAGCACCGACAACTACGGCGACGTTCTGATGATTCCGGATCAGGTAAAGGTTATGGATCTCGGCAACTTCTTTGAGCCGCTCGGAGATTATGAAACTCTTAACGAGAGATATTTCTGGATGGATCAGAAAATGTATGACAACGTTGTATACGGAATTCCGCATATGGGTGCCGTTTCGGGCGGTCTGTGCTACAACAAGAGAATTTGGTCTGAAGCGGGTGTTACTGAGATACCGAAGACCCCTGAAGACTTTGTTGCCGCTCTGAAGAAGATCAAGGATCAGTTCGATGGCGAGGTCATCCCTTACTACACCAACTTCAACACCGGTTGGGCTCTCGCTCAGATCATTGATATGTCCGTTGCGGTTTCGGGCAACAGCAATATCCAGAACGATATCCTTACCTCGAAGAGAGACCTTTTTGTTGAGGGCGAAGATTACTACAACACCATGAAGCTGATGTTCGACATCTTCAAGGAAACCGACATTCACGAGGAAGATCCTATGACCGGCGACTGGGAGGGTTCCAAGCCCGCTATCAACGCAGGCAAAATCGCTACGATGATCATGGGCTCTTGGGCTGTATCTCAGTTCCAGGAATCAGGCGATAATCCTCAGGATATCGGTTATATGCCCGCTCCGTTCACCAAGGACGGCAAGCAGTATGCACAGAGTACCTCCGACTACGCGCTCGGCGTAAACGTTCACAGTGACGAGGCTGTTAAGGAGCTTGGCAAGGCATATATCGACTGGTTTGTAAATGATTCTCCGTATATTTCCTACAACCAGGGCGTATCTCCCGTAAGAGGCGCCGATATGCCCGATTACCTCGAAGCTTTCGCGGATTGCGAGTTCTTCGTTGCTTCTCCCGCTCCCGATGGTCTGGTAGGCGTTTGGAACGCAATTGACAACGACTCCGAGATAGGTCTCTACAATGATGACGCTGCAAACTTCAAGATCCGTATGGCAGAGGCTGCATTTAAGAACGATGAAGCGGCTTTCAAAGCTATCATAGACGAGTGCAACAAAAAGTGGGCAGAAACAAGAGACGCAAATGAGGATTATCTGGCTTATATGGCAACACTCGGCTAAACCAATCAATTTTTCATAGTTTTCTCACGGCGTTTCGCTCCGGGCATGATTTCTCGGAGCGAAACGCTATACTCTCCTATGTAGAGCAACCATTTAAATTGAAAGGACGGTTACTGTAATGAGTGCCAATGTTAAGCAAAAGCGCACCCTTATGGAGTGGGTGCGAGGTTACACGGGTCAGAAGTACATCACAACGGTTCTGTTTCTGCTGATACCGATCGTTCTTCTGACAATATTCACGCTTATCCCCGCGGTCAACATGGTTATCTTCAGCTTTCAGGAGCGCGACCAGCTTGGCGTAAACCCGAAATGGGTAGCTCTTGACAACTATGTTACGTTGTTTACGGACCCTACCTACCTCAGCACCTTTAAAAACTGTATCTATTACTTCTTCGGCTCGTTTATTCAGCTTGCTCTCGCACTGCTGATAGCTACGATACTCTGCTCGAAGATCAAATTCGGCAACCTCTTCAAGGGAATACTGTTCTTCCCGTACATGATGAACGGCGTTGCGGTATCGCTTATCTTCCGCCGTTTCTTTCAGAAGGGCGACGGTATTACGAACAGCGAGGGTACGCTCAACACCATTCTTGCGCTGTTCGGTCTTGACCCTGTAAAGTGGCTCTCCACTCCGGGACTTGTAAATCTTTGCCTGGTTTTCGCGTCAGTCTGGAGATATATCGGATTTGACATCATTATGTTCATTGGCGCTATTCAGTCGATCTCTCCAGACATCTACGAGGCGGCGGACCTCGACGGCGCAAACGGCTGGCAGCGTTTCTGGTACATCGTTTTCCCGAGTATCAGATCAATCATCGCTCTTCAGCTCGTTCTTGCCATCAAAGGCGCGGCGTCCGTATTCGAGATACCGTACATAATCACAGGAGGACGAAACGACACCTCGACGTTTGTTATCAAGACGATAGATACGGCGTTCACGTATAAAAAGGTCGGGCTGGGCTCGGCAATGGCAATAGTCCTATTATTAATAATTCTGATCATAACGGGAGTTCAGAAGCTGTGTTTCAGAGAGAGGAAGTGATGGTATGGCGGAAAATAAACATTATTTTGATCTTAAAGACTATACGTTCAAGGAGACCCCGAAATCTGTCAGAATTCTCTTTCAGGTTTTGAAATATGCTTTTCTGGTACTATGCTGTCTTGTCGTTATCATTCCGCTTATTATTGTTCTTTTCGGATCGCTCAAGACGCACGACGAGTATATCCAGTCAAACGTTTTCGCGCTTCCCTCCGTACCGCAGTTCAGCAACTATGTGACCGCGTTCAATCAAGGCAACGTGCTCCGAGGATTGTTCAACACCATGATAATCCTCGTGATCTCCTGTTTCGGCACGATAATCACCGGCACGATGACCGCGTTTGTAGTTCAACGTTTCAGCATGATGTTCACAAAGGTAGTCAAGGCGGTTTTCCTTGTAGTAGCACTGCTGCCGAGCATCTCAATGCAGGTAACGGTATTCCAGATCGTAAACAAGCTCGGTCTCTACGACAACATGGCTGCTCCAATTATCATGTACATAGGAACGGATATTATCGCTATCCAGATATTTATCCAGTTCCTCGACAATATTTCCGTATCGCTTGACGAGAGCGCCATCCTTGACGGCTGCTCCTATCCCAGGGTGTACTGGAGCATTATACTCCCCATGCTCCGCCCCGCGATTGCGACCGTTCTGGTTATCAAGTTTGTCGGTATTTACAACGACTTCTACACCGCTCAGCTTTATATGCCAAGCAAAAAGAACGCCGTAGTATCGACAGCGCTTTACACGTTCGTGGGTCCTTACGGAGCAAAATGGGAGATCATCTTCGCGGGAATCATAATATGTATTATCCCGACGCTTGTAATTTTCCTTGCACTGCAAAAGTCCATTTACTCAAACCTTGTTTCGGGTTCGGTAAAGGAATAACTAAAAAATCAAAAGCGCCTTTTACGACGCTTGCTGTATAGAGTTATTTTGGTGTCGAGCGATTACGCTTGGCACCAAATTTCTGTATGACAATATCTGAAGTACAAGCGCCGGAAATATACTTAATTCGCGGCAGACTAATTTGTTCCTGCCGCGCTTGCTATATTCTTTAAAATATGCTATACTTAATAAAGTACGATCGTGGAGGGCTTTTTATGAAATACGATTGCCTTATAATAGATGACGAAAAGCTGCTTGCGGACAGCACGGCGGAATACTTCAATATGTTCGGCGTAACAACTGCCGCGGTGTATACGGCGGAGGAGTGCCGCGCCTTTTTCACTGAAAACTCGGCGGACCTGTTGCTGCTGGACATTAACCTCGGCGACGACAGCGGCTTTCAATTGTGCAAAGAGCTGCGCGAAAAAACCCAGATACCGATTTTGTTTATCTCGGCACGGACAAGCGACGACGATCAGATAATTGCGCTGAATATCGGCGGCGACGATTACATACAAAAGCCGTATTCGCTCGGCGTGCTGCTCGCCAAGATAAAAGCTGTACTAAAGCGTTACAGACAGGGGGCAGACGGTTATGATGACGGCTGGCTGCGCGTTGATCTCAATGCGAAAACGGCGGTCGTCCAAGGCGAACCCGTGAAACTCACCGCGCTGGAATTCAGGCTGCTTGCGTACCTTATCAAAAACGAAAACAAAACCGTATCCAAACAGGAGCTTTTCGAAAACGTATGGGAGGACAAGTTTACGGGCGATGGCACGCTCAACGTACATATCCGCAAGATACGCGAGGCGATAGAACGCGACCCGAGCTCGCCCGAGTACATAGTCACCGTATGGGGCGACGGCTACAAATTCCGCGGAGGTAAGCGATGAGAAACGGAATATTTACGTGCGCTCTGATAATCGTGTTCGCGCTTGAGATCGCGGTATTGATTTGGTTCGCGTTTCACGGTACGGAATACAAGCAGGATACCGTTGAGGTAAACGAGGCGGTACAGTCGGTGCGCGAGGATTGGCATAAAATAGCGGCTCATGTTAATGAAACCGCGCTTGATTATGTTGTTATCAATAACGACGGCGAAGTCGTTTTCAGAACAAGGACGGGGCTTTCCGAAAGCGTAAACGCCGCGATCTCGCACCGCGATACCGTTTCGGATATCGAGGTCGACGGTGCTGTTGTCGGAAAAATTATCGTGTATAACGACAGCTCCGACACACTAAAAAGCGACCGAAACGCTCTTGTTACTGTGTTCGGAATAGCTGCGTCAACACAAATTATCATCTGCGCGGGATATTCATTTTATCTGAACCGCGTTGTCGTGAAGCCGTTCGGAAATCTAAAGGGATTTGCGGAGCGCGTCGCGAGAGGAAATCTCGACGTTCCGCTTCAAATGGATAGGGGGAACCTATTCGGAGCGTTTACCGAAAGCTTTGACATAATGCGCTCCGAGCTGAAAAATGCACGGCTTGCCGAGGCTAAAGCGAACGCATCAAAAAAGGAGCTCATCGCAAAATTATCGCACGATATCCGTACGCCCGTCGCGAGTATAAAGGCAGTATCGGAGCTTGGCACGACAGTTGCCGAGAACGATAAAACGCGCGAGAATTTCACTCGGATAATCTCAAAAGCCGATCAGATTAACACGCTTGTCGGAAATCTTTTCTCGGCGACCTTAGAAGAGCTGCAACAACTCACCGTAACGCCCGCGGATATGTCAAGCGCGGAACTGCGCGGTATGCTGGAGAGCGCGGACTACTTTCACAAGGCGCAGATACCGAACATTCCCGAGTGTATGATATACGCTGACAAGCTGCGTTTACAGCAGGTTTTCGACAATATTTTCGCAAATTCATATAAATACGCGAACACGGATATCGAAGTGAATACCGCATTGGATAATCGGCGTCTCGTTGTTGTGTTTGAGGATTTCGGCGGCGGTGTAAGCGCGGAGGAGCTGCCGCTGCTAAAAGAAAAATTTAAGCGTGGAAGCAATACTCAGAACGTTAATGGCGCGGGACTGGGTCTATATATTTCAGACAGATTTATGACGGAGATGAAAGGGGAACTGCTTATCGAAAACGGTCGAAACGGCTTGAAGATCATCGTTTTTATTTCGCTTTCGGGAAATATTTAAGGAAAATTTAAGAATTCCTTAAAGACATTTAAGAATTGAAACGCTATAATAGAACGTGTAAAAACAATCTATGGAGGTTCTTCAATGAAAGAAATATTGTTAAAGACCGAAGGCTTAAGCAAGAGCTTCTCAAGCGGAGGCGCATTGCAGCACGTTCTTAAAAACGTTGATCTGGAGCTGTATAAGGGTGATTTTACGGTGATCATGGGCGCGTCGGGCGCGGGAAAATCCACGCTTCTGTACGCGCTTTCGGGAATGGATACGCCGTCGCTCGGAAAGATCACGTTCAGCGAAAAGGTTATCTCGGATTTTAGCTCCGACGGACTGGCGGTATTTCGCCGCGAACACTGCGGGTTCGTGTTTCAACAGATATACCTTATTGATTCGATGAGCGTTTTCGACAATGTTATGGCGGCAGGGCTGCTTTTGAACCGTGACAAAGCCGCTCTTGTGAAACGCGCAAAGGAATTGTTTGCGGCGGTGGACATTTCCGAGGAAACTCAACAAAAATTCCCGACACAGATTTCGGGCGGCGAGGCGCAGAGGGCAGGGATAGTCCGCGCACTGATAAACACTCCCGAGATACTGTTCGCCGACGAGCCGACGGGTGCGCTGAATTCGCAGACGGGAATGGACGTCTTGAACACGCTCACCGAGTTCAACGAGCGGGGACAGAGCGTCGTTATGGTAACGCACGATATGCGCAGCGCACGCCGCGGAAACCGTATCCTGTACTTAAAGGACGGCTCGATACTCGGCGAATGTGATCTTGGGAAATATCGTCCCGACGACAGCGAACGTCATAAAAAGCTTTCGACGTTCCTTTCGGAAATGGGGTGGTAAAATGAATAAAAACTTACTTCTCGCGAGATCTAATATCCGCAAGGCAAAGGGACAGACCGTTGCTATCGTGGTGCTTGTGCTGCTTGCATCGATCATGATGAATTTGTGGCTTATGCTCTCAATGGATTACAGAAAAAATTTTGATCGCAGCCACGATAAGCTGAACGACGGTCATGTAAATCTTTCTGCATATGTTATCAGTAACGATTTTAAAAATTTTATTTCCGATACGCTTAAGGAACGTACCGACATTACGGAATTTACCGTAAGCGACGCGTTTTGCGCTCTCTCTTCCTTTAAGTACAACGGAGGCGAATTATCCATGCTTGCGGTGCTGCTTGAAAAGGAGGACGCTCTTTCCAGAAGCGTCGGAGGGTTTGAAATTACCGAGGACAGTGATTTCAAAAGCGGGATTTATCTTCCCATGCTTTACGGCACGGGAAATAATTACGCTGCAGGTGACACGATAAAAATAACATTTTTGGGCGAAGAGTCCGAATACACCGTATGCGGTTTTTTTAACAGCGCGATGATAGGCTCTCACAACTGCGGAACGATGGCAATGCTGATGACGGAAGATATATTTAATGAATTTTCCGAAAAGAGCTGCGCTCTTAATTCCGCATACGTTTCCGCAAGGGTAAACGACATATCAAAATGCGAGGATATAGGCACCGAGATCAAGGACGCGATATCAAAGGAATATCCCGATGTTGTGGTTACCAAAAACGACTACAAACTGGTCACAACGTCAAGATATATTTCGCAGATGATATGCGCGGGAATTTTAAGCGCAATGGCGTTTCTGGTGCTGCTTATCGGAGTAGTGGTCATCGTCTCCGACATTGCAAATTATATCCGTGAAAATATGCAGAATTTGGGTGCGCTTAAAGCGGTAGGCTATACCGGCCGTCAGCTTATTTCCGCGCTGCTTGCGCAGTTTGCGGGAATATCCGCAATTGCCACGGTTATTGGTACCGTGCTTTCCTACTGCGTTTTTCCCGCTGTGAACGAAATGATGATAGCCCAAACGGGTATTCCCTATATAATAAGATTTCAGCCTCTTCCAATATTGTTTACGGTAATTTTCATTTCGGGTGTCGTTTCGGCGGCGGTGTATTTTTCCGCAAAAAAAATAAAAAATATCGAACCAATAACGGCAATGCGGCAAGGGATAGCACCCACAATTTCAAGAGAAATCATGTGAGGCTTGAAAAAACCTCGCTGTCTTTAAACGCCGCTCTTGCCATGAAAACCACGCTTGGGGGACTTAAGCAGAACCTGATTATATGTGTTACAATGCTTGTTATTTCGCTGATTTTGGTATTTTCCGCAACCTCGGTCAGGAACACGATAGTGGATATCCAACCAATGATAGAAATGATCGCAGGAGAATTTGCGGACTCGGCAATAAACGTTAACCTTAAGAAAGAAGATGAACTTATTTCCATATTGCGTGAGGACAGCCGCGTCGAGAAATTTTACCTGTTCACCAGCAATAATATGGAGGTGCAGCATGTTGGCGGGGTCTCTTTGTTCGTAGCCGTAACGGACGATTGCTCAAAGATGAATAATCAAAGCAGGGCGATAGAGGGACGTTACCCCAAATACGGCAATGAATTGGCAATTGCCGCAAAATACGCAAATGAAAATGGTATCAAGATCGGCGACGAGATTACTTTAAAGGTTGGAAATTCAAATGGAAAATATATTGTGTCGGGATTTACGCAATGCTCCAACTATCTCGGAAAAGATTGCATTATGACCCGCGAGGGGTATGAAAAAATAAGCTCCCTGCCAAACGTGACCTACTACATAAACCTGACAGACGGCACGGATATTGACGATTTCAACAACGGGCTGTCAGAGCAATTTGGAAGCGATGTAAACGCTGTGCAGAACATCTTGTTGTTCATAGAAAGCACGGGCAAAGTATATGTTTTGCTGATGACGTTCCTTGTTATAGCCATCGTGATAATAAGCTGCATTGTAATTATTTTTGTAATGTATCTGCTGGTGAGAACGCTATTAAACGGCAAAATGCGGGATTATGGCATTTTAAAGGCTCTGGGCTTCACCACAGGGCAGCTTGTACTGCAGACGGCGATAAGCTTTATGCCGTCCATAATAATTTCCGTGACGGTGGGAATCGCTGTAAGTATTGGGATAATAAATCCGCTCATGGCGGTTTTTTTGAGCGGCATCGGAGTAGTCAAGGGAACTTTTATAGTGCCTGCGGATATCTGCATAATTGCGGGGATTGTGCTTGTCCTGTTCGCGTTCGGAGCGGCTTGCCTGATGTCGCTGCGTGTGAGGAAGATCGCGCCGAGGGCGCTGCTTTCCGGTGAATAAACACATAATGCTTGTTTAACCGTGAAGGTCACCACAAAAGAAAAAGACTGTACAGAACCACTGTGCAGTCTTTTCTAAAATCGGTAATATTTTATAAGCCCGAAAAATCAAATATCGGAGTATACTCCTCCTTCGCGGAGGACTTTTCCTGCATATAGCCTGTCAATCCCGTCTCGTACACCGCATCCAGCGCCTTACGGTACTCAAAAGTAGTTATGCGGCGGTTGAATTTCTCAAAACGCGTATCGGTTTTTACCTTGCCGAACGGCGTGTATTGGCTCATCAGGCTGAACAGTATTTCCCCACCGAACTGTTCTCCAACACGCTTTACTATCTCGATCGTGTCCTTATATTGCCCGGGCAATAACAGATGGCGAACGATTGTTCCGCGCAGCAGCACGCCGTCCTCGTTGAGTGCAGGCTTGCCTGTCTGCCTTATCATTTCGGCAGCAGCGCACATTGCCGTATCAAAATAATTCGGAGCGTCCGAGAGCGTTTTCGCCAAACTGTCGTCGAAATACTTGATGTCGGGAAGATAAATGTCCACCAGTCCGTCAAGCATTCGCAGCGTTTCCACACGCTCGTATCCACCTGAATTGCAGACTATCGGGAGAATCAGACCTTGTTCCTTTGCCATTTCTAGCGCGTTTATTATCTGCGGAACAAAATGCGTAGGGTTGACAAGATTTATATTTTGCGCCCCCTGCCGCTGGAGCTCTAGAAATATATCCGCAAGCCGCTTAACGGAGACGGTCTTCCCCTTATGCTCCGTGCTGATATCGTAGTTCTGACAATACGCGCATTTCAGCACGCACCCCGAAAAGAACACCGCACCGCTACCGCGTTCCCCCGAAATGCACGGCTCCTCCCAATAGTGCAGCATAGCCTTCGCGGCAGTGATCTCCGTACTCATTCCGCAGTACCCGCGCGAGACTGTCCTGTCAACCCCGCACCGCCGCGGACATAGTTCACACTTCATATCACCCTCCAAAATAATAAAAAACCGCCTCACATCCATGCTCGGCGGTTTTATCCTACAAATTTTTGTTCAGCGACTGACCCGTTGCCCTGCCAACAACCGCGCTGTTATAGTAGCCGATCTTCTGCTTGGTCTGCTTGAGCTGCTCAAGCTCACGGCGCGAATCAACGTGCCGATCCTTGAACTGCCCGTTAATGACCTTGTCCTTGTCGAGAATTCTCTGCTTTGCTACTGCGATATTACGCTGGAGCAGCTGCAGCTTCTTATGCGTTTCGTCAAGCGTTATGCTGACGTAGCTGCCGTTAATCAGCGCTTTGAGCAGCGTTTGTTCATCGGGAGGTTCGCACCCTACGACCGCGTCAAGATCCTCTTTAAGGTCTTCGAGGTTGTCTATCAATTCATTTCTGGCGATAAGCCCCTGCTGAATAATCTCAAGCTCGGCATTGATCATGCTATCCGTTTGTTTTTCGTATTCCTGAAGAGTGCTGAGTATCCGTGTCATGATCTCATTCACTCTCTCACAGCCAAAAAGCTCCGCCATACTTTTCCCCTCTTTCTGCGGCATTCTCTGATCTTATATTATAATATGCCCTTTTTATGATTTTGTTTATCCTGTGCCTCGATCTCTTCTCTTGTCATCTGGCTTATCTGCGTGAACGCGTCGCGAAGCTCCCCTATCATCGGGATTATCTTCTTGATCTCGGTGCAGTCCTTGCTTACATTCGCTTTTACTATCTCCTTATAGAAGAAGATGTATAGACTTTCCAGATTCTGAGAAATCGGCACGGACATATCCAACGCTTCTCTGAGCGCGTCAATGCAGTCCTCCGCCTTGATAAATGCGGCGTTTGATTTCGCGTAATTCTTCTTCTCGACAAAATCCATGCCGATAGCAAGCTGACGCTCTATCTCACTGTACAGCTTGATAACGACCTCGACAGGGGTCATGGTCGTAACAGACTGCTTCTTGTATTCGGAATAAGGATTTATCATGCTTTTCCTTCTCCTTATCTAATAGAAGACGCTCCATAGGAGACTTTCCCAGTGCGGCGCCATCCCGTTATTTATTACTGAGTTGTGCCAGAACTGCCGAGGAAGTTCGCCATATAACTGGACTGGCTGTTCATATCGGACATCATCTTCTCAAGGTTGGTGAATACGCTCCACCAATACTCTTCCTTGGAATCATAGCGGTCTTGCAACTGGCCGATGCGCTTGTTTATCTGCTCCATCTGACGGTAAATCGCGTTGTTCTTGGCGGTAGAGCCGCTCTGGAGACCAGCCTTGCGGATCAGAGTGCCCTTCACAGTATTGCCCGTGAGCCTCGTAGTGCTGATAGCGCCGTCAATGGTCTCGCTGACCTTCTTCATAATGCCCGACTCGGGATCGGTGAACAGCTTCGAGATAGCCTCGGGATTTTCCTCGAACGCCTTATCGAAAGCCTCCTCATCTATCTCAAGTTTACCGTGGCGCGCACCCTCGCTGTCGGTCATAGACGTTACGACACTGATACCCATATTGTACAGTCCGAACCTGGAGCCGTTGTCAAGCGTAACGCTATTGTAAAGCGCCATTCTGATATTGGACATAATGCCGGAAACCGTGGAATCGTTGTAGATAACACCCGTCTTGGCTGCTTCCTCCCACTTCTCGATCTCCTTTTCGGTCATCTCTTCCTTCTGAGCGTCGGTCAGCGGGTCGTAGGTGTTGTTCTTGGCGTCGCGCTTGGGAGCGGTACCTATATGGCCGTAAACGTCATCAATAAGCTGATTGTAGTCCTTAACGAAGTCCTTAATTGCCTGCTTGATGCCTTCGTTATCCTTGGTAATACTTACCGTAATGTCGGTGTTAAGCTCAACATCTGTAAAGTCGAACGTAATACCGTCCATAGTGTAGGAGCTGCCGTTGTGGTAGATCTCAACGCCGTCTATCGTGAACTTAGCGTTTTCGCCCAGCTCATAAACAGCGCCCGCGTTTGTCGTAAGGCCGAGAGCCTTTGCGAACTCGTCGTTCTCGTCAATATCTACGTCGCCGCCGTTGCCCATATCATTAGCTTCGATAATAAACTTATTCTCCAATTTGGAGTAAGACATGGTAACGCCCGCGTCGCTCTTATTAACAGCGGAAACCAGATCCGCAATGGTAGCGTTTTTGTCGATCGATATCTCCTTACCGTTTATCTTCATCGAGTACTTGCCGTCCTCATTAGGCTCAAGACCAAGATTGTACAGCTCGGTCTTATCGGTGAATTTGTTGGATACGCCGCCCTTTTCAATACCAAACGTTCCGCCGCCCGTTGCCGTAAGCGAAAACCTTACGGCCTCTCCGCTGCTGTCCTTTGCGGTAACATAGGACTTGTCGATCGTAAAAGTGATACCCTCGCCTTTAAACTCTCTGTTCATAGCCTGCTGGATAGCCTCGGTGTTCTTATCCTTAGCTGCCTGAATGCTTGTATAGGTGTACTTTTCGAGCTGCTCATCGGTAGGTATTGCACCCTTTTCCTTTATATACGCCATAGTCTTGAGCTGATTGTACTCCGCAAGAATGCTCTCATTGCCCGGCTCATTGCGGCTGTCGTAATATGTTTCGGAAACAGCATTGAACTTTATTTCTCTTGCATCTCCGCCAACGTCTACGGTAATGGAATTCTGACCCGTAACGGCAGACTGCGGCGCGATAGCAACCTTTGTCGAGGGTCTAGCCAGACCGAAGTTACCCGTTTTTTCGGTAATGGTAACTGCAGAGTTTCCCTTTACTGTAAATCCGATAGAGCCGTCGCCGTTGTCCTTTGCCTGAAGGAAGTAGTTTCCACTGCCCTTATCGGTCTCGCCGAAGTCATCCTTAAGCTGCTGATTAAGGTTGGCAATAATATCGGTTTTCGCCTGATCCAAAGCAGCCTCGGAAATGCTGCCGTCAGGATTAGGCGTGATGTTTGCCTCAAACTCCAGAGTCTTGGAAACATCTCCGACCTTTACATCAAGCGCAAAGGAATAGGTTCTCGTGCCGTCGTCATTGGTGGTGTACTCGGAGGTATTAAGCGCCTTCTCGAGATCGATGTTGAAGTTCTGCGTACCGAGAACGGAACCCGTACGGGTGGTAGCGGTAGCGGTTCGCGCAACATTCAGCTTATGGATACCCTCAACTGCGCTCGAAGACGTAGTTACCTTCAGACCGGTGTCCTTGCCGGCGTTGGTCTTGTTGGTAATATTGCTCTTGAACTTCGAAAAGGAGTTCGGGCTCATAAGGTAGCTGTCCCTCTTAAGTATATCAAAATACTTGCCCTTGAAATCACTCAGCTTCGTGATTATATCACGATACGCCTCCTGCTGCCACTGGAGTTTCTGGAGCTTTTTATTCTGATTGTCGATCTTTGTCTGATAAGTGGACATCATCTTTTCGATCATCGATTCGGTATCATAACCCGAATTGATGCCGCTAAGACGCATTATGTCATTCGCCATCTTATTTCTCCTCCTGTTTGTGTGAATTAAGAAGCTGCTCTATTGCCGCACCCGACGCGTGAGCGGACTGCTCGTTCGTCTGTCGGAGCGTTTTAAGCTCGCTTCGGAAAATCTTGACCTCTTTGGGAGCGTTGATCCCGATCTTCACCTTGTCCTTAGTTATTTCAAGCACCGTTATCTCTACATTGTCGGAGATCGTTATGCTTTCGTTTGCCTTTCGCGTTACTACCAGCATAATCAATCCTCCTTAGAATACACGGGATACTTAAAGTCGTAGTCCTCCAGCATTACCTGCGCGGCGATATTGTCCTTTAAATTTAGGACGATCGGGCAGCGCAGATTTATGGTCGTCTGCTTGTAATCATCGGGAACTATCGCAACGGCTAAGCAGGTGTACGGAGTGCTCTCGTCGAGCTTAAGCAGCTCCTGCTCGTCATCGGATATCTCAAAGCGGTAATCGGAATATATCTGCGTGGGATTGTACACGACAAAGCACGGCTCTACGCTCTCAACCGACTGTAACCACATCGGGAATGTATTCTCCCCGAGAGGATAGATCAGCGTATAACGCTTCACGCTCTCAAACCCGATAATTCCCTCGGGAACGTTGATAATCGTGCTCTCGTCAATTTCAATCTCTCCGAAATCTCTGGTTTTAATCTTCATTTTCATCAACCCTTAATATCCAAGAATGGCGGCGGCTCGTAATTCGGGTTCGCGCTTGGCGGAACATAGAGCGGATCGCCTATATACTCGATCTCTACGCGCGGCCTGTCGTGAACGATAAACTCCACGCTTCCCGGAATAAACTCCAACGGCGAGTCGGGGTGAATATTCCAGTCAATGTCCTGAGTGCCCATCTGATACTCAATGTTCAGCTTGCCTGCTTCGAACGTGACGTCCGCGCCCTCCTTGGGCAAAAAATCCATAATCGTCTGAACGGTAGCGCCCGCTCTTGCGTTGTTGAGCGCGATCTCGGCGGGAGACATTCCTCGCGCCAGCTGATCGCCCTCGGCTGCTACCTTTGCCGTGCCCTGAAACGCGATTGACCAACCTTCCTGTGCCTTCTGCTTGAGCATATCGCCCTCGGTCATGTGACCGTAACCCATACTCTTCCTAGCCTGATAGGTATCGATATTAAGCTTCAGCGGTTCCGCTTCCATTACGAAGCCGCCGTTACGGCTCTTTATATTTACCTGCGGCTGGACATACTCATCGGAGTGCTCAAACCTCGCGTTCGTCACCTTGATCTCTATCTGTATCGGGATCGTGGTAATTTGAAGTAAATTAGGAATCAATTAAAACACCTCCTGTGTAATAATATTTTTCGAGGTGCGCCGCGCTGCGTGAAAAAGCTTCGTGCTGCCGTACGGGCGCTCCCATTATTTAATTTACTTTATATAGTTGAAAATACTGTTCGGCACTACCGAGCTGGACATCTGCAGGCAAGCGTTGTACATTGCCTCATATGTTTTCCAGAGCGTGATCTCGCTCTTTGCGTCGGTCGCCTCAAGGTCTACCTGACGTTCCTGGAGGTTTTCCTCTCTTGTGGTGATTCTGTCGATATTGAAGCTGATGAACTCTTCATTACAGCCCAAATCGGCAATCTCCACAAGCAGATTTTCGTTCGCGGTAACTATTCTGTCGATACAGCCGTTCGCGTATTCGATATCGCCCTGTCTGAGCGCTCTTGCCGCGTCTAATGTCAGCTGAATGTAATTGTTTGAGTAAATGGACTCTCTCTCTACAACAGGATTTTCCTTCGAGGTCACTATGGGGTTAGCAACTGCAACGCCATCGCTGAACTTGTAAATATCGTCCTTGGTATTCGTAAGAGTAACACCCGTGCCGTCAAGAGCGTCCTGAATACTTTTCAAAGTATCCGCCGGAGTATCGCCCGCCTTGAAGGAGATGTTCTTGATGTCCGTACCGTTGCCGGTCACTACCTTAAGCTCATAATACGCACCGGATACCATTGAGCCGAGGTCTATCGAATAATCTGTCTTGCGTCCCGCGACTACGGTCGCTCCCGTAGCGTCCTTGCAAGTAATACCAGAAATATACGAGCCATCGTCTTTCTTGGTAATAACGCCGTCCGTACTCATTGAGTAAGTGTTGTTTGCAGCATTGAACTTGTCAACGATATTCTCGCCGTCTGCCAGTGTAACGGTTATATCTGCACCGCCGGGAACAGAAAACGTATATGTGCCCGCAGCAAATTTTGACGTATCAAACTTTGTTGTGCTTTCGGTCGTGATATCCGCCTTTACCGCCGAAGGAGATGTACCCTTATTGTCTGCGCAGCTAACCTTTACCGTGTTGCCCTCGGAAGTGATAATACCCTGCGTTACCTTACCCTTGGAAATATTCACAACACCCTCTCCGAACGCCGCATCAAGCTCCTTCTGGATATTATCAAGCGTAGCCTTGTCGCGGGCTTCGGGGTCGTCGTCGTTAGCCGCGGTAAACGTGATAGTCTTTGCGTCCTCATTACCGACCTTTACCTCGATCGAATATCTCTGACCCTCCTCAAGGTTCTCAACATTTACCTTGAATTTATTTGTGTAACCCGAGTCGTTGTCCACTACAAGGTCCTCGGCTCTGGGATTTTTTTCTTTATTATTTACTAAGCAGCAAATTCCATCTTCAACGGGAATTTCCGCCTTTGTTACATTGCCATCCTTGTCCAGCTCGTCTTTAAACAGCGCGATAACGCCCTGTTCGTCCATCTTAGGATAGCCCTCGCCGATCTCCTTCTGCTTTTTAAAGGCTTCCTCGAGCTTGGCGTTTATAGCAGCGACATTACCCGCTTGAGTAGACTCTCCCTTAAAGCTGATGGTCTTTTTAACGTTGCCCGCATATACATCTATACAGTAGCTTCTGTTTGGCTTGATCTGCGAAAGGTCAACGTCCGCAACACCGTACTGAGCACCGCAGCCCGAAACCTTTGTGCCTACGAACGATATTTTTAGAACGGACTGAGGATCAACCTCCTGTGTCTCCTGATCTATATCCATGCCCAAACCAATGTCGAGGTTGACGTCCTTGGAGTAGGGGAAGCTTTTGTAATCACTTAACGCATTTACGGGAATTCCATGATAAAGAACCGTAGAAGCGTTGCCGTTCGCGTCGTTGATGATCTCAAACGGAGAGGTGTTGTCGCTCTCACCGCCGAAGATAGCACGTCCCGCGGAATCTGTATTGAAGATAGCACAAAGCTCCTTTGCGCTAGTCTCAAGCTGCTGGGCATAGATGTTATAATCCTCTATGTTCTTGGTAGTATTTACCGCGGCGATGATAGTCTCGCGGATAGACGCCATTTTTTCAGACACCTGGATAAGCGAGGTCTCCGCCTCGGTGTAGAATTTATTCGCGACCTTAAGGTTTTCCTTATGCTGTGCGGAATAATACAGCGACTTTCTTACGTTGAGCGCCTTTGCCGCCGAAAGCGGGGACTCGGACGCTCTCGAGAACTTTCTGCCCGAGGTGATCCTCTTCTCGGTCTGTGTCTTGAGGTTCAGCAGTCTATTAAGATCGCGGTTATAGCCTCTGAGTATAGTAGGGTTAGTAATTCTCATATGTCAGTTACCTCCATATCTTACAGACCAACTCTGCCTGTTCCGTTGATAAGCTTATCGAGCAGATCGTCAAGAGCCGTTACCATTCTTGAGGATGCATTGTACCATTTCTGGTAGTTCAGCATATTGATACCCTCTTCGTCCATCTGTACGCCCGATACATCGTCTCTTGCATCGAGTAGACCGTTAACCGTGCTCTCCGCCGTCTCCTGGCGGCTGACCTCATACTTTATATCCTGTCCCAGTCTGTTGGAAACAAAGGAAATGTATTCGTAAACGCTGCCCTGGAAATCATGGCAGTTGCCGAATTTTATCGCTTGATTGTCAAACTGGGATATCAGGTACTTTATATTACTGTTCTGGAGATTTACCAGCTCGGAGGTCTCGTCCTCCTTGATATCGTCCTTGTTTTCGTCAAATCCGTACTTGTACAGACCCGTGATCGGATCGAGGATTCTCACCTTACCGATCATAGTCGGATCCTCTTTCCACGAGTCCGCAACGTGAATATTTCCCGCGGTGATAAGCGCGTCCTCAACAGACGAAACAAACATTAGTCTAGATTTATCCTCGGCAGCGCCGTTTGCGTTATTAAAGGTATTCGCGATGGTACGCGCAAACTCATTGATAGCGCTCTTGTAATACGCGATACCGTGAACGCTGTTCTGTCCGCCCGACGCGTAAACGCCGTTACCGTTGAGCATATCTATGTAGCCCTTAAGCGAGCCTGACGTGAAATCCGTCGGATGACCGCTCTCATATTGAACTATCGCCAGACCATAGCTGTCGTAGTCCTTCATAATAAGGCGATTTGTCTTTCCGCTCTCGCCGTCGAGTATCGTAACGCCGCCCAGCATAACGTTGTATGTTCCGTCGTCGTTGCGGTTAAACTCAATATTTCCGTAAGTTGCAAGCTCGTCGATATACAGATTCATATCATCACACAGCTCGTTGGGATCGTATCCCTCACCGAGATGTATCTTCTCGCGCGCTATCTTGTCGTTAAGGATATTCATATCCGCGATCATATCGTTTATGTAGTCCACAGAATCCTTAAGCTCGTTTACATAGGTGTACTCGATCTCTTTAAGCTGCGTATCATAAACGTTCAACAAACGGCAAAGGTTAGTAGCGGTGTTCACAACTATTGTAGCAACCTCGGAGCTGTCGGGTTTTTCACCGGAATAGTCCTGAAGCGCATTAAAGAACTGCTGCGTATAGTGTTGCAGACCATCGTTTTCAAAGTCGTCCAGCACATCCTCAATCTCGGAAAGTATCTGCACCTTTGTGCTGGTCTCCGCCTCGACCGCGACGTTCTCGCGGTAGCGCTTATCAATAAAGATATCGCGTATCTGACTTACGCCGTAAGCGTTTACGCCCTGACCTTGCATCGAAAGGTTGTTCGTTTTAGTCGACCAACGCATTGAACGGTTACCCGAAACGTACATTGAGTACATATCCACACGCTGTCTTGTGTAACCCGGGGTATTTATATTCGAAATATTGTTACCCGTGATGTCGAGATTTTTCTGCGCGATCTGTAAGGTGCGCTTCTGTGTTTCAAAACCTAAAAATGTTGGACGCATATATATCCTCCTGAAGTTGTATTATACCTGTCTGAAAACCTGCGCGGAGGACTGTCCTCCCGCAACCTTCGAGGCGTTTCTGTTGTAGGTCTCGGGCTTTTCGAGAATTCCCGCCCTCGCTACGAACTCTTTCTGATTGTCGAGCTTGCGCTTTACTACCTCTGTCGTCTGCGAATTAAGCTCCGTTATATTGTCGACGAGCTCCTCAAGCTGCTTATACAGCATACTCATCTTCGGCTTGTACTCCTCGGGAGCATCCTCTATAAGCTCGCTCAACTTTTTATCGCTGATTCCGAGCCCTCTGAAAAGCTCCAGTCTCTTATCCTCCAGCGAACGGCTTTTCATCAGGTAAGCCTGCTCGTCGTTGAGGGAATCCGTCAGCCATTCAAGGTCGTCCGCAAGTATCTTCGTGTGCTTTTTCATCAAAAAAACGGTAAGCTCTCTGTAAAAATCCACGTCGATCTCAAGGCATTTTACCACTGCGTCGGCGGTTATTTTATCCATAATCTCACCCCATGAAAATCAGTGCCGCAAGCTCGGCGCTTGTCAATCCCTGCTCTGCCGTATTCTGCGCTTCAAGAAGCTCCTTTGGAGAAGCGTCGGAGTTTACCTCCTGCGCGATAGCAAGCTTCGCGGCAGCAAGAGTTTTCTCAAATCCGAACTCAACTCTGTCGGTGTTATTTTTAGCGGAAACGGCGGCACCGGATTTTTTTGGCGATTGTGCCTTTGTTGTTTTGTAGGTGGAAATGATACCGTTGATTCCTTTTATCTCCATAGTGCCTGCCTCCTTTTAAAATTTTGTAAATGGGCGCATTCTTCCCCACATATATATTATCGGCAGTAAAACGTAAAACTTTAGCGTTATGTGAGAATTTTCGTGTTGAATGCACCAAAAAATCGCCGTTTTCGCGGCGATTTTTCGTCGAATTTGACAGATACGGAAAATGCGGTATAATGCGGCGCCGAACTTACACTCCCAAGTGTTACCCAAAAACTCCCCCGACCGTTAGATCGGGGGAGCAATGTTAATTCCATCGGAAAACGTTACGTCATCACACATCAAAGGTATCATGACCGAGCGAGGTTTTCTTCATGCCTCTTTCAAGCTTGCTTCCGCCGCGCTCTACCTGAACTCCGAACACGCCGATGATCTGACCTTGTTTGTTTATGTAATTGCCCTTTGAGAAATCAAGGTAATCCAGCCTGTAATTATTCCATGCGGACTCGCCGGAAAGCTGCGGCAGACGCGCCTTGGAGTAAGCCGCGTAGTTGACCTTTACGGGATTTGTATAAGCTGCGGGCTTGCCACCCTCCTTGGGCGGAGCGGTATAGTTTACATATATGTAGTAAAAGCCCTCGTGAACGTCTATACGCGTTTCAAGATCGTTCTTGAACATCTCGCCGAACATAGTACCCTGCGTATCCGTGCCGCGCATAAGAAGCGTTTTCAACGCCTTGGGGGTGTAGTACATATCGGCATATCCCGTGTTATCGGAAGCGGCTACATTCACCGCTGTGATTATACCCTTTTCGGCAACGACCTCAATGAAGAGCTCGGTTGTCTCGGGCATATCGGACACGGTTATCGTGCCTGCTTTACACGGAAAATTTCCGCCTGCTTTCTTATAGAAGCGAACGCACTCGGAATATTCCTTCGTGCTGTCCTTCTCCGCCTCGTTGCCCTCGGCTTTAAGCCCCAGATTAAGAGGCGCCTCGGTCAGCGAATACTTTGTGAATATCGACTGTGCCACGTTGTACATATCGCGAGAGGCGGAATTCGCGTCGTCGATAGCCGCCTTTTTCGTATCGAGCGACGGCAGTATCATAGCGGCAAGCACTGCGATTATCGCGATAACTATGATCAGCTCGATCATGGTAAAACCGCGCTTTGCTCTCATTTTATGAAGCTGTTTTATCATAAAAACCTCCTTGAAGTCAAAGCTCTTGTTTTTACACAATTCTCATCATGCACAAACAAAGGTTTTGATTTTAAAATAGCACTAATTCCCCGACAGCGCGCAATGCGCCGTCGAGGAATATTGTGTTAGTCAGTCTTTGACATTAAGCGTTTAGCTTAGAAATTAGCTAACGGTTACAGTACCCATCGTACCTGCCGGAGTGTGAGCGGAAGAGTCGCCGCTCTTGGTAGCGCCCTGCATACCGTTAGTGGAATCCCAAAGAGCTGTAAATGCACCCTCGGTGAGGTTACGGAAGTAACATTACCGTTTGTAATAACTATCGTTGCACCCTTGTCAGAGGAACCGTTGATCTCGGGAACCTGCGCCAAGATATAAGCAGACATTGTCTGTGCACCGTTACCATCATCCATATCAACCGAACTGGAAGCATCACAAAGATTGCCTGTCTTGGACATTACGGTAGACGCAAATGTCTTTGCCAAGTTCTGGAGAGACTGGCAGGTGCTCTCTGCAGATCTCTTACGAGCGCTCTCGATTACACCGGACAGAGTAGGAATAAGGATCGCAGCAAGTACGCCGATAATAGCGATAACTACGATCAGCTCAACGAGCGTGAAGCCCTTTTTGGCTCTGAGAGCCTGAAGTTTCTTTATCATAGTAAAGACCTCCTGTGAAAAAAATTTATTTCGTATAACCCCGGCGGGGCTATATCCTGAATTATGATCCCGACCGCGTCGGGCTAGCCTCCGCAGCGGCAGCGCCGCAAATCGAAAGGCAAAATCATAAGATAAGGTCGTTTATGATACACTTCACTTTGAAATGTACTTTAATATTAAATTTTCAAAAGAACTGTCAGCCGTGTAAACGTTTTCTCAAAACGGGCTTTCGTTTTCTCGGCTGTAATCATATTATAACGCAACTTAACTAAAATTGCAATAGGTTTTTGAAAACTTTTTTGCAAAAGTCACAAGTTTGTTAAAAGTTATTCTTTTTTGCGATAAAATTTGTGCACTTTAACAACACTCGAGTTTGATATCTCGGTGTAACGTCTCACATTTACATGACCGCCGAGTTTTCACCCAAAAGCTTAATTCTTCTGCGGATAAGTGCCGATTATCCTGCCGCTCGGAGATTGATTGCTCCAGCCTCCGCTGAAATCGGGCTGACCGTTATTTATCGGGGGCAGCTCCTCGTCCAACGCCGCCGAGCCCGGCGCATACGCCGCAAACCGCGCAAAGCCGTCTTTTAACACCACATATATCGCCGAGTCGCCTATTCCCGCCAGATCCTTTGCAAGCGCCGCAAGCAGCATGCTTTCGCCGCTCGATGTAATAGGCGTGCCGCTGTACGTGGCGTCGGTACCCCATGAAAAACCGCCGCCCGAAAGCCCTGACAGGGCGGTGCCCGTCCATGTGTTGCCGTTCACGGTGACCTTGAAAACCGCATCACTTAGCTGAACGATTTGATTGTCCGACATAAACACGTCAATAACCTTGACTATGTTTGTGGCATTGCTGTTTGCGGAGGTTATTCTGGCAGAGGCTACCGTGTTGGAGATCATGGGAATAAGCACCGCAGCCAATATCCCGATAATGGCGATTACGGATACAAGCTCGACCATTGTAAAGCCGCGCCTTTTTTTCAGCGTTTGTATGCGCTTTATCATACGATCACCTCTTTTCAATAAAACAATAAAAACCTTAGCCGCCCATTTCCAAGAATCTCTTGTACTCCGTGATATCTTGGCAGCGGTTTCTCGCGATAGCGTCGTCCACCTTACCCATACGGACGAGACGAGCCAGATCCTGGTCGAGCGTAAACATTCCGTTCTTCTTTCCCGTCGCAATAGCCGTAGGCACCTGGAATATCTTGCCCTCGCGTATCATTGCGCGGATAGCGTCGGTCGCGCAGAGTATCTCCAATGCGGCGCATCTGCCCTTGCCGTCCGCGGTCGGCACGAGCGTCTGCGATATAATGCCGACAATATTTCCCGAAAGCTGCGAGCGTATCTGTCCCTGAGAGTGCGGGGGATAAACGTCGATAATACGGTCAATAGTCTCTGCCGCGCCCGTAGTATGCAGCGTCGAGAGCACTAAGTGACCCGTTTCCGCCGCGGTAACTGCCGCGTTGATCGTCTCGAAGTCACGCATCTCTCCTACGAGGATAACGTCGGGGTCTTCACGAAGAGCCGCACGGAGCGAGCCTGCAAACGAGTCCACGTCCTGTCCGATCTCACGCTGATTGACCATTGACTGCTTATGCGTATGAACATACTCGATAGGGTCCTCTATCGTAATTATATGGCAATTCTTCTGACGGTTGATATGGTCGATCATAGCCGCCAGTGTCGTCGATTTACCCGAGCCCGTAGGTCCCGTAACAAGCACCAGCCCGCGCGGCGCGAGAGCGAATTCCCCAAGCGTTGCGGGAAGGTTGAGGTCGGACAGCGTAGGGATATCGTCGCGCAGCAGACGTATAGCCACGGCATGATAGCCGCGCTGTCTGTACACGTTAACTCTGTGACGGAAACCCGTTGCCGACGTATACGAGAAGTCGGTATCCAAACCCTTCGATATCTGCGACTTATGCTTTATCGAAGTGATCTGGTTGATTACGTTTACAATAATAGGCTCGGTGCAGTCGGGGTAACCCGAGAGCTTTCTGATAGAGCCGTGCAAGCGGACGATAGGCGGCAGCCCCGCCGTAAAGTGCAAGTCCGAGCACCCGAGGTCGCGCGCCTCGTCCAATATGCGGTTAATATCCATTACGTTATTTGTATGTTCCACTATTTTTCTCCTTAACTATTAGCCAAACGACAATATTCCGTTTATACGGTATAAGTCGCTTTTACCAGTTCGTCCATTGAAGTCCTCCCTTGGAGAACCATCTGTGAGACGTTGTCGCGCAGCAGCAGCGTGCCGCTCTTTGTCGCCATCGCGCCGATCTCCTCGGCGGTCGCGCCCGCGGATATAAGCTCCTTGATTTTGGGCGTGGTAACGATGATCTCGTGAATCGCGGTACGTCCCGTGTAACCTGTTCCGTGGCAGACCCTGCAGCCGCCTTGATGCGGTCTGCATATCTGCACCGGAGAGGTCTTGTTCATGAGCTTCAGTTCCTCGGGGTCGTCAAGCGTAAAGGTTTCCTTGCAGGTATTGCAGAGCAGCTTTACAAGTCGCTGAGCGATAATTCCCACAAGTGATGACGCAACCATGTAAGGGGCAACGCCCATGTCTACAAGACGGACGATAGTGGAAGCCGCGTCGTTGGTATGAAGCGTGGAAAGCACGAAGTGTCCCGTGATCGCCGCGCGTATTGCGATATCGGCGGTCTCGCCGTCACGGATCTCGCCGACCATTATGATATCGGGGTCCTGACGGAGGATCGAACGCAGCGCCGCCGCAAAGGTCATACCCGCCTTTGAGTTGATCTGGCACTGGTTTACGCCGTCTATCTTTTTCTCAACAGGATCCTCAACCGTTACGATGTTTACGTTAGGCTGCGAAAGCTCGCCGAGCGTCGCGTAAAGGGTCGTGGATTTTCCCGAACCTGTCGGTCCCGTAACGAGCATAACTCCGTTGGGGCAGCGGATTATCTGCTTGAACATCGCGTAGTTATAGTCTGTCATACCGAGGTCGGTAATTTTACGGGTTTTCTCATCGGCAGTCGACAACAGACGTATAACGCACTTTTCACCGTATACGCACGGGATAGTCGACACACGCATATCGAGGTTAACGCCGTCGATACGCGTTCCGAAACGGCCGTCAAGCGGTATTCGCCTCTCGGCGATGTTCATACCGCCCAATATCTTGATACGGGTTATGATAGAGTTGTGGAACGAGGGGGGTATCTTCATGTCCTGCTCCACAAGCTCGCCGTCTATTCTGAATCGGATACGCGTTCTGTCCTTAAACGGCTCGATATGGATATCCGTTACCTGCATTCTGAACGCCGTCTCAACCATCATATTGACAAGCTTTACAATAGGAGCATTGTCGATACGTCCATCGGACTCAGCCTGCGCAAGGCTCTGCTCCATATCTCCGCCCTTGTCGCCCTCATTTTCGAGCTCGTTCATCGTGCTGTCGAGCGCCTGAGACGAATAGAACTTATTTATAGCCGCCTCTATCTGAGACTTCGTAGAGATCTGCGGAACGACCTCCATTCCCGTCGTCACCTTCAGGTCCTCAAAAATGTAGAAGTTTACAGGGTCGTTGGTCGCGACCATAAGGCGGTTATGGTTTATCGCATACGCGAAAACCGTTTTCTCCTTAGCTATCGCCTCGGGTATCTTCGATACCGCCTCCGTGCTGACCTTAACCGAAGAAAGATCAACAAACGGAACTTTCAGTCTTATCGACAGTGCCTGAGCGAGTTGTGTTTCGGACACAAGTCCCATTTCGAGCACGATGTCGCCGAGCATCTTTCCGCTGCCCTTCTGTTTGTTGAGCGCGTCTTCAAGCTGACTTTGACTGATAAATCCGCTTTCCAGAAGTACCTCGCCGATTCGTATGTTTTTTACCGGTCCCGCCATGTGTGAACTCTTCCTTTCGGGGTAAACTTTCCGAATTATTTCGGAATAAATGTATTGCTAATTCTGCAAATTACTTGCAATAATTGCAATTTTGTGGTAAAATAGAGTTAATCTATTTTAAGGAGGGGTAATAATGCCCGTTGTAGTAAATATTGTATACGCGGTTTTCGCGTTCATATTCGGCTCGATAATCGGCAGCTTTCTGAACGTCGTTATTCTGCGCACTCCGCTCAGGCAGTCGATAGTCACCGAGCCGTCGCACTGCTTTTCATGCGGTCACAGACTTGCGTGGTACGATATGTTCCCTATCTTCAGCTGGCTGTTCTTGCGCGGCAAATGTCGTTACTGCAAGGCGAAGATTTCTTCGCGCTACATGATCGTTGAGGCGGTAACCGCGGTAAGCTACTGTCTGGCTTATCTGGTGTTCGGATTCAAATGGGAGCTTGCCTTTTCGATAGTTCTGTTCGCCGTGTTGGTCGTACTTAGCGGGATCGATATAGATCGCTTTGAAATTCCCTATTGGTGCAGTATAGTTACCGCAGTATTGGGAATTGCGTCGTTTTTTGTATTCCCCGATACCCCATGGTATGAGCGCCTTATCGCCCTCGGGGTCATTGCCGTTCTGTTCGTTATCCTTGTTCTCGTCGGGGGCATGGGCGGCGGAGATCTGCAACTGATGCTCGGCGCGTCGCTTCTGCTCGGCTACAAGGCGTTCATCGCACTGTTTATCGGCATCGTTCTCGGCGCTGTCTACGGCATTATCAAAAAAGCATATGACAGAAAAACCGAGAAAGCCGTCTCTGAGAAAATCAGGGAGCTTGCGATGGAATGGTATCAAAATCAGCTTGACCGCGACGTTGGATATGTGCTTGACGGTCACGATGATATTATTGTCGGAAGTATAAGCGAAGGAAATCCCGATATTGAATGGGAGTTCCTCGAAGAAAAGGTCTGGAAGGGTCTGCCCGATAAAGCGGCGTTAAGTCAGGCGCTGCGTGACAATATCACGGAAGAACGCGAGGGCGGATTCAAAATCTTCATAAAGGAAGATCTTGTTGAAAAAGTCAAGTATTCCCGCCGAATGGTATTCGGACCGTTTCTTGCGGTCGGAATATCTGCCGCTTGGCTTGCAGGAGAATTCATAATGACCTGGTATATGACCTTGCTGGGAGTTTAAAATTCGGTACAAACATTTCGGGGCGAGCGTATCGCCCCGATTTTTGTTTGCATTATTTTGTGCCGTTTTTACGGCGTAGCCGGTTCAACATATTTCATTTTTCTGGTTACGTAGAAAATGTAGGTCTCGGGGTGTGCGGTAACACCGTACGCAGCTTCGAGTTCGTCATCGGTTCTCAGCTGAGTTGAAACAGTTATCGGATTACCCATAGCGTCATTTCCGCCGTTTATTGAATAAAGCTTGTAATTGCCGCTAGGATTGATCGCTTTTGTCCTGATGTTGATGAAATCCGCGTAACCATTACCCTGTGCCGCAAGCGCTTCCATTCCGGAACTGGCATAAACGTCTATCGTGGTCTTGAGAGCAACGTTCCTTGTCGATATTATCGGCTTGGTATCATCACCATCCTCATGCTCGTTATACACCATTACCTCAAACGATACATCAGGGAAAAGGTTATCATAGAAACAATCCTCAAAAACCCTTGTTTCCGTAAATGAATTGAAACCGGAACCGTCATCCTTGATTTTCGGAGTTATGTTTGTCACCATATATTTGTACTGGTGAATTCTCGTATCCTCAAGCCATCTGATACCGATAATCTTCATTTCGTAGATGTCCTTGTTGTTATCGGAGCTGATGAAACTAAGCATTTCCTTTAACGCCTCATTCTGTTGTAAAAGCCCCGTACTTTCGGTAAGGTCGGTTGACAACGCTCCGAGTGCGCTGTTGTTGGCTCCCGCATTAGTAAACACGGCGCAATAAACAGAGTTTTTGATGTTCCTGTCGATGTGCGCCTCAACCGCCTCCGCTATCATCAGAGCGTTCGCGTTTTTCTCGTTGCTCATAACGACTGACATTACGGGAGTTATCATTCCCATGACCGCAAGTATCAGTATACCGAGCAGCGCACAGGAAATGATGACCTCGACCAGCGTAAAACCGCCGTTATTCCTGCGTTTCAGGAGACTCAATATTTTTCTCATATTGTACCCCCTTACTTTATGGGCTTGTCGCTTACTTCATACGGATACGAACCGTAAATATTTACATGGGATTTTCCCGGCTTGTTTACAGACTCATATTTACCAGTGGTTTTATTCTTCTCAATACTGTACACAGAACTTGCATTATATGTGCCGCCCGAGCCGTTTGCTCCAAAAGAAGCTGCTGTTATGCCGGGATCACCCTTAAAGATTACAATAAATTTTGTTGCATTTGACGAACGGAATCCGTTATTGTTATCTCCGCCGTTTATCGGAAGACCAATTCGTACAGCATTTGACGAACTCTTTGATGCGTCATATACGTTGCTGTCATCGGGGATCACATTAATCAAATTAGCTTGCTTGTAAACTTTCTTATAATAGGTATCAACTTTTTCTACTTCCTTTCCATCTTCCTTTACCTTTTCAATCTTTTCAACCTTTTGGCTTTCAAAATCGGTAGATGAATAGAAATAGAGCATCATCTGTGAATAACGCTTATCGTCATTCTGCATATCTGCAGAACTTGCTTTAACAGTGATTTCATATGCAACCTGACCCGCGCCGAGTGTTACAT
>ERZ778496.177-NODE-177-length-72103-cov-6.934460_pt1 | contig 72103 bp, 80 predicted proteins | sample MGYA00433099_ERZ778496 | MGnify/ENA primary metagenome ERZ778496 (study PRJEB29527, sample SAMN07138962) | mouse gut metagenome | material: feces | host: mouse | place: China:Nanjing | collected 2016-01-25 ...
AAGGTTCTGGCGCTGTTTGTCTCTCGTGATTTAAGAATTTGAAGAATTCAAAGAGCAAGTGCGAAATATTTCTTAATCTTGCAACAACTTGTGTGCGAATAAAAACAAATATTATAAGTGTTACAAGAATAACAACAGCAATATTTGCAGCTATCATTATATATCCAAGCTTTAAAACAGATGCATAAATAGAACCCTCTGGAGCCGAAACAATGATTGTCCATACCGCTGCTGTATCATCACTATCACCAATATGGACATTTGCCACAGCGGCATAGCTCATCTCACCTAGTAAATTAATATAGCTAAAGATTCCCTCAATTTGATTTTCAATTGCGTGTTTAAGTTCGTTCATTGTAGGACTTTGTTTTACTTCTCGTAAAAATTTACCCAAAAATTCTTTTCTTTCGTGAGCAGCAATGGTTGAATCTGTCGCATACACACCCTTAAAGTCGCCCTTATAAATAGAATTTTTTGGGTCCTGGAGTATGGCTGAAATACTTGCCAAATCAATAAATACACCCAAAACCCCATATACAACGCCCCTTTTATCAATAAGAGGCTGATTTATCCCCATACCAAAATATTCTTTACCATCAATAGTTTGCCACGAGGGCGAACCTACCACTGGCTTCCCTGTCTCTAAAGCTTTTTTCACACTCTTAAAATTTGCAATGGATTCACTTGCTTGAATAATGTAATTTTCATTATTTCCATCACTAATGGCTAAAACCATAAAATCACCATTAGGCAACCTGTGCTTAGGATTTACAATCCTCTCACCTCTATATCGTTCATCTTTGGCAATATATATATAAGCAAAATTTCCCCATTTATTGCTATCAAACATATCTATAACATCATTTTCTAAAATACTCTGTGCGCCATTTTGCACATCACGTAATATAAACCCTTTTGAGGCGTTCATAGCAGTATAGATTCCATTAAAAATCCCCTCTACCCAATTTGCCTCGCGTTTAGCGGCATTGATAAGCATTTTGTTTGATTCTTCTTCTTGAATATTATGTGAAATTGTTACAATAATTGTTGTAACAATAAACATACAAACAACCAATATACTTGAAAAACTAAGCATAATCTTTGCACCAATACTTAAGGAACGAAAAAAACTCATTGTATCCTCCTGTATTTTTAAACTTTGAATTCTAGTATAAAAAATAAAAAAATACCATAAACCATAAAATGTAAAAATAAATTTAATTTTATTAAAAAGGAGATAATACTTAAAGCAATAATGCAAGCTAAAATTATGGAATTTTCAAAATAAGGCAAAGCAAGGTTTATCTAAATAGCCCTTAAACTCCTTCAATAAAGGAATCTATGGGGAAAACGCTAAATTTTCTTATACGGAGCTTGCCCTACTTCATAGTAATTATTACCCTCTGCATCAATAGCGACAATGGCAGGGAAATTTTCAATCGTAAGTCTAGCGACTGCTTCAGGTCCTAGCTCGGGATAAGCTAAAACCTCGTATTTTGTGATACATTTAGAGATGAGTGCCGCTGCACCACCCACAGCTACCATATACACAACCCCGTGTGCCACCATAGAATCTATCACTTCTTTGTTACGATAGCCCTTGCCAATCATTCCGTGAATACCCTGCTCAATAATCGTAGGCGTGTATTTATCCATTCTCCCGCTTGTCGTAGGTCCTGCTGAACCAATCGCATTGCCGGGCTTTGCGGGAGTAGGTCCTAGATAATAAATTGTCTCGCCTTGCAAATCCACAGGGAGCTTTTCTCCTCGTGCTAATGCTTCGGTAAGTGTCTTATGTGCTGCGTCACGTGCGGCTAAAATAGTCCCACTGATAAGCACACTTTCTCCTGCCTTAAGGCTCTTCGCCACCTCTTTGCTCAAAGGTGCAGTGATTTTTTTTGCTTCTGCCATTTTTCCCTCCTCATAGTTCAATATCTGCGTGTCTTGCGGCGTGGCAGTTGATATTCACTGCCACAGGCAATCCTGCAATATGTGTAGGATACCACTCTACATTCACAGCAAAGGCGGTTGTCGTGCCTCCTAGCCCTTGTGGTCCCACACCTGTTTTGTTCGCAATCTCTAGCAATTCCTCTTCAAGCTTTGCGTATCGTGGGTCTGGATTTTGAGAATCTATCTCCCGCACTGCTGCTTGTTTGGCAAGAATCGCCGCCTTTTCCATCGTTCCGCCAATGCCTACTCCAATCACCATAGGTGGACAAGCATTAGGTCCTGCAAGTTTTACCGCTTCGGTGAAAACCTTTTTCACGCCATCGATTCCATCAGCTGGGACAAGCATTTTAAGCACAGATTTATTTTCGCTTCCAAAGCCCTTAGGGCAAACCTTCAAACGCAATTTATCGCCCTTAATAATGCGTGTGTGGATAACAGCGGGCGTATTATTTGTCGTATTTTTGCGCTCATAGAGGGGTTCAGCCACGACTGATTTACGCAAGTAGCCATTTGTATAGCCATCGCGTATGCCCTCATTTATCGCATCTTCGAGATATCCCCCAACGATATGCACATCTTGCCCAATTTCTACAAATACTACAGTCATACCCGTATCCTGACAAATAGGCATCATATTATCTTTAGCAATTTTGCCATTTTCGATAAGGGTATCAAGGATATTTTGCCCTAAGGCTGATTGCTCTGTCTTTTTTGCCTCACTAAAAGCGTGGCGGATATCGGGTGTTTGGATACAGCACGCGTCAATGGCAAGTTTTGCAACAGCGGATTTAATATCCTCATATCGCACTTCTCTCATATTCTCCTCCTTGTATTTGATAAAGCACAAGATTTTACTCTACTCAAAGTAAATCTTACATTAAAACCATTTATTGAATCCAAAGCCAAATTCTAAGCCAAGCATTGCCTGTGTCGCCTGTGGATAGACACTAGAGACGCCATCGCGATTAATGACACTAAAAGCCGCAGCATCTAAATGGGTAAGCGTGAGATGAAGCTTACTATAAAGCCCATAGAGCTTGTTTTTATGCAATCCTATAAAAGCGCGGATTTGATGATTGTTGACTTCTAAGCGGGAATAACTTGTAGAAGTGCCAAATCGAGCAGGTGAGTATTTTTGATACGTCTCAGGATAGGTATAAATCCCATAGAAGCCATAAAGATAAGAGATTCCATACTCTAGGGCGAGATTATTTTGCATTAAATATGAGCCGCTTAATCCAAGCCCCAATGCAAAAAGTGCAGAATCTGGCACGCCATATTTTTCATCAAAAATAAAACCCCCTAAGCCCAATACCACACCTAGAAAAAGTAGATTTTGCACATCATTTTTTACATTTTTGCCTAAAAATATCGTGCTATCTATATATGCACCATAGGTATTAAATCTATCCTTATCATAGGCTATCACATTATTGTTACCATTCTTTACATTGGCATTAAGGAAGCCAAAGGTAAGATTCCACATAAAGCCATATTTTGCGCTGTATTGAGAAAAAAGTGTATTTAAAGTAATGCCAAGCATTGACATATCGTGTAAAGAAGTATTATGAATCCCCGCTAATGCACCTAGCCCGATTTTATAATCGCTGCATTTAAATTCATCGCAGCTATACTCCGCCCTAAGTATACAGAGAAAGCAGCACAAGAGGGCAAAGATTCTGTGAAGCATCGATTAAAACTACCAATTTATAGGCGGACTTGTAAAACTAATATCCTTACAACTTTTGTTGAATATGCAATTAAGTCCCCAAGTAAGCCCTGTAATACCTATTGCAGTTAGCCAAAGCTCGCCTTTTGTTTCCTCCATTTCTGCATTATCTAAAAATGCTACATTTACTCCAGCATTGCCAAAGAGTAGCTCTTTATCGGTATTTGAAAGTGTTTTTTTGAGATTCAATTCCACTAAGAGTAGCCACACAAAAAGCCAAAGCCAAACCTATACTCAAAAACTTTTTCATAAGAACCTCCTTAAAGCTTTTTGTAGATATTGATTGTAATGCGTTTTCAACAAATGATAACTTAAATAAGAAATATTCCTACTTTATAGTATTAAAAAGTTACATCATAAAGGACATTTCTTTAAACATAAGCTTTTGCTAAAAATTCTATAGCTCTCAATGTCTGCCCTATCTCTGCGTGTGTATTAAACGCTCCTATACTTAAGCGCACACTTCCCCCGCACTCAAAGCTCCCCATACTCTTATGCGTTAATGGTGAGCAGTGCAGCCCCACACGTGAGAGAATCCCAAACTCCCTATCAAGCCTCAATCCCACCTGTGAGGGAGAGGCATTAATAATATTAAAAGACACATTAGCCACACATTGTGGAGATTCTATCTCATAAAGCAGGACACTACTTATCGATTTTAAACCCTCATAGAGCTGCCTATATAAATCCATTTGCCTTGCGTGAATCTGCGCTATGCCCCCGCTTTGCTCTATCCACTCTAGCGCAGCTCTAAGTCCAGCAATAGCGCACATATTAGGTGTGCCACTCTCATATTTATCAGGTAAGAATCTCGGCTGAATACCTTCCTCACTTTGTGAGCCTGTGCCACCCTGCATAAAGCTTTGTAACACATTTTCATCAAAGGCAGGATTCAAACTCATAAAGCCTAAGCTACTAGGTGCATACAAGCCCTTATGGCACGAGCCACAAATAATATCCGCATCATTTGCTGATAGTGGCAAATGCCCTATGGCTTGGGAACTATCAAGGATAAAAATCACCCCATACTTTTTGCAAAGCGTATAAATCTCTGCTATGGGTAACACCGCGCCACTTACGTTGTTTGCATACACACATACGCATACCCTAGCATTTTGTAAGGCAGATTCTAAATGCGATAGATAAATAGCGCAGGTTGGGCTTGATTGGATTATCTCTATTTGAATGTGACGTGTGTTTTTTAACTCCATAAGCGGACGAATCACACTATTATGCTCTAAGCTTGTAGTTACTACCCTATCATTTTCTTGCAAGATTCCATACAATGCACTATTTAGCATCATCGTGGCATTTGCACCAAATATTACTCGCTCCTCTCTGCTCTGCCCTAAGAGTTTTGCCAAAGCCACACGCGCCTCATATAGAATCTGCCCAGAGGCGATAGATAGGCTATGAGCACTCCTTGCAGGAGAAGCCCCAATATGGCTAAGATAAGCACTCACGCTATCTATCACGCATTGAGGCTTAGGGAAAGAGGTAGCAGCGTTGTCTAAATAAATATAATCCACATAGAATCCAATAGACTAGCCAAGCAACATAATCGCCACATCGCTCCCTATTTGCATACCCTGCGCGGCATAAATCTCTTTCACCACGCCATCTATGGGGGATAGCACTTCATTTTCCATTTTCATTGCTTCTACGATGGCTAATGTATCGCCTTGATTGACCTTATCGCCTACTTTTACCTTAATCTTAGTGAGTGTGCCGGGCATTGGGGATTTAGCGTGTCCTGGAGCAGTAACTTGAGGTAACGCACCTGCCTTTTGCTCTTTTTGAATCTTACCCTCTAGGGATTTATCAATACTCTCCACAAACACCTCTTTTAGCTCACCATCAACGCGGATAAAAAACGGACGCACTTCATCTGTCTTTTCTCCGCTGCCCTCAACCTTAATCGCATAATGTTCGCCATTAACGACAATTTCAAATTCTTTAGGCAGCTTATCATCACATCGCTCCTCAAAGGATTCTAAAGGCTCTGGGCTTAGGGTATTGCTATTGCGCTCTTGTAAAAATGTCTCCGCAATAGAGCCAAATATCGCATAGGATAGAACATCTTGCGGGCTTTTCGCAAATGCTTTACTCTCCTCTTTTGCCTTCTGTAATTCAGGTTTTAGTAAATCGGCGGGGCGCACAGAGAGCATTTCCTCACCCTCATTTAAAACTTTTTCAACCAAAGCTTGATTTAAAGGTGCAGGGGTGCGTCCATACAGCCCTCTAATCACATTGCGCGTTTCAGTCGTAATCGTCTTATATCTCTCTCCCATTAGCACATTTAACACCGCCTGTGTACCTACAATTTGGCTTGATGGCGTTACCAAAGGCACATAGCCAAAATCCGCGCGGACATTGGGAATCTCACGCATAACTTCGTCTATTCTATCAAACGCATTTTGCTCTTTGAGCTGATTTGCCATATTAGAAATCATACCTCCCGGGATTTGGCTAACAAGCACACGTGTATCAATTTGATTATATTGGGATTCAAATTTCTTATACTTTCTGCGATTTTTACGCAAAATATCTGCCGCCTCCTCCATAGGAACTATATCAAGCTTACTATCCCATTGCGTGTCTTTCAATGTGGCGACCATAGATTGAGTGCAGGGGTGGCTTGTGCCTTCACTCAAGGCAGAATTTGCTAAATCTAAGACATCAACTCCAGCTTCAACAGCCTTTAAATGGGCTCCAAAGGCAAAACCAGCCGTAGAATGCGTATGCAAACTCAAAGATACATTAATCTCTGCTTTCAAGGCTTTGACAAGCTCATAAGCCGCAAATGGCGTAAGTAATCCAGCCATATCTTTAATAGCAAGAGAATCACAGCCTATAGACACAAGCTCCTTAGCATAGCTCACAAAACGAGCAATACTATGCACGGGCGAAGTCGTGTAGCAAATCGCCCCTTGTGCGTGTTTGCCATATTTTTTAACACTTTCAATGGCTTTTTTAAGGTTACGTGCGTCATTAAAGGCATCAAAGATTCTAAAAATATCCATACCCGCCTCGGCAGAAAGCCGCACAAACTCCTCCACCACATCATCGGCATAATGGCGATAACCGATAAGATTTTGCCCCCTTAGCAGCATTTGCAAAGGTGTTTTAACACATACCTTTTTAAACTCATTTAATCGCTCAAAAGGATCTTCTTTAAGATAGCGCAAACAAGTATCATAAGTCGCCCCGCCCCATACTTCTAAACTATGAAACCCAATGGAATCAAAGATTTTTGCTGCTTCTATTAAATCCTCTGTTCGCATACGCGTAGCTAAAAGTGATTGATGCCCATCGCGTAAGCTATTTTCTGTGATTTTTATCATAAGCCCACCTTAAGTTGAAATGTATGAGAGATTCTATCGCATTTGATATTATAAAACATAGAATCCCGCTAAGAGAATGCCTCATAAGTTAATATAGTAGCATTTTGTGAGTGCTGAGTAGAGAGAAGTTTGAGAGAATCTAGCTTTAGTCCTGCTAATTGCTCAATGCTAGAAATACCCTGCTGTGCTATTGCCCTTGCATACAAGCCACGATAAAACTTTGCATAATGGCTCACTTTCTTACCATTTTTGAGAAACACCACTTGAGCAGATATTTTACAATGCTTCAGGGGATAGACCTTGATATATGCTTCCGCACGTAAATCTAGCACTTCACAATCTTGAAAAAATATATCAAGTGCAGGCTTTAAGCCCTCATAGAGCGTTTTTAACGCAAAAGCCTCTCTACCCTTGCCTTGATGGAGATTATAGTATGCCAAAGGCTCATCTGCCCTCACCATACCAAAGAGATTGCTAAAAATATAAAGATTCTCGCGGATATACTCTTGAGCAGCACTCTCTAGGCTTTCAAAATCTAATGCCTTATACGCTACACCGCTATAAAGCCTGATAGCCTCCAATGTAGGGGCTTGAAGTAGATTTTGACAAAGGGCTAAATCCTGCAAATCAAGGCTCTTACTCCCAAAAACCGCCATAATCTCACTTTCACTTGCATTATGTAAAAACTGCAAATATGCATTCAAAGCATTTGAATGCAAAGTATCTGCAATATGTGAATTAAGGCAATATGGGCTATTGTGAGGGATATTTTTAGATTCACTAGGGGCAAAGAATATTTTCATCGGAATAAATACCCATAGGGAGATTGCATATTGGCATAATCTTTTAGTTCCTTATATGAAATCCCAAGGGTGATAATCCCTGCTGCATAAGGGGCTATGTCATATTCCTGCCATACAAAGACAATCCCTCTTTCATTCATAAAAAATACTTCGGGAATCTCGACTTCATCGAGATTAAAAAACATATCCTTACCATACTCTTTCACAAGATGTTCAATGATTTTTGTCCGCACTTGCACTAAAGATTCAGCCTTAAAAAGGCTCTTTATGTCTTGAGGCAAAGATTCTCCACTTTGCACGCTAAAGGCTTGCATATTCATACTTTTACTGCCGTGTGCGCCACCCTCATAGCGATATGTATCATTTCTAAGCATAATGATATGCTTATCAACAAAATATACAGACTGCTGCTGTATGCTATCTGTATCCCATTGCATATTCTCATCATAATCTTTTACTACCTCTGCTTGTAATGCTTCGCCCAAAGCCTTTGTGTCTTTATTGTCATTGAGGGCTGTGTTTATCTTCTCACAACTTGCAACACTCATTGTGTTGTTGCATTTGATGATGGGACGCTCAATATATTTGTAGTATTTTTTCTCTTGTTTATTTTGCGCCTCAAAAGAACCATTTATCACATCCGCTTCATTAAGTGGCATATCCATATCTTGGGTTAAAATAAAGACTGAATGCTCATTTTCACCCTCAAACTTATCTAGTCCCTTATCGCTAGGGGTTTTTTCCTTATCACTCCACTTACCTTTCACACTTAGCACATTGTGATCAATATGAAAGGCTAGATTCTCTATTTTATACACAGCATAATGATAGGCATCATCGACAAAAGTTATCCTCGCTTGCATATCTAGTGCATTTAGAGTATCTTTATGATAAAGCGCTATCGGCGGGTAAGCTAAAGTCAAATAAGCTTTAATGGGCTTTTTATCGAAAGTGCCTTTCATAACAAATGTTCGCTTCTCATTTTCACCAAAATGCAAAATCTGCGTTAGTTCCTGTGGATTTAAGTGCTCAAACTCTGCTTCTTTATGCGAATCCCCACAACCCACAAACCACACGCCTACACATAACATTACAAATATCACCATATAACGCATAAGAATCCTTGTATTTATTTATAATGAATCATACCTTCTTTAAGGTAAGTGTTTTTAAATAGAGCATAACACAGGTTTTTATTTACCACCCCACGAGATTTGCCTTACTTAATGTATAAAAATATAGCCCTATACAATAAAAGTAAAATACTACACTCTACAAACCCTAGAATCTTAAGAATAGAGTTTTTAATCTTGGAATATACCAATAATGAAATACAATATATTTTGCCCATACGCTAGATTTATCATTTTATAGAATCTTTAACTTTAAAAATAAGTCAAAGATTCATTTAAAAACTCTTGCGATGAAAATGCAATAAAGAGAATGTAATCTTAATTAAATGGCATTTGAAGAACTTGCGCTGTTTGAGAGCGACATTCGTTAAAATGTGTGATATTCTCCTCAAGTGAGCGCTTATAGGAGGGCACCATTTGGATTAGTTTATCTTTCCACTCATTTGATTGCATTTCTGTGCCAAAACAACGTTCAAGCACTTGCAACATAATATCCACCACCGTAGAGGCTCCCGGAGAGGCACCAAGCAAGGCTGCCAACGAACCATCACTTGAAGTAATCACCTCTGTGCCAAATTGCAAACTTCCTCTGCCCTTAGCATCTTTTTTGATAATCTGCACCCTCTGTCCTGCGAACATTGCTTTCCAATCTTTCAACTCCGCAGCCGGCATAAATACATTGAGCTTTCTCATACGCTGCTTATTTGACATCAAAATTTGCTTAATAAGGTATATCGTAAGTGGCATATTATCGATTCCTGCCTGAACCATAGGGAGAAAATTGCTTGGTCTCACTGATAAAGGAAAATCAAGCAAACTGCCACGTTTGAGGAACTTTGTATTAAATCCCGCATAGGGTCCAAAGAGTAGCTCCCTTTTGCCATCAATAATACGTGTGTCTAAATGTGGCACTGACATAGGGGGGTCACCAATAGAAGCCTTACCATAGATTTTAGCGTGATGTTTATCGATAATCTCTCGATTTTTACACACAAGCCACAGCCCTCCTACAGGGAATCCACCATATTCTTTGCCTTCAGGTATGCCACTCTTTTGCAATAATGGAAATGAACCGCCTCCACCGCCTAGAAATACAAATTTCGCCCTAATCTGCTTTCTCTCTCCACTTTGCTTATCTAGCACATCTAGTCGCCACTTATTGCCCTCTTTTTCTAAATCATACACTTTATGATTTACATACACATCAAAGCCATCTTTTTGACTAAGCTTATTTCTAAACTGCCGCACCATTTCGCCAAAATTAACATCACTACCCTCTTCCATATAAGTAACGGCTATGTGCTGCTTATCATCTCGGCCTTCAAGCAAAAGCGGCGCCCATTGCTTAATCTGCTCTCTATCTTCGGAATAGTACATATTGGCAAACAATGGAGAGGTTTTCAATGTCTCATATCGCTGCTTCAAATAAGGCACGATATGATCTACCACAAAGCTTAAATGCGGCACAGGATTAATAAATGTGCGTGGCTCTTTGAGAATCCCTACTTTCACGCAATATGCCCAAAACTCCTTGCTTAGCTCATACTGCTGATTGATTTTCAATGCTTTAGTAATATCAATACTGCCATCTTCTTTTTTAGGCGTATAGTTTAACTCACATAATGCCTGATGTCCTGTCCCCGCATTATTCCAAGTCATACTGCTCTCTAATCCCACATCTTCAAGCATTTCATATATACTAATATGTATAGAAGGACTAAGTTCCTTTAACATCGCTGCTAAAGTAAGGCTCATCACGCCCCCACCAACCAAAACTACCTCTGAATCCTCATTCATTCCTTCTCCTTACTTTCGCGCAAACTCATATCTATTTAAGATTCTCATTGCAAAATTCTCCTTATAGTAAAGCATTTTTGTAAATAGATCTTACAAAAAGTAAAATAAAATGATACCTTGTTACTAAAATAACATTTTATATCCATATTTCAGTTTAAAATTATTGAGAGCTTTGCTTATTTTTAAGATTTGATACCTATATATAATGTAGAAATATCCGCACTATATCCTTTCACAAAATAGCTGCTCACACCTCGTGCCTGAAGCTTTTCCTCTAGTTGCTCAATACTCACAAAATCTTTGATAGAATTAGGCAGATACTTATACGCTGCATAATTACGCGAGAGTAACCCCCCAACCAAAGGCAGAATCTTGCGTGTATAAAAGCGCATAAGAGATTGCAAAAGCCCTTTTTTTTCATTATTCATAAATTCTAAAATTACCAAAACCCCGCCACTTTTTAGCACACGTACAAATTCATCAAGTGCCTCATCAAGTGCCACGACATTGCGTAATCCATAAGCAATAGAGAGGATATCCACATTTGCAGATTCTATGCCAAGAGCCTTTGCCTCGCCAACACTAAGTTGCAATCTATCCTCTGTAAATAAAGGGTTAAGCTTTTGCCTTGCGACTTCAAGCATTCCCCTTGATGGGTCAATCCCGCACATTTTTACAATCTGCTTATGCACCTTTTTTGACTCTTTATCCCAATGCCACAACATATCGCCCGTGCCACACGCCACATCAAGCACACAGCCAATTTCATCTCTACCCAACGCCTCAAATGCCTTCTCACACGCTACCTTGCGCCATTTAACATCTATGCCTAGGCTCATCACGCGATTTGCCTTATCATAGCTTGGAGCAATCTCATCAAACATACTTACGATTTTTTCTTGCTTTTTACTCATATCTACCCGCCTGTTTTGCTAGATTCTATAGTGCTTGTTCTAATTGTGCCTTTATATTTTTGACAAAATGCGTGAGGGCTTCTATTTGTGCGTGTGTTTGAGAAGTAGCAGTGCCGCCCAGGGTGTCGCGTGCGTTCATTGAATATTCTAAAGACAGCACCGCCTTTACTCCTGCTTTAATACGTGAATCTAGTGCCATAATCTCCACCTCATTTAAATCACTTATATCCACACCCTTAGATTCTGCATAAGCCACCACCTGTCCAGTAATATGATGTGCATCACGAAATGCCACATTGCATTCCCGCACGAGAAAATCCGCTAAATCAGTCGCGCTCAAATGCCCTTTTTTTGCCATTTTATACATATTATCTGTGCGAATCTCCATCGTGCAGAGGCATTCCCTAGCGATTTTTAAGCAAATCATTACATTTCTAATCGCATCAAAGACGCCCTCCTTATCCTCCTGTATATCTTTATTATACGCTAGGGGCAGTCCTTTCATCACACTTAAAAACCCCATTAAAGCCCCATACACACGCCCACTCTTACCGCGCAAAAGTTCAGGCACATCGGGATTTTTTTTCTGCGGCATAATCGAGCTACCCGTCGCATACGCATCACTTAGAGTGATAAATGCAAATTCCTGTGTGCTCCATAGCACGAGTTCTTCAGCCACACGCGAGATGTGCATCATTATCATAGAAAGGCTATAAAGCATATCAAGGGCAAAATCCCTATCACTTACAGAATCCATCGCATTAAGCGTAGGTGCGCTAAATCCTAGCTCTTTAGCAAGAAAATTTCTATCATTTTTATAGGGTGTTCCTGCTAATGCCCCACTCCCAAGCGGACAGAAGTTATTACGTTTAAAATCCGCTTCCAATCGCTCTATGTCGCGCTTAAAATTACACGCCCAAGCCACGAGATGAAAGCCAAAGCTCACAGGTTGAGCGTGTTGTAAATGTGTGAATCCGGGCATAATGCTTTGTGTATGTGCCTTTGCGATTTCTAAGATAGATTCTATAAGTTCTACAAGCAAAGATTGAATAATGAGATTATGCCTTAATACGTAAAGCCGAAAATCAAGCGCGACTTGGTCATTGCGACTTCTTGCGGTATGGAGCTTTTTACCCACATCACCAATAAGCTCTGTAAGGGCAGATTCTATTGCCATATGTATATCTTCATCACCTGCCTTAAACTCAAAACGCCCCTCTTCAATGGATTGAGCGATACTCTCTAAGCCTTTGCAAATCGCCTCTACCTCATTTGGTGCCAACACACCGATATTACCAAGCATTTTTGTATGAGCTTTTGAACCACTTATATCCTCACGCCACAAGGCTTTATCAAAAAAAATCGAAGCATTAAATTCCTCTAAAAGTGAGCTAGATTCTAAACCAAATCGCCCTCCCCATAACTTCGCCATATTGCCTTCCTAGAATGGTTTGCATACTGCTAAAATAGCAATAATGATAAGTAAAAGTGTGGGAATCTCATTAAAAAATCTAAAGAATTTATGGCTTCTTTTGCAGCTGCCATTCCCCAATGTCTTAATAAAATATCCGCAGAGTAAATGATAGATTACAAGTATTATCACAAATGTGAGTTTAATATGTAGCCAAATACCCGAAGTCGCCACTTGAAGTAATGAGGGGTGGAGGGTAATCATTGCTATGCCTGTAAGCAGGGTAAGCACAATAGCGGGTGTGCCGATATATTTATAAAGTTTCACTTCTTGTATTTTAACAACACTCACAAAGCCCTCATTGTCTCTATTTTGTGCGTGATACACAAATAATCGAGGTAAATAAAATAACATCGCCATCCACGATACAAGCACGATAATATGAAATGCTTTGATATACGCATACTCCATCTTTTCTCCTTGTTCTACTCAATGCAACAAAAGCGTTATTATACATTGTTTTGAAGCATTTTTAAGAAAGTTTTTTTCTAAGAGATTTTAGAGCGTTAAGAAATGGGGGACAATAAGGAGGGGGGGGGGGGTACTAGGCTAAACTAGCCTAGTAAGATTGTTAAGATAAATTAGAATCCAAGCTTAGCAAAGACATAAGCAGAGTCTTGCCATTTAGTTCCATCAGTAATACCTGTTAGCGCACTGCCTAGAGTAGTATCATCGTTGCTACCATAACCTGTGCCTACATAGCCACCACCGACTGAAAAGTGCATTTGCCCACTTTCCCATAGTTTAAAAGCAACGATAGCAGAAATTTCTTTGTAGTTACCACCTGCATAGAGCAAGTCAAGTGCTATACGTTTAGCTTCTAAACCACCAAAGACATACCAAGTTGAAGCATTATTGTTTATACCCAAGGAATTACCCACTCCAGCACCAGATAACAATCCTGCTCTATAGCCATAGAATCTTGCCCTATCACCATAGTTAAGCAAGAAAGTATCTTTACTTGAAGTGATATATCCTGCTCCAAGCTTCCATATCTCGCTAAAGCGTAATTCTTCATCAAGCCAAAAAGTAGTGCCACTATTGCCGCTGCCATCTTTTACAAGATTTGTTGTGCTAAATATACCTCTTAACGTAGTAATAGATTTTAATCCGCCATCGCCAAGCTCAAGTTGTGCCTTTGCTCCAGCATTAAGAACATCTATACCACCGCTATTTGCTCTTGTATCCGTGCTTGTAAGATATGAAGCAAAAGGTGAGATTCTAAATGCGCCAAAATTCACATCTACGCCTCCAGAGACAAGCTCACCTTGATGGTTTTTTTGCCCTTGATATGTATCAAAGCTTGAAAGCTCATAACCTATTCTATTGAAGGCTTGTCCTGCACCAAGTTGTGAATTTCTCCAATATGCCCAGAGGCTCACAGCTCCACCATCAACATTTAAAGCCGCACCTTGTGTATTACCATAAATCCAATCTACACCTGTATAGTTCTTGCGGTCTTTACCCATATAAAATTCACCAATATCAAAGCGTCCGCCAATTACTCTTAAACGTCTGCCATCATAGCGCAAATATGCATCAGATACATCAACATTTCTAGGAAACGCTATATCGCCTACATTCTGGGGGCTATCACCTGTAGCGTAGAATGGATAACCACCCCATGCACCAAGCCCTATGCTGAAGGCTGAGCCTAAACCTACCTCTACACCTACTCTTGCACTCACATTAGCATAAGCTCTTTGCACTTCCTTGCCATTATCTTGCACGCCCAAACCACCAAAACCTTGATGATAGAACGCACCTAAATGTCCAAAGGGTGTTACTTCTACAGCACTTGCACTTGCAGCCATTGCACCCACGAGCGCGAGTGATACATAGACTTTTTTCATATACTCTCCTTATAAAGTAGTTTAAAAACTAACCTGTCCAAATACACGGGCTAGCAAATAATTCCTGCCATCATTGGCGAAAATAGAATTATCGAGCGTAAAATCGGCATTATTTATCATTCCTATAACTTTTACACCCAATTCAATATTATATTGGGGTTCAGATACAAGCCCTATCTCCCAATTAAAGATATGTTTAGTCCCAATAGATGTATGACGGATAGCCGAATCAAGCTGTATATATTGCTTCAAGTCATATTGTAAAAATGCGTAAAGTGTAGTAGCATCATTATAAAATAAACCTTCTCTTCTCTCAAAATAGCTACTTTGCCCAAAGGCATCAATACCTCTTGCACCATTTTCAGTAACAGAAATCACACCTCCACCGACATTAAAGCCAGACCATTTTGCACCACCCTCTAGCCATACAAATCCACCATCACCATTTGTAACAGCATAATCTATAACCCGATCGCTTTTACTCACAAAAGAAAGAAAGTGCATTTTACCATACAGCGTAGCCGATGGTGCAGGGACAGCGACAAGCACCTTAAGCCCAAACGCGGTAAAATCGCTAGGGGCAGCATAGATATAAGGTGTAATTTGCAATGGGGAATCTGGCAATGTTGCAGCTGCACTCAAGTATAGAGATCCCACACCCCCAAAAGGATTATAAAAGTCGTCCATTCGATAATTTGTAACATAAGCACTTCTATTCGCCCAAATAAAATCAATCTTAAGATTCTCTATATCCTCATAGCTTAATGCCGCACCTTGTGTATAATACTTAATCCATTCACTATCAATAGCAAAACGTCCCAGAGATGCGCTAATACGATTAGGATTTGTAAAGTTTGCATAGAGCTCTGTAAAAACGAAATTGCTCTTCACTTGCGAAAAATCTCCAGTATTGAGCTGAAAAAGCTTTGTAGCAGCCCACATAGAAGCACCAAGAGCCACACCACGTAATCGCCGAGTTTGATAGGCAAGTGAAACATTCGCATCGACAAAACTAGGCGCACCACCTGTCATACCTTGATAATACAACCCCATATGCCCACTTGGCTTCCCTGTAAGGAGTAATTGTGCGATGTCATTTGTATATGCACTCTGCAATAAAGCACATATAAATACAAAAATACGTAATGCTCTTTTCATAAAATCCCTTGAATTTCTCAATCCTTTTAGAATCTCACTTTACGTAAATGTATTAGCAAAAATAATTCCATATCAAGCCATCATCATAGTGCCCTTCATCAAGAAGGAATGTTCAAAGCATTAATAGCAATACATTTATTCTCTCTATTTAATACCTGCAAATAATCTTGTTTTTTCATTTAAGCCAAAACAAGAAAGAAAACTCACTCTCTGCTATCTTAACGCTCTGCTGCCCTATCCTCTAATCAATGCAAGATTCTACTCTTGTGGTATGTATCGCGTAATTCCCGCTTGTTCTTGTAATTCCTTGATTTCCTTACTCATCGCAGCAGTAGCACTTGCCTGAATGATAAGTATGTAGATATTAATAAGGCTTAAAAGCAGAGTAACAAACACGCAAAAAAGCGCGATTTTTACCGCTCGTTTGGCAATCTTTTGACTTTCTTCTTCTTTCATAGAATCCTCCTTATAAATTTGTGAAATATAATAGCCCCAAACATCGCAAATGCAAGTAAAACAACGATACACGCCCCTATACTGACATTACACCAATATGCGACAAAAAATCCCACCCATATAGAAATAAGCGAAATGAGCCACGAAATACACATCATAAAGGCTAATGAATGCGAAAACAAATGAGCGATATAAGCGGGGATTGAGAGAATAGCTAGAATTAAAATTAATCCTCCCACACTCATTGAAAGCACTACTCCTATGGCAATAAGCACGAAAATAATGCTCGTCCAAGCATATACATTTAAGCCCTTAAGTGTGCAAAACTGATTATCATAAAAAAGTGCTAACATTTCATAATAATACAATGCCACAAAAAGCACTAAAAATACATCAAAAATACCCATAGCAATCATTTCTTCTAAGCCCACAGCCAAAAGAGAGCCAAAAAGATAGCTTGATATGTCGCTATTATAGCCGGGTGTGATGTCAATAAAAATTACGCCTATTGCCATACCAAAAGCCCAACTCGCCCCCACATACGCATCAAGCCGCTCTTTTTGATATAAAAACGCATAAGAAAGAAATAAAGCCATTATCACGCCAAAGAGCAATGCTCCAAATGTCGTGCTAAAGCCAAAAAATAACGCCGCACCCACACCGCCAAAGGCGCTATGTGCCACACCTCCTGCGACAAAAACATTTTTATTGGCGACAATGATTGAGCCAATAATCCCACTGCAAATACTTACCAAAAAGGACATAAAAAGTGCTACCCACACAAATTGATAGGAGAATATTTCAGCCATTTGCCGCTTCCTTGGCATTTGTCTGCGGTGCCAAAGACACATTCAATTGAGAATCTTCGCTTAGATTCTGTACTTTTTGCGCAAAAGAGTTAAGAATATCCACCTCGCAAATATGCCCTTTTAAGTCCAAATCGCATTGAGGAATATTATGAGTAAGCGCGTATTTATTCACATAAAGCACCTTTTTTGCATAGCCTAGAATAAAGCTAATATCGTGGCTCACTACGATAATGCTTATATGTTTATTAAGTTTTAAGAGTAACTCATAAATCTCCTCTTGCGCCTTGACATCGACACTTGCAGTTGGCTCATCAAGGATAAGAAGCCTTGTGCGATTAACTAAAGCGCGGGCAATAAGCACCTTTTGCCTCTCTCCACCTGATAAAGCGTTAATAGGCTTTTGGGCAAGATGGGCGATATGGAGCTGCTCCATTGCATCTTGCACCGCTTTGAGATGTTTGCGGACTCTAAAGCCTAATATGCTAGGCTTTAGCAAACCTAATGTAATAACATCTCTCACACAGATAGGAAAATTCATATTGAAATTTGTATTTTGCGGGACATAGCCAATTTGTGTTAATTCCATACCCTGTGCAAAGCTTATGGAGCCACTTTGTGCCTTAAGAAGCCCTAAAATAAGCCTTACTAATGTGCTTTTACCTCCACCATTTGGTCCAATAATCGCCCAAAAATCCCCATCTTGCACTTCAAAATTCACATTTTCAAGCACATTATGCGATGTGTAGGCAAAACTAAGATTCTTAATATCTAAAAGCGACATAACTTCTACTCTTTAAAATATTGCTGCATACACGAAGCAATCTCATCTAATGCAAGATTAAGCGCGATTTGACAGGCATTGCTTTGCAGGGACAAAAGCCACGATGGAGCCAAAGGGTCAAGCTCGATAATACGTAGATTAAGCTCTTTAGCCAACATCTCCACACGTGATTTTGCATATTGAGGTTGGATAAAAATGGCTTTTATATGATGATTTCTAGCATATTGCATAAGTGCGCTAAGCTCCTTACCCTTTGGCTCCTTGCCCTCATTTTCTAGGCTTTTTTCAGTTAGGTTAAAATCCTTAGCAAAAATCTCAAAGGCTGGGTGATAGACGATAAAATGCTTTTGTGCCTGTGGAGTACCAAAGAGCAAACGCGTTTTGTCCGTGATAGTTTGCAATGTTTTAATAAGCTCTGTGCTATTGTGTTTGAATATATCCTTATGCGCCACATCTGCTTTGCTTAAAATATCCGCGATAAAAGCCACTTGTGGTTGCATACTTTGTGCAGAGAGCCAAATATGCGGATTGTGTATGGGTATATGGGTGGTATGTGCGTGGCTTTGCGGCATTTGTGCAAGCGTAGAGAGATTGTAATATATGAGTGAAGGATTTGCAAGGCTAAATCGCTTAAGCCACGGGGATTCAAAGGGCATACCTACGCCAAAAAAGATATCCGCTTGAGCGATATACTTCATCTGCGCGATACTTGGCTCATAAATTTCTGGGGATTTTCCTTGAGGGACAAGCACTTCTACTTGCACATATTCGCCACCAATACGTTCTATCATCTCTTTTTGCGGCAGCACACTCACTATGACTTTGATAGATGTAGCTTGGAGCATAGCAAAACAAGTGCATAGAAGAAACACATATCTTAGATAGGTAAGTTTCATTACTTTGCTTGTATTTGCTTGGCAAGGATTGAGAGGTCAGACATTGCACCGATTTTATCAATAAGCAGCGGCGATTTCGCAAAAGTGCCATTATGCTCCTCGCCTACGTGAAGCGTGGTAATCACTACACCACCTAACATATTCTCATATTTTTTGCCTGTGGTTACGCTCCACACACTATGGGCGATAAGTGCTTTCCCCTCAAAGTGCCCAATATAAAGCATAATATGTCCACTCTGCCATAAAAGCGTTTGATAGGGTGTAGCATTAGCGATAATAAAAGCTTCTTTTTCCTCACGTGTAAGCGTGCTTAAATCAACGCTATTTTTGCCATAATTCACTTGTGCTTTAGAATTGCGCGGTAAATGTATGCCATATTGGGAGAAAATATCCCGCACAAAGGCAGAGCAATCGCGATTTTCAAGCAATCCTCCCCAGCCATATCGCTGCCCTAGCATTGCATTAATAGTTTTAGCGATGTTTTGCGTATCTAATTCAAGAGGAAATGGGCTAAAATGCGATTTTAGCGCATAGAGAATCTTCTGCTTTGCATTGCCATTGGGCATTCTTGTATATGTAACAAGCGCAATTTTATCACCCTTTGTATGACTTCCTGTTTTAAGCGCAAAGATTTGCCCGATACGCGCTTGTGTGGCAAAATCACCCTTTGCATTATAGAGCAGAATTTTATCTTCAATGGGTGTAACATATTGTTTAAATCCTCTAATCTCTTTAATCTGCTCCTTGCTTAATATACCAACATGCTCTGCTTTCACCCAGCCATACACAAAGCTTGATTGAATATGCACCCACGATTTATCGCGGCTTGTATGTGTAATCAGCACCGGTGTGCCAACAAAAATCAATGAGTTTTGCCATCTATCAAAAGGATAGCCATCAGGCTTATTAAACATAGGTTTAATCGTAGGCACAGCACGCACATCAGTGGTAGTAGTGATAATAGCCCTAATGGCTTTACTTGGGTAAGATTCAATATCCATAGAATCTAAAATTTCTTTTGTATAAGAGAGAGGGTTGGCTTGTAGATTCTCTCCAAAACCCGGATTTTTAAGTAGTGAAGGCTTAATCCAAAATACTTCATTTACATTAGGATTAGGCTTTTCCTGCCAGATAGAATAATATTTTTCCAAATAATCATTTTTAAGCACAGCAAGAGCCTTGCTATCAACTTTTATTTGAGAAGATTCATCAATATAAATAAGCGCATCTTGGGGAAGCTGTTCTAAATCCTTGATTTTCGTGATTTGAATCACCTTTTGCGAACACGCACTAAGATAAAGCACACAAAGCAAAAGGGCAAAGATTCTATACTTCATTTACTCACTACCTTAAAGTTTTTTATTTTGATATGTATGAATAAGCCCTATAATCGCTTCTTCCTCATAGCCGATAATAAGTGTCTTGTCATAGGTAATCACAGGACGTTTAAGAAGCAAAGGGTATTGCGTGAGTAATGCTATCTGCTCCTCAATCAATGCCTTAGAATCAGTAATTAGCCCCTCTTTAATCAGTCCTTCTTTTTTAAGATTCTTATATGTTGTGCCTTTGGTATTTAGCACCTTGCCAATGCCCCTTTGCTCTATCCACCCACGAATAAGCGGAGCAGAAGGCACTTGCACCTTTAAATCAATAAAGCTAAAGGGAATGCTATGCTTGTCTAAAAGCGTGGTAGCCTTTTTGACACTGCCACAAGTTTTAATACCATAGAGTGTAATCATTCTTTACCCTTTTGTGACTAAATCTTGGGATTCTACCATGGGATAATATATAGAGAGTAGATTCCGCACACAAAACTCTAGCATTTGATAGATTTTCTCAAAGCTCTCCGTGTCCCTATATTTATAAGGGTCGGGTATGTCCGCGCCCTTTAGTCCAAAATCTCCAAGCTTTTTCACCTTTGATTTATCAAAGCCAAGTGCGAGTAAATCCGCATAGTTATGCCCATCAAGCGCGATAAGCAAATCAAAGCTATCATCGGCATATACGCTCACACGTCTGCCCTTAAGCTCATCAATACTAAATCCGTGCGCCTTAGCGACATTACGTGAGCCTACACAAGGTGACTCATCGATATGCCACCCGCTCGTCCCTGCAGAATCTACCTTAAGATCGATATTATGTTGCCTTACTAGTTCCCTTGCAATCCCCTCCGCTAAGGGAGAGCGGCATATATTACCTAAACACACAAATAATATACTTTTTATCGCGCTCATATTACTGCCTTTGCATTGACATAAAGATGTGTGGGCTTAGTGGCGTGGAGGATAAAATGCAGAGGGGCTTGGTTTACGTGGTTTTGAGCTTCATTGTAAAGTGAATCTTTGAAAGCAAAAATAGCAAAGTCGACATTTTTACCCGCTTGTAATATACCATTATTTAGCCCTAAAGCCTTTGCTCCGTGCAATGTGGCATTGAGAATTAATGCTTTTCCAAAGGCATTAAGATTCGCTTTTTCATAGGCATAGAGACTCACTCGCAATTCATCAAGGAGATTGACATTATTATTTGAGCTTTTGCCATCTGTGCCAATGGCTAGAGGAATGGCAGCAGATTCTATAAGATGGCGCGGGAAAAAGGCATTGTTCAAGAGACGATTACTGCGCGGACAAGTGATAATGGCTGCCTTAAGTGTCTCTATATGCTCTACTTCTGCAGGGCTAATATGAAGGCAATGTGTGAGAGATAAGGGTTGGTTTTGCAAAGGAGAAAGCATATCTAAAAAGCTCTGTGGTGTATAGAATCTACTAGGATTTGCTAATCCTGCTAATCTTTGAAAAAAGCCCTTGAAATAGCCGCTATTATCTCCAAGCCATTGGGCTTCTTGTGGAGATTCTAAAAAATGCGCAGAGAAGGGCAAATGCTCTTTATGAGCAATTTCTATAATTTTTTGTGCCATTATGGGGTGGAGCGAATAGGGTGAGTGCAGAGCAAGCGCAGGGATAAAGGTCTCATTTTGAAGCTCTTTAGCTCTATAAAATCGTTCTAAAAGATTGCCATAAAGCATATCTATTGCACTTGGATTACTCCCTATGGCTTCATTAAAATACACCACGCGCAAAGGACTTCGAGCAAGGAAGGGCATATCGCCCCCATAGCTACTTATCGCCCCCACGCTCCCTACTCCTGCGCTAAGCTGCTCATTAATACCTTGCGTGATAATAGATTCCATATCATTATGTGCTAAGACACTATCGCGTTGAGACATCAAGCTATCGAGCCATTCGCCAAAATCGCCATAGCAAAATTGCGCCAAATGTGCACCAAACTCAAAATGAATATGTGCGTTAATAAGAGCGGGTAGAAGGACACTATTGTGAGCAAACTCCGCTTTCGCGTGAGGATAGAGGGCGCATAGCTCCTCATAAGTGCCTACTTCTAAGATTCTATCTTTGTTTGCTTCAAATGCAATCCCGCCATTATGGATAATACTAAAGGATTCATCACATACAAATACCAAGGACGCACCAAAAATATGCACTATCAATCCGCCTTTATGATATTCACATCAAGCTTATTATACGGGATCTCAATGCCATTTTTATCAAGCTGAGCTTTGATAGATTCTAACACTTTGCATTGGGCGTTTAGCACTCCAGATTCAAGCTTCACCCAAAAGCGCAAGGTAAAGTTTAAAGAGCTTTCCCCAAGCTCACTTAAGCCGATAAAATATGTCTGTGCTAAATCCACTTCAGGAGTGTTTTGCAACACATCATTGATAATATTTTTCACAGATTCTACATCACTTTGATACCCCACGCCAATGATTAAATCGATACGTCTTTGCTCATTGAGCGTAGTATTTACAATATTTGCCTTAGCGATATTGCTATTAGGCACAATCGCAAATTTGCCATCAGTGAGGCGCAAATGCGTAGTAAAAAGATTGATTGCCTCCACATAGCCCGTCATACCACTAATTTCTATCAAATCTCCCTGCTTAAAAGGGCGGAGAATGATGAGTATGATACCACTTGCCACTGATGAGAGAGAATCTTTAAGCCCTAGCGCGATAGCCACACCCGCTGTGCCAAGCACAGCAATGATAGAGTTTGTCTGCACACCGATAGTGCCAAGTGCAGCAATGATGATAACCACAATAGAGAGAATAAAAATTACCTGCGAGATGAATTGTCCTAAGATTGCATCACGTTTGGCAATGGCTTGAGAGATTTTCTTTCGTATAAAACGCGAGAAATAATATCCTAAAACAAGAATAAGTGTTGCCTTTAAAAGCGCGATACCTAGTATTTGAAGCTGCGGGATTGAACCTATGAAGTAATTTTCAATATCTTGCATAATTATCCTTATATACGTGAAGTATGGAGGGTTTGAAGGCTAAAGAGTGCCTCTACTTTACCATAAAGCTCCTGCCCATCATAGGGCGAGAATGTATCGTTAAAGACAAAAGATTCATTAGGATTAATGATAATAAGCTCGGCGATTTTCCCCTCTGCTAATACCCCTTTATTGAGGTTTAGAATCTGTGCAGGGATATAGCTTGTGAGTTGAGAAATGAGTGGGAGGGGAATATTATTAGCTTTATGCAGATAGGTATAAAGCAGTGAAAAATATATTTCGAGTGCGTCTATGCCAAAACTTGCCATTTCAAAGACTTGGTCTTTTTTCGATTTGAAATCCGCACATTGTAGGCTTGTCAAGGTGCTTACTTGCCCCTTTTGTAACAAAGATAGAATCTGTGCAAGTGATGACTTATCCACTAATGGAGGATTAATTTTTGCGGCGGTATTGTAGTTTTCGCATAAACTTTCATCAAGCAATAAATGATGTATAGAAGTTTGCGTGTAAAATGTCGCCTGTATGGAAGAATGCAAGGCAAAATGATGAAGTATATCAAAGCTACGCGGATACACAAGCGTATCAAAAATAAGCTTTATAGGCAGTGTGTGGAGCATTTCAGCGATTTTTGCTACTTCTTTTGTTTGACTAAAAGCAGGGATAGAGGGTAGCCCAAGCGATGCACTTAGAAGCCCCTCATTCATCACGCCATCAGCTACACTTCTATCTTGACAAAAGCAAATAAGCGGAATATCCAGCATTTGCGCGTATTGAGCGATTTTCATAAGACTATGGGCGTCAATATCGCTTTGAACAAATATAGCGCGTCCGCCACTATGATACAAGGTGCTAATATCGCTAAGTTTGCCCTCTAAGTTGAGCGGATTGATAGCAGGGAGAAGGTGGATAGGAGATTGGCTATTAAGATTCTTAATCAGCTCTATGGAACCGCTTTCGCTACAAGTAGGCGTTGTTCGGGGATAGAGCAATATGCTTCCTACACCGCCTTTTAAGGCTTTTTGCGCAAGGGAGAGGAGATTTTTCGTGCAAAGAGAGAGACTTTTAGGTGCTACATTTAAATCAATCATCGCAGGAAGCAGGAGTTTGCCTTGTAAATCAAGCACTTCCTCACCAGGTAGGAGGGAGAGTGATCCAATTTGCGTGATGATTCCATCTTGGGCGCGTAAATCGCCTGTTTTTATACCTTGATAATCACAAAGGGTTGCATTTTTAAATAGCACTTTCTCTCCTTTTGAATATCTTTAATTATGGTAATAAAAAATCTGTCTTTTGGGCGATAATAAGCACACCAATGAGTATAAGCAAAATACCAGAAATCACCTCTATGGGTCGTAAAAATGCGGTGAGCTTTTTTAAGAATCTTAACGCAGCATTAATAAAAAGTGCGACTAAAAAAAACGCTAAACCTAATCCAAGAGTGTAGCATAGCATAAGCCAAAAGGCGTGAGTGGGATTAGCAAGTGAGAGGGTAAAAATCGAGGCGAGGATAGGACCCACGCAAGGACTCCAGCCGATACTAAAGCCAATACCAAGCACAAAGGGCGAGAGGAAGCCAAATCGCGTATAGTCAAAATTGTGCTGAATATGCCTGTGTAAAAATGTGTATTTAAAATGAAACAAAAAGTGAAGCCCAAAGAATATAATCACACACCCCGCCAAATAACGCAACCACGAAGCAGTAAAAATCTCTCCAAGTGTAGATGAGGCAAAAATCCCAAGTGTGATAAACACAAGTGAAAATCCAGCGATAAAAAGTAAGGAAGTAAGAATGATTTTTCCCTTATGCGCGGTACTTGTATGCTGCAAGTCAGATATACCCACGCCTGAAATATATGAAATATAAGGAGGAATAAGTGGCAAAATACAAGGGCTTAAAAATGTAAGAATCCCAGCAAGTAGGCTTGCCATAAAAGGCATAGAGCCATAAAGCGTTAAAAGTGTATCGTCTAGATTCATTGCTTTCCTTTGTGTCTTATGAAGTATGGCATTATATCCAAGCGGGATAATATTTTTGTAAATTTCACTTTAAAAGCACAATTTTTGCTATAATTTCGCCTTACATTTTCATTAACACATTCATTAAATACAATGATTGAGACAAAGGGTAAAACACTATGAATCACACAAATACAGATAGCGGTGATTGCCTCCAGAGCGAAAACGCACAAGGCAAAGCTACGCAGAGGGCGACACATTTAGATAATGCAAATACGCAAGATTCTATCCCATTAGAGCAAGAAGGCAAAGAAAAGGGCTTTGAGGAATTTGGCTTAAAGGAATTTGTGCTAAAGGGCATTAAAGAGGCGGGATTTAGCACACCTAGCCCAGTGCAAGAACAAAGCATTCCTATTGTTTTGCAAGGTAAAGACCTTATCGCACAGGCACAAACCGGTACAGGCAAGACAGCAGCATTTGCTATCCCTATCCTTAATGCACTCAATCGCAATCAAGAGATTGAAGCACTTGTCATCACGCCCACAAGGGAACTTGCTATGCAAATTAGCGAGGAGATTCTAAAGCTTGGGCGTTTTGGACGTATTAAAACCATTTGTATGTATGGGGGGCAGAGCATTAAGCGGCAATGTGATTTATTAGAAAAGAAACCAAAGGTGATGATAGCCACACCCGGTAGGCTGCTAGACCATTTGCAAAATGGACGCATAGCGCATTTTGCACCACAAATAGTCGTGCTTGATGAAAGCGATGAAATGCTTGATATGGGCTTTTTAGATGATATTGAGGAGATTTTTAAATTCCTACCTAATACGCGACAAACTCTGCTTTTTTCAGCTACAATGCCTGAACCCATCAAGGCTTTGGCAATGAATATTCTAGATAATCCCGCCTTTGTGAAAATCACGCCTACAGATATTACAAATAAAGATATAGAGCAGCAATATTACATTATCAACGAGGGAGAGCGTGATGAGGCGGTAGTGCGCTTGATAGAAACACAAAATCCCACAAAGAGCATTATTTTTACACGTATGAAAAAAGAAGCAGACGCATTAGCGACAAGGCTTATTAATCGTGGCTTTAAGGCGATGGCATTGCACGGAGATATGGAGCAATGGGAGCGACGAGAGAGTATGAAAGCCTTTAAGGAAAACAAAATCGAATTGCTTGTCGCTACCGATGTAGCATCACGTGGGATAGATATTAGCGATGTGAGCCACGTATTTAATTATCATATCCCGCTTAACCCTGAAAGCTATGTCCATCGCATTGGGCGCACAGGACGTGCAGGGAAAAAGGGAGTAGCTATTACCCTTGCTACGCCGCTTGAATATAAAGAGCTAAGCAAGATTAAGAAAATGACAAAGGCAAAGCTTACGCTTTGTGAGATTACACAAGAATATAGCGATGACGCCTTTTCACAGGAGCTATCTCAAACAAAGGTAAGCGATAAATCAGTGATGATTTATGAAAAGCTTAAAGACAAGATAGACACAACACAGCTCTGTTTGAAACTCATTTCACTGCATTTAGAAAAAAACAGCAACGCAAAGATTGGATTTAGTAAAGAGCAAATCGCGCAGCTTGAATCCGTGAATGAGGCAGGGGGGCAAAAAAGAAGTGGGAAAAAACCCCATAGCACAAAGCCACATCGCACGAGAAAGCCACAAGGCAATGCTAGAGATAGCAAGGCAAAAAGCAAAGGCAAAAAGCGATATGACGATATTGATAGAAGCCAGCCTTATACAGGCAGTATTTGGGGGTAGAATCGTGTTTGTGCGATATGCAGTGAAACTTGTGCTTGCAATAGGAATGCTATGTCTGCAAGTACAGGGCTTAGACTTCTCCACTGTACCTATCCCTGCGGATAATCACACTTTTGGGAGTTTAAGCATTGGTGGGGTGCATTCTAAGATTTGGCACACATCAGGCAATAGAACTATGCTACAAGACTACGAGAGTGCGCGTAATGCGGTGATTTTTGGTTTAAAGCGAGGTGTTATGCTAGGCAATTCTAAAGCCTTTCTTTTGAATGCGTGGATTGATGGAAGTGCAGGATCGGAAAACAAAAATGGATTTTATGCCTTTTCTTTGGGCGGACAAATGGGATATAGATTTTTCAATGGACGTGTAATATGCTTAGTCGGCGGCGGCTTTGAGATGAGTAATTTGGCAATGCCTGATGTTGATGAGCAATATAATATCTATGGTGGATTGGTGAGGGCGGAGCTGTTTTTTGATATAGCGCGTGGATATGGATTAAGTATAGGGTATCAACAGGGCTTTAACTACAAGAGCAAAAAGCTGCTTGATGAGCGATTTGACACATCGCGGATTATGCTTACTTTGAGCTATTATGATTTTAGTATATAAGGCTAGTCTAAATACTACAAAACAAATGCCTTTCTGCTTGGCATTTTTTACTCGCAAATAAATAAAATCTCTTAAATTTATTTTACAAAACTCATCACCTTATCTTAATTAACTCATTCTTCCGTAAGAAGGGTGAAAAGCTCTGCTTCGTTTAATGTCTTTATGCCTAAATCTTGTGCTTTCTCTAGTTTGCTCCCTGCTTTTTCTCCATAAACGACAAAGTCCGTCTTTTTACTCACGCTTGAGACAATCTTTGCGCCTTTAGATTCTAAAAGTGCGCTGATAGTATCGCGTGGTTGGGAAAGTGTGCCTGTAAGCACGATAGTTTTACCATAAAAAATATGGCTACTATCAATTTGTAAAATCTCTATACGTGGCTGAATGATGGCAAGTAATTGCTCAATAAGTGCCTTGTTTGCTCGGTTAAACTCAATAAGGGAATACGCCATCTCCTCCCCGAAGCCATCAAGACTCATCACATCTTCTAAAGATATGTTAAAAGTCTCTAAGCCAAATTTTTGCGCGAGTTTCTTGCTCGCTCCTTCGCCAATATGTTCAATCCCAAGTGCATTGATAAACCGCCACAATTCCACACCTATAGTATCTTGTATCGCATTAATGAGGTTTTGTGCGCGTTTGTCTTGCCAACCCTCAAGAGCTAAAAGCTGCGTAGTATTCAAGGTATAAATATCTTTGATATTCCGCACAAGCGCATTTTCATAGAGTTGAATCACGATTTTTTCACCCAAACCATCGATATTTAGTGCCTTTTTGGATGCAAAATGAATAATAGATTCTATCACGCGTGCCTCACAGCTAAGATTTTGACATTTGATAAAAACCTCTTCGACAAGGAGTTCCTCACCGCACACAGGGCAATGCGTAGGTTTAACAATAGCCTTTTGTGTGCCATCACGCAAACCTACAAGGGGCTTAATGATTTTCGGTATCACATCGCCACTGCGGATAATAATCACTTCATCGCCAATCATAATATCCTTGCGCTCAATCTCGCTAAAATTATGCAAAGTCGCACGTGCAATCATCGCCCCCTCAATCTCCACAGGCATAAGCTCTGCCACAGGCGTGATAATTCCCGTGCGCCCTACTTGCAAACTCACAGATAAAATCTTGGAGCTTTTTTCAATCGCAGGGAATTTATACGCACAAGCAAATCGCGGGGCTTTAATCGTCCAACCTAGCTGGTGTTGGGAGGCTATATCATCAAGCATAATAACCATACCATCAAGCATAATCGCATAACTATTGCGTTGAGAAAGGAGAAGGTTATATATGTCCTGTATATCCACCTTATCTTTGCAATGCTTCAAAAACGGCACAGGTATGAAGCCAAAGCCTATAATGCTTTGCAAAGCGTCATAAAAACTTGCAAAATGCTCTAGTCCCGCCCCAATACCCCAAGGCATAAAGCGTAATTTACGTTGAGCAGTGATTCTAGAATCTAGCTGTCTTAAACTCCCTGCAGCAGCGTTTCGAGGATTGGCAAAAAGACTTTGATTGTCTTTTAATCGCTCTGCATTGATAGATTCAAAATCATCTTTAGCAATGACTACCTCCCCACGTATCTCAATATCCCCCATAAAGTCGATTTCAAGCGGAATGCTTTGTATCGTTTTTGCATTTTGCGTTACCAATTCTCCCTCTATGCCATTTCCTCGCGTAGTCGCACTTATGAGTTTGCCCTGTGAATAAAGTAGATTCAAACTCGCACCATCAAACTTAGGTGAGCAAGTGAAAGTCGCGTGAGGATAGACTTTGTAGATTCTTTGTAGCCATTCATCTAGCTCATCAGTATTAAACACATCTTCTAAGCTCCACATACGCTGGATATGACTATTTTTACTAAAAGATTCTAAGGGTGTATCACCCACGCGCTGGGTAGGAGAGGTGAAATCAATAAGGTGAGGATTGCTTTTTTCAAATACTAGGATTTGGTGATAAAGCTTATCATATTGCTCATCAGTAGCTATTGGCTCATCAAGCACATAATAATGATAAGCCATTTTCTTTAGAATCTGCACTTGAGTGTGGTATTCTTCACTTGTCATAAGAGTTTTCCCTTTAAAATTTGGGTTTAGTGCTTAAAATTTATGTATTTTGCGATAGAATTATATCATTTTTAAATGTTATAATTTTTAAGTTTTGGAGGCAGATATTGGCAAAAAAGCAAAATGAAATAGACAAAACCACTTCATTACATCTCAATAATGAAGTGCAATTTTTGTGCTTCACATTAGAAGAAGAAAAAGATAGGACAAATCAGCTTTATGCAATGAATGTATTTAAGATACGTGAAATTATTTATTATGATAATGAGCTTACTGAAACAGCGGGAGACAATAGCGGTATCGTGCTAGGCTATCTTACCGTGCGTGATGAGACTATACCGCTTGTAGATATGCGTCGATGGCTATATTATAGCAAAGAACACCCTGATAAAGACTTGCGGGAATTTTCGCTTGATACTAAAAAAAGCTTAGTGATTATTTGTAGCTTTTCTAATAGCACGGTAGGACTTAAAATTATGGGTGTGAAGCGCATTATCCATAAAAGTTGGAGTGATATAAATGTTGGCTCGGAATTTGGTATTGATGGAGATTCTAAAATTACAGCGACAACAAAATATGATGATGGCTCTGTGATACAAGTCTTAGATGTAGAACGAATGCTCACTGAAGCCTTCCCCTCTGTCAATGCTGCAAATGAGCTCGAACTCAATGATATTGCGGCAATTTCAAGTGATAAAGTCGTGCTATTGGCTGAAGATTCTAAATCTGCGGCAAAATCTTTACAAAAAATCATCGAAAAACTCGATTTAAGATACTTTAGCTTTCCTAACGGCAAGGCTTTGCTTGATTATTTGCATAATCCGGGTGTGGCTGCAAATATCGGTGCGGTTATTACGGATTTGGAAATGCCTATTGTATCAGGCTTTGAAGTATTAAAACGTATCAAAGAAACACCTGCAACTTGTCATATCCCTGTGATTATTAACTCTTCAATGAGTAGTGATAGTAATCACCAAATGGCAGAGCGGCTTAATGCTGATGGCTTTATTACCAAATCAAATCCTATAGAAGTAGAACAAGCATTACGTCAAATTCTTGTAGGCATTAATCTTTAAAATTGCATTAAAATCCTCTATTTCATTTTACAAGGGTAAAGTATGTTAAGAACTCATTTATGCGCAGATTTAGGAGAGGAGCATATAGGCACCGAGGTGCAAGTATGCGGCTGGTGTAACACATATCGCGACCACGGGGGTGTGGTATTTATCGATTTGCGCGATAAAAGCGGTATTGTTCAGCTTGTGTGCGACCCAAGCAGTGAGACACATCATATCGCTTCAAGTGTGCGTGATGAATATGTGCTTATCGCACGAGGCAAAATACGAGCTAGAGGGGAAGGATTAGAGAATTCAAAGCTCAAAACAGGCAAGATTGAAATCGTGCTTTCCTCACTTGTGATAGAAAATAAATCCCCTACCCCTCCCATAGCTATCGGCGATGAAAGCGTGAATGAGGAGCTAAGGCTCAAATATCGCTATTTAGATTTGCGCTCAAGCAAGGCTTATCATATCTTTCAAACCCGCTCTAATGTCGCCATTGCCGCACGGAATAGTCTGCACAAAATGGGCTTTTTAGAAGTGGAGACACCTATACTCACGCAGGCTACACCAGAGGGTGCAAGAGACTATCTCGTGCCTTCACGTGTGCATCAGGGGGCGTTTTATGCCCTGCCTCAAAGTCCGCAGCTGTTTAAGCAGCTCCTTATGGTAAGCGGCTTTGATAGATATTTTCAAATCGCGCGTTGCTTTAGAGATGAGGATTTGAGAGCGGATAGGCAGCCAGAATTTACGCAAATTGACATTGAAATGAGCTTTTGCGAGGAAAATGACATCATCACAATGGCAGAAACGCTCCTTAAGGATATTTTTGCCGCTTGTGGAGAGCAGATACAAACGCCCTTTATGCGTATGCCTTATGCGGAGGCAATGGAATCTTATGGGAGCGATAAGCCCGATTTGCGCTTTGAGTTACCACTTATAGAAGTGGGAGATTTGTTTATAGAATCAAGCAATCCTATCTTTCAAAATATCGCTAAAGATTCTAAGCAAAATCGTATCAAAGCCCTTTGTGTCAAGGGTGGGGATAACTTCTTTTCACGCAAGACTTTGGGAGAGGCAGAGGAGTTCGTGCGTAAATTTGGTGCTAAGGGATTAGCATATATCCAAGTGAAACCTGATGAGTGTAAGGGACCATTGGTAAAGTTTATTAGCCAAGAAGCCCTAAACGCACTACTAAAGCGCGTAGGTGCGGAAATAGGGGATATTATATTCTTTGGTGCGGGGGCGAAAAAAGTCGTGTGGGACTATATGGGGCGATTACGGCTTAAAATCGGTGCGGATATGGGGCTTATCGATGAAAAATTGCGTAAATTTCTATGGGTAGTGGATTTTCCTATGTTTGAAAAGGAGGATGACAGGACAAAGGCATTGCACCACCCTTTCACTATGCCAAAGGATTTGAATAAAGATGATGTGGAAGAGATAGAATCTATTGCCTATGATGTCGTGCTAAATGGCGTTGAGTTAGGTGGTGGGAGCATTAGAATCCATAAAGATTCTATACAGACACAAGTTTTTAAGCTGCTTGGGATAGATGAAGCAGAGGCACAGGAAAAGTTTGGCTTTTTGCTTGAAGCCCTGCGCTATGGTGCGCCACCTCACGGGGGGATTGCTATTGGCTTTGATAGACTTATTATGCTTATCACTCAAGCACAAAGCATACGTGACGTAATTGCCTTCCCCAAAACGCAGAGGGCGACTTGTCCGCTTACAAACGCTCCAAGCCCTGTAAGTGAGGAGCAGCTCAAAGAGCTTCACATACGCACGAAAATCACACAGATGGGATAAAGAATTGTTATGAATCTTTATAGCGTTGATTATCTACCCTCACAGAATTATCAAACACTCGGGCTTGTCAAAGGCTCTATGGTGCAATCAAAGCACATAGGACGTGATATTATGGCAGGGCTTAAGGGCATTGTAGGCGGGGAGATTAAAGGCTATACTGAAATGCTTAATGATGCTAGGCATATAGCCACCACGCGTATGATTGAGGAAGCGCGTAATCTTGGGGCAAATGCCATTATTGGCGTTCGCTACGCTACTTCATCGGTGATGAGCAATACTTCAGAAGTGCTCGTATATGGCACAGCTATCAAGATTCATTAAATATCCCGTCATAAATACCACTATGGACGGGACATCTTTAAATAGAAAATACTTGATTAAAAGTTAATAATATACCTCGCGCCGACATTATAGGCACGAGAGCCTACGAACTCCATCTTGCTATTTTCAACATTGCCTGAATACAACGTGTGCAACAAGAGAGGCACCCTTATGATGGCTTCTAAACTCAGTCTTTTATGTATCACACTACGCAAACCGACATTTAAAGACACATCAAGCCCCGTTTTATTAGGGCTTAACCCAACGTTTTCAATTTCATCTACAACCACACCGCTCCAAGTATTTGCTCCTACGCCTACACCCAAAAATGCTCCAAGACTAGAATATCCTGTATCGATAAAATTATAAAGTGCATCAATATTCACACCATAATTCATTCATTGCATTAGTTTCACCTGAACGTTCATAAGTTGTAAAACTCGCATAGGTAAAATTTGCATAATAGCGTAATCCAAAGTTTTGAGTGAAAAATTGCTTATACCCAGCAAGAACATCAAAGCTTAATCCCGCGCCATATCTTTTACCATCACCATCGATAATCACGCCATTTGAGGTAATTTTAGCAGAAGCCGACCCGTGCCCTATACCCGCACCAAAAAATGCACCGCTCTCCTCTGCCATTGCTACAGAAGCCATAGAGGCTGCTAAACTCAAAGCCAAAAACCGAACTTACATAATGTTTTTTTCATCACATTCCCTTTGCTATAGGCTATTTCTTAACGAAATACCTAAACATTCTACCCCCCCCCCCCCTATTTTTGCTTAAAAATAGGGGGTTTTGTTACACCTTATTCAAAGTGTAACAATTTTTTATCTATCCTCATCCTTACTAAAACTCTCAAAAGCACTAGACTTATAGTAATTGCGTCATACAAAAAACGCATTTGAAACAAATTCCCACGAAAAACCTCTAAAATTCCATCAGTATTCATTCAGTATCTCATTTATAGAATGTAGATTGCTCTTAGCCTTCCCTCACAACACAAGCGAACAAGAGCTCTTCTTTTAGCTCTCATTTTCCTACTACAGAATGCTCTTTACCCTATACAAAAGAGAAAAAGAAATATAAAGAAGATATTTCACAAACAACCTAATACACGCTAAATACTTCTAACAGGCTAAATTCAAGGGATTTTAATCTTTACTTAAAAATAAATTCCAAAACGTTATATCAAGCTAGAATCCCTCTTTTTGTATCTTTGAGCGCTTCCATAATGTAAAACTTAAGCTCTTTTAGTCCCATCTTTTGCAAACTCGAAATAGGTAGGAGGAAGCTTTGCGGATTACCTATATGGGCTAAAAATATCTGCAATTCCTCATATTCTTTACAAAATTTATCTCTAAACTCCTCGCCCAAATGCTGTATATCACTCTTTGAAAGCACTATGCCAAAGGCTCTTTGAGCCAATATTGAAGAAAATTTTTTTAACTCCAAAGAGAGAATCTCCCATTGTTCCTTAAGACTTTGCTCCCGCATCGCATCTAGCACAAAAAGTAAGAATCCCGTGCGCTCAATATGCTTCAAAAATGCAATACCTAGCCCCCTACCCTCACTTGCCCCCTCGATAATACCCGGAATATCCGCCATTACAAACGCATTATATTCATCAATGCTAACCACGCCAAGATGTGGCACAAGCGTGGTAAATTCATAATTTGCCACCTCTGGCTTTGCATTTGATAGCACGGAAATAAGCGTAGATTTCCCCACATTTGGGAATCCTACCAACCCCACATCAGCAATCAGCTTAAGTTCTAATCGTATATGCCTCTCCTCCCCCTCTAAACCACTTTGCGCGTAAGTAGGAGCTTGATTTGTGGCGTTTTTAAAATGCGCATTGCCCAAGCCACCCTTGCCACCCTTAAGCAAACGCACACGTTTAGGGAAAGTATCCATATCAACAATTAGCTCTTTGCTCTCATGGTTAAGAATCTGTGTGCCAAGCGGCACTTTAATCGTAATATCCGTGCCTCTTTTCCCACTGCAACGTTTTCCCTGACCGGGCTGCCCATTTTTCGCCTTATAATGCCGCGCACCACGGAACTTTGAAAGTGTATCAGTATTATTATCTACCTCCACATACACATCGCCGCCATCGCCGCCATCGCCGCCATCAGGACCGCCATGTATGACAAACTTTTCCCTACGGAAGCTCACTGCACCCGCTCCACCCTTACCCGAAGCGATAAAAATATCTACACTATCTACAAACATTATCTACCCTCGCATTAAACTCACAATACTAGCACGAATCCACTAATAATATTTTGGATTGAATACAATACGCTACATTTTGATTAAGGACCCCCTATGCATACAAACCACAAAGTCGCTATTATAGTGCCAATCTATAATGTAGAAGAATATTTAAAAGATTGCTTGGATTCTATAATAAATCAAAGCTATGCAAATCTAGAAATCATTTTAATAGATGATGGGAGTAGTGCTATATATGCCTTTGGAGGGATATGTTTTGAATCTGACCCAAAATATATACGAGATTTATTAAAACCTTTAGAACCTTATATGCAAAAGATAAGTTTCAATACACAGATTGCTTATTTTTATCCACGATTATATAGAGTTTTACGTTTGTTGAAGTCGTATGTGAAGCAGGGGGTAAGGGGAGTGAAAGAAAAAGGAAATAAGGCTAGGGTTAAAGATACGCCCCAGCCTAAATACCATTTCTTACGAAGCGGGGATAACAGAAACTTTTTTGCGATTTTTATCTTTTTGCTGAAATTTCACTATCCCATCAATCAAGGCATAAATGGTATGATCCTTGCCTAAGCCTACATTATCGCCCGGATGCACTTTTGTGCCTCTTTGGCGGATGATAATATTACCCGCTCGAACAAATTGTGAGCCAAATTTTTTTACACCTAAACGGCGTCCGGCTGAATCGCGGTTATTTTGAGTGCTTCCCTGACCTTTCTTATGTGCCATAATCGCTCCTTGCTATTTTGCTATAATATTTAGAATCTTCACACGAGTAAAATCGCGTCTAAAGCCTCGTTTTGTCTTGCTGTCTTTTCTTCTACGTTTTTTGAATGTAACGACCTTTTTGCCCCTGCCCTCGTTGATAATTTCCGCCTCAATCTTAGCACCCTTCACAAGCGGAGTGCCAATCTGTGCATTATCTCCATCGACAATAGCTAAAACTTCGTTCAATTCAACCTTTGACTTTGGCTCAAGGCTCATTTTGTCAAGCAGCACAATGCTCCCAACGCTGACCTTGTATTGTTTGCCTCCATTCTTAAATATTGCATACATTGCATTTCCTTATGAATTGAAGTATTTTTGCATTGAAACAAAAGCGCGATTTTAGCTTAAAATTCTTTAATCTAAGCTTTGAATTGCTATAATCTATCATAATAATTTTTACTCTATTAAAGGGGTGTTATGCATTTGGTTTTTACATATCTTTTTATTGCTTTGTTTTTGGGAATAGCGTCTTTTGTGTCTGCTAAAGAGTCTTTGGCTGAAAATACCGCATATAATGGCACGGCTTTTATTTATCACGCGAATAAGCCTGCATCGCTCACCTATGATAAAAAATTGCTCTATTTTATGAGCCACCCGAGCAAAGCAGATGAGTTTATCGCATTTGTGCCGATTAGCTATTATGACAAAGATGTGAAATTTATCAAAAGCGACAACAAAAATGTCGCAAAAATCACCATTTTGCAAAAGCCATATAAAAAGGAGCAAATCACCGTAGCACAGAATAAAGTGAGCTATTCACAAGAGGTAGCAAATCGCATTGAGAAAGAAAGAAATGATATGCTGAAAGTGTATCGCGCTATCACTAAGGGCAGATTATGGGATAAACCCTTTATCGCACCTCTAGATTCTGTTATCACTAGCCCTTATGGAAGTGCGCGGGTGTTTAATAATACGATTAAAAGCTATCACGGAGGCACAGACTTCCGCGCTCAAATTGGCACAGACATTAAAGCAAGTAATGATGGCAAAGTAGCGCTCGTGCAAGATCGCTATCTTTCAGGTAAAACCATTGCTATTGACCACGGAGAAGGACTTGTAAGCGTATATTTTCATTTAAGCGATTTTAATGTCAAGCAAGGAGATATAATCAAACGTGGGCAAATCATCGCTAAAAGTGGTGATACAGGGCGTGCAAGTGGAGCGCATTTACATTTTGGCATTGTAATTAATGGCACAAATGTCGATGCGATGGACTTCATCGAGCAAGTCAATGGATTATTTTAAAGTAAGGATAAAACAATGCAAATACTTATCACTGGGGCTGATGGCTTTATCGGCTCACATCTCACACAAGCTATTTATGAGCAAACACAAGATTCTACCTCTCCATTTTATCAAGCCCATATAAAAGCCCTTAGCCTTTATAATTCCTTTAATTCGTGGGGTTGGCTTGAGGATATAGAATGCCTTGATTCTGTTGAGGTGCTTAGCGGGGATATAAGAGACCCTCATTTTTGCAAACATATCTGTAAAGATATTGATATAATCTTTCATCTTGCAGCACTTATTGCTATCCCTTATTCATATACTGCACCAGATAGCTATGTCGATACAAATATCAAAGGCACTCTTAATATTTGCCAAGCTGCATTAGAATCTCAAGTCAAACGCATAATACACACTAGCACAAGCGAAGTATATGGCACAGCTCTCTATGTTCCTATAGATGAAAAACACCCATTGCAACCTCAAAGCCCATATTCAGCTACCAAAATTGGGGCTGACGCTATTGCTATGAGCTTTCACAATGCCTTTTCTCTACCACTTACAATCGCCCGTCCTTTTAATACTTATGGACCTAGGCAAAGTGCAAGGGCTGTTATTCCAACAATCATTACTCAAATAGCCAGTGGGGCTAAAAGTATCAAGCTTGGTGATACCACACCAACACGCGATTTTAACTATGTCAAGGATACCTGTCGTGGTTTCATCGCACTCTCTTTAGCACAAAACACCATAGGAGAGACTATAAACATCGGCTCTAATAGCGAAATAAGCATACACGATACATTGCTACTCATCAAAGAGATAATGAAAAGTGATATAGAGTTTATTACAGATTCTCAAAGAATACGCCCACAAAAAAGCGAGGTATTCCGTCTATGGTGCGATAATGCTAAAATAAAAGAGCTTACAGGCTTTAGCCCTGCTTATACATTAAAAGAGGGGCTAGAGGAAACTATTGCTTGGTTTAGCAATCCCGCTAATCTTGCCAAATATAAAACCAATATCTACAATATCTAAAAAGGAGTTTCTATGCTTTCATCACAAAATCAAGTTAATCTCTCTATACTTTTAAATCCTGCAAAAATACTTCCACATTATGAGTATATTAGCACAAAAGTTGCTATGGGGGGGGGGGATAGTAAATACTCTTCCTCCTATTGCAGTAGAATTTCACTGGTGTGCAAGCTGTAATTATAACTGCATACATTGTAGTTATGGACAAAGAAGACAAAACAAATCCCGCCTAAGCCACGAAATCATCACCCAAACCATCGCTGACTTAAAAGAGCTAGGTACAAAAGCAGTATATCTCTCTGGTGGAGGAGAGCCAACCACATTAAGCAAATGGGATACATACGCACAAAGTCTTATTGAAGCAAATATTGAAGTAGCACTCATCACAAATTCTGTCGCCATAAAGCCTGAGCATTATCCACTTTTAGGGCAATTTAACTACATCGCAGTATCAGTATATTCCACAAAAGAGGAACAATACAAAGCAATTGTCGGCTCAAATCACTTCTCCGGGTAATTTGAACTCCCAAGCAAACTCAAAACCAAAGATTCTAAGCTCATCGTAGGAGCGCGTTGCGTTATCAACTCTATCAACTATAAAGAAATTTTTAATACTTACCAAAAGGCTATGGAAAAGCGATTTGATTATATCATCTTTATCCCCGCGGTGGATTATGAAAAACGACGTATTGACCTAACCCAAGAGCAAAAGGATAATGTATTAAAGCAAATTGAAAGAGGCTTAGCAAATATCAATCCCGCAACGACAAAATCTAATCAACGTAAAAAATAATGGTATCAAACATTATAGTAGCTCCTACCTCCCCAAACTCCAAAAAAGTATCATTTGCAATGCAATAGCAATGCGAAGTAATGCCTTTATCAACTATGATGGTGAGGTATATTTATGCCAACCCCTTATTGGTAATAAAACATATTCTCTAGGGAATCTCAATCAAACAAGATTCAAAGACTTATGGAATGCTCCAAATCATAGTGCCCTTATGGCACGTCTGCACGAAAAATTTGCCAAAGGTGAATGCGAAAATTGCCGTGCTATCTCATATAATATCTGTATTGATGAGCTATTACAAGGTATAAAACCTGCTATAATCCCAAATGATAACTTTTTATAGCCAAAGGATCCCCTTATGCATACAAACCACAAAGTCGCTATTATAGTGCCAATCTATAATGTAGAAGAATATTTAAAAGATTGCTTGGATTCTATAATAAATCAAAGCTATGCAAATCTAGAAATCATTTTAATAGATGATGGGAGTAGTGATAAAAGCTGTGAAATAGCTAAGGAATATTTTTATAAAGATTCTCGCATTACACTTTTATATGTAAGAGTAATGGAGGACAAGGAAGTGCAAGAAATGTAGGAATAGAATATATAAGTGATGGCTTTTATCTTACTCCCCTTATACAAGACCAAAGCTATTATGTATTCAAAGCTTCTTTAAAAGATAATGCCTTAAGTGCAAATAATATCAACTACCTTACAGGTAAGCCATTAGAATGTATGGGGGGGGGGGCATAAGAATAATGTAAATTCTCTTAAGCCTATTGATTATAGTATCAACTCCTGTATTATCTTCTCTCATTCTTCTTATCCCCCTACTGATATAAAACATATTCATTTTGTAGATGCTGATGATATGCTTACATTAGATTGCATAGCTTTATGTATAGAGCACATTGGTAAATGTGATATGATATGGCACGATACAGAATATGTCTATGAAGACGGGATAGAATCTCTAAGCTATCCTTCACTTTTAGAATCTTTACATATTTCACAAGCAGAAGCTATAGATAAAATATATAGCCCACTTGATGTATGGCAGCATTATGAAGGATTTTCGTGGGTGCATCAAGGAATGTTTCATATTCGCCTTCTTGATTATTTGCGCTTTTAGTCCGCAAATTCAAAGTGAAGATGCTTTGTTTGGTATGATTTTATTTGCTAAGGCTCAAAAGATTAAAATCGCTACAAAACCTTTATGTATCTATCGTTTTCATACATATTCTACGAGCGAGCATAATTTACAGACAAACACCCCTCTCAAACCATATCCAAACTATATGAGCGATATTGCCTATACTTTTTGTAATCGTTACAAAATCAAACATTATCATTTTGCCTACTCTTGCACCTATATTTGTTTAGGGCTTTTAGCTTTTATAGATACTTTTCCTAAAAATCTTAGCGAATATGAAAAAAAGCTTAGAGATAAGCTTATTGCATTTTTACAAGTGAGGGCTATATATGCCTTTGGAGGGATATGTTTTGAATCTGACCCAAAATATATACGAGATTTATTAAAACCTTTAGAACCTTATATGCAAAAGATAAGTTTCAATACACAGATTGCTTATTTTTATCCACGATTATATAGAGTTTTACGTTTGTTGAAGTCGTATGTGAAGCAGGGGGAGTGAAAGCTTAAAAAATTGTGTTACAATATATACCACACATCACTTATAAGGATTCTGCAAAAATGAGCAATCAAGCATTCAAAGATATTTTTGCCTTTATTCGTGAGCTTTATACTATGCCAGAAGGCTTTATCCCCCTCCACGAGCCACGTTTTAAAGGGAATGAAAAGCAATATTTGATGGAATGTATAGAAAGTGGCTTCGTATCAAGTGTAGGGGCATTTGTAAATGCTTTTGAAGAGCAAATCGCTGCCTTTTGTGGAAGCAAATATGCTATCGCTACGACTAATGGCACATCAGCCTTACACGCTTCACTTTATGCACTAGGAGCAAATGCTACTTGTGAGGTTATCACCCAACCTCTTAGCTTTATCGCTACAAGCAATGCCATAGCTTACACGGGGGCTACTCCTGTGTATATAGATGTCGATATGGAGAGTATGAGCCTCTCCCCCATTGCGCTTCAATCTTTTCTTCAAAAATATGCCTTCAAACAACAAGATGGGACTACTATCAATAAAAAAAGTGGCAAGATTCTCAAAGCCTGCGTGCCTATGCACACCTTTGGACACCCAGCAAGAATACAAGAGATTAAAGCAATCTGTGATGAGTGGAATATTTTGCTTATTGAAGATGCTGCAGAAAGCTTAGGCAGCTATATTATAGACAATCAACACAAAATCCACACAGGAGTGATTGGAATCTGCGGAATCCTAAGCTTTAATGGTAATAAGACAATTACTTGTGGTGGTGGTGGGGCGATTCTTACACAAGATGAACCTCTTGCCAAACGTCTTAAACACCTCACCACAACGGCTAAAATCCCCCACCCCTATGAATACAATCATGATGAGCTAGGCTTTAACTATCGTTTGCCAAATCTCAACGCAGCTTTATGTGTAGCGCAAATAGAGCAACTCCCTGCATTTTTAGCAGATAAAAATAATATTGCACAAGCATACAAATCTTTTTTTAGCTCCATAGCTAATATTGAGTTTATTTCTGCTCGAGATTCCACACAACCAAACTTTTGGCTCAATGCCATAAGGCTTCCCTCTCAAAAAATGCGTGATGAATTTTTAGAGCAGAGCAATGCGGTGGGGATTATGGCACGTCCTATATGGAAGCTTAATAATGAATGCAGCGCATATAGACATTGTCAAAGCGATGATTTAACAAATGCTAAAGCCCTACAAGCAAGTATTGTAAATCTCCCTAGTAGTGTTAGAATCCACACAAAGCCTTAAAATGCCTCACAAACCCTATATACTCATCATCGGTGGTGGCGGACACGCAAGGGCTTGTATTGATGTTATCGAGCAGGAAAATAAATATCATATCTGTGGAATCATCGATAAAAATGCCTTGCAAAATGGCTCTACGCATTTGCTCGGCTATCCTATACTTGGCAGTGATGATGATTTACAAACACTTTTTAGTACGATTCAGTATGCCTTTATCGCCATCGGACAGATTAAGACACCCTCCCCTCGCCTACGCATTTACCAAAAGCTTAAAAGAATTGGCTATCATCTGCCATCTATTATTTCGCCATTTGCCTATGTGGCAAGAAATGTAACTATCAAGGAAGGCAGTATCATTATGCACCACGCGCTTATTAACTCTAATGCTTCTATCGGCAAGGCTTGTATCATTAATTCAAAAGCCCTTGTTGAGCACGATTGCAATATAGATGACTTTTGCCATCTCTCTACGGCAAGCGTTGTAAATGGTAGTTGTCATATTGGTGAGGGGAGCTTTTTAGGAAGCAATATGATTTTAGCCCATAATACTACTATCCCTCCTTATTCGCTCCTCTATCACAATCCTCTAGAATCTCATTATCTCACAAACAAAAAAGGTATTTTTTCTAACGGGGGGGGGGGATAAGTTAAACATTTTTTCTATTTTTACCCATCATTCTAACCCTCTCTATCATACTACTTCTTTTTTCTTTTCTCATAATACATCTTATTTCGCTTCTTTTGCTTATCAAACTCAAAGGAAAGCCGTATGAATGAATTATCTATTCAGCAAAATCAAACACTGTGGGAAGAAATGTTTAAAAATAAAGAATGGGGTAAATACCCGAGTGAGCCGCTTATCCGCTTTATTGCAAAACATTTTTACAAAGTGCCAAATCGTAAGGATATAAAAATCCTAAAGCTTGGCATTGGCGGTGGGGCGAATATATGGTATATGGCAAGGGAAGGCTTTAGCGTAAGTGGTATAGAATGGGCACAAAATGGTATCAATCAGTGTATAAGACGTTTTGAAAGCGAGAGCTTAATGCCCTATTTAGATTCAATGCAATGTGGAGACTACCTCTATGCACTTGATAATTTTAAGCCTCAAAGTTTTGACGCTTGGATTGATAGTGCTTCACTCTGTTGTAATGACTTTGAAAAAACGCAGAAAATTATCCACAAAGCCATAGAAAAGCTCAAAATAGGAGGAAGATTCTTTTCACTTACACCATCTATTGGCACATTTGGTTTAGATGAAGATAAGGACTTGGGCTATCATTTATGTAAGCCTACACAAGACTGCTATGCAGATACCGGCATTGTAAGATTCAGCACAAAAGAAGATATAGAGACACTTTATAATGGAGCAAATTACCACATCACGCGCAGCTACGAGGTGCAAACTCTAGATGAGGGGACACTCCTTAATGGTCTTTTTATCATCGAGGGTCTAAAGACAGGGAAATAACTCAATGATAGAAAATATCCGCTCAAAGCACTTTCTCTTTGTAGGCAATCGCCTTGAGGTATTACAAGCTATGCTTGAACACACCCTAAACCTCACAATATGTATTCAAGCTAAAAGCTATGCAGCCCAAATATTGCAGCAAACATTAAGCCCCCCTTACAAAACCTGCTATTATGAATTTTCTAACAAAAAAGAGCTCTTATCACTTATAGAATCTATTCAGTTTGATATTCTTGTAAGCAATGGCTGCCCCTATATTCTGCCTATTTCACAACTTGCTAAGCCACATCATACTTTTGTGAATTGCCACCCATCACTTCTCCCCAATCTTAAGGGCAAGAATCCTATTAATGGCGCGATTCTCTACAAACAGCCAAGTGGAGCTACTTGCCATATTATGACAGATGAGATTGATTCTGGAGCAGTCATCTCGCAAGTGCCTGTATATAATGACTTCAACACGCCATTATCCCTACTCTATCAAATGTGCTTTTTAGCCGAAAAAGAGGCATTTTTACTCGCATTAAAAAGAGACTTTAAGCCCTTAAATGCCCTCCATATAGATTCTAAGCCTAACATAGCATACTACACGCGACAAGATGATGATTTATCACTTAATTTTTCTACCCAAAGCACACAAGAGATTATAAATAACGTAAAAGCTTTTGCTAAACCTAATCAAATGACGCATTTAGCGCACAATCCATCTTTGCACTTCATAGAAGCAATGCTCATCAAAAATGATTTTTTAGAATCCACTTTCCAACAAGCCGCTATCAATGATGTAGTGCTGCATTATGATAATCACATACTTTGCAAACGAAAAGAAGGATTCTTGCAACTAACGGGGGGGGGGGATATGAAAGATTCTAAAATACCCCTTAACCTTAGCTCTCCTCAAGATACTCCCTTAGAGCTAGACATATCTCAAGCGCCTATCTTTCATTCTCAAGCTTATGTGTCATCTCTACTTGATACTCATAAAAAACCTTTTACATTCTCTTTCACACAAAACAATCAGTATTTCTCAAACACCGCCATTATAGAGCCTATCCCTCATACACCCTATTATGATATGAGCTCTCCTTATGGTTATGGCGGCTATATGAGTAATTCCTCTTCTTTAGTATTTCTTAGCACTGCGCTTAAAGCACAAACTCAAAAAGCACACGAACTAGGCATTATCGCTGAATTTATACGTTTCCACCCATTTCTTCCCCTCACGCGATATTTTGCGCCATTGCTTGATTTTTTCACTAAAGAAAAAGATATTGTTATCGTAAGCACCCATTTACAAACACGTTGGGCGCATTACTCCTCACGTCTAAAAGGCAAATTGCGCAAAAGTCAAGCATTACTTGATATTAGACAAAGTGGTGATATACACACTTTTATTACTCTCTATACTCAAACTATGCAGCGCAACAACGCAGATAGTTTCTATTTCTTTAGCCCCTCTTATTTTCAGTCCCTGCTTGATATGCCAGAATCTATTATGCTTGAAGCACGATATAAAAATGAGGTTGTGGCAATGGGAATTTTCTTGTTTGATAAATTATGTGGCTATTATCATTTAGGAGCGAATGCCCCTTTAAGCCTAGATAGCAATCTTAATGCGATGGGAGCGCTTTTTGAAGCTTTTTTTGAAATCGCTTATAGCAAAGGGCTTCAAACTTGTATCCTAGGAGGAGGGAGGAGCAAGGATAGCGCAGATTCGCTTTTTACCTTTAAAAAGCAATTTGCCACTTCGATTCGTCCCTTTTACATCGGAGGATACATTTATGACAAACTCGCCTATCAAAACCTAAGTGCAGATACAAAACATCTGCCTTTTTTTCTCTCTTATCGATTTAACACACCATCAGCCATAAAGCTGCGGGGGGGGGGGATAGAGTATATTTTTTTACATATTCCTCGTGTAAAGCTTTATCCTACCAAGAGGAGGAAGTATGCGTGAGCTAACTCCCCTTAAGATTGGATATTTTGCCGATGGAATCTGGGCGCACAACGCCCTTAAAAAGCTTATTCTCTCTCCATATTTTGAAATTTGCTTTATTGTTCCTCGATTTAATAGCACTGATACCATCTTAGAAAATCTAGCACTTACATATCATATTCCCTATATCAAAACGCAAAATATCAATTCACACGATTTTATGGAGCAAATCGCCCCTTTTTGCTGTGATATTTTCGTCTCAATGAGTTTTAATCAAATTTTTAAAGAACCTTTGATTTCTCTGCCTCCTCTTAAAACTATCAATTGCCACGCGGGCAAATTGCCATTCTATCGCGGGAGAAATATCTTAAATTGGGCGCTCATCAATGATGAAAAAGAATTTGGCATTAGTGTGCATTATATCGATAGTGACATTGATACAGGAGATATTATTTTACAACGTAGCTATCCTATCAGCGATTTAGATGATTATTCTACTCTTTTGCATACGGCTCATATACAATGTGCGGAAGTATTATTTGACGCACTTATGCTTTTGTATAATGGCACTGCTTCGCCCACTCCACAAGATTCTATACATCAAGTTGGATTTTACTGCCCCGCTAGGTGTAAAGGAGATAAGTGGATTATATGGAATCAGCCTTCAAGAGATATTTTTAACTTTATTCGCGCACTTAATACACCAGATTTAGGGGCATTAGCCCAAATAAAAAAGCAAGATGAGATTATCAATATCCGTATTTTTAAATCCCATCTTATAGAGAATGCCCCCTCATATATCGCTACTCCCGGGGCTATCGTAGGAGTTATAGCACACTCAAAGGATATGCCAACGCTTATTGTAAAGACACAAGATTCTACCCTCGCGCTTACACGTTATGAATCTTCTTATACACCAAGGCTTGGCGATAGATTTTTAAATACGCAGCAATTAGCGGGGGGGGGGCAGTAACACTCTTTCCCCTCTCTTATTTCCTTCTTTTTCTCTACCTCATATTTTTTTATACCCAGCTTCATCTTTTCACAAGGAGTTTTTATGCAAAACGTAAATGAAAGAATCTATGCCATTTTAAAGAGCATACTTGAAGTGCCCATAAATGAGCAAACCTCCATTAGTATGCAAAATTGCGAGCAATGGACTTCTCTTGCTCATATTGATATTATTATGAGTATTGAAGAGGAGTTTGGCATAGCTTTTGGGGCAGATGATTTGCCAGACTTAAACACACAAGAAGCATTGATTGATAAAGTAAAGGAACTCCTTTAATGCAATCACTGCCTCTACTTAACCTCCCTATCCATCACATTGGTGTAGCGACAAAAAGTCTTGAAAGCGAAAAGCGCATATTTCAATCACTTGGATTCACGCAAGAAGCTACCTTTAGTGATGAGAGACAAGGTGTGCGTGGCGTATTTATGACGCTTCATCCTTGCAAATCCTCTTTAGCATTTCAATGGAGATTTGAACTCTTAGAAAACTTAGAGAGCAGCAAAAGACTTGATAACTATCTCAAAACGCATAACAAGCTCTATCATATCGCCTTTGAGACACATAACATAGAATTAGATATGCAAAGCATTCTTAATTATGATTTCTCATCTCATAATGCTTTAGATTCCCACACTCACAGCATAGAATCTTATGAAAAAGCAGCTAGTAGTAATGCTGTGGGGGGGGGGGTATATGCAAATAAATAATACCCTCCCTAAGGCTATGCAAAAACCTATCGCTTATGGTAAATCCCGTTTGCTTATTCCCCCTATGGAAGCAGAATATTTCGCAAAACTTTGCTTTATTATGCTCCCCAATCGCCTTTTAATAGAGCTTGTTGAACCAAAGGATACATAATGCAAATGACACAATATGATATTTTAGTATGGAGCTTAAGCGCACTGCCCTCCTTTCTTTAGCCAAGCATATCCCGCTAGAAACATTGCAATCCATACATATCAATATCCATAGAAATCACGCCTTTGAGCCAATACAAAGCGTTATCGTACCATTTTTACATTATGCGGGTTTAAAAGCACATTTTCATTATAGCGATTATGATGATAGCCTTAGTTTTTCATCTCTTGCATCTCAATCCCACAATGCCGACCTTGAAATCATCTATATTGATAAAACCCGCTACAACTTAGATAATGTAGCCTTTATGCACTTCATTAAAGAACGCTCCCTTGCATTACGCACCCTGACTAAAGCTCCTATTATGATAGCCCTGCTTGATGATAGCACTTTTGCCACTCTCTTAGAATCTCAATACTCACACGATATACACTCCCTGCAAAATCAGCATATTTTTTGCTTCTCTCTTTATGCCCTCTATACCCAAAGAGAGCAGTTCATCACCCCAGATCAGAATCTCATTGATGAAGCCAAAGAAAGCATAAGTGGCACACGATTAAGCAATTATAGAAGTCTTGCCATAGCGCAGATTCTAGGCTTAAAGCTTATACCCGCTCTCACACTGCCTACTCTTAAGGCAATTGTTTGCGATTTAGACAATACGCTTTATGGTGGAATCTTAGGCGAAGATGGTATCAACTCTTTACAACTCACATCATCACATATTGCCCTACAAAAGCAGCTTTTAGAATACAAAAAGCAAGGCTTTCTCATCGCCCTATGCTCAAAAAATGAATCTAAAGACGCACATAAGCTTTTCTCCACACGAAAAGATTTCCCTTTGTCGTGGAATGATTTTGATAGCACGCAGGTAAATTGGAAGCCAAAATATGAAAATCTTTTAGACATCGCTCAAAGCTTCAATATTGGGGTAGATTCCCTACTCTTTATTGATGATAATATTGCCGAGATTGAATCGATAAAGCACATAGGGGCAAAACATATTCACGCCCTAAGCCCACAAAATGTGCTATGGAAACTTTTTTTATTCCCTCAAATGACTAAACTCCACACAAATAAAGAAGATAGCTTACGAGCTAATGACATAGCAGCAAATACTGAGCGCAAAAATTTGCAATCTCTTGACACAAAAACATACTTTGAGAATCTTGCTATCACGCTTAGCTTTTCTCTTAATAACACACAGCACGCACAACGCATCTATGAGCTTATGAATAAAACCAATCAGTTTATCGCTTCATACACACGACCTACACTGCCTCAAGTGCAAGAATGGCTAGATTCTAAACATTTCTGTGTGCTAAGTATCGCTATGAGCGATAGATTAAGCGATAGCGGGATTATTGGCATTATTATAGGTGAGTATAAAGAAGCACAAAAAGAAATACATATTATTGATATTGTTGTGAGCTGTCGCGCACTTGGGAGACGTTTAGAAACTCTAATGTTAAATTATGCCTTCTACCTCATCGCAGAAAATCTAAGTCCTAGCATTAAAGATTCTAAGAAGAGAGAATCTACAAGCCATTCTGTATTTTTACATTATCAAAAGGGTGAACGCAATGCGCCATTTTTACAAACCCTTTCACAACTTGCACATCTTAGCGAGGAGCATTACACACACTTACAGCCTATGGCTGCACAGATTATCTCCATACCCATCACTAAGCCCGATATGCAAGGGCTTCATATTCATCTCATATAAGGAGTAGCTACAATGGAATCTTTTAGTAACCCTATTATGAAAGCGCAATACAATACGAGCTTTTATACACGCAAGGAATTAGAATCTTTTGGCTTTAAATATTTAGGTGATAATGTGCTTATCTCTCGCTTAGCTAGAATCTACGCGCCAGAACGTATGAGTATTGGTAATTGTGTCCGCATTGATGATTTTGCCATTTTAAGCGGTGCTATAAGCTTAGGACAATTTATCCATATTTCCGCACATACAAACATTACAGGAGGGAATGGCAGAGATTCAAGTGTGAGTATGGGGGATTTTTGCTCCCTTTCATTAGGAAGCAGAATCTTAAGTGTAAGTGATGATTTAAGCGGGAGTGTGCTATCAAATTCCTGTGTTGATGCAAAGTATCGCCATATCATTGCTAGTCATATCCATTTACCCGGGCATAATCATATCGGGGCTATATCGCTTATTTTACCACGCACGATTTTTAATATAGGGGCAAACCTAGGACCCCAAAGTCTCGTGTGCGATACTACGCTTAAAGCCTATGGATATTACTTTGGCTCACCGGCACGATTACTGAAAAATCTCGATTCAAAGCAAATTCAAACCCTAGAATCACAATTTTTACGTGATATAGCAGCAAGTAAGAATGTAATGGGGGGGGGGGATAGAGAAACTCTAATTTACCCTACCTACTCCTTATCCCAAAGGAGGGTAATGCCCTCTGCAGTATCTTGCCCTACCCCTTTAAAGGAGGCAGTATGAAAGCCTCTTTTAGCAATGTCTCTTTAATAGGAATCCACACACTTGTGCCAGATCAGGTAATCAATATAGATTCCGAGCTTCACACTATCTATAAGGGTGATATTAAAGCCTTAGAACGTATCAAAAAAGTGATTGGCTTACAAACACGCCATATCGCTCCGCCGCATATTACTGCAAGTGATATAGGCGAGTTAGCAGCAATACAACTTTTAGAATCTTTGCAAATGGCTAAAAAAGATATTGATGCACTCATTTTTGTAACCCAAACGCCTGATTATATCCTCCCAGCAAGTGCGTGCTATCTCCAAGGAAAGCTAGGGCTAAGCACACAATGCCTGTGTTTTGATATAAACCAAGCTTGTGCGGGATACATCTATGGGCTATATATCGCTCATAGCCTTATACAATCACGCGCTGCACGAAATGTCTTGCTTCTATGTGGTGATACTCTAAGCCATTATGTCAATCCCCTTGATTCTAATCTTGCTCCTGTAATTGGTGATGGAGTGAGTGCTAGTCTGCTCACCTACACAGAGGAAGCACAAGAAGCCTATTTCGAGCTAGGAAGTGATGGGAGCAGATTCTATAAACTTATCATACCAGATGGAGCGAGTAGGAAGCCTACACGAGAGATTATCTCTGAATCTAAAGTATGGGATATAAGTGAAAGCAGAAATTTAAAGCAGCTCTATATGGATGGAGCGGCAATCTTTAGCTTTGCTATTAGCTGCGAACCAAAAGCTTTTAACTCACTTTTTGAATATGCAGGGTATAGCATTAAAGACATAGACTACTTCTTCTTTCATCAAGCAAATAAATATATCGTAGATAATATTGCCCGAACTCTAAAGCTCCCTCAAGATAAAGTCCCCAATACCACGACAAACAAATATGGCAATCTTAGCGGCTGCTCTGTCCCTGCTACTATTTGCGATACATTAGACGAAATAGCAAGTAATGGCTTAGATTCTCACCTTAAAGTGCATTTAGCCGGGTTTGGCGCGGGACTAGCGTGGAGAAATGCCATCATTAGCCTAAAAAGTGGATTTAAAGCCCAAAAGGTGGGCTTATATAGCTGTTTATAAATCATCACAAGGAGAACATTATGACTACACAAGAGTTTTTAACACACTTAAGCGATGCAATGCAAAGAGATGAGGCTTTAAGCCCTGAAATGAGCTTAGATTCACTTGAGGAATGGGATAGCCTAGCTATCATCTCTCTTATCTCTTTATACGAACATCTCTTTCATATAAGCCTCACAAGCAATGCCCTCAAAGAATGCAAAAATGTAGCCGACCTCTTAGCCCTTGCTAAAGATAAATTAGAGGATTAATATGAATTACACAAGATTCTCAAGCAAGTATCTTGCATAGCCATATCTTTAAACCTCAATGTTTTGCAAACAAATGCTTTTTGGTAAGTGGAGGCAGTAGCGGTATAGGCGCAGATATAGCCTTAAGTCTTAATGCGCTTGGTGCTAAAATCATTGCCATAGGGAGAGATAGCGCTAAATTAGAATCTAAGCGCAAAAAGGCTATCAATCCTCATCTTTTTATCCCCCATCAGTAAGGATATTAGTCAATTTTATGAGTTGGACAAATAGGCTTTAAATCTCGCTAAAGAATATGGTAGCTTTGATGGTGCGGTGCTATCTGTGGAGAACGCGCTCGAAATTTTTAATATTAACTATTTTGGCAATTTGCAGCTCATAAAAGGCTTACTTGATAGGAGGGCAAAAAGCAATATAGGGGCGAGTTTTATATGGATAAGCTCAAATGCAAGTATCAAGGCACAAAAGGGCTTATGTAATTATAGTGCGTCTAAGGCAGGAGTGAATGCAAGTGTGCGGAGCTTAGCTCTTGAGATCGCACCTAAATATCGAATCAATGCCATAAGTCCGGGCTTTACAATGACAGAAATGATAGAAAATTGGAGTAGCATATATGACAAAGATTATATAGAATCTATGGATAAGTCTTACCCGCTAGGCATTGGTAAGCCATCGCAAATCACGCCCTTAGTATGCTTCCTCCTTAGTGAAGATTCTACTTGGATAACTGGACAAAATATTATAATTGATGGAGGGGGCAGCTTATGAAAGCAGCACATACGCAAACTACCCTTATGGAATCACAGCGAAACAATGGGCATTACACACAAAGCGAATTAGAATCCTTTGGCTTTAAAAGCCTAGGTAAATGCGTCCTTATCTCTCGCCTAGCACAAATCTACACCCCTAGCCTCATAAGCATTGGCGATTATGTGTGTATTGATGATTTTGTTATCTTAAGCGGAGCGATACACCTAGGAAGATTCTTGCATATTGGGGCTTATGCGAGTATCACAGGAGGAAATGGCAAAGATTCAAGTGTAAGTATGGGGGATTTTTGCGGTATGAGTAGTTATAGTAAGATTTTTGCTACTACTGATGATTTTGCCGGAGGCTATCTTGTAGGTCCTTGTGTGCCTTTTACCTTGCGTAATGTAAGAGCCTCACATATCCAGCTAGAGCGGCATTGCCATATTGGAAGTCATAGTCTTATTTTACCTCAAAGCCATTTTTGTATAGGAGCGAGTTTGGGACCTATGAGTCTTAATATGGGGCGTAAATTTAAGGCTTGGCATTACTATTATGGCAATCCAGCAAAGCCCATCTACAAGATAGATTCACACAATGTCTTAGATAAAGAGACAATCTTATTAAACTCAACTCTAAAGGAGCAATTATGCTAGAAAAAATGATATGCACACAAACTTACCCCGATACGTATGCAATTCTCTCACAACTAAAGGCACAAAAGAAAGATATTTATCTTTTTGGTGGCACACACGGAGGGCATTCTCTAGGCTCTATGGTAAGAGATTTTTGCGATAAAGAGGGGCTTGAGATAAAAGGACACATTGCTAATAAAGCCTTTATCAAGCAAGATTCATACAAAGGCAAGCCCATTTTAGCCATTGAAGAATGGAGTGGAAGCAAAGATATATGTATCATCATTGCTATGGCAGATGTAAAGGCAAAAGCACAGCTTTTAAAAAGCTATGGCTTCAAACATTTATATTTTATGAATACCTTTCGTGATGTGAGCTATATTAGCGGCTGCACGAATGGATTTGAATCCTTTTTTAAATCCCATCTTAGTGAATTTGAAAGCACATATAATCTTTTAAGCGATGATTTAAGCAAAGAAGTGATGATAGGCTACTTGCAAGATAGAATCTATAATAATTACGCCACACTTACACGTACACAAGACAAAAAGGGCTTTTTAGTGATATTTTAGGGCTTGGTCAAAATGAGATAATGATAGATTGCGGAGCTTATGATGGCGATACTTGCTTAGAATTTGTCCGCTATGTCCCTGAATATGAAAAAATCTATGCCCTTGAGCCAGATTCAAAGCTTGTGCCACAACTCATAGAAAACACCAAGCACCTACGTTGTGAAGTAATACCCAAAGGTGCTTCTCATACAAAAGAAATTATCTATTTTGCAGAGGAGAATTCTGGCACGTCGCGCATTAGTGAAAATAATGGCATAGCTTTAGAATATGATAGTATTGATAATATTTTAAAAACAAATAGTATGAATATGGGGGGGGGGGCATAAGAACAACTCTAAACCTGTAAGTTTTATCAAAATGGATATAGAAGGAGGGGAGCTAAACGCCCTCAAAGGCGCAAAAGAAACGATTACTACCTATCGTCCAAAACTTGCTATTTGTATGTATCACAGACGTGAGGACTTTATCACCTTGCCACAATTTATACTTTCGCTTAATCCGCACTATAAGCTCTATTTGCGTAATCGCAATCCTCTAGCAGAAGATACTATACTCTTTGCCATTAATGATACTTAAAGTTCAAACAAGATAGAATCGCTCCTTTTTATTTTAAGGACAAGCTAAAAGGATAAATATGACAAAAGTTACCATTATTGCTGAAGCGGGAGTAAATCATAATGGTGATATGGCTCTTGCAAAACAGCTTATTGACGTAGCAGCAGAAGCTGGAGCGGATATTGTAAAATTCCAAACAGCCAAGGCTGAAAATGTCGTAAGTCGCTTTGCGCAAAAAGCAGAATATCAAATAGAAAATACCGGTAATGCAGAGCAATCTCAACTTGAAATGATACAAAAACTCGTGCTTGATGATAGCGCGTGGCAGCCCCTTATGGAGTATTGTGATAAAAAGGGGATAACATTTCTCTCTACACCTTTTGATATCAAAAGTATAGATTTACTGCATAAGCTTGGATTACAAACCTTTAAGATTCCAAGTGGAGAAATCACAAATCTCCCATATCTCCGCCGCATAGGTGCTTTAAATAAAAAAGTAATCCTCTCTACAGGTATGGCGAATCTAGGAGAAATAGAGTTTGCTATTGATGTATTAACACAATGTGGCACCAAACGTGAAAATATCACACTTTTGCAGTGCAATACTGAATACCCCACACCATTTTGTGATGTCAATCTCAAAGCAATGAATACCCTACACAATGCCTTTCATTTGCCCGTTGGCTATTCTGATCACACACCGGGTATTTCAATCCCTCTAGCCGCTGTCGGTATGGGAGCAACGATAATAGAAAAGCATTTCACTCTTGATAAAAATATGGAGGGTCCTGACCACAAGGCAAGCCTTGAGCCACACGAGCTTAAGGCAATGGTGCAAGGCATACGTGAAATAGAACTTGCCCTTGGTGATGGTATCAAAAGAACAAGCCCAAGTGAAGCAAAAAATAAGCCTATTGCGCGTAAATCTATTGTCGCAAATTGTGCGATTAAAAAAGGTGAGATTCTAAGCGAGGTAAATCTCTATGCTAAACGTCCCGCGGGCGGTATCTCTCCGATGGAATGGGATAATGTAGTTGGCAAAAAAGCTATCCGTGATTTCGCTCCTGATGAAATGATAGAGCTCTAAAGGATAATTATGGAAACTATAAAGACAATGGGGGGTGGGGATAATGTAAATTCCCCGCTTAATACTGCCTCACAAAACTCTTCTATATGTGATAGATTCTGCGCATTTTTTACCCCTACAGGTAAGCTTAAACACGACTTCATACTACTTTTTATCCCTTATTTTATAGCCTTTTTCCTTATGCTTTTAAATACTAAGGGATACTATTGGGACGATTGGGGGCTTATTGGTGGATTTAGCTTTGATGAGATGAATCTTCAATTTAAGCAAAATGCTAATATATGGTATGGCTATTTTGAATGGATTTTTATCTCTTTGCAGCCCTATGGTATCCCGCTTTTCCGCTTTTTTACATTTGTGGGCTTTTTTATATGTGGCTTATTGGTATATAAAATCTCTCAAAGATTAGAAATTCTAACCCCCATAGAGATTGTCTTTATTACCCTACTCTTTTTGCTCTTGCCTTTTAATATTATCTCACGCAATATTCTTATCAACTCCCCTTATACATTATGCTATATACTCTTTTGGCTAGGGTTTTATATCTTAAGCCTTTATATGAGAAATAGCCATTTCTTGCTTCGTATAGCTGCCCTATTATGCTTCTTTGTCTCTTTTACTATGAACTCTTTGCTTGTATATTTTGCTCTGCCTCTTGCATATATGATATATGTAAGTCGCGCTTATATCTCGCTCAAGGCATTCTGCCAATGGAGCATAAAGCATATTGATTTTATTATCTTACCTATTGTATTTTATGTTTTAAAACAACTCTATTTTAAGCCTTATGGTATGTATGAGGGCTACAATGAAGTGCATTTAGACGCCTTCTTTAAAGCTATTATCAAAACACCTATTTTTTCTATACTCCACTTTGGAGAAATGAGCTATATACTCTTAGGAGCTATAAGCTTCTTTTTACTCCTTCTCATTCCTGTGTCTTTTTACTATGCTTATAAACATAATAGAATCTATATGCGCGATATAGTGGGCGTAGGATTGGGGCTACTTATCCTATGGTGTGGTATGTTTAGCTATGTTGTTGTATATAAATATAATGAATTTCTAAATGCAGAGGATAGATTTAGCATTTTAGAATCTTTGGGTGCCGGGATTGTGATTGTCTTTTTACTCAATATACTTTGCAAAAGTCAAAAGCTCAAAACAGGCATTTTGCTTATACTTATCCTCTGTGCTATTAATGTCAATATCAACGCTCTCAATCAAGTTTTTACAGCCTATATAAGACAAGTAGGTATTTTCGAACATCTTAAAGAAAATCCCACATTTTTGCAACACGATACTTTTAGAGTATATGGCGATATGTGTGGTAATAAAGATATTTGCGGAGAGAGCTTCTACCAGCTCAATGGTATTTATAAAAAAATATTCAATAAAAGTGATAAATTTATCAGTATGGAAATTCAAGCAGAGACAGAAGCCACAGAGTATTGCCACAAAAGCCCTACCTATAATTGCACACAATACAAAGGCGATATTAATGTCTATGGAAGCATTTATGTCATACACAGAATGTTTGTGCAGGATTACACTCGATTTAGAGGCTTTCTCTCAATGGGCAAATTATATATGCTTAATATTTTTGCACCCCAAAAATTTGCGCAAAAGGCAAAAGAACGTTATGATGTAGTTGTCTTCCCGCCTACGCACACCCCAACTCTGCCTTCTACATAGAGAGTTTTGCTATAATGCGCATATTTCTCCTCAAAGGAATAATATGCGTAAAATTTGTATCATCACAGGCACACGTGCAGAATGGGGGCTGCTCGCTCCTCTTGCGCATAAAATTTATGCCGACAATGAATTACAACTCCAGCTTATCGCCACAGGTATGCACCTAAGCACAGAATTTGGCTTAACTTACCGCGATATTAATCTCCCCATTGATAAAAAATGCGAGATTATCCTTAGCGCAGATACACCCACTGGCATTTGTAAGTCAATGGGATTAGCCCAAATCTCCATTTGCGAGACTTATGAAGAATTAAAACCTGATATTATCGTTGTGCTTGGTGATCGATATGAAATATTTGCCTGTGTAGCGAGTGCGATGATATGCCGTATCCCTGTGGCTCACTTGCACGGCGGAGAGGCGACACAAGGATTGATTGATGAAGCCATTAGACATAGCATTACTAAAATGAGTCATTTGCATTTTGTCGCCACAGAAGCGTATAGAAAACGAGTAATTCAACTTGGTGAAAGTCCAAATAGAGTATTTAATGTCGGTGGCTTTGGCATTGATAGTATTAAGGTATTAAACTTACTAGATAAACCCGCTTTAGAGGAATCATTACAATTTCAATTTGCCACTTATAATTTTCTCATCACCTTTCACCCTGTTACCCTTGAAAATAATTCCTCCCAAGAACAATTTCAAGCCCTTCTAAACGCACTTGAGATATTCGCTCAAACCCACCAAGTAGGCTTTATCTTCACTAAATCAAATGCCGATACAGATGGACGTATCATCAATGAAATGATTGATAATTTTATCCATTCTCATCCGCATTCAATCGCCTTTACCTCTATGGGGCAATTACGATACTTAAGCACAATGTGCTATGTTGATGCCCTGATAGGTAATAGCTCTAGTGGCTTAGGAGAAGCACCAAGCTTCAAAGTCGCTACAATCGATATAGGAGATAGGCAAAAAGGGCGTATTAAGGCAGATTCTGTGCTTTCGTGTGCTCCTGATACAGATGAAATCCTCTCTTGTATCAAACACGCCATCTCTCCAAGCTTTAAAGCCATACTTAAAAATGTCAAAAATCCTTACGGAGAAGGCGGTGCGAGTGAAAAAACAATAGAGATTCTTAAAAGCTATCCGCTTGAGGGTATCTTGAAAAAAGCCTTTTACGATATAGAATTTTAAAACCTTGTGCTATAATCACACATAAGAGCAAGGAATAAAGGATAGGGCTTGAATATCTTTTTTATTGGTTGTGTAGCATTCTCTCACACATCACTTCAAACACTCATTGATATGTCAGCTACTACTGATATACACATCGTAGGCGTAGCAACAAAAGCAGAATCCTCGTTTAATGCTGATTTTTGTAATCTTGCTCCATTATGTGAGGAAAATCATATCCCCTATATCTATGCGCCTGATATTAATGCCCCGCATATATTTGATTTTATAGAATCTTGTGCTCCTGATGTGATATATTGCCTAGGCTGGAGCTCACTTATTAAAGAAAAGTTTTTAACCTCCTATCCTATCATCGGTTATCACCCCACCGCCCTACCTCATAATCGCGGACGCCACCCTATCATTTGGGCATTAGCCTTAGGATTGGATAAAAGTGCTTCAAGCTTCTTTCTAATGGATAAAGGTGCTGATAGCGGAGATATTATCTCGCAAGTGCCTTTTGATATTGCCTTTACAGATAATGCCGCAAGTGTATGTGAGAAAGTAGAAAAAATAGCCCAGCAGCAAATCTATGACTTCACTACAAAGATTCTTGCTTTAAAAGCAAAAAATATTGTGGGGGGGGGGCTATACACATATCGCTCCATCATTTCCTCAATGGCAACCCCTCAAGAGCATACCTATGCCAATCTTTGGCGAAAGCGAGGTATGCGTGATGGCATAATCGATTTTAGAATGAGCGCATTGGGTATTTATAACCTTATCCGTGCTTTAAGCAAACCCTATGTTGGAGCAGAAGTACTTTATAATGATACATATTATAAAGTATGGGAAGCAAAAATCATAGAAATAGACCTACCTCATATCGAATCGGGCAAGATTCTCAAAGTGGATTCTCAAGGCATTTTAGTCAAAGCCTATGACAAAGGGCTTCTACTTACCAAACACGAATTGAATCCATTGCCAAAGGAGGGTAGCTACTTCTAATCCCTCCCCCTGCTCCTCAAAATAAGTAAAAGGAGCAGAAATGACACAAACAGCCGCCTACAAAACGTATTTTCACATTCAGCAATCATTAGCAAGGCGATACATTTCTTTGCCCTCTTTTTTTCAAATCTATCCATACACCTTACCACAACTGCAAAAATCACACCAAATCTTTTGCAACATCTTTATCAATCTACCTAAGGAGCAAAAATGAAAGATATGAAAGTTACACAATGGAATGAAAGCTACGCACGAGGAGAAAATGCGATTTTTTACCCACACGAAGAGGTAGTGCGCTTTCTCAATCGCTTTATACGCAAGAGAATAGATTCTCATCGCTTTAGCGATGTGATATATCGTGGAGATTTTTACCGCTCTGGCATTGGTATTACGCAAGGTGATAAGCTTATAGAAGCTGTGGGGGGGGGGGATAATGCACTTTATCCTATCAAAGCACTTGATTTTGGCTGTGGTATTGGGAGGCAGAGTATGTTAATGAGTGAATTTGGGATAGAAACCTGTGGTATTGATATTAGTGAATATGCTATCTCTCAAGCTAAACGCTTAGCACAAAATGCAAATTTAGATATTGATTTCAGAGTGTATGACGGAGAGCATATACCTTTTAAACATAATACTTTTGACTTTACTATAAGCTATGGGGTGCTAGATTCCCTCCCTTTTGATTTAGCACAAAATTTAGTAAGTCAAATTGCCTATGTGAGTAAAACCTACTTTTTTTGCTCGCTCATTGGGGAAGATTCTACAAGTGGCTTTAGCAATATACAAGAATCTACCTTTACTGATGAAATAGAAGTGCAAGAATCCCACGAAAAAGGCACTATACAAAGCTTTTTTGATTATCCCAAAATACAAAGATTATTTAAAAAAAGCACTTTTGAAATCATTTGGGGTGAAAAGAAATCATCAGTAAATCTTATCGATGGCAGTATTCAAAGCCGCTATTACATCGTATGTAAAAAGGCAGAATATGAGCAATAAAAAACCTTTGAAAATCTTAATTGAAGCAAGTGGCTGCCTCACAAGCTCATATATGATAGAAGCAATCAAAAATGCAGGGCATATCGTATGCGGAAGTGATATTGATAGCTTCAATACTGCCTTTATAGAATGCGATGATTTTATCATTATGCCAAAAGTAAGCGACCCTCATTTATGTGATAAAACACTCCATCTATGCCGCGCTCATCATATCGATATAGTCATTCCCACACTTGATGAAAGTCTTTTAGGCTGGAGTGAGCAAAAAGCACATTTTGCACAATATGGAATCCTAGTTATCATCTCTGCACCTCATACAATACAAACATTCTTAGATAAATGGCAAACATATCAATTTTTTTGCCAGATAGGAATCCCCACACCCAAAAGCAGCCTTTATAAACATTATGGTGTCTTAAAACCCCGTTTTGGACGTGGAGGTAGTGGAATCGAGCTAGCACAAATAGATAGATTTTTTAACGGGGGGGGGATAATGATGAAGATTCTCTCTCATTTATCACACAAGAGCATATCATTGGTGAAGAATACACTATCGATTGCCTCTTTAATGCACAAGGTGAAGCCATATATATCATTCCTCGTCGCCGTATTGGTGTGCAAGGAGGTAAATCCACTAAAGGCGAGGTGTGTGATGTCAAGTGCTTAGAATCTCACATTCAATACATAGCCTCACATATCCATTTTATAGGGGCTATCAATATACAAGCATTTATTACCAAGGAAAATAAACCCATATTTATCGAGGTTAATCCCCGATTAGGTGGTGGTTCAGCCCTAAGCTTTGCAGCAAGTGAAAATTGGGTGGAGGCGATGATAGAAATGTTTGTCTATCATCGCACCATTACACCAAAACCTATTCGATATGGGCTAAAAATGGCAAGGAGCTATAAAGAAATCTACTTCTAGATCTCTCCTTGCTATAAGCAAGGAGAGAATATGCAATACATCTTAGTAACAGGAGCAAGCGGCTTTGTTGGCTCAAGCCTTTGTGAAGCCCTCTTAACTCAAGGCTATAAGGTGCTAGGTATAGGGAGGAAAAATCCCTATAATGCGAATTTAAGCCCCAAAGAAAGAGGTTTCTTAAGTGCCGATACACTCGCTCATAAAAACTTCAAATATGAGCAACTAGAACTAAAGAATCTTGATAAAGATTCACTAAAAAATTATGAGTTTTCTCTTGCCTTTCATCTCGCTTCTATGGTAGAATACGCTAGTCTTGAATATACTGAATATACTGAATATACGATTAACGCTACAATTAACCTTATTGATTTTACCATCACTCGCCATATTCCAAAAATCATTTTTTCATCAACCGCCTCAGTATTTGCACAGCCAGATTCTAAACAGAATTATATTATTACAGAACGCTCCCCTATCTCTCCTATGAGTTATTACTCACTTGCCAAATATACTTGTGAAAAACTCTTAGAAATCGCTACATTTAAATCAAATCAGCTTCAAGCCATTACATTGCGCTTTCCTGCTCTTTTTGGGGTCAATCACCTTGGTGGTGTCGTCTATGAGTTTGCTAAAAATGCGTGGCAAAATAAAGATATTGTGCTTTTCAATAATGGTCAAGTTTTACGCAATATTTTATATATTAATGACGCTATCAAGGCTCTTATATCCGCAGCACAAGCTCAAAATCTACAACAATATGAAGCATTTGTGATAGGGAGTAAAGATTCTCAAAATACAGCCTTTATAGCACAACAACTTATAGAATCCCTTCATTCACGCTCTAAGCTTATCCTAAGCCCCAAGCCATCGCCAAATCCCTTTAATGCAATCCTTGATACTACCAAAGCACAGCAGCTACTCCACTTCACTCCCCCTAGCATACAGGCGGGATTAGAATCTTATGCAAAAGACATCATATTACAAGGAGGTATACTATGAAAAAATATTTTAGCGCGTGTCCATACTTTACCCAAAGACAAATTCATCATATTCTTAAAGAGACACGCTCTATGCTTAGAGGGGATTCTAAACTTTCTATGGGAGAGGCTGTAGTGCGCTTTGAAAATGAATTTGCCGCATATTGCAAGGCAAATAATGCCATTGCTACAAATTCCTGCACAAGCGCATTAGATGTCGTCTTTAAGGCATTAGAGCTAAAACATAATGATGAAGTTATCGTGCCAACACAGACATTTTTTGCCAATGCAAGCAGTGTGTTGGCAAATAACATTAGACTTAGACTAGTCGATGTAGATAAAGACTTTATGCTAAGCGCACACACCATAGAATCCGCCATCACCCCACAGACTAAAGCCATAGTTATCGTGCATTTTGCCGGGCTTATTAGCCCTGATATTTTTGCCATTGCCACATTATGCAAGCAAAGGCATATTACACTTATTGAAGACTGCTCCCACGCACACGGCGCAATCGCCATAGATTCTAAAGGCAAATCACACAAGGCAGGGAGCATTGGTGATATCGCTGTGTTTAGCTTTTATAGCACCAAGATTCTTACCTGTGGCGAGGGAGGAATGATAGTGTGCAAAAACAAAGATTTTGCCTTTACTTGTCGCTCATTAGCTAATCGCGGATTAAAACCCTATGAGGAACAAGAGCAGTTTATCACACTTGGTAGTAATTATAGATTGCCTGAATTTAGCGCTATTATGGGGCTTAGCGGATTAGCAGCTTTAGAATCTCAACTTGCCTATCGTCAAAAACTTAGCCTTGCATACAAACAATATCTGCATACTTTTATCAAAAATAAAACTATCAGCCCACAGGCAATTCCATCGGGCTTTAGGCATAGTTTTTGGCGTTTTATTATTTTCCTCCATAAGCATAGCCCAGATAATATCATCAAATATCTTAAATCCTATCATATTTATGCAGACGCACCCTATAAACCACTTTTGCATAAACAGCCACTTTTAGCAAATCACCCTTTAGTATCTTATGTCCCCTCTACTCAACCCACCATAGAAAATCATATATCACTCCCCATACATATGGGTATTAAGCTTAAAGATGTGCGCTTTATCACTTCAAAACTCAAGGAGGCATTCAATGAATAAACTAAGAATTTTCATTACCACCATAGGGGGATTAACCAGCCCTGATTGTCTATTAGCTCTAAGAAACAATGGTGAAAGAGAAGTATTTTTATACGGAAGCGATAGCTTTAGCGGAGCTTGTGGAAGAAAGTTTGTAGATATATTTGAGCAATCTCCAGATAGCGCAAAAGATACAAAAGGATTTATTGATTTTATGCTAAGTATGGTTAAAAAATATCAAATTGATGTCATTATACCCTGTGGCAATGATGATAATCTCGCACTTTCTCAATACAAAAAGCATTTTGATATTCCTATTATGGTAGGAGAATATGAGGATTTAGTTATTGCTTATGATAAGCTTGCCGCATATGAGAATCTCAAAAAAGAGCTTCCACAATATGCGCCTAAATATCATCTTGTATCTACTTTTGAAGACTTCTTGAAGGCTATTTTTTCACTCGGCTATCCGCATAAAAAATGTGTTATCAAACCACGATTAGGGAGAGGTGGCAGGGGCGTATATATCTTAAGTGATTCATTACTTCAAAAAGAGGTTTTTAGCATTAAGCCAGCCAATGAAATGCCTCTGAGCTTTTTTGAATCTATCTTAAAAGATAAAAGATCTTTTGATGACCTTATCATTATGGAATATTTACAAGAACCCTTTGTTTCGGCTTATTCACTTTGTCAAAAAGGTAAGAATATCATTACAATGGAGCATATACGTGAATGGGGTAATGCCTCTCAAACATATCGTGGCTATGTCCGCTATAATGAGTCTCTAGAAGAGCTTTGTTCTCATATCATTCAAACTTTTTCATTAGATTACACAAATAATATGGAACTAGCGCATAATGAAAACGCCTCTCTTGTGCTTTTTGATTTAAATCCAAGACTAGGTGCTAGTAGCGGGGTAGATACATACTTTGGGCTAAATTTTCCCTACTTTGCTTTAAAACTTGCATTAGGTGAAAACATACATATAGACAAAAATCTCTACAAAGATAAGCAATACAGATTCTATCGCTATTTTACTCAATGGTGGGAAAATATGCTATGATGTCAAACTCACTAAAAGGATAGTAATGCGCTTTGAAGCTTTCATTTGTGATTTAGACAATACACTCTATGATGAAAATATCTTTCTAAAAGCCATTTGTGAAAGCTTTTGCCACCGCTATGGGTGCGATATACAGCTTATTAATACTATTCTTGATGATAATTTTCGTCTGCACTCAAAAGATATTTTTGGCGATTGGCTCAAAAGCTTTGATTTTTATACCTCACAGAAGCAAGAAGAATTATTTTCACTCTACCAAAGTATGCCAACCTCTTTGCAACTCTATGATGACGCTAAAGATTTTTTGAATCTGCTTCAAACAAAAAATATCAAATATGGCATTTTAACAAATGGCGATATAAAAGCGCAGTCTCATAAGATTAGCCTATTAGGGCTTAAAAACATTCCTATTGTCTATGCTAGGGCTTATGGGAAAGAGTATGAGAAGCCACATATAAGCGCGTTTCACAGGATTCTAGAAATCTTGCAGCTTAGTCCTCAATCTTGTGCTTTCATAGGGGATAATCCAACAACAGACATCAAAGGGGCAAATAATGCAGGCATATATAGCATATGGCTCAAACGCAGATATGGGAGACTTATCCCGTGTGATTATGCTTCCTTAAGTATTACAAACTTTAAGGAATTACGGGAGTTGCAAATATGAAAAAAATTTTAGCAGTCAGTGGAATCCGTAGCGAATATGATATTTTATATCCCATTTTAAAAGCTTTTGAAAAAGAGGGCTTTGATGTGTGCATAGCCGTAGCTAACGCTCATTTAAGTGATATACACGGCAATACATATAAAAAAATAGAATCCGATGGATTCCGCATAGCCGATAAGATTGATTGTCTTTTAAGCACTGATAGACTTACCCAAAGAAGTAAGGGGGTGGGATTGCTCATCACTGCCCTTACGCAAACAGCCGAAAGAGAAAAGCCTGATTTTCTACTCGTACTAGGCGATAGGGAGGAAAGTATTGCTACTTGTGTAGTTGGCAATTATATGGATATTCTTACGATTCATTGTGGTGGAGGCGACCCCGTATATGGGAATGCTGATGATCCTATCCGCTTTGCTTGTTCTAAATTAGCCCATATTCATTGCACTACCACCGAGCAATACGCACAGAATCTGCTTAAAATTGGTGAAGATGAATGGAGGATTGTATGCAGTGGTAATACCTCTTATGCTAATATTGCCAACACTCCGCATTTATCACGCAAAGAATTAAGCGATTTTTTACATTTTGATATAGCTACATCTAACTACATCGTGCTACTTAAACACCCACTAAGCTCGGAGGTATATGATGCCTATTCTCAAATGCAAGTTGCCATAGAATCCTGCGCAGAATTTGCCACAGCACATAACCTTAAAGTCGTAGGTATTTACCCTAACACAGACCCGGGCAGTTATAAAATTCTAGAAGCTATACAAGAAGCAGAGCAGAAATATTCTCATATCAGATTCTTTAAAACCCTCCCGCGTGAATTCTTTATAAGTCTTATCCGTCATACACTTGCACTTGCTGGTAATTCAAGTATGGGAATCTTAGAAGCCCCATTTTACAAGCTCCCTGTTGTTAATATTGGCAATCGTCAAAAGGGACGTCTCAATGCAGGAAATGTATGCTTTGTCCCGCATAAAAAGCAAGACATTATACAAGCTTTACAAAAGGCGTGTTTTGATGAATCTTACCGCACACAAATAGCCAATCTCCCCAATCCCTATGGTGATGAAAATGCGTGTGAGCGCATTGTTCATTTTGTCAAAAATATAGACACGACACAAAGGAAGTGGTATGTTAAAACACAGCTCTGCTAAAGATATTGTAGTGATTGCCACTCACCCCGATGATGAGACATTGGGCGCTGGTGGGACACTTTTAAAGCACAAGGCACAAGGTGATAGAATCCATTGCATTTTTTGCACTGATATATTTGAAGAGGAGGGATTCACCCCTCAAACAATTGCCAAAAGAGAGCAAGAAATAAAAGCTGTAAGTGCCGCATATAATTTTGATAGTGTCCATAGGCTAGGCTTAAAAACAACCAAATGCGATGAATATCCAAAAAGTATGATTATTGCTCAATTCTCTAAAATCTTTTTGCACATCTCTCCACAGATTCTTTATCTCCCCTTTGCATACGATGTGCATAGTGACCACCGCATTATTTTTGAATGTGCTTTTGCCTGCACAAAGTCATTCCGCTATCCAAGTATAGAAAAAATCTTAATGATGGAAACATTAAGTGAAAGTGAATTTGCCCCTGCTTTAAACATACAAAGCTTTGTGCCAAATGTATTTGTAGATATAAGTGAGTTTTTCAAACAAAAATGTGCCATTATGTCCTTATATGAAAGCGAAGTTGGACTTTCCCCTTTTCCACGTTCCCTGAAAAATATAGAATCTTTAGCCATCTATCGCGGAAGCACTCGCGGTGCAGATGATTCTAGCTTAAAAGATGCAAAAATATGTAGCGGGGGGGGGGCATAAGTGAAACTCCTCTCTACGCTGAAGCCTTTATGCTCCTCAAAGAAAAATGCTAATGTTTCTCAAACCATAGCTATTGTTACAGGTACACGTGCAGAATGGGGGCTGCTCTACCCTCTTGCAAAAGCGATACAAAATCATCAATATTTGAAACTCCATCTTATTGTTACCGGAGCACATTTAAGCCCATCTCTTGGAAATACTTATCAAGAAATAGAAAATGATGGATTTTCTATAAATAAAAAAATCCCTATCTTGCATAATGACAACACAAATGCCCTTAACACAGCGCATACTCTAGCAAATACCATTATAAACTTTAGCAAATATTTTTCAAAAAATAGACCCGATATGGTTATACTTTTAGGAGATAGATATGAAGCATTTGGAGTAGCTATAAGTGCTGCTAATCTTAATATTCCTATTGCTCATATCAGTGGTGGAGAAAGCACGCAAGGTGCAAATGATGAGTATATGCGGCATTGTATCACTAAAATGAGTTATCTGCACTTTCCTAGCACTCATTTCTATGCTAAACGTATTATTCAATTAGGAGAGGATCCACAAAGGGTATTTAACGTAGGTTCTCTAGCAGTAGAAAATATCCACAATGCCCCCTTTATGAGCAAAACAAATTTAGCGCAAAAAATTCAGGTAAAAAAAGCGTTTTTAGATAGATTTTGCGTCCTTACTTTTCATTCTACAACCCTAGATAACACAAATCCATCTAAAGAAATAACACTTATCTTACAAAGCCTACTTCAAAGCAATTTTAATATCCTTGCCACAAAAGCAAATGCCGACGCAGAAGGGCATAGCATTAATCTTATTCTTGAAGAATATGCGAAAAAATATCCTGATAAAATTACGCTTTGCGCGAGTTTAGGCAGAGTGATGTATCTCTCAAGCCTTAAATTTGCTGCTTTTGTGATTGGCAATAGCTCAAGTGGCTTGAGTGAAGCGCCGATTCTAGGCATACCAACGATAAATATAGGAGATAGACAAAAAGGTCGTTTTATGCCTCAATCTGTTGTATCTATCACACCAAACCAACAAGAACCACAGCAATACACACAGACTATCTTAAACACTATTACTTATGTAACAAATAATGCCTTTCTATCACAGATGACACACTCTCACCCATTTGGTGAAGGGAAAACCACAGAGCACATCACAGATATTATAGAATCTACACTTAAAAATAATACAATTAATCTCAAGAAAGCATTTTATATGCTAGAAAATCCTAACTTCTAGCACAATCTAAGTCTTAAGATACATCACAAGATTTTATACCTCCATAGAGTGCTTCAAAAGCTTGTTTGTCTTTAATATACACATCGCCGTGTTCATCTTTAGCAATCAAACCCTGTGTCATCATTTTTTGCAAGATTCTGCTAAGCGTTTCTAGCTTGATATTTAGCTCGTGAGCGATTGTTTGCCGCTGCACTTGATTAAAATACTTTAAACTTGTGCCAAGGATATATGCTACACGCGATGTGCTATCATAAATCTCATTAAAATTAATAAAATTCTTAAAAGTAATCATTCGATTCATTACTTCGCTTAATATAGCATTACTGATTTCAATATTTTTCGTTACAAGCTGATGGAGCTGCTGCAAATCAAGCAAAACTATCTCGCTTGGCTCCACCCCGCGCACACTTGCATTTGCTTCATAGGGGGCAAATGTCCCAAACGCATTAATAAGCCTACCATCACTTAAATGCGAATCCACATAGCACAAAAATAATTCATTATCATTCTTATCCATTTCATATACTTCAACCTTGCCTCGTGCTAAAAAATAAGCAGATTCTATATACTCGCCTTCATAATGCAAAATGCCATTTTTTTCGATATATCGTAATTTCGTGATAGCCTCTAAAGATTCTAAACTCCCCTCACTGATATTTGCAAATGCTCCAATGGAACGCAAGGCTTTCTCTTTCATCGGTTATCCTTTATTTTATCCCCGTCATAGTAGCAAAAAAATAACCAAATAATAATAAAATGCGCTCGTTTTTCTCCTAAAACACTCTTATGGGATTTTTAACACTTTTCTTAAAATTACAATATCAAAAGCAAATAAGGAGTGCAGGGTATGGAATATGATGTCTTAGTCATTGGGGGCGGACACGCGGGATTAGAAGCAGGTATCGCAAGTGCAAAAATGGGCGCAAAAACGCATCTTATCACCCTCCTTATACAGAATCTCGCCCTTGCAAGTTGTAACCCAGCAGTAGGCGGACTAGGCAAGGGACATCTCGTCAAAGAGATAGACGCGCTTGGGGGCGTTATGGGAGAAATTACCGATAAATGCGGGATTCAGTTTAGAATCTTAAATGCCTCAAAAGGTCCTGCTGTGCGTGGCACTAGAGCACAAATTGATATGGATAGATATAGTATTATCGCTAAAGATATTGCTCTTCACACACCTAATCTCACCCTCTCGCAAGAAAGCGCCCAAAGCCTCATCTATGAGCAAGATTCACAAGGGCGATACATCGCAAAGGGTGTGAAAACAAACATTGGCAAAACCTATTTTGCAAAAAAGATTATCCTCACCACCGGCACATTTCTTAAGGGCTTAGTGCATATCGGGGAGACTAAGCTAAGCAATGGACGTTTTGGCGAGATGAGCGCAGAACATTTAAGCACATCGCTTAAAGAAATGGACTTAAAGGTGGGGCGGTTAAAAACAGGCACTTGCGCGAGGATTGATGGGCGGAGCATTGATTTTAGCGCACTTGAGGTGCATAATGGTGATAGCAATCCACCGCATTTTAGTCATAGGACGCACTCCTTTGCCCCCGTGCAGTTCCCCTGCTTTGTTACTTATACCAATGAAAACACACATCGCATTATACGTGAAAATTTCCATCGTGCGCCACTTTTCACAGGGCAAATTGAGGGTGTGGGACCACGATATTGCCCAAGTATCGAGGATAAAGTCAATCGCTTTGCTGATAAAGAACGTCATCAGCTATTCCTAGAGCCACAAACACGCGAAGCAGTAGAATACTACATTAATGGACTTTCTACTTCTTTACCAATTGATGTGCAAGAGCAGCTAATCCACACGATTAAGGGCTTAGAAAACGCCCGTATTACGCGATATGGCTATGCGATTGAATATGATTATGTAGAACCAACCGAGCTTTATCATACATTAGAGACAAAAAAATGCGCTAATCTCTTTCTAGCCGGGCAAATCAATGGCACAACAGGCTATGAGGAAGCTGCAGCACAAGGCATTATGGCGGGTATTAATGCCGCACTCTCGCTTAAGGGTGAATCCTTTTGTCTTTCAAGAAGTGAAAGCTACATTGGCGTGATGATTGATGACTTAGTAACAAAAGGCACGAAAGAGCCTTATCGTCTCTTTACCTCACGTGCAGAATACCGCCTCCTTTTGCGAGAGGATAATGCCCCTTTACGTCTTTGCCATTATGCGCATTCCTTTGGGTTGATTGAAGATTCATATTACAAGCAAATAATGCGTGATAAGGCACATATAGAGCAGACTTTAGAGCATTTGCAAAATCGATACATCACGCCAAGTATGGAAAATCTCACTATGCTACAAGCCCTAAACCTCCCTCCCATTAGCGATAAAACACGTCTTATACATATCATTGGTAGGGAGGAGCTGCCCTTACACACTTTACGTGAATTGCTTAAGCAATGTCAAATCCCGCATATAGAGGAAATGAGCGATTATGCACTTATGCAAATTTTTATAGAATCTAAATATTTTGACTACATTCACAAACAAAAGGCGCAAATCGCACAAATGGAGCAAATGCTGCAAGTGGAGATTCCAAGGGATTTTATCTTTGACAATATCCCGGGGCTAAGCCTTGAAGTGATTGAAAAACTGAAAACTTTCACCCCCAAAAGCCTTTTTGAAGCAAGTGAGATTAGCGGTATCACACCAGCAAGTCTTGATGTCCTGCATTTATATATCCATTTACACCATAAAAAAATGGCAAAGATTTGATACAATTTTAAACATTTAAACAGAGGAGCAAAGCAATGAAACATATCCACACAATTAAGAATTATGCGATGGTTGGGGGGCTTGGCGTGATGGCAGTTTTTGCTCTCAATGCGTGTAATCAGAATGATAATGAGCTTAACACCACCTTGCAAAATAGTCAAAAAAATGGTGCGTTTGTAGTTATCGAAGAGCAGCCCGATGGCACTTATAAAGTGCTTGAAGAATACCCTAGTGAGCAAACCCGCGTAATGCTTAAAGATATTAATGGACAGGAGAGAATGCTCTCTCAAGCCGAGATTGATGGACTTATTAAACAAGAGGAGATAGCAATTAATGCCGGGCAGAGTGAGCTTACTAATCCTAATGGCGGAGGATTAGGACTTGGTGGGGCGATTCTAGCGAGTGCGGCAGGGGCGATTCTAGGGAGCTATATTGGCAATAAATTATTCAATAACCCAAACTATCAAGCTAACGCGCAGCGCAACTACAAATCCCCTCAAGCTTATGAGCGAAGTAAAAATAGCTTTACTAACAAATCCACCACGACAAGTAGGAGCGGCTCTAGCGCGGGTAAAACTGGATTCTTTGGCAATACAGGCAATGCCTCTAAGCCTAGCACAAGTATGGGAAGCGCGGGCGGCTGAAAAAACACATTCACAAAAACAAAAATAAAGGAGATATGATGACTATCACTAGCCTTTCGCTGCCCGATAAAAATGCCCTAGAATCTATGGGGCTTACTTGGCATACCGATATGGATAATACCTCTTACCTAAGCGATGAGCTCATACACATTAGCGAGGCGGAGGCGGAGGCATACTATGAGGCGGGAAATACGCTTTATGATATGTTTGTAGAAGCCGGAGAATATGTGATAGAAAATGATTTATTCTTCGAGCTTGATATTCCTCCAAGCCTCATTGGTGCGATTAAGCAAAGTTGGGAGGAAGATATACATTGGCACTTATATGGGCGATTTGATTTAAGCGGCGGACTTGATGGTAAGCCTATCAAGCTCCTTGAATTTAACGCCGATACGCCCACTATGCTTTATGAAAGTGCATTGGTGCAATGGGCTTTACTCAAATACAATAACCTTAATGAGGAAGCACAATTTAACAATATCCATAATGCCTTAAGTGAAAATTTCAAACGTCTTATCACGCTAGAGGCAGATACTTCACGATTTGATGAACTCTATGAGGGCTGGAAGATTCTATTCTCTTGTATCACAAGCTCTAATGAAGATCTCACTACTACGCGATTTTTAGAGTATCTCGCTAGAGAATCTGGCTTTACGTGCGATTTTGCACCTATTGATGAAGTGCATTTCTCGCCCACAGAGGGTTTAAGCCACAATGGTGTAAATTATGAATTTTTATTCAAGCTCATTCCATGGGAGAATATCGCTATTGATGAGCCTGAACTTGTGCTTTTAATGAGTGAGATGATGCAAAATCATAATACGATTTTTTTAAACCCCGCTTATACGCTACTCTTTCAAAGCAAGGCAATGCTAAAGATTCTATGGGATTTGTTTCCTAATCACCCCTTATTACTTCCTGCTTCTTACACACCTTTGGCAAATACTAAGCAAGTCTGCAAAAGGGCATTTGGGCGTGAAGGTGCAAATATCGATATTTTAGATACCAATGGCGGTATTATAGAATCTAAGAGTGGCATATATGGCAATCATAAAAGTGTCTATCAAGCCTTTTATGAGCTAAATAGCCATAATGGCGCATATTATCAACCTAATGTATTTTTTGCTTATGAATCTTGTGGCTTGGGATTCCGCAAAGGAGGATTAATCATCGATAATTTTTCAAAATTTGTAAGCCATTGTATCAAGCACTAATTTATATGCCTACGCTACTGCTCTTCCACCAAACCGCACTTTGGTTGGTTATCAAGTTAGCTTCTAAGGTAGAGATTCTCTAGTCTATT
>ERZ778496.186-NODE-186-length-70129-cov-9.189785_pt1 | contig 70129 bp, 54 predicted proteins | sample MGYA00433099_ERZ778496 | MGnify/ENA primary metagenome ERZ778496 (study PRJEB29527, sample SAMN07138962) | mouse gut metagenome | material: feces | host: mouse | place: China:Nanjing | collected 2016-01-25 ...
GCTACTCGCCAAGTAGCGTACTTTTTTTCACCCTACTTTCGGCGCATAATTATACACACTCTCGAAACAAAGTTTGTTTACAGTCGAGAGTTTTTCCAAAGAGAAACTCTTCAAATATATTTGCGTAGTCTTGATGGATTTATGCCCTAACAGTTCACTGATCATTTCAATCGGTACGTTTTGCTCCTTCAAGGTCGTGGCGAAAGAGTGACGAATCGTGTATGAGGTAACCCGAGTACGAATACCGATGGATTCCGACAGTGTTTTCAATCTGCGGTTAAAACCTCCTAATACGGTATTATATTCCTTGTAGGCATCCTCACCGGTCTTCATTCCCTTCAAAAACGGAAATAGATAGGGCGAATCCTCGATTGTATCGGCTGCCAACTCATTCAGTAGTCGTTGCGCCTCTGCTGGGATCTCCACCTGTATAAGGGATCCGCTTTTCTGCCTATAATAAGACAAGATCCCTTCCTTGATATCCTCCTTTCGCAAATGCGCCAAATCTACGAAAGCCATCCCGCAAAACAAAAACATCAAGCAAAAGGCTGATTGGGTCCTTTTCTGTTGCGGATCCGTCACCGGACTTGTCATCAGCAAACGCAAGCTTTCCGAAGGCAACGCCTTTTTACGTTTACTCTCAACTCCTGTAAACACATGCTTAAACAAATGAGGAATATAGGTAGCCTCACCCACCTCTACGGCTAAATTATAGATATGACGAATCCGACGCATATAAGTAGATACCGTGTTACGAGAACATCCCTTGGCCAACAACCAAGATTGATAACGCAAAAGTGTATCCCGATTAATATACGCATAAGGAATCTCTTCCCGGCCACAAAAACATTTAAACGACCTCAACGCATCTTGATAACTCTTCGCCGTGGAATAACGCTTTTTCTCACGTAGGTTGGTGATATACGTAAGTACACCCACTACAAAATCATTTTCATTCATACTTTATCTCCTTAAGAATTAACACATAAAAAAAAATCCTCTATCTCTCCGTTAACACGGGAAAGATAGAGGATCTTCATAAAATCCTTAAAGGAATATATCATTTTCCTGCTTTCTCAGCAGCAGCTTTCTTATTGATCTTCTTCTTCTGCAACTCGTAAGCGATCGGAGTAGCGACGAACAAGGTAGAATATGTACCGATAATGATACCTAATAAAATAGCGAACGTAAAGCTTCGAATCGTGCTACCACCCAAGATGAAGATACACAATACAACCACCAATGTCGTTAATGATGTATTAAATGTACGACATAAGGTAGAGTTCAACGCATCATTGATCACTTGATAACGATCACGCTTCGGATACAAAGCGATCGTCTCGCGGATACGGTCGAATACAACCACGGTATCATTGATAGAGTAACCGATAATCGTCAAGATAGCGGCGATAAACGTCTGGTCTACCTCCATTGAGAACGGAAGAACCTTCCATAACAAGGTATAGAAAGAGATGATACAGAACGTTGTCGTTGCCACGGAAGCGAACGCACCTACAGAGAACGATATATCACGGAAACGAAGCAGGATATAAGCGGCCATACAGATCATGGCGAAGATTACCGCCAAGATAGCGCTATTCTTAATATCGTCTGCCATACTAGGACCCACCTTCTGTGAACTTTGTATGAAAGTAGTCGTGAACTCATCCAATGTAGTTCCTTCCGGAAGTAAGGATTTCACGCCCTCAAACAATTTATTCTCGATCTCTTGATCTACCGTAGGATCGTTATCATCGATCTTATAGTTGGTGGACACACGTACTTGATCCGCCGTACCGATCTGGATAACACTAACAGAACCGTCTAACTGAGCGTCCAACATACTACGAACATCGTCTGTCTTCACCTCTTGATTGAAACGGATCACGTAGTTACGTCCACCCGTGAAATCGATACCATTATTCAAACCGATCGTCATAAAGGAGATAGCACCTAAGACGATGATTGCCACCGGAATCAAATAGCCGACTTTGCGAGCACCCAAGAAATTGATCTTCGGATTTGTCAATAAATCTTTCGTCAGAGAAGTAGTGAATGTCACGTTCTTCAATTTATCTTTCGCTAACAATGCCTCATAAACGATACGCGTCAAGAACACAGCTGTAAGGAAGGAAGCGAACAAACCGATGATCATCGTCGTAGCGAAACCACGGATTGGACCTGTACCGAAATAGAACAACACGATACCGGTAATGATAGATGTCAAGTTAGAGTCGAAGATAGCAGAAAACGCATTACCGTAACCATCGGCAATCGCCTTTCCTAAAGACTTACCGGCACGAAGTTCCTCTTTCGTACGCTCATAGATCAATACGTTCGCATCGACTGCCATACCTAGCGTCAACACCATACCGGCAATACCCGGCAAGGTAAGAACCGCTTGAAAAGAAGCAAGGATGCCCATCGTGAAGAAAATGTTCAATACCAAAGCACCATCGGCGATCAATCCCGGTACCAATCCATAGAACGCACACATATAGATCATCAACAGCACCAATGCCAACACGAAAGAGATCACACCAGCATTAATAGCCTCTTGGCCTAATGACGGACCAACAACGTCTTCCTGAACGATATGTACGGAAGCAGCCATCTTACCTGATTTCAATACGTTCGCTAAGTCTTTCGCTTCTTCCGGTGTAAAGTGACCGGTGATTTGTGAACGGCCTCCCGTGATCTCATCATTTACGTTCGGAGCAGAATAAACCATCTCATCCAAAACGATAGCGATCTGGCGACCAATATTCTCTTTCGTCAAACGAGCCCAAGCCTTAGAACCTTCGGCGTTCATAACCATGTTAACCATTTGCTCTGAACGACCGGCTTGTTGCATAAAGTCTGCGTTAGCATCTGTTACCACGTCACCACCTAAAGCAGGACTTCCGTCACGGTTAGTTACCTTCAAGGCATATAACTCATAAAACTGCTCCTTATCATCAATCGCCTTAACACCCCATTTCAAAGCCAAGTTACGAGGCAATACCTCTTTTACTTGTTTCATGTTCAGGTATTCGCTGATCTTATCCATATCTTTCGCATGAGCGATACCTACCGTAGAACCCGGAGACAACTGACCGTTGTACTGGCAGATCTGCAATAAGGCAAATAATGGATGTTGCTTAGCGAACTCTTCCATACTTTGGTTAGCCTCAGTCTCTTTACTATTTTGACCAAGCTCAGCCAATAAAGAATCAGCTTCGCTTACATTCGTTTCAGCGGCATCAGCGATTCTCTCAACATTATCGGTAACTACAGAATCAGCGGAAACCTCCTTACTTAGAATAGTAGCCAACACATTATCAGCGGCAACTAATTGTTGATAGATTTCCGGCAACTTATACGTTTCCCAAAATTCCAAGTTAGCGCTACCTTGAAGCAACTTACGAACACGTTCCGGTTCTTTCACACCCGGCAACTCAACCAAGATACGACCTGCGGTCTCCAAACGTTGGATGTTCGGAGAAACCACACCAAAACGGTCGATACGAGTACGCAATACGTTGAATGAGTTATCAATCGCACTCTGCAACTCTTGTTTCAAAACAGAGACAACCTGAGCGTCTGAACTCTGGGGCATGATTTTATCTTTCAGCTCGAATGTACTGAAAATAGCGGAAAGACGTGCGCCGCTATCCAACTTCTTATACTCCTCAGCGAAAAGGTCGATGAAATCTTTTTGGCTGGTCGCTTGATGCGCATAAGCTAAATCCAACGCCTTGTTGAAATTCTCGTCTTGGTTGTTGTTAGACAACGAACGGATTACATCCGCCACATTCAACTCAAGGACAACGTTCATACCGCCCTTTAAGTCAAGACCTAAACTAATTTCCATTTCACGGCATTGCTTAAGCGTATAGCCTAACCACACCTTCTGAGTAGATAGTGAGTCTAAATAAGCACTCTCTTTCGCAGGATCTCCACCCGCATACTCAGCGGCTTTACTGTTGTAATGTTGCGTCACGAACGAGAACGACAAATAGAACAAACAGACAAGCGTAAGTAATACCGCGAAGACCTTTACAAATCCTTTGTTTTGCATCTGAATCTTAGGTTTATGTTATTACATTATTTATATTCGTTTTTTCACAGGGTGCAAATATAGACTTTTTTTCTTTGATAAAGAGCAATTAGTATAATTATTTGTCACGCTCATAGTTTATTTCAAACGCAAATGTATATCTTTGGGGCTAAAATAATAAGGAAAATATACCATGAAACAGTTATTATTCGCTCTGTTATTTATCCCCGCCCTGCTATTCGCACAAGAGGATCAACACTATTTGGCAGGGGCCGTTCCGGTTGTAGATGGTAAAGTCGTTTTTACCCGGGAGATTAACGCCCCCTCTTTAAGCAAGGCACAAATCTACCAACAACTAGTAAAGTGGGGACAAGAAAATTTTAACACAAAAGAAAGTAGAGTCGCTTATCAAAATGAGGCAAAAGGCGAGATCGCCATTATCGGGGAAGAGTATGTAGTATTCTCCAGCACAGCCTTATCCCTCGATAGGGCGATAATGAAATACCGTATCATCATTGAATGCAAGGAACATGCTTGTGTCCTGCAACTTACAGGCATCCGATATGAATATAACGTGTCTTACCAAAACGAGCCGGAGAAATACCTAGCCGAGGAATGGATCACGGACGAGTATGCCTTGAATAAGAGCAAAACGAAATTAAACCGTATCAGCGGCAAATTCCGTAAGGCTACGATTGATTTCGCAAATAAGACATTCGATAGCGCAGCCAACGCATTAGGCGCACAGTCGCTGACAATTAAACCGGTAGAACCAATATCCGCTCCGCAGCGAGAAACACAACCTGTGACACCGATGGAAGGTTTCGTAGCGTTCCAAGCCGACAAGGTACCTGGTACGATCCTCCAGATGTTACCGGACAACACTTTACAGATCAAAACCGTAAATGGGAATACGACCGACGCAAACGTTGAATGGAAAGGCATAGGCAATATGTTCGGTAAGACGATCAGTACAATCTCCATATCCAAAGATAGTCCCGTATATAAAGCGATTGGTAATAACGACTTGTACAGATTATCCTTCTCAAAACCCGGCACATCTGCCGATGCGCCATGGATTATTATCGAGTGCCGCAAACAAGACGAGACCTCCGAAGGACAGCAAACGATGTTAATCGGCGAGATTACAAATGTATGGATCAAATAACGAAAAGAGAGTTGCATTTATGAAAAAGATTCTATTATTAATAAGTATGATATTCCCTGTGCTAGTCATGGCACAGGGGCATAAAGGCGAGGTAGACGAATGTGCCCCCATGAAAAACGGAAAGGTATGCTATAGCGATGATGTAGAGATCGAGAATACTTCTAAACTAGAAATATTCAACGCTATTAACGCATGGGCAAAAAAATCTTACGGAAAAGATGTCTTCTTATCTAATGTAAACTCGAATAAGAACAAAGGTACCATCTTCGTAAGTTCTAAGGTTGAATTGTTGCTGAATGATACGGACAAGACTATCATTAAATATAAAATGCGTATCACCTGCTTCGACAATCGATACACGATCGAAGCAAGCGATATCGTATACCAGTATGATCCGCTAAACGATAAAAAGTACAAGACTTATAAAGCGGAAGATGTGATCGCCAATAATGGAGATAGCAATACGATAGCACTGATCCAAGATCCTAAACTATTCTGTAACGCTACCTTTTTCTTTGTCGAGAACTTGTTCGCCGACGTATTCGACGCAGCGCAGGACGCAGAATCCGAATAATCAAACTCTCTTATTCAAGTTTCAGATAACACCATAACGGATAATGGTCTGAATAAGCAACCTTATCCACGGAACAATTCATAGAGGTCATGTTCGGGGAATGCAGGATATTATCGATACGGAACCAGAAGAAATTTTGATTATAGGTAATACCCATTCCCCGGCCAGACTCTGCAAAGGCATCCCTCAAATCCCCTTGGATCGTACGGTGAGCAAATGAAATAGGCGTATCATTAAAGTCGCCGCATACCAAGACATAATCTCCTTTCGCATTCTTAATCTCTTCTGATACCGCTTCCGCTTGCTTAGCCCGAATCCGGAAAGCAGGTCCTAGCTTTTGCTCGAACGCTCCTTTCAAATCGTCCAACCCATCTGAGCTAAAGCTCTTTATAAGGGATGAATAACGAGTCCGATCCTCCATCGTCAGCTTAAACGATTCCAAATGGTTATTAATCAAGGTTAACTTCTTTCCCTTGATGTTCACCTCATGTACGGAAGAACCATTATAATCCGAATCATATTTCACCATCCGGGAATTCGACAGCGGATATTTGGAAAACACAGCGATGCCGAAACGCTGGAATTTCGTGGAACTCTGATAAAAAACGGAACGATAAGGATACATGCTCAACGCATCATAGATCTTAGAGGGAGTAAGGCTTTTCTCTGACTTAGCCGTAGCATATTCCTGCAAACAAACAATATCCGCATCCGAATTAGCGATATATTGGATAATCTTGTTCGGAGAGATCTTCGTATGATTCTTGTATCCAAAAGCCATCACATTATAAGTCAGCACCTTCAACACCTCTTTCCGAGGGATATCTTTATGCGAGTGAAACGGGAAATAATGTTTCACAGGTCCCCAACATATCAAAAAAGAGAATATGCCAATCAATAAGAACTTCCATTCCCATAAGAACAACCAATAGATAACAAAGCAAAGATTGACCACACATAAGACAGGAAAGGCTAACCCCAGATAGGATAACATCATACTCGTCTCAGGAGACACCCGATCCGAATAAGCCGAGACTATCAACAATACGACAGCCACCACATTCGCTACGAGGAATAAGAATTGAAGAAAAATCCGTAGAATTTTCATAAATATTCGCTATTTCTTACTGGCGTCGAAAAGTCGCTTTTTCTCTTCAGCGGAAAGGCTCTCATAACCGGAACGTTTCAATTTATCCAGTATCGTATCCAGCTCCACCGACTCCTGATGTTTACGTGCATTATACTCATAATCCGTCTCGTTACGTTTATAAGTCACACGCATCTTCGGTTTCCGTTTGCCCAAATTCACGAACCAGTCGATCAACCGATTCATCGGAGCGGTCAAGTCCCTTCCATTACGAATACAAGAAGCAAACCAGATACCAAACAAAGCCCCGCCGATATGGGCGATATGTCCTCCCGCATTATCAGAAGTCATCGCCAACAAATCGATCACCAGCGTAAAGATAGCCAAATAAATTAGTTGGATCCTTCCGATCAAGAATAAATGAATCTCCAAATCCTTCCGGTAAAACGACACAGCGAAAACGATCGCCATAACAGATGCCGAAGCCCCCATCAAATAGCTAAAAGAAGCCACGTTCTGGAAATAAGGAAAAATATTATAAGCAAGGACAAACAAGGCCGCACCAGCGAGACCGCCCAATATGTATAAGCCTCCTAACTGCCGCTCACTGAAGAAATTCAAGAACAATCCCCCGAACCAGTATAACCAAAGCATATTGAACAGGATATGCAAGAAATCAAAATGAGTGAACATATAAGTAAACAACGTCCACGGGCGGAAGAGCAATAGTTCCAGAGAAGCCGGCAACTGCAAATACAGCAAGAAAGGTACCCCTTGCACATTAAAGAGCATAAACAATACGCCGACCAAACGTATAAAGATAAACAAGCCTATATTTATATAGATCAGTTTCGACAGGATATTACCCGACTGAAACGTACGCTTCAAATTAGTAAAAATACCGTCCATTGTCTGCATCTTTCTTTTTCCAATAACGAATTAGAAAATAACCGAATAACATTCCCCCCAAATGGGCGAAATGCGCTACCGTATCACCACCAAAACTAGCCACTCCCATGAATAGTTCGGCAAGACCATAAAATATCACGAAATATTTGGCTTTAATCGGAATCGGTATGAACATCAAATACAAAGGAACATTCGGGAAGATCATCGCAAACGCCAACAAGATTCCGAATACGGCACCCGAAGCGCCAATGGTCACGAAATAATTCAAGAACTCGCTCTTACTGATAATCTGGGCTCCATTCAAGTTTATCATGTCTTGACTAGCGAAGATCACATCCCGCAAATTAAAGAACCATACCGCCTCTTGTACCAAACCGGCACCTATACCCGTCACGAAGTAAAAAATCAAGAAGCGCTTTGGGCCCCATACGTTCTCCAATACCCGACCGAACATATAAACGGCGAACATATTAAAAAACACATGCGCAAACGACTGGGTATCGTGCATGAACATATAAGAAACGATCTGATAAGCCTTGAAGTCGGTAGCCCCCGGGAAGTGAAGCCCCAATAAATCCACTAAATCGATGCCGACTTTCGGCAACGTGAGGCTGGCTACCCAAAATAGCAAGTTTATAATGATAAGATTTTTCGTTACCGGCGGGACACTATTCAAGAATCCCGAATTTGTCTGATTCATCATATACTACGTTAATTTAACGGCAAAGGTAAATATATTTTAGTCGTTTTTGCCCATAATAATACTAAAACATATGTAAATCGGTAAAAAAACAGGTTTTTCTTTTGTGATATTTCAAAATAAAACTACATTTGGAGCCGTCTATCGGTTATCATAGTTTTGTAATCAATATTAACAGTCAAACCATCATGAACAAATCAGAGTTTATTAATGCAGTCGCTGAAAAATCAGGACTCAGCAAAGTGGATGCCAAAAAGGCAGTAGAAGCTTTTGTTGATACAGTTTCTAACGAATTAAAAGAAGGCGGTAAAGTCGCTCTACTTGGCTTCGGTTCATTCTCTGTATCAGAGAAAGCTGCTCGTAAAGGAGTTAACCCGAAAACTAAAGAAACCATTGAAATTGCAGCTAGAAAAGCCGTGAAATTCAAGGCTGGTGCTGAATTGAACGAACTAATCAAATAAGAAACACCATTATTCTCTATAGAAGAAGGATACGATGCAAATTGTATCCTTTTTTTGTGTACCTTCGCGTACAAATAAAATCCGAATTATATTTAGACGAATATGGTTATCGAACAACAGATTACCGCGGCTATTATAGCCGGCATCAAAGAGCTGTACGGAGCGGATGTCACCGCTAGCCAAGTGCAGTTGCAAAAAACGAAAAAAGAATTCAAGGGGCACTTGACCCTAGTCGTATTCCCATTCCTTCGCATGTCGAAGAAATCTCCGGAGCAGACCGCTCAGGAAATCGGTGAGTACTTGTTGAGAAACGAGCCCGCAGTAGCTGAATTTAATGTAATCAAAGGATTCCTTAACCTGACGGTCGCTTGCTCTTGCTGGATCGATTTACTGAACTCGATCAATGAGCAACCCACTTACGGTATCATTCCGGTTACCGAGCAATCGCCTTTGGTTATGATCGAATATTCCTCCCCCAATACAAATAAACCGCTTCACTTGGGCCATGTCCGCAATAACTTATTAGGATACAGCTTATCGAAGATCATGAAAGCGAACGGTAACCAGATCGTAAAGACGAATATCGTAAACGATCGTGGTATCCATATCTGTAAATCCATGTTAGCTTGGCAGAAATGGGGAAATGGAGCTACCCCAGAGTCTACCGGAAAGAAGGGCGATCATCTGATCGGTGACTTTTACGTATTATTCAGCAACAAATTAAAAGAGGAGACCCATGCGCTGGAGGCGAAAGGCCTTACCAAGGAAGAAGCCGAAGCTCAATCCACCTTGATGGCGGAAGCCCGTGAGATGCTTCGTAAATGGGAAGCCGGAGACAAAGAAGTGCGTGCGCTTTGGGAAATGATGAATAATTGGGTATACGCCGGGTTCAACGAGACCTATAAGATGATGGGCGTAGATTTCGATAAGATTTATTACGAGTCTCAAACGTATCTGGAAGGAAAAGGTAAGGTGATGGAAGGCCTAGAGAAAGGGATTTTCTATCGCCGTGAAGACGGCTCCGTATGGGCTGATTTGACAAAAGACGGGCTGGATGAGAAATTATTGCTTCGTGCGGATGGAACTTCCGTCTATATGACGCAGGATATCGGTACTGCCAAACTACGTTTCGATGATTACCCGATCAATAAGATGATCTATGTAGTAGGAAATGAGCAGAATTATCACTTCCAAGTATTATCGATCTTATTGGATAAGTTAGGCTTCGAGTTCGGTAAAGGATTGGTACACTTCTCCTACGGAATGGTAGAGCTGCCCGAAGGTAAGATGAAAAGCCGTGAAGGAACAGTCGTTGACGCCGATGATTTGATGGCCGAGATGATCAGTACCGCACGTGAGATTTCCCAAGAATTAGGAAAATTGGATGAGATGACTCCGGAAGAAGCTGAGAATATCGCCCGTATCGTGGGTCTCGGCTCTTTGAAATATTTCATATTAAAAGTAGACCCTCGCAAGAATATGACGTTCAACCCGAAAGAATCTATCGACTTTAACGGAAATACAGGACCGTTCATCCAATATACTTATGCCCGTATCCGTTCCGTATTGCGCAAAGCCGCAGAACAGGGTATCGTATTACCGGAACAGTTACCGCTTACTTTCGCCATTTCTGAGAAAGAAGAGAACCTGATCCAAATGATCGCCGATTATGCGCAGATCGTAAAAGAGGCAGGTAAACTATACAGTCCGGCTTGTGTAGCCAACTACATTTATGACCTGGTAAAAGAATACAATCAATTCTATCACGATTTCTCCATTCTTCGCGAAGAGAATCCGGAATTAAAGAGCTTCCGTTTAATCTTATCCGCTAATGTTGCTAAGATCGTGAAATCCGGTATGGATTTATTAGGCATTGAGGTTCCGGAAAGAATGTAAAGAGCTTTTTTCCAACTAGAAAAATGGGGAGATGACACACTCCCCTGTTTAGTTAATTAAAAAGAGCCACTCGTAATGAGCAGCTCTTTTTGCTTTTATACCCTTTCATTTAACCTCTCAAGCCTTTTTCCGTGTCGTACGTTTCTTCGTCACAGCAGGTTTTTCTCCTGCCTCGGCAATTATCTTCTGACATTCCTCCAAGGTCAAATTCTCCGGTTTCTCTATCGTCTTAGGGATTCGGTAATTCTTTTTCTTATAGGAGATATAAGGGCCGAAGCGACCATTCAAGATCTCCATATCCGGATCCTCATCAAACTTCTTGACAAATCGTTGCTCATCCTTTTGCTTTTTTGCCTCGATCAACTCGATAGCTTCCTCGGCTGTTATCGACAATGGATTCAAGTCCTTCGGAATGGAAACAAACTTTCCGTCATGACGGATAAACGGGCCAAAACGTCCGACAGCGGCCACCATGACCTTACCTTCATATTCACCGATCGTACGGGGCAAATCAAACAATTTCAAGGCTTCCTCCAAGGTAATCGTCTCGATAGACTGTCCCTTCATCAAGGTTGCGAACTGAGGTTTAGGAGCCTCTTTATCCTCTGGGTGCGCCTGCCCGATCTGCACGACTGGACCATAACGACCGATCTTCACGAAAACAGGTTTACCGCTCTTCGGATCGATACCCAATTCACGCTCACCCACTTTATGCTCCGTACGGACAGAGGCTGCCTCTTCCACGATCGGATGGAATAGTTTATAGAATTTATCGATCGCATCCGTCCATACCATCTCGCCTTCTGCCACGGCATCGAATTCCTTCTCCACGCTCGCCGTGAAGTTATAATCCATAACGCCCGGGAAATACTCCATCAAGAAATCATTCACGACCGTACCAATATCGGTTGGCATCAACTTATTCCGGTCCGCTCCTACTATCTCTGTCTTTTGGATTTGCTTGACCGTATGCTGAGCCAAGGTTATAATATTATAAGTACGCTCCGTCCCTTCCTTATCCCCTTTCACGACATACTCTCGATTCTGGATCGTCTGGATCGTAGGCGCATAGGTAGAAGGACGACCGATACCTAATTCCTCCAAACGGCGAACTAAACTTGCTTCCGTATAACGGGGAGGACGTTGCGTGAAACGTTCGGTAGCGACGATATCCTTCATACTCAATACCTCGTTTAAGGTAACCGGAGGAAGGAGGCCGTTTTCCTGTTCCTTCTCATTCTCGTCATCAAAACTCTCGCGGTACACTTGAAGGAAACCGTCGAAAGTAATGACCTCACCGATAGCCACGAACTTCTCTTTCTTACCGCCGATGCCTACGGAGATAGTCGTACGCTCCAATTCAGCGTCCGCCATCTGGCAAGCGATCGTACGTTTGCGGATCAATTCGTATAATCTCTTTTCCTGAGCGGTTCCGCTTATCTCATCATTGCTGATATAGGTCGGACGAATCGCCTCGTGCGCTTCTTGCGCTCCCTTACTCTTGGTATGATATTGACGGAATTTATAATATTTCTCACCATAGGTATCCAAGATAGCTTCTTTTGCCGTCCCCAAAGCCAAATCACTTAAGTTCACGGAGTCGGTACGCATGTAGGTAATCAATCCGGACTCATACAGGCGTTGGGCGATCATCATGGTCTGCGAGACCGAATAACCCAACTTACGGGCGGCCTCCTGCTGCAAGGTAGATGTCGTAAAAGGAGGGGCTGGTGTCTTGCGCACCGGCTTTTTCGAGATATCATCGATCGTGAAAGAAGCGTCCTTGCAAGATTCAAGGAATGCCTCCACCTCTTCCTTATCTTTCAAACGACGGTTCAGCTCCGCCTTGAGGATTGTCGTACCATCCGGCAAAATAAAACTAGCGATCACACGGTAAGCAGCCTCCGAGACAAACTCGTTGATCTCTCGTTCCCGCTCTACAATCAGGCGCACGGCGACTGATTGCACACGCCCCGCAGATAAAGCCGGTTTCACCTTACGCCAAAGAATGGGGGATAGCTCGAACCCCACGATACGGTCTAAGATACGACGGGCTTGCTGTGCGTTCACCAAATCGATATTGATATCTCTCGGTGTCTCGATCGCATGTAATATAGCGTTCTTGGTAATCTCATGAAAAACGATACGTTTCGTATTCTCAGGTTTCAATCCTAATACCTCATATAAATGCCAAGAAATGGCCTCTCCCTCCCGGTCCTCATCGGAAGCCAGCCAAACCTGCTCGGCTTTCTTCGCTTCGTTCTTCAATTCGGTCACGAGTTTCTTCTTGTCAGAGGGTATCACGTATTCCGGGGCATAATTGTGTTCGAGGTCTATACTGAAATCTTTCGTTTTCAAGTCGCGGATATGACCATAGCTAGACATAACCTTATAGTCCTTTCCGAGGAACTTCTCGATGGTTTTTGCCTTGGCGGGTGACTCCACTATTACCAAATTCTTTTGCATATCTATTTTTTGCTGGTTAGAAATCGGGTGCAAACTTACACAAATAATTAACGTACGCAGTATATCGATCACTAAAAAAGCGTTTTTTCCTATACATTATATATATAGTCATGCGTTTCTATTTACCTTCGCGGGACAAAATCAAAAAGCTATTCAAAAATATGGAAGAGATAAAGCGACTTATTTCAGAGAATAAACTAGAAGAAGCGATCCGGCTCTTGGACGCTTACCTCACGGAGCAACCGAGATCCGACGAGGCTTGGTTTCTCCTCGGAAAAGCTCATTATAAACTAGGCAACGTACGCCTAGCCCTCAACAGCTACCTGCAAGCGATAGAGATCAATCCGGAAAGCCCGGCACAAGCGGCCTACGATATGGCGATCAAGGTGCTGGATTTTTATAATAAGGATATGTACAACCATTAAGAAGATGATGAACGGCCCCCGCCGCCGGAGTCGGAACGGTATCGAAGCACATGGCGACCCTAGCCGCATAACCCCAAAGCTAAGCGAAACGCACGGCGACCCCCGCCGCACGACTCCAAAGCAAAGCGAAACGTATGGCGCCCCTCGCCCCCCACTTCGCTACCGTTCCGACTCCGGCGGCGACTATTATTTACCAAATAAGCATAGTATCCAAATTAATTCCTACCTTTAGCCACTGAGGACAAACAATAAGTTAAACCTTAAATACAAAAAAAATGGGAACATACACGAAAATCAAACCCGCGGGCCTGACTAAATTGAACAACGCAGAGTACACAAACTTCATGAACGCCTTCTACCGGCTGGCGTTCGCTGCCGGAGGGGGAGGTGGTGACTCCGAAAGCCCCGACGAGATCAGTCTGGACAATAACCCGCTAGGCATCACCGACGCGCAAAAGGCGGCCTTCGAGAAGGATCAAGTCTTAATGACCGACCTCGTGAACCAATCCCACATCAGCGACGAGACCGCCCAGTTGCTAGACTTGGATAAACAACGCGACGACTTCTCGGTCTATCTCACTACCACGGTGTCACAAATGAGGAAAAGCCCCATCGAGGCGCAACGCACGGCGGCACAGACTGTCTACAATATTATCAAACCCTATATCGGCATCTATAAATCGGCCAACCAGCAAGAGACGGCGCAGATACAGGGTCTTTTGCTAGATCTCGACAAGGAGGGGGTTCCGGCGCTGATACAGACATTGGGGCTGAAAGAGATACTAGATAGCCTCCGTGCGGCGAACGACGAATACGCGAAACTGACCGCCCAGCGCACCGGCAACAGGGCAGCCTCCATCAAAGAGGCGAGCGCGGTCGTACGCCTACGTATGGACGACCTTTACGATGATATGACCACGATCGCCTTCGTGCAGAGCGTAGCGGCTCCCACCGCCGAGACCGCCCGCTTCGTCAACGAGCTGAACGCCCTTATCGACGAGACCACCGCCCTCTACAACCAGCGCGTCGGCGCGGCGAAGGCGGCAGCCAAGAGGAAAGAATAAACTCCATTTATGTAAAAGGCTATAAGATTAATCTTTTAAATTAAATCATCATGAAAAAAACATTATTAACCTTCACATTATTAGCAGGCTTATCTTCATGTACTAACTTATCGGAAGATTTGGACATGATCGGTACGCAAAATATTACTCAAACAAAATCCGGGAATTTATCCATAAGCGAAAATGAACCTGCAATTGTCAAAGATTTAAGAAATTATATTTCCCAAATTAAACTTCAAGGAAAGCAGGCCCGTGTCCTGACAAGTTATACATTGACTCCTTACATATACAAAGAGGATACTATCATGTATATTGCTAATTACGAGGATGGTTGGGAATTACTCTCCACCGATCATAGAGTTCCTTTAGTCATGGCCTCTTCCGACACAGGGCAATTTAATATAAGTGATACCACGAGCATGAATCCTGCGCTTCTTGCCTATCTCAATAGTTTAGAAAAAGAGCTATTTTTCATAAAACAAATAGAAAACACACAAGAAAACACATACAACCTATGGCAAGCCATCACTTTAAGCAACAAAGAGATAAACCCGGATTCAATCCAAATCAACCCAAAGGTTTTGGAAACGCTCCCGAAAGCCGCAGCACTAAGCCCGGGATCCGGTTATTGGGAATTAATTAGCACAAGCGCACCTAAAACAAGTACCACAAACATTGGTCACATAATAAAAACAAATTGGGGACAAGATTCGCCTTGGAACGAATATGTTCCTTACAAATATGGCACTTCCGGAAGCCACTGTCCCGCGGGATGTACAGCCATAGCCGGAGCGCAATATTTGTATTATCTACATTACAAAAATAACAAGCCCGTTTCTACAGTAACCACTGCCACTTATAACAGTAGCAATAATACCTACACCTACACAGGTAATAGTTCTACGGTATGGAATCAAATGGCAAAAAACCAAAGTGCTAGTTCAGGACAAGCGGCAGCAGCGATATTCATCGGATATGTAGGGCAGCAGATCAACACTAAATATGGAATAAATGAGAGTGGCTCAAACAGATATTATTTAGCTGATTTCTTAAACCAATTAGGATACAACTATACAGTCAAGGACATCGACTATTCATACATCATAACTCAGTTGTATAATAATATACCAACTGTTATCTCCATATTCAATAAAGATGCCGGACATACTCTCATTTGTGACCGATATAAGAAAATCACAACAACCACGACAAGCACCTTCGGTTGGGTCGGTACAGACAATCTAGGAAATGACTCTAACGAGCGTGACGAAGCTGGAAACATAATAGGATACACTTTCACTTATGAGAGAGAAAATCTAACAAATGCGACACATCAATTAGGAATGAACTGGGGATACGATGGCTCGTATGATTATTTATGGCTCGAGGCTAGCTCCTATAGCGATTGGGTATCAAATACCACTTATGACACAGAACGTTATATGTTAAAATAATCCTTTTAATTATGAATACATCACTATTTAAATACCTCATGCTATCTATGTTCTCCTTGGTCTTTTTCTGTACATGCGATAAAGACGATGAACTGAGTGGAGAAGAATTTCGAGTAACAATGGAAAACCGATTCTTCTCAATAAAGACATCCAAGACATTTACAAAGAAAGATGGCTCGACAGAAATAATGCAAGAAGGGAAATCCTATCTTACTGATTCGCCCTCAACTATTTGGTTCCATGACAGTAAGCTATATATTCCAATACAGATAAGTAGCAAAGACACTCTATGGCAGAAATGGAACGCTTATCAACGAGAGAAAGGACTAGGGAACATACTATTACTTGTCGGACATAAATACATGTATGAATCTCAAGGAAATGGATTAATCACCCCCGATCAGCTATTGGTACATGAGCAGCTAGGTGGTCGTTTTTATTTAAAAACGGATGGAGACAATCTATTACACGCAACGATCCTTTATCCGGATGATATCGCTGACGATGATACAATCTTCCCAAAAAGTGAGTTCTATTATCAAGAAGAGCTATCACCTGATAAAAACGTCAGCTTAGAATATCATGTTTACGACTCAGACGAGGAAGCAATAGCCTATATCATAGAACAAATGAAGGACTGGAAGCCTTCCGAATGATGCTAATCAGCCTCTCATCCGATGATCAGAACAAAAAGAGCCGTGTCATTACTCAAGAATAGAGTTTGACACGGCTCTCTTTTAAATTTAGTAATTACAATCAGTAACATTTCCGAATAGTCACTTCTAAATCCGTCACACCCTCGTTCTCATAAAATCTGCCCTTTATAAGTCAGCGCCAACATCGTAATATCATCGCTCTGCGTAGCGCCGTTCACGAATGATTGGACGGATTCGGATATACCTTCGATCATGGATTTGGGGGATTGGTTCTTCACGGAGCTACAAGCCTCTACCAAACGGATATCTCCATATTGCTCATTCCGCAGGTTCATCGCCTCACTGATTCCATCCGTATAGAGGAACAAGCTGTCTCCCGCTTCCAGTTTCAAGGATTGTTCTTTATAAGCTAATCCCGGCACGACTCCCAAGGCCATCCCACCAGTCATCGGCAAAAGAGATACCTTATCGTTCTTACGAATCCAAACCGGACGATTATGCCCCCCATTGCAATAAACCACGTCGCCCGTATGGATATTCAAGATCGCGTAAAAAGTAGTGACAAACATCCCATTGACACTCTCACGGCACAATAGATCATTCGATTCCTTCATACAGACCGCCGGGGAAAGCTGCCTAAGCGCCGTAGCACGGATCACCGTACGGCTGATCGCCATGAAAATAGCGGCCGGAATCCCTTTATCCGACACATCAGCGATCGTAAAACCCAGATGATTATCGTCCACCAAGAAGAAATCATAGAAATCACCCCCCACGGCTTTCGCCGCGTTCATGGTCGCATAAAGATCGAATTGCTTATATTGCGGGAACGGAGGGAACTGCTTCGGCAAGATCGATTGCTGTATCTCACGTGCCACGTTCAAGTCGTATTGTATCTCCTCTAGCTGATGATGTTCCTTTTGGGCCTCCTTGATAAAAGAAATCTGCTCGACCGCCTTCTCGATCGTACGTTCCAGATCCTCCATATCGATCGGCTTGGTAGCGAAGTCGAAAGCGCCATGGTTCATGGCGGTACGAATATTCTCCATATCCCCATAAGCCGATACGATGATACATTTCAAGGCCGGGTTACGCATCTCGTTAATCTTCGTCAGCAATGTCAAGCCATCCATCTCCAGCATATTGATATCGCTCAATATGATATCAAAGTCCGGATGGTCCAACATCATCCTCAACGCCTCCAAGCCATTATGGGCAAAGGAGAACTCATACTCTCCCTTACGGATCTTCCGACGGAAATATTGGGTTAGCAACGCTTCCAGATCCTGTTCGTCGTCTACGCTTAATATCTTGATCGCCATAATTCTTCTGTTTATTTCGTTAATGGAATAAGAAATATGAAACGGGTAAACTCGCCTTCTTTCGATTCCACCTCTATCTTCCCGTCATGCTTCTCCTCTATAATGGATCGAGTGATAGATAGCCCCAAGCCAGTTCCCTCTCCCACCGGTTTCGTAGTGAAAAACGCAGAGAATATCTGCTCCCGGATATTCTCCGGCATACCGATACCATTATCCTCGATACTTAATCTTAAAGAATCTCCCTCCTTCCGTAGATCCACGGATATAACCGGCTCATACCCGATCGGCGAGAGCTTGGATTTACTATAGACCGCGTAGCAAGCGTTATTCATGACATTCAATACCGCACGGCTCAAATCCTGCGGGATCACTTTCAGCATCGGAAGCCCCTCCTCGTAATGCTCCCGGATCGCGATATTGAAACCTTTATAATTCGCTCGCATCGAATGATAAGCCAACCAAACATATTCCTTCACCAGATTCTTGATATCCGTAGGGATGTACTCGTCATCCTTCCCTCTGGAATAAAGCAAGATACCCCGGATGATACTTGTCGCCCGGTTTCCATGTTCCTCGATCTTCTTCAAGTTACCATGCAAATCGTTAACGATCTCGCTAAACTCCTCATGCAAGGCGGTCAGCTTCTCCCAAGATTCCGGAGGCAAGACATCTTTCTCTTCTTCTAATATATCTTCCAAGTCATCCACTAACTTAGAGGACAGCTTACTGAAATTGATGACAAAGTTGAGCGGATTCTGGATCTCATGCGCGATCCCGGCACTCAACATACCTAAAGAAGATAATTTCTCTAAGTTCTTCACTTGCAAACGTAGCCGTTCTATTTCCTTACTCTGGTCTTCCATATCTATTCCTCCTCTTTAGGCGGTGTAATTGTTTTCGGTTGATATACAGGGATCGTAATTAGAAACTGGGTATATTCTCCTTTCTTACTCTCCACCTCGATGGTTCCCCGATGGTTTTGCACGATCTCACGGCATAGGTAAAGCCCTACGCCGGCCGCTTCCCCCGTTGTCTTTGTCGTGAAGAAAGGAGCGAATATCTTATCTTTTATATTCTCGTCGATACCGGACCCGTTATCCCGGATCGTTATTTCCAGCATATCCTTATTGACTTTCAATCCAAGGAATATCTCCGGACTAAAAGTCACGGTCTCCGATTTCTTCAACAGGGCATACATGGAATTTTTCAATATCCCGGCCAGAACCTTACTGAACTGCTCCACGTTTACCTCCATCATCAAAGACAGCGTCAAATTATCGAAAACAATTCGGATATTCTTCTCTTGAATATCCTGCTCATACGTTTTCTTCAATTTATCCAAGGCGATCCGGCATAATCCGTTTATGTTGGTAAGCGTAAGATTACCTCTTCGGTCTTTCAGCAATTCCTCCATCGCCTTAACGATACGGACCGTATTGAAACCATGCTCGGAGATCTTCTCCAAATTACTGGTCATCATATTCAGCAAATCTACCGAGTCGTCATACACATCCGGTTTCAGATGCTCTTTCTGACTATCCAGATTTTCCCGGAGATCCTTGGCCAGCCCCGATGTCAGATTCGCGAAGTTATTGATATAATTCAGTGGGTTCAAGATACGATCCACCAAACCTTGAGTCAATTGCCCCACGGTAGCCATCCGTTCCTTACGGACCAGCTCGTCCTGCGCCTCACCCAAGGCTTTCAAAGCCGCCGCCAATTTCTCGGATTCCTCTTGGATCGCGTCTTTCTCCGAACGGATCTCCTGCGTACGCTCCTCTACCTCTTTTACCAAATACTCTTTTTGTTTGAGTTTCCGCTTGAAAACCAACTTAGAGATCTGGCAAAACAGAATCAAGAAAAGCAATCCGATCCATTCTTGATGACCGAACTTCACAGATACACAAATACCGACCAAGCTACCCAGCGTAACCCGCTCGCAAAGTTTAATCCGCCTTTTTAACCGATCGATCTCGGTATGTAAATCCTGTATCATGATGAACCTCCTTTCCTAACTATAAATAGGCAACGTAATCGTAACTTCCGTATATTTATATTTCTCCGACTCGATAGCGATCGTACCCTTATGGTTCAACACAACCTCCCGACTCAAGTAAAGACCTGTTCCTGCCGCTTCCGCGGTCGGTTTGGTGGTAAAGAACGGAGAAAAGACTTTCGTCTTTATCGTTTCTTCTATACCGACGCCATTATCACGGATAACCACTTGCAACTTATCCGCTTGAATACGCAATACCAACGAGACAGAAGGTTGATATCCCGGCTCTCCGGCCTTTTTCAAGACCGCATATATACTATTATCCAATATCTGCAACAAGGCTTTTCCCATCTGATCGATATTCACCTCGATTGTCAACGGTACGGAAAGCCCGGAGAATGATAGATCTACTTGATTCTTCTCGATCTCCTTCGCATAATTCTTTCGCAAGATATCCAGATTGACCTTACATAAATCATTAATATCCACGCAAGTTCGATTCGCCGAATGATCTTTCAGCAATTCTTCCATCGCTTTTACGATCCGCACCGTGTTATCACCATGCTTGGCGATCTTATCCAGATTGCCGGTCAAAAGAACCAGCAGTTCTTGCGTATCATTATAATTATCGTGTTTACCGGTCTCTTCGTCCTCATCGATATTCTGCTTGATATCTTTCGCTAATGCAGCAGACAAATGAGCGAAGTTATTGATATAATTCAAGGGATTCAAGATACGATCCACCAGACCTTTCGTTAATTGGCCGATCGATGCCAGACGTTCCTTACGAACCAACTCGTCCTGGGCATCCGCCAAGGCAGAAAGGGCCCGGGATAGTTTCTCCGACTCCGCTTGCATCGCATCCCGCAGGAAACGCAATTCCATCGTCCGCTGCTCCACGAGATTAGAGACGAACTGTCTTTTTCGCAGACGGAATTGCGTATAATACTTTAACAAGAATAGAAGGACTACGGCTCCCACCAAATAATAAACCAGTTCTTCCTTCTTCTGGTAAACCGCCAAGGCGATCCACGCCGTCCCGATCACGGTCAGCGTCTCGATCACCCGCATCCTCCAGCGAAGGCTTTCCAGTTGTTTGATATTTATGTCACCCATCCTTCCTATTTCAAGTGTTAGAAATTGATATTTACGCCAATCATCGCACTAAAGCTTTGCAAAGGATATCCGTAATATACCTCATACTTCTGGCAAAGGATATTATTCAATTTTGCGTAAACACCAAAGGTATCGTTGAAGGTATAGGTACCTGTTAGGTTTAGCTCGTTGATGTTGTTCATCTTATACTCGCCCGCTCCACCTAATTGGGTATAACGTCCAGTAGCCAAATAATAGTCCAGCAATACGGAGACATTCTTTACCGGACGAACCGTCAAGCCTGCCGTCACTTCCATCTCAGGTTTGCCCCAAGCATGGGCTAGTTCCCCGTTAGCTTCCCCACCAATCCATGTATCACCAAAATTCGCTTTCCAATTATTATATACTCCCTTTAAAGACACATCGAACAATTGTTGATAACTATACTTCAAGTTAGCGCCAATAAAAAGCTGTTTCGTATCAATATCAGACATAGCCTCGCTGAAATTCCCGAAGTGATCTCTATCATAAATTCTCGACGGCAAGAAAAGCACATCGCTACTCGTTATCTTATAACCGGCGAACACATCGAACCAAAAACCAGGAGCCACGCCACTCTTTATACCTAAAGTAGCATCCAACCAATTACGGGAGGGGGCGATCTCTTCTGTAGGATTTACATAACGATTCACCAAAGAGGTCTCATACATACTATTGGAATATAACTTACCACCAGCGTTTAAGTAAAGCAAGGTCTTATCTGCCACCTCTATGTCTGCCGCAATATTGGGTGAAGCCATGAACTTACTATTATCACCGGTCACCAACATCACATTAGCACCCAATTTCAAGTTCCAGCTATCCCCCTCCACCTTATAATATGGGGAAAGGATTACTTCCGCATGATTCTCGAACTCATAAGTATAATAGGTACCTGATGTAGTTTCTTTTTTTCCGGGTAAACTATAGTTGAAATACTCTACCTGTCCACCCAAGCCAATCCGCATATTCCCGTTAAAACCGGCATTCAAATCGAATTTAGCGTCAAAAGTATGTTCCGTAGGACCATCCGCTGGTTTGCCCAACCCGTATTTATGCGAGAAATTTATATAGCCCAAATCCAGTAAGTACCCGAACGGTGCGTCTTCCTTCGACTCAAATCCGATATTAGCAGCTATCGTCTGGTTTACTTGATTTGTTTCTCGATCCGCTCTATTTAATAAATCCGAGTTTGTAGCACTTGATGTTACATCAATAGGCAGCCCATAATAATTAAACGCCGAATACCCGTACTTCGCACCGATACTAAATATCGTCTTATCAAAAACATGCTTGAAATTGATGCCTCCCAGATTATCGTTGATCTTCGCCTTTACCTTCTCATCGTCCATCTGGATATATTTCACCTTTCCATTCGTAGAACGATGTGAATACCAAATATTCAACTTATCCTTTTCGGTACTCAAGATATGATATCCCAAATCACCATTTATATTTAGATAGGTACCGATACCAAAGTTAAAATATCCCCGGCGCTTGTTGTAATCCATCTGCGTCATGATATTTCCAGAAGGCAACAAGCTAATCTCCTTCTGAGGATCGGCGGCGATCGTATAATTCGAGTAATCGATCGGGATCTTACGAACCTCCGGCTCTTTCACCACGGGAAGCGTATTTACCTTGCTAGCGTCCTGCACGGAAGGATCATACTCCCGTTCAAGCGTCATCTCTCGGTTCAGGTTCTTTTCTTTCGTAACATCCTCTTGCGCACTCGCAGCAGCAGCCGAACCCAGCAAAGCTACCACACACAACACCTTTACATTATATATAGTCTTCATCGCTTTCTTTTATTTCTTTAGTTTACCCAATCTGTCTTCGATCATCGCGGCGATCTCATCATCGCCCTTGTAGTTGTTTTGCAAACTGGTCAGATATTGACGAGCTTGGAAATCATCACCTTGGCGGATATAAATATCAGCCAACAAGATAAAGCCCCGTGCCAACCAATATTGGTGAGGCGTACCGTTCTCGATGAAGTTCATCAAGACAGTCTCAGCATTCTTATCATCCTTATTATCATAATACAATTGAGCCAATAGATATTTAGCCTCCGCCCCGTGTATCGTACGGGTATCCTTGCTGATCTCCTTCAAGTCGGCCAACGCCTTGTTCTCCTGCTTTAAGCTAATATAAGCCTTCGCACGGACATAACGGGCCTCGGACATAATCTCGGGAGATAGCTTCGGTTCCTTCAGCAAATCGTTGGCAGCAAGCAAAGCCTCTTGCGGCTGGCCTGTCAACTCGGCGCAACGCATCAAACCCAATTTAGCAGCCTCTTTATTCTCAGGATTCTCCGCCACCGTCTGTAGATGTTTGAAACTTTCCATAGCGGAGGCGTAATCCTTATCCAGATACTCGATCTCAGCTTTACGAGCCCAAGACTCTTCCCTGAATTTCGTATCACCGCTCTCCAATACCAACGAGAACAGACGTTTCGCCTCCTCCAGATCTTTCTTGGCAAAAGCGATACTTGCCAAATAGAAATTAGCGTTCGAGCTAAACGCTCCCTGCGGGAAAGTTTGCAAATAATTCGTCAAACTACGACGGGCGCCCTCATTATCGCCTCGCATAAATAACTTCTCGGCCGCCAAATAGGTCAAGGAGTCTTGCTCACTCACCTCGAAACGAACATTTCCACCTAATGTATTTGCATAGGCGGCAAACGAATTGATATCGTTTAACTCGATATATACGGACTTCAAGTCTTGCAAGGCCACTTTCGCCTCCTCGCTACCCGGATAATTGCTAATCACGCTCTTATAAGCCTCGGCCGCTTTCTCCGGTTGATTGTCGTTGAAATAAATCAAACCAAGCTGTACGCCGGCCTTACGAGCCAGACTGCTTTGCGGGAAATCACGCATCAATTGCTCAAAGCTTGCCGCAGCCGCTTGATTATTATCCAATAACACGTAAGAACGTCCTTTCTCGAACAAGGCATCATCTACATATTGTGATTCCGGGAACTCACGGATCAAGCGATCCATCACGCTGATCTTTCCCTTATAATCTTTCTGTAATCCCAGCAAGAAACCCTTCTGATACACCGAATAATCTCCGGCGGACGGTTGCAATTGCGCCGCACGGGTATAATTCTCCTCTGCCATAGCGAACTGACGGTTATGGAATAAACAATCGCCGATACGATTATAAGCGTCCGCATAAGCCGGAGCCTGCTGATTGCTTTCCAGATTCACGTATTGACGGAAGCGATTCAACGCCTCGCCATACTCTTTCAATTTGAAGTAGCTGTAACCTAAATTATAATGTGCCAAGGCATACATATCCGTATTACGTTGGCGGGTATTATTTAAATACGTGCGATAATCGGAAATCGCCTTGTTATACTCACCTTGGCGATAATAAGATTCCCCACGCCAGAAATAAGCGTCGTTACGAGATTCTAGATTATAAGCACCCAATGAAATCGCACGGCTGAAAAAATCAACCGACTTATCCAATTCCATATTCGTGAACGCCTGCGTTCCCAACTGAAATAAGATATCTTGCTTTGCCTCCAATATCTTCGTACTCGGGTGCTTGATCTTATCGATAGAGTTCAGAGCTGCTTGATAATTCTTGGTAGTCAAATAAACCTCTACCAAATAATCGTTTACCTTATCGGCATATTTGGAATTCGGAAAATCATTCAAGAATTCCTCGAAGATTGTCACCGACTCACCAAAGCCAGTGAAAGCGGTCTCATGAATCAATAAAGCGTAATTATACATAGCCGCCTCTTTCACTTGCTTATCGAAAGAAGAGGTAGCGGCAGCCTCGAAGGCCATACGGGCGTTGTTCTTATCTTTCAATTTTAGATAACTTTGTCCCAGATACAAATAAGCGTTCTGCGAAAGGGCATCGTTCTCACGTACAGTCCGCCCCAAAGCGTTCACGGTACTGCTGTAGTTACCCTTGTTATAATAACATACCCCCAAGATGTACAAGTCGCCCCTCAGCGGATCACTTGTAGAGGATACATATTTACTCAGCATATTAATAGCTTGATTCTCATTTTCCAAATGATAGTAAGCATTACCCATGATACGATAAACCTCGCTATTGTTCTCGCTATCGGGATAAGAGGCAAGCAGTTCCTTGCCTTCGCTGATCACTTTCTCGTATTTATTCTGGATAAAATAAATTTGCGTGATGTAGTACAAAGAGCGCTCCTTATAGTCAGGCAAATCCTTCAAGCGGGTAAATTCCACCAAGGCATTGTTGTATTTACCTGTCGCATAATTAATATAAGCGACATAATAGGTAGACGCTTCCCGGTACCTCGTTCCAATCTGCTCGATCCGTGCAAAATAACCATAGGCCCTCTCCATATCCCCGGTTTGTAAAAAGGAATAAGCCAAACGGAAACAATAGGCTTCCTGTTGTTCCGAACTTAACATATCAATGTTAGATTCGTTAAACCAAAAGATAGCTTTCTGATACTCTCCCCGTCCGAAATGGGCAGACCCAATCAAGAAATTCACCTCGTCCACATGACGGGAAGCCGGATACACATCCAAATAATCTTTCAATAACTCAACGGCATTGGGACGACCTTGCTCATAAGCCGAATAGACCAACATATAATCGGCTTCTTGAATCAAGTCGGCATCCGTGGAATGCTGTTTATATGCCTCCAGCTTATCGATACAACCTGAATAATTCTTCAAACTAAACAACTCCTTGCCTTCGACAAACAAACGGTTTGGCGCATCAAATTGATACGATTTCTGCCCGCTAGCCATGTGGCTGCCTACTACCAAACACAGCGGAATAAGTATTCTTTTCATCACTCATTTGCTTTTTAATACAAGCACTTACATCAGTGCCTATTCGTTCTAAATCGCAAATATAAGTAATAAGTGCCAAACAAAAGGCAAGTTCTATTAATATTTACCAAGATAGATCGGTACCGCCTTCCGAATAGAGCCCAAACCGAAGTCTTCAGGATCCACATCCTCCGGGCGAAGAAGCACGATCTCTGCGGCATCATCTTCCGCATGCACGTTATTGAAATCATCTACCAAGCACTCATAAAACATGTCCAACGTATGCACCTCAAAGCCGGAATACATATATAAATTAGGCAAGGAAAATAAATAACGGCAATTCCGAATATGCAACCCCGTTTCCTCTCTTATTTCCCGGTAAGCGGCCTCCTCTCCCGACTCAAACATATCGACAAAGCCGCCAGGTAAATCCAATGTACCTCTAGCCGGCTCTTTCCCCCGACGAACCAACAATAGCTCTCCCTTAGCATTCTTTATAAAACAAGCGACAGCCGATGATGGATTGAAATAATAAACAAAACCGCATGCCATACATTTTTTCGCTTTCTCGTTATGTTCCACGAATGCCTTTGCCCCACAAACCGGGCAAAACTGAAATTGATAGAACGGATGTCTCATACTTCTATGATTAAAATTCTATTAAAAACAACAAGCCGCATCTAAATAGATGCGGCTTGCCTTATTTTACTGATATTTTTAACGTTACACGTAAAATAAAATTTAGACTTCCAAACCAGCGCTTTGGTCTCTCACTTCCCAGCCCAAAGCACTCGCTCCTAATACGGCTGCGTCGCTCTCTTTCAATTGAGAGAATAATAATTTAGTCTTACCCGCGAATACTTTCAACATATTCTTCTCCATCGCACGCTTGATCGGGTTCATGATCAAATCGCCTGCTTTCGTAAGACCACCGAATAAAATAATAGCCTCCGGACTAGAAAATGCCACGAAATCAGCAAAAGCCTCACCCAACATCGTACCTGTAGCCTCAAAGATCTCAAGAGCGATCTTATCATTCTTCATAGCTGCGTCATACACGTCTTTTGAAGTGATTTCATCCGGGTCTAAATCACGAAGGACACTCTCGTCCTTACGGATCTCCAGATATTCACGAGCTGTACGAGCCACACCAGTAGCTGAAGCATAAGCCTCCAGACATCCTTGGCGACCACAACCGCACTGCCGACCGTTGTTACGACGCATGATAACATGCCCCAACTCACCAGCAAAACCGTCATGTCCGTATACCAAGTTACCACCGACTACAATACCGCTACCCACACCGGTACCCAAAGTGATTACAATAAAATCTTTCATACCGCGAGCAGCTCCGTAAGTCATCTCACCGATAGCGGCAGCGTTGGCATCGTTTGTTAAAGCAACAGGAATACCATCGATCTGTTCGCTTATCAATTGAGCCAAAGGAATTTTACCTTTCCAAGGCAAATTCGGAGCGAATTCAATGCAACCATTAAAAAAGTTCCCATTCGGGGCACCAACTCCCACACCTTTGATCTTATCCGTGCCTCCGGCCTGATCGATGACAGATCTCAACCCTTTAGCCAATTCTGCTACATAGTCATTAACGTCGGCGTATTTACCAGTCTTAATTGATCCACTATACAAGATTGTTCCTCTTGCGTCAACTACACCAAAAACAGTATTGGTACCACCTATATCGATACCCACTACATAAGGCTTCTCCATGATTTTATATTTAGGATTAATAATGATTTTCCTCTTTCTAGGTAGCAAATATAAGAGGTTTAACACAAGTTGCAATACGATTTGAAGAAAATTTTACAGATTCCTATCATTTTATCTCCTTTTTTCGAAAACTTATGTTAAGCAACATTGTTATATAATAATGGGGGAATTATCGCTAGGGTAATATCTCGATCCAGTAGTCATCCGGATCATTAATAAAATACAATCCCATCTCGGTATTCTCGAAGCAAACCGCTCCCATTTCCTTATGGTATTTACGTACCTCATCATAATCGCCGGCTACCCGGAAACAAAGATGGCTCTCATTGTCGCCTAACTCATAAGGTTCTTTCCGATCACGCAGCCAAGTCAACTCCATCAAGAAACCTGTTTGCTCATCCGTTAAATAGACCAATATAAAAGAACCGTCTTCCGCAACTTTTCGATAATGCTCTCTCAACCCCAACGCTTTGTTATAAAAAGCAATACTTTTCTCCAAATCCAACACATTAATGTTGAAATGATCAAATCTACCTTTAACTTCCATACCTAAATAAATTTATATGTTTTCAAAAACCTATACATTAACAATATATCATATATCGGTTCCTTCGCCCGGAACAGACAAGACAACATACCGGCAACCTTTCGACTCAGCATACGGAGCAAAAGCCATGACCTCCGCCGGACGTTCCCAGAAATGCATCGGCACAAAGACACCGGTCTTTATCCGGTCGATGAATTGTTGGGCACCTCGCATGAAGTCGGTTCCTAAACGAGGATCTACCGGAAACATGACAACATCCATCGCCTGCGTATATTTCGCTATTATATCCAGTTCTTTCAGGAAATTCCCTTCAGCCTTCGCAACTTCCTGTGGAGTAGACTCATCTTTCCAATGCCAGTTATTCAAGTCTCCGGCATGAAATATCTGTTTACCTTGCGTCTCAATCAAAAAAGAGATACCGACATCAGTCGATCCAAACGCCCTAATCATTAAATGCTCATCTTGATACACATCTCCCTTCTTCATATAAAAAGCGTCCTCGGCTTTTGCACAGCGGCGTTTCAAGATATCCTTGGAGAAAATATATTTGATATCGTCTTTCTCTGCCTTCCATTTCAACACGTCTGGATTAAAATGATCCGGATGGAAATGCGAAGACAATATATATAATGTACCCGGACACCTCAACAACTCTCCACACACAAACGCTCTAGCCAGATCTGTATCCGTATCTTTGAAGTAATCAATCAAGATAGAAAAACCTTCGGCCTCTACAACAAAGCCACTATGATAAATATATGTCAGTCTCATCCTATTCTTTGTTTCACTTGTTCTTCTTTCTCTCAGTACCCATAGAGGTAAATCCCTTTATATAAAATTTAAATCTATACACTTAACAAACTATTTATTCCATTAACCATATATTGCCATCGACATGTCAAGCCTCCCTCTATCGGGCATCGCAAGCGATCATTAGTCGTATGCGTAGAAATAATCATCGAACTCTGCGCCCCCATCACCCCGTGCCGTCTTAATACCAGCAAGATCACTTTCCGCTCTTCGGACCTACTACCCTTAGAGCATTGGCCGTTCAGGCAGAGGAGGTATTGAGAAGGCATGGCCTCGATAGTCAATTTCTCTTCCATATAATATGAAATTGGTTTTCACGGACGGAACAACCGTCATTTCTACAAATGTACGATAAAATCGCCACACAGCAATAGATAGAGATCGAGTTCCCTTGTAGGACGAGAAAAAATCGATACCTTTATATAAAGGTTCCTCAGATGCGTTTGAGAGAAAAATCCAACCACTATTCCCAGCGAAAGAGTGCCAGATGAAACATTATTGAAAAAATGTGCGAAATCCTTTGTAGTGTGAATTATTATACTTACATTGCAAACAAATAGAAAACAGGCTATTTTGTCGATCTTAAATATCAAGAAGCTATATGAAAAACGTGTATGACATTCCATCCGTTTCTCTCCGAAGGTCTCAGTTGAACCTCTTTATATGGGGGAAGAATAAATGGCCTTAACAGGGGGGATATCAGAGATCATTCCTCATATATATGATCCTGTATGAATCCCCCCCCTTCTCCGAAAAGTTTTGCTAGATATTAAAGATGTAAATGATCGTCATTATATCGGACAGATTATATGTAAGTCAGATAAAAATTTTATTTGACCTATTTCTTCTCAAAAATACGGTATAGCCGTGATATTATAATACACTGTTTTAAAGACTAAATTTTATATTATGAAAGCATTTAGATTTTTAATGCTCACTGCATTGATGTTATTGGTAAGTAGTATGGTGGTCAATTCACTGGAAAGAGTAACTGACGAAACTGCAAATACGGAAGCGGTGCAAGGAGAATCGCTTGTTATTGTTTTATCGAATTTGTATGAGACATCAGGACATAAGGAAGCTGTAGCTCAAGTCCTTCAATCAGGAGGTGCACTTCCTGCAAGTAATTACACATATGAGTGGACTCTTAATCCAGGAGGAGGTGTAACATCTTGTAATATGTATTATACAAATGCTCGAAAAGGAGATGTAATCGTGAATTATAACACATCAAGTAGTTCTCGTGTAGAATTTGAATGCAAGGTATATCTTAACGGAAGTTTATATACTACGCTCCGATATTATTGGTATTTGAATTAACTAAGAATTATTGATAAGCAAGAGGATGTTCCTTTTTGAGCAAGTTCATCCTCTTGCTAAATAGCTTTAAATTCCGAAAGCATGGGCCCTGTTTCCAAGTGAGCAGATAGGAAGTATCGGTAGCCATACACCTCTCCTGCCCTACGGAGAAGAAGATCAAGTGTACCGACATAGAGTTCAACGGAGAAATCATCCTATGGAGCAGTCTGGTTCGAGGTAACAGAATAGGATTTATCGCCAAGAAATGACTAACCTAAACGATCGTTTAAACAATCCATTTTATTTATGGAAATAGAAAAAGCCAACTCTAATAGTATTTACGAGAAGATCAGAAGCTATCTAGCATTGTAAAAAGGGGATACGCAAAAAAAATTAATAAAAAAGTTGTAAGTATCAAAAAAAAAGCAGATCTTTGAAAACGCAAGATTTAAACGATGGTTTAAACTAGTCGTTTCTTTGAAATTATGAGAAAACTGGATAGATAGCCTATCCACAAATCACTCATAACGAACAAATTACACGATTAATAACACACATACATGTTTACCAAGTAAAAAAGTAAATAATAGAGAGTGTGCTTATTAAGCAGATAGAGTGTGAATTTAGAAATAGAGCAATTTATATTTTTTAGTTTATAACACCTTAAATTCTAATTTGTATGAGCAATGTTGTATCATGGAAGCCTTTCCTTTTAGGAGCTTCTTTTCTTCTGTACGGAGCCGGAACGGCTTTAGCTACAGAAACGGATCATTTGTATCCAACATCCAGCACAGGACTTATGAGCGTACAGCAAAATGGGCGGCAAGTAACCTGTACTATCGTAGATAAATCCGGTCCTATCCTTGGAGCTAACGTAGTCGTAAAAGGAACTACTATTGGAAACATCTCGGACATGGACGGTCGTGCCATAATCGACAATGTGCCCGCAAACGCAGTCTTAGTAGTATCTTATATTGGATACGTAACTCAAGAAGTGCATCTTAAAGGAAACCAAACCTCTATCAAAATTACGTTAGTGGAAGATTCTCAAGCCTTGGACGAGGTAGTCGTAACGGGTTATAGTACCCAAGCGAAGAAAGACATCACCGGATCCGTGGCTGTAGTCGCTACAGACGACTTGAAAGAGACGCCGGTATCCAACTTTGCCGAGGCTTTGCAAGGCAAGGCAGCCGGTGTATTCGTACAGGCTGGTGGCGGTCCGTTGGGTGAGACTACGATCCGTATCCGTGGCGTAGGATCCGTGAATGGTTCCGACCCATTAGTGATCGTGGACGGTGTATCTGGCGTAGATATCGATGCCGTAAACCCGAACGATATCGAATCCATGCAAATCTTAAAGGATGCAGCTGCTTCCGCCATCTATGGTGCGAAAGGAGCGAATGGCGTTATCATCATCACGACTAAGCAAGGAAAGAAAAACGATAAGGTGAAAGTCTCTTATAATGGTTACTTCGGCGTGGCGAAGATGGCGAACGACGGCTATGGTCTATTGAACGCTTGGGAAGCCATGGAGTTCCAAGAGGAAGGACAACGAAATGCGCTCAAATACCGAAATACACTTTACTCACATTCTCAGTTTGGTACAATTGGCGCTGACGGCTTAGGGCATCTAACAATGCCTTATGCCATTAAGCCAAATGGTTTGTCAAAAGAACAAGTCATCGAGCAATTCGGTTCGATCGACGCTTGGAAGGCATCTTATAAAGATAATGGAAAGAACACATGGTCTCGTTCCGCTTATTATCAAATGTTAGAAGATGGATATTCGGAAGCGGAGGCTCGTAAAGGAACAGATTGGTACGATGAAGTTGTGCAGACTGGAAAAGTACAGGACCATCAAGTATCTGTAACCGGTGGTGGAGAAAAAGCGACTTACGCCATGGGATTGGGTTATATGAACCGCGAGGGAACAATTAAAGAATCATGGTTCCGCCGTTATTCCTTACGTGTCAATACAAACTTCATGCCCAACAAATATTTCTCTATCGGGCAGAACACCAATATCGCAATCATTGAGAATTCCGGTGAACGTGGTCGCCAAGGTGATGATAACACGTTCGGCAAAACTTTCTCCATCCAACCTTGGGTACCTATCTATACGATTGGAGGAGACTATTCTGGCTCACAAAACTCTGAGGGAGGGCGTGCTAATACAGCTGTTCAGACCGTAGACAACGAAAAAGACAATCGTCGCCGTTTCTTACGTGCGCAATCCATGATCTATGGAGAGATCAAGCCGCTAGAAGACCTTGGAGAAGACTTGAAGATCCGTACGCAATTCAGTGCCACGTTAATGGGCAGTTGGGACTATTGGATGAACAAACGTACGATCATGACGAATAAGGAGGGGGCTTCTAATAACAGTTTCTACGAACGCGCTGACTATCGCCTAGGATACCAATGGACAAACACGATCACTTACAACAAGACGATCAACGAAGATCACAAAATCGGAGTTGTACTAGGTAGCGAGGCTATTCGTGAAGGTCTAGGTCGCTGGATCCAGGCGAGCCGTATTGATTACGTATTCGAGGATAATCCAAACTTCTGGACAATAGCTAATGGCTCTACCAACAATAAGGATAATAATGGAAACAAAAACAATACGACTACGATGTTCGGTATCTTCGGTCGTGCTGATTATGCTTATCAAGGTAAGTATTTGGCCACTGTTACCGTCCGTCGAGACGCATCTTCTCGCTTCTCCGAAAAAAATCGTTGGGGAACATTCCCTTCTATTTCTTTAGGCTGGCGTATGTCTGATGAGAAATTCATGGAGAAAACTCGTTCATGGTTAGACGACTTGAAGATTCGCGCAGGTTACGGTACGACAGGAAACTCAAATATCGATCCCTATAACTGGGCTTTCCAATATGGTACGGCAAACAAGTACTTATACAGCATAACAGGTTCTGATACAGACGTGGCTCAAGGATTCGGCGTGACCAACCTAGGAGATATCGAAGCAAAATGGGAAACTTCCAAGATGTTAAATACAGGATTTGATCTAACTACATTAGATCAACGCTTGAACATCAACTTCGACTGGTATCTGAAGAAGACTTCCGGTATGTTGATTGACGCAAACTGGTCTGCCTTAGCAGGTAATGCCAGCAAGCCCAAGATCAATATCGGAGATATGGAGAATAGAGGTATTGATTTGAACATGACTTGGAGGGATAAGGTAGGAGACTTCGACTATTCAATCGGTCTAAATCTTTCCCACTACAAAAACAAACTTACCGAAATCGGTACAGACGCAGGTATTTTCACGGGTACACGTATATCAAACATGAACGTATTGATGAAAGGTCATGCGGTAGGTATGTTCCACGGTTATCAATTAGACGGCATCTATAAGAGTGAGGACGAAGTCAGAAACTATAAGAACGACAATGGACAAACAGTATTACCTTTTACGGTAAGTGACCCTGAGAAATTGATCGCTAGTGATTTCGTAGGAAAGTACAAGGTAAAAGATATAAACAACGATGGTAAGATCGATGCTGATGACCGTACATTCATCGGTAATCCGCATCCGGATTTGACAGGAGGCTTGAACCTAAGTTTAGGCTGGAAAGGTTTCGACTTAAGTACTTATTTATACTTCTCCATCGGTAACGACATCTTTGCCATGTATAAATATTATACCCATTATGGAGCATTACAATCCGCTTATTCAAAGGATCGCCGCGACAACTCTTGGCATCCGGAGACAAATCCGGACGGAATCTACCAGATGTGGGCTACCGTAGGAGGTGAAGGAGACTTAGCGGCTAACCAATCCAACTCGGGTTATATCGAAGATGGTTCGTTTTTGCGTATGCAAACTTTGACTTTAGGTTATACGCTTCCCAAGAAGATCCTCAACAAAATCAAGATGGAGAAGATCCGTGTTTATGGGCAAGTCGCAAACGTATTTACCATCACTGGATATTCAGGACTGGATCCACAGGTACGCACGGATAACGGTTCCGGAGGTTCTAACGACCGAAATATGGGTACGGACTTTGGCTCATACGGTATGCCACGTCAATTCATCCTTGGTGTAAACGTGACATTCTAGTAGAATGATAATTGAAAACAATTAAATTTAAACACAATGAAGAAACTATTTATATATGCGGCGATCGTCGCTGCGGCAACGGGAGGCATGACATCTTGCTCTGACTTCCTAAATGTGGAACCGGCAGGAAAGGTGAGCGAACCTGACTTCTTGACACAATCCGGTGTTACCCAGCTAATGACGGGTATGTATGCCACACTGCATGATTACACTGGAGATGACTATTGGCAAAGTCTTAGTAACTATGTCTACGGTGATATTATGGGCGGAAGTGCCAATAAAGGATCCAACTTCACGGACCAACCGGATTTCACAAGTTTGGAGACTTACACGTTCACGACAGACAATAGTTATTTAAATAACAAATGGAGAAGCTGTTATAACGGTGTTTTTATGGCAAACAACGTGATAAATGTAGCAAATAAAGGCGAGGAAGCAAATTCTTTATCTACCATCGCTGGCGAAAGCAAGGACTTTTTGACCGAGACAATCGCCCAGGCTCGCTTCTTCCGTGCGTTTTGGCACTTTGAGGCAGTCAAGATCTTTGGAGCAGCTATTCCTTACGTTACAGACAAGGATTTGGCCGAAAGCGTAAACCCCCAAGTATCCAACGTAGACGAAAGTGGAAATTATATATATATTTGGGATAATATCGCAGAGGATTTCCAATATGCTTATGAAAATCTACCCAACACATGGTCTACAGATAAAGGACGTGTAAACAAATGGGCTGCCGCCGCTTTCCTTGCGAAGTTGAGAATCTACCAATCTTCGCCCTACAACGGAACAAACGGAACAAGCAACCATTGGGTCGAAGCAAAAACCATCCTTGAAGATGTTATGACAAATGGCAAAGACAATAACGGTACGAAATACCAGTTAGCGGAAAACTACGAGAAATTATATCTCGCCGGCGAGTCTGACTGGACTGGAGAATCCGTTTTTGACATCCAAATGGCTATTTCAGGTACACAAACAAACACCAATGCGATTAACGGTGCTCCTCACGTAGGTTTCCAAGGAGCATTAGGTACAGGAGGTTGGGGATTCTATCAACCATCTTATGACATGGTCAACTCTCATATCGTAAATGAGTCTGGTTTACCAGAAATGAATAACGCTTATCAAAATGTAGCACCTCTAACTACGATAGATAAAGCATCTGTACCTCACACAGATCTAACGGTATATACCGACCCTCGTTTGGACTTTACCGTAGGGCGTTTCAACGTGCCTTATTGGGATTGGTCTATTCCTACAACCATCTCTGGCTGGATTCGTGAGCTTTCTAACGGTGGACCGTATTTGCACAAGAAAAATATTCCTCGGAAAGCAGACCAAGGAAGTCTATCCGTATCGACTGAAAGTGCGTCATCGGCTAAGAATTTCCACTTAATCCGTTATGCTGACGTATTATTATGGTATGCTGAAACATTGATAGAGACAGGTAAACCACAAGAGGCCGGTCAATATATCAATCAAATCCGTGAACGTGCGGCTAAAGCTTATGTTCACGCAGCGGATGAGACAACAATGGCTGAGGCTACATCTCCTTATATATTTGATAATAAGATCAGTGGAACACAAGGTGTGAACGCAGCGGCAAACTATCGTATCGGTCTATATCCGGCTTCACAGTTCGCTACCAAAGAATCGGCTACCAAAGCTTTACGTTGGGAACGTAAAATCGAAATGGCATTGGAAGGTCATCGTTGGTTTGATTTGGTACGTTGGAATATCGCCGCAGATGAGCTGAATAACTTTGTCTCTTATGAATCTAAGTATTTGGGTAAGTACATAAATAAATATTATAACCCGAAATGGGCAACTTTACCCATTCCTCAAAAACAGATCCAGCTGATGAATGGTATTTTGGTTCAAAACGAAAACTGGAAATAATCAATTAGGTTAACTATTTTAAGCGGCCGGGCATGTTGATATGCCCGGCTTGCTTTTTTAACTTTCTAGCGAAGTCCATACACAGACAGTGCAACCAATCAAAACAATTACCAAACGCAGTACTACTGCCTAGGGCAAGTAATATATACTGCGTTAGCCAAGTCGGTATATATTACTTGCCCTAGGCAGTATCTTCCACAAAAAGAATACTGAAATTCTTTTGGGCACAATTCCCCTGTTTTTATGACTCCTAATGCCCCTATTTCCGACAAAAATACTATCTTTGTTATAGGTTAAATCATTAAAAAAGTATTTTCCACTCATGAGATATAAACAAACATTCTTCGGTTTGATCCTGTTTATCCTATTAGTTTTTTTCTTGCAAATAACCAGCAAGTTTCATTTCTTTTATATCGAGCAGCTTCAACTATTCCAATTTTCCGGAGACTATCTTGCGGATAAAATCAGTTATCCGGGAGGTTTATCTTCGGTCATCGGGGAATTTTTGACACAATTCTTTATCACCCCTTATCTCGGCCCCATTATCTTTGCCGCATTGCTTACCGGCATAGGGCTTACAATGAGGACTGTCGTAAGACAAATCACCCCGGAAAAAGAATTGTATCTGATTTACTTACTCCCCGTCTTATCCTTATTATTGGCTCAATACGATTTCAATTACTTACTACAAGGAACAGTGGCCTTTTTAATTTGCCTACTTTGTTTGAATGGGTGGATACGGATCAATAACTTTCGATTCCGATTATTTACGGCCCTACTTATCACTCCTCTACTTTTCTGGACAGGAGGGCCTATAGCCGGATTATTCACGGTCTGCGCATTCATCAAGGAATTATTCGGTCAGATCAAACAAGGAATTGTCTTCTTGGTGATCCCCATCGAGTTTATACTCATAGCAACCGGTAGCGTATGGGCGACAGTTGTCACCGATTATCATTTCGCGTTCCTACCGGATGCCTATTATCATCCTATCTTACAAGCTCCGAATGTCATATATTTTTCCTGGGTCAGTTTGCCGCTTTCGCTGATCTTCGCATTTACATGGCCTAAAGGCACTTCGAAAAAGAGAGATTGGATAGAGATCTCCGTACAACTTATCATAATTCTCGCACTTTGCTGGTTCGGGATACCAAGATATAATGATCAAAAATCTTATCAACTAAAGGAACTAGATTATTATGCCCGAAACGGACAATGGGATCAAATCATCCGGAACTGCCAAGGTCCGATCAAGAATTACTTATACTTGACTTACCTAAACAACGCCCTTGCTGAGAAAGGCGAGTTAGGAAACCGGATGTTCGCGTTCGATCAACACGGGCCTCAAGGATTATTAGCCTCTTGGAATAAGACATCTTCCGTATCTACCTTACTTAGCGACGCCTATTTTACGCTTGGAGAAATCGCCTTATCGCAAGAGATGGCATTTGAAGGATATGTCACCGTGATTGGGGCCGGTAATCCCCGGAACCTACAACGTCTAGTCCAAACCAACTTGATTTACGGTACATATCCAATCGCAGAGAAGTACATCGATATATTAGAGAAGACTTACGCTTATCACGACTGGGCAAAACGACATAGGGAATTTCTATATAATGATAAAGCCATAGAAGAAGATCCGGTACTGGGGATTAAACGAAAAGGACTTCCCCTTCGTAACAACCTTTCCGGTGTAAACGGGTTAGAACATGATTTATTGATCCGTGCAGAACAAAACCCGGAGAATCAGATTCCCATCCAATTTGTCGGAGCCATCTACCTTTTATCCAAGGATATGAAATCTTTCCAGACATTCATTGAGAAATATTACGGTACATCTACACTTCCTTCCCTTCCGACGAGTTTCCAGGAAGCGGTTATTTTACTAGCCGAGAAAGACTCGGATTATTGGAGACGGTTCAACGTGTCCGAAAATGTCATCCGGAAATTCACAGGTTACAGGAATCTTGTATTGCAGAACCGGAATAACCCACAGCTACCCCAATTGATAAAAAACTCTTTTGGAGACACCTATTGGTCTTATTACCTTCTTAAATGATTCATTGCCATGAAAAAGCACTATCTATATATTATATGTGTATGTTTTATCGTACTGGGGATATTTTCATGTTCAGACACGGTTCCGGTAAGCAAGGAAACCTCTGAGAAACCGATATTATACCCAGATTACGCAGATGTAACGATACCGAATAATATCGCTCCCCTGAATTTTAAGATACAGAATGCACATACGGAAGCGTTCGCTGTTTTCTGTTTTGAGGAAGTGAAGTTGCAGGTGAAAGAAAAAAAGGGGCAATTCCATATTCCTGCCGCCAACTGGAAAAAGCTACTTAAGAAAGCGACAGGCAAAACGATACAAGTAAAACTTTATGCGAAGGATAAGGAATGGCTGAGCTATCCGGAATTCTCGTTGTTTATCGCACAGGAACCTATGGACTCCTATCTAGCCTACCGTCTGATAGAGCCCGGATATGAACTTTGGAACCAGATGGGTATTTACCAACGGAGCCTGGAAACCTACGAACAAAGTCCCATCATGGAAAATAAACACAGTGGACAAAATTGCATGAATTGCCATTCATTTTGTATGCAAAACCCCAACAAGCTGTTATTCCACATGAGAGATAAATACGCCGGGACTTACTTAATAGACGGAGGTAAAATAGAGAAATTAAACACGAAAACGGAGCAAACGATTTCCCCCTTGGTGTATCCCTCTTGGCATCCTTCCGGGAAATACGTGGCATTCTCGGTAAACCAAACGAGCCAGAGCTTTCATTCCAATGACAAAAACAGGGTCGAGGTTTTCGATAGCCAATCGGATATAGTGGTGTACGATACCGAGAAACATGAGATCATCAGTACTCCCGCCATTCGTACGAAAGAGGCTTTTGAGACATTCCCTACCTTTTCTCCCGACGGAAAAACGCTTTATTTCTGTACCGCCGAGGCACGTTCGATGCCCCACGAGTATTCGGAGGTAAAGTATAATCTTTGCTCCATAGCGTTTGATCCGGTAACAAGGAGTTTCGGATCAAAGATAGACACATTATATAATGTACGAGAGAATGGAAAAAGTGTCTCTTTTCCCCGTGTCTCTCCCGACGGGAAATTCTTGTTATTCACCTTATCGGGCTACGGGAACTTCTCTATCTGGCATAAAGACGCTGATTTATATCTTCTGGATATCGAGAGTGGTTTTTTCCATCCCTTACGAAACGCGAACAGCACAGACACGGAGAGTTATCATTCATGGAGTAGCAACAGCCGATGGATCGTTTTCAGCAGCCGACGAATCGACGGATTATATACCCGACCTTATTTCGCCTATATCGACGAGAACGGAAATGCCTCCAAACCGTTCCTATTACCACAGGAAGATACGGATTTCTACCACCGGTTCATGAAATCATATAACATACCCGAATTTATCACGGGAAAAGTATCATCTAACATACGGAAAATCAGCAAACTTGCCAAGGAAAGCAAGGGGGTTGACGTTACTTATCATAAATAGATCGAATCTGGGAAACATACATAAAGTAAAAAGAACATGAATAACTCAAGCAAAAAGATCATACCTATTCTTCTGCTCTTATTGTGCACCTGCCTTCTGGGGTTACATTTACAAGCCACTCAAGAAGCAACCTTCTTCTACCGGGAACAACAGCAGATCTTCCTGTTCGATAGTGAATATGTATTGAATATACTTAAGACAATTGGAGGATTGGCTACGATTTGTTCCCAATTTATTATACAGTTCTTCAAGGTGCCGCTGATCGGATCGCTGGTGACTGCCTTGATCGGTGGAGTCTCTGGTTGGTTATTCTGGCTGACTTTGCGAAAAATACATCCGGCATTGTATCTTCTGCCCCTGGCATTTCTCCCCATCTTATTCCAATATCTTTACCTGATTAAAGATAGCTATCATTATGAAGGGCTGATTGCCATGTTATTTTGGTCATTGGCTCTTAGCCTGTACAGTTACGGGACACGAAAATTCAATTGGACCTACCGCACCTTAATCGGTTGCTTGCTGGCGATCGGATTGTTTTACACGATGGGATCTGTAGCTGTATTATTCGTTCTTAGCATCTTACTGTTTGATATATTACAAAAAAGCGAACGTTGGTACGCAAGCTTCATCCCGTTGTTACTGCTGCTTATCGTAGGTTCTCTATGTGTCCTAGGGGGCAGTAAACCCGATTATGACTATGTATTTTGGATGAAAGATTACGTAGAGTATTTCATTGAGCTGGAACCATTCTACGGCTTTTCTTGGCAAATAGCTCTACTCGTTATGCTTCTATTCTTCCTATCACGTTATTTAGATCACATAAAAACCTATTTAAAAGCTTTAGTCGCCGTAGCATTACTTGCCTTATCCGGTATCTATTATACGCAGACAGCTCTTCAGCAGAGGAATAAAGATTTCTATGCGTTGATGCAAATGTTTCATTACATAGATACCGAGCAATGGGACGCCATAATCTCATCCGCCGATCTGAACTATAATAACTACTTACACCTGAATTGCCTAAACCTTGCCTTATCGCATAAAGGGGTGATACAGACTGATTTATTCAAATACCCGCAAAGCGGAATACAATCTTTGGTCTCAAAGTATCAAGCGCATATAGAAGAAAGTTTCCTATTCAGCCAGATATACTACCATGTAGGAATCACGTCTTTGGCATACAATTTCGCTTTTGGTACCTCGGTGGGAATTACACACGGCAGTCCCGTCATGACCAAATTATTAATAAAATCCCATTTGATATACGGACAGTATCCCGCAGCCGAGAAGTTTATATCCTTATTGGAAAAGACATGGGCCTATCATGAATGGGCCTCCTCGCAACGAAAGTTCTTATATAATGATCTAGCGGTGGAGAACGACCCGGAATTAGGGACAAAAAGAAAAAGTCTATCCAGCGACAAAGACCTTTTCGCCAATATAATCGGATTGTTTGATAACTTGATGATTATATTGGAAGAGAATCCCCAGAATAAAGCCGCGTTGGATTATACGATCGGTATATTATTATTATCGAAAGACCTGCCCGCTATAAAAATGTTTGTTGAAAGATTCAGTGGAACGGAAGTACTCCCTACATTGCCCGAGCCTTTGCAACAGGCCGTGATCTCTTATGCGGAGCATGATCCGGATTATTGCCGCAAGTATGGGGTAACCGATAAAGTCCTGTCCGAGTTCTCGCTATTCAAGCAACGTGTATTGGGGCTAAGGCATGCCCGACAAGATATAACGGCTGGAATAGCCGACTATCGACCTACTTTTTGGTACTATTTGATACTCTCAAAATAAAAACACATATGGAAAAACAGACTTACACGAATACAAACCGATATTTTTTCCTTTTTCTCATCGCCTTGATGGTTTCATGCTCCAAAAGTGACATACAGATCACCAAGAGCTTAAATGAGGAAATAACCATTTATCCGGATTACAAGGATGTAACCATTCCTGTAAACATCGCTCCGCTCAATTTCTCTATCGCCGATAGCAGTGAGCACTGTCTCATCATTAAAGGAGAAAAGACTCAATTCCAAGTTTATAGTGATGAGGGGCTCTTTGAGATCCCACAAAAGAGATGGAAAGCCTTATTGAAAGAAAATGCCGGAAAGCAAATAAAACTGACCATCGCTAAACGCATACAGGGCCAATGGAATGCCTATATACCTTTTCATATGGACATCGTAAATGATTCCATTGATAAATATATAGCCTATCGCTTATTAGCCTTGAGCAATGATATGTGGAACAGGATGGGCATCTATCAACGAAACTTGGAGAATTATGACCAAAGCGTGATTTACGAGAACAGCTTAACCGACTATAATTGTGTAAACTGCCACACGTTTTCCTCCGGGAACCCGGACAAAATGATTTTCCATATGCGAGGCAAACACGCCGGTTCCGTACTGATTGATGGAAAGAAAATAACCAAGATAAATACCAAGACACCCGAGACTGTCTCAAACTTTGTATACATGTATTGGCATCCGAATGGTAACTATCTGGCGGCCACCGTATGCGATACCTACCAAAACTTCTTCATCAATAATCCCAATACGCTGGAAGTGTTGGATCATAACTCCGATATCGTGATCTACGACGTGAAGAAGAACGAGATATTCTCTTGCGAAGCGTTAAATTCCAAAGACGCGTGGCAAATATTCCCCGCATTCTCTCCCGACGGAAAGAGCCTCTATTTCAGCTCGACCGCCGCCGTAGATTCTATTTCCAAGAACTTCAGACAAATGACCTATAGCCTATGTCGTGTAGACTTTGACCCGGAAACCCGTACTCTAGGCCAGCAAGTAGATACTTTATATAATGGCCGGACCAACCACAAAAGCGTATCCTTTCCTCGGATCTCACCCGATGGTAAATATCTGGCTTTCACCTTACAGGAATATGGCGGCTTCGGTGTTTGGCATAAAGATGCCGAACTATATATGATCCGGCTATCCGACGGAAAGACGTACCCGCTGACCGAGGCGAACAGCCCCGAAGGAGAAAGCTATCATTCATGGAGCCGCAACAACCGTTGGATGGTATTCAGCAGCCGCAGATTGGATGGATTATACACGCGTCCGTTCTTCACCTATATCGATGATAGCGGTACGGCCCATAAACCATTCCTCCTGCCGCAAAGAAATCCCGTAAAATATTATAAAGACCTGTTGTGGACTTACAATCTCCCGGAGTTTATACAAGAAAAGGTCCAAATAGACACGCATGCCGTGATGGAAACAATGAGAAATACAAAAGGAATCCATGTAAAATAAGAACAATAGCTAGGGTGGGCGAAAGGAGATAAGGATGTCTGTTTGGTTAAATCAACCCACCCTGCTATGATCTGTTTGTTCACTCTTTTATCGCCACCGATAATGAAAATAGAGCGTTTCAAATCAACGCCCATATCTCCATTCGTTGTATTCATAAAATAAGAACAAACTCTCGGCAATCAAATTTCACTCTTTAGTGAAACAAACATATGTAATCTGCGTTTATAGATTATCAAATACCTCTTTAAAAACCTGAGGCAAAAATAAACTATTCTGACAGATAAATAGGCCTGCAAATATTCACATTTCATTCACAACACACACCAAAACGTCCATTTATCCTAGGAAGGATCACAATTTAACATTTAAACGTTCCATCATCATTCCAGTCTTCTCCCTCGCCTCCGTCACATCCAAACCACGGGCCAGCAAGACGGCCATACGACGATGTCCGTGCACTTCCGGTTTTCCAAAGAAACGCATCTGCGTATCGGGTTGCTCCAAGACCTTATCCAGATTGCCCAAAGCCAACCGGTCACTATCCCCTTCCACTACGACGGCACGGGAAGCTCCCGCTCCGTGAAACGCAATATTAGGGATCGGCAAGCCCAGCACCGCACGAGCGTGCAAAGCGAATTGAGACAAATCCTGTGTAATCATCGTCACCATTCCGGTATCGTGCGGACGGGGGGAAACCTCGCTGAATATAACATCGTCTCCCTTGATGAATAATTCCACGCCGAAAATGCCACGTCCGCCTAAGGCCTCGGTGATCTTACCGGCGATCTCACGGGCTTTCGCTTTAGCGGCAAGGCTCATGGCTTGCGGTTGCCAAGACTCACGGTAATCACCATCCACCTGAACATGTCCCACGGGTTCCAAGAAAGACGTTCCTCCGATATGACGAACCGTCAGCTGGGTAATCTCATAGTCGAAATCCACGAAGCCTTCCACGATCACCTTACCCGCTCCCGCACGTCCGCCCTCTTGGGCGTACTGCCAAGCATGATCGATATCCTTTTCCTCGCGAACCACGCTCTGCCCGTGTCCGCTCGAGCTCATGATCGGCTTCACCACGCAAGGCATACCGATTACCTTCACCGCTTCCTTGAATTCCTCCTCAGTCTCGGCGAAACGATACGGCGAGGTAGGCAAGCCCAGCTCCTCGGCCGCCAAGCGGCGGATTCCCTCGCGGTTCATCGTCAGCCAAGTGGCACGGGCGGTAGGAATCACATGGTATCCCTCTTCCTCCAGTTCCATCAAAGTGCGGGTAGCGATCGCCTCCACCTCCGGCACGATATAATCCGGTTTCTCTTTCTCGATGATCTCCCGCAAGGCATCGCCATCCAGCATGGAGACCACATAGGAACGATGCGCCACCTGCATGGCCGGAGCGTCCGGATACTTATCCAAGGCGATTACCTCCACGCCATAACGCTGCAACTCTATTACAAACTCTTTCCCCAATTCGCCCGAGCCACAGAGCACTACTTTAGTTGCCGTAGCCGATTTGGGCGTACCAATTGTTACCATAAATCTTTCTGTTATTTGAATTCTGCCACAAAGGTAAGGGTTTAGATAAAGATAGCCTAGGGCTTTTCCCTTTATCTATTAAGAGGAAGAAGCACAGACATTCATTATCCACCAACTGTTGGACGATCATCCACCAATTGATAGATGATCTTCTAACAGCCGTTGGATGATCATGTAACAGCCATTAGAAGATGAATACATATAGTCCCGGCACTTAGACTGACGGCTCGTATGGCCTAATAGATATAGATAAGAGAGCTAAGCCTATTCTATCAAAACCTTTTGTTAATATTGTATAATTACAACTACCTTGTGATACAAGGTATCTTAGTAAAACATATCTTTGTGCCCAGATGATAAAAGTGTTCGCCAGCAGCGTAACTTATTTAGTAAACTGTACGTCTAATATATTAAAGTAACTACATAATATGATGATTCAACTGAGAGGAATAAACAAAACGTACTTTAATGGAGCCCCACTGCACGTTTTGAAAGGTATCGACCTGAATATAGAGAAAGGAGAGATGGTATCTATCATGGGAGCGTCCGGTTCCGGTAAGTCAACCTTATTGAATATCTTGGGAATATTGGATACGTACGACACGGGCACCTACCAATTAAACGGACAGTTGATTCAGAATCTCAGCGAAAGTCGTGCCGCCGAGCTCCGGAACCGGATGATCGGCTTCATATTCCAATCTTTTAACTTAATCTCATTCAAGAATGCCATGGAGAACGTCGCCCTCCCACTCTATTATCAAGGGGTCAGCCGTAAAAAGAGGAATGCCATGGCACTGGAATATTTGGACATGGTGGGATTGAAAGATTGGGCGGAGCATATGCCAAATGAGATGTCCGGCGGACAGAAGCAACGGGTAGCGATCGCCCGGGCCTTGATAGCGAAACCCCAAATCATATTGGCCGACGAGCCGACCGGAGCGTTGGATAGCAAGACGACCGTGGAAGTAATGGAACTACTACGCAAGGTAAACCTAGAAGGTATGACCATGGTGATCGTTACCCACGAACCCTCCGTAGCGGAGGCTACAGACCGGATTATCCGGGTTAAGGACGGGTTGATTGAACGTATCGAAAAAGAAGAGAATCATGTTTGACTTTGATAATTTCAGGGAAATATGGAGCACCATCAAAAAGAATAAGCTCCGTACCTTCTTGACCGGCTTCTCGGTCTCATGGGGTATTTTCATGTTGATCGTGTTACTGGGAGCGGGAAACGGGTTGCGCAATGGTATCATGTACAACTTCAGGAATATGTCTACCAACCGGGTCGAGGTATGGACACGCTATACCACCAAGCCTTGGAAAGGTATGCAACCCAACCGCAGCATCAGTTTCAAGGAAGAAGACCTAGGCTCCTTGAAGAGAGACTTCAAGGAGGTGGATCTTTGCTCGGCTACTATCTCCCACAATGACACGATCACTTACAACGAGGAATATGTGACAGGACAGACCAATGGCGTATATCCGGACCATGCCCCCATCAATTACGTGAATGTAGAGACGCATAACGGTCGCTTCATCAATGAGCAAGACATGAGGGATCGAAGAAAGGTGATCGTGATCAGTCCCCGTATGGCCGAAGTCTTATTTCGTGACGAGAAGCCGCTGGGTAAATACGTGAAATGCGGGAATATGATGTATCAAGTAGTCGGCGTGTATAACGACGATGACAAAAGCAATAACGCTCCCGCTTACATCCCATTCTCCGTAGCCCAATTACTATATAATAAAGGATACGGCTTCGGATCGCTAACGTTTACCTTGAAAGGGGTAACTACCGAAGAGGAGAATAAGACCTTCGAGGAACGTTTCCGGAAATGGATGGCACGTCGCCACCAATTCGATCCGACAGACAAGAACGCTATCGGTATGTGGAACATGGCGAATGAGTTCCTCATGTTCGACAATATGCTGAACGGGATTACTTTATTTATCTGGATTATCGGCATCGGAACCTTGATGGCAGGAATCGTGGGAGTGAGCAACATCATGCTGATCACCGTACGGGAACGTACCCGAGAGTTCGGCATACGCAAGGCTTTGGGAGCAAAGCCCGGCTCGATATTGGCATTAGTGATAGCCGAGTCCATCCTTGTAACAGCCGTCTTCGGCTATGTCGGGATGATCATGGGGATCGGGATTACGGAACTAATCAATCACGCCATGGAAATGGCCCAAGCCGGGGCCCAGTCTGGAGGGAATATGGGAGAGGACACAACGGTCTTCCGCAACCCGACCGTCAACCTGGCGATAGCTAGCTCAGCTACGGTCTTGATCATCATAGCCGGCGTATTGGCGGGTTATTTCCCGGCTCGCAAGGCGGTAAAAGTCACGGCTATCGAAGCCATGAGAACGGAATAATAATAAATAAAGAAAAGAACCATGTTTGACATAGACAGATGGACAGAGATATGGGTGACGATCACCCGAAACAAGACGCGCAGCTTGTTAACCTGCTTCGGTGTATTTTGGGGCATCCTGATGTTGGTGATTCTATTGGGGGCCGGAAACGGGATGAAGAACGCCATGTTCTCGAATATCAACGGATTTGCCACGAACTCCGCCTTCTTTTTTTCCGACCGGACCAGCGAATCGTACAAAGGCTTTAACAAGGGACGCCAATGGGACATGCGAAATCGGGACGTGGAAAGCATCCGGAAACAGGTGAAGGACATCGAGGCCGTCTCCCCCATCATCTGGGGAAATAGCTCGGACAAGAATATCGTTTTCGGCCAATTAAGCGGTACTTATAACGTAAAAGGGGTACAGCCCGATTATTTCAAGATCGAGACCCAACAGCTTTATTACGGACGGTTGCTAAACGAGATCGACGAGATCGAGAAGCGTAAGGTTTGTTTGATCGGTGCCAAGGTGAACGAGGTATTGTTCAAGGGAAAGGATCCTTGCGGGAAATATATCCGGGTAAACGGGATTTACTACCAAGTGGTAGGCGTCACGAAGCAACGGGCTTCTAGCGTCAATATCGGCGGACGGGCCGAGGAAAGCGTATTCCTCCCTTTCAGCACCATGCAACAGACGCTGAACCAAGGGGATATCATTCACTTCTTGTGCGTGAGCGCCAAACCCGGCTATAAGATCGATCCGGTGATCACGCAGATCAAGGATATCATAAAGAGCCAGAACCAGATCTCTCCTACCGACCCGCAGGCCGTGACGGTGATCAACTTGGCGGCTCAGTTCGAGACCTTCAATATGTTATTTATCGGTATCGACATCTTGATCTGGCTCGTGGGTATGGGTACGTTATTGGCGGGTATCATCGGTGTAAGTAATATCATGATGGTAACGGTCAAGGAGCGTACCCGGGAAATCGGCGTACGCAGGGCTATCGGAGCGAAACCTTGGAACATCATCTCGCAGATCATGAGCGAGAGTCTGCTACTTACGGCCTTAGCGGGTTTGTTGGGGTTAAGCGCCGGGGTATTCCTGCTCGATCTGGTAGATAAGATCATGAGTGCCCAGCCGGCTTCCAACGGAACCATGATGGAGCATCCGGAGGTAAGCATCCAGATCGCAGTAGCGGCCACGGTGATCTTATTATTCAGCGGTCTGCTGGCCGGGCTGATCCCCGCATGGCGAGCTATGCAGATCAAGGCGATAGATGCCATACGAGAAGAATAAACAACAATTGTCAATTAATAAAACTATATAATCATGAAGAATCGCATTGTAAAAAAGATCCTGCGTATCATTTTATTAGTACTTGTAGGAGCAGCGGTAATCGGCACATTCTATTTCTTATGGAAGAAAGCGCAACCGGTCATCACCGTTTATGAGATCGTAACCCCTGAAAAAGGAGATGTGGAAACCAAGACAGTCGCTACCGGAAACGTAGAGCCTCGTTTCGAAGTGGAGATCAAGCCGCAGATTTCCGGTATCATCTCCGAGCTGAAGAAAGAAGCGGGGCAGATGGTCCAAGCGGGAGAGATTATCGCCATTATCAAGGTAATCCCTGAGATGGTACAGCTCAACAGCGCCGAGTCGCGCGTGAACCTTGCCAATATCTCTTTAAAGCAAGTGGAAGAGACTTATAAGCGGGATACGCAATTATTTAAGCAAGGTGTTATCGCCCAAGAAGATTTCGATCTTTCCAAGGCGAACTACCTGAAAGCCGTGGAGGAAAAAAATAACGCGCAAAGTGCCTTGGAGATTATCCGCGACGGTATAGCCAAGAACTCCAATGTGTCCAGTACGACCCAAATCCGTAGTACCATTACTGGGATGATCTTGGATATCCCCGTTAAAGTAGGTAACTCGGTTATCCAAGCGAATAATTTCAATGATGGTACAACGATCGCTACCGTAGCCAACATGAACGACATGATCTTCAAAGGAAACGTAGACGAGACCGAGATCGGACGCATCCACGAGGGAATGCCGATCAAATTGACCGTCGGTGCCATGGAAAGCCGTTCATTTGACGCTTTGCTGGAATATGTATCGCCCAAGGGAGTAGACAAGAATGGAGCCATTCAATTTGAGATCAAGGCGGCCGTAACGATCCCCGAAGATGCTTTCATCCGTGCGGGCTATAGCGCCAACGCCGAGATCGTGCTAAAACGTGCGGAAGACGTGCTTACGATCCCGGAAAGCACAGTCGAGTTCCAAGGGGATTCCGCATTCGTTCAGTTAGTTAAACAAGAGCAACCTGAACAAGTCTTCGAGAAACATCCCGTAAAGGTAGGTCTGTCCGACGGTATCAAGATCGAGATTCAAGAAGGATTGGCCGCAACCGATAAAGTCCGGGGCGCAGCAATTGATCCGAATAAGAAATAAAAGAAAGATTGTATGATGAGAAGAAATTTATATATGCTGGCAATCGCTTCCCTCCTGTCCGGAAACTATGTTTTCGCTCAAGATACGGTGAAGCAATGGAGTCTGGAGGAGTGCATCCAATATGCCATCGAGCATAATATCGACTTAAAGCAAAAGGAGCAGGAACAGGAAAGCCGAAAAGTAGACTTACATACCAGTAAATACAGCTGGCTCCCGGCCTTAAACGGCAGTCTTGGACAGAGCTTCCAGTTCGGACGCTCCACGTCTAAATCCGGGGTGATCGTGGACCAGAACGCCGCCAATTCCACATTGGGGATCAATCTGGACATGCCTTTATTCGACGGGTTAAAAATACCGAACGATATCGCCGCCCGCAAACTTGACCTAAAAGCGTCTATCGAGAACTTGAATAAGGCGAGAGAAGACCTATCCATCAATATAGCTTCCTACTACCTGCAAGTACTTTATAACAAAGAGCTACTGAAAATAGCGCTATTACAAGTGGAACTAGACAAGGAGCAAATGAATAAAACGGAGGCCATGGTGAACGCCGGGAAGGTACCTCTTTCCCAATTGTATGATATCAAAGCCCAATTAGCGAAAGATGAGGTCACGCTTACCGAGTCGCAAAACAATGTGAACCTCGCTCTATTGGATCTGGCGCAAAGTCTGGAACTAGAGCGAAGCGATCGGAGTTTCGATATACAGACTCCTGTGATTGAAGATGCGGTAGCTGATAATATGAGTAGTATCCTACCTCCGGAAAACATTTACGATCATGCGGTTACGTTCAAACCTCAGATTAAGGAACAACAGTACTTGCTAGAGAGCCAAAAGAAAATGTTACGTGTCGCGCAAGCGGGCTATTACCCCAAGTTAAATTTCGGGGCTAGTTACAGCAATGGATATTATCATTCCACTTCGGGAGGTGAATTTGCCGATATGCGTTCCTTTAGCGAGCAGTTTAAGCAGAATGGGCAAAAGATCGTGGGATTCTCATTGAGTATTCCACTTTTCAACCGTTTCCAAGTACGCAATAGTGTTCGTACCGCAAGGATTAACATCATCAACCGGGAATTGCTGATGGAAAATACAAAGAAAACTTTATACAAGGAAATCCAACAAGCGTACTATAACGCAACGGCTTCCCAAGAGAAATATACGGCTTCCGGCAAATCCGTCACAGCAAGCAAGGAGGCGTTCAATTATGCCCAAGAACGTTACAACGCAGGTAAAAGTACTGTTTTTGAATTTAATGAAGCTAAAACAAAATATGCGCAAAGTCTAGCGGAACAGGCCCAGGCCAAATATGATTTTATCTTCCGTACGAAGATTCTAGATTTCTATAATGGCAACCCCATCCGCTTATAAACGTTAATTAACATATCACATTTTTTCATTATACACACGAAGTTTAAGGGAAGATGGTCTTTATAGACATCTTCCCTTTCAGCATTCATCAAGGCATTTAGTCTGCACAGAACTATGCTTAATAGCATAATTAACAGCTATATATCCAAGATAAAAAACGATCCTATCAGCTATCATAATGCAAAAACTCCTCCAGTAGAACTAAATTGAATTTGGCAATATCAATCAATATTATATTAGTTTTAGAATGTTTTATAACAGTTTGCTTTTTTATAATAAAAATTAGTATATTTGCGGCTGTGATTTTCTAGAGTCTTGGTATGTACATTTTCTTGATAAGTATTTTAACTGTAGTTCTGTGCAAACTATGGTCTCTTGAAAAAATCATGTGTGTCTAATTAACAAACAAATTCATTCTATGAAGCTCAAATTAACGCTTGTACTACTCTCATTCTTTCTAGGAGTGCAGTGTATGGTCGCCCAGCAAATGAAGGTGACCGGTGTAGTGATTAATGAAGATGATGGGGAGCCTGTTATAGGTGCATCCATCGTAGTAAAAGGAACCACTATTGGAACCATTACCGATTTAGATGGTAAATTTGAGCTAGAAACTCAGAAGGATGCTAAGCTAATTATTTCTTATGTAGGTTTACGGACTCAAGAAACTACAGCTCAGCAAAACATGAGAATTGTTCTTTCTTCAGATTCTCAAGCTATAGATGAAGTTGTTGTCGTAGCTTATGGTACCGCAAAGAAAAGTTCTTTTACAGGTTCCGCATCCACGGTGGGTGCCGCTTTGATGGACAAACGTCCATTGAGTAACGCCCTCTCCGCATTGGAAGGAAACACTTCCGGAGTACAAATGACTTCCTCTATCGGACAACCGGGAGAAGCTGCCAAGGTAACGATCCGTGGTTTTGGTTCTGTAAACGCGGATAATGCTCCTTTATATGTAGTGGATGGCGCCATCTTCAGTGGTGATATCTCTTCTATCAGCCCATCTGATATCGAATCAATGACAATTTTAAAAGATGCCGCTTCTACATCTTTGTATGGATCTAGCGCAGGTAACGGTGTGGTTTTGATCACGACTAAGAAAGGTTCTACCAGCAGTGGCGCAGGTGTTACCTTGAGTATCTCACAAGGTTGGTCTAGCAGAGCTTATAACGATTACGCAAAAGTAGGTGTATACGATTATTATCCTTTGCAATGGCAAATGTTGAGAAACGCAAATATGTCACTCGGACAAAGTGCTACCGACGCTGCCGCTAATGCTTCTAAAGATATTATCAACAAATTAAAATATAATCCTTTCGTAGGAATCGCCAATGACGCAATCGTGGGCACAGACGGTTTATTGAATCCATCAGCCTCGGCTTTAAAATGGGGTGAGGACCTTGATTGGGAAGATGCCGCTTACCGTACCGGACATCGCCAAGAATATAATGTAAGCTACAATACAAAAACAGAAAAGAGCGACACATATGCTTCCATAGGCTATCTGAATGATAAGGGATATATGATTAAGACAGACTTTGAGCGTTACAACGCACGCTTGAACTATAATATCTATCCGGTGAAATGGTTCAAGAGTGGATTGAATTTAGGTTTAAGTCGTACAAACTCCAATTATTCTACTTCTACTTCTAGCAACTCCGCTGGTTATGGTAACTTATCTCGTTTCATTCGTTCTATGGCACCGATCTATCCGGTACATAAGCATGATATTGAGACAGGGGCTTATTTGGATAAAGAAGGAAACGTAGTTACTGATCCGGCTTTATATACCTACGATTATGAAGGAGCCCGTATCTCTAGCAATGGACGCGACGGTATCGCTGAGGCCCTGTGGAACGATCGCTTGATGTCTACCACAAACTCTAGTGCCCGTACTTATGTAACGATCACTCCGATCGAAGGATTGAATTTAACAGTGAACTACGCATTTGACAATAAGGATGAACGCCGTAGAGTATATGAGAACCCAGAGGTAGGTGACGGAACCGCAGGACCGGGACGTTTGAACATCCGAAATAGAAACTTCTTGACACAGACATTCAACCAGTTGATTAATTACACAAAGACTTTTGGTAAGCATAACATCGAAGCTTTGTTAGGCCATGAGAACTATAGCTACCGTTTACAATATAACTACGGTATGAAGACTAATGAGATCGTTTCCGGAACGTATGAGTACAGTAACTTCGTAAGCATAAGCTCAATGGATTCTTATACACGCGAATATAAGAAAGAAGGATACTTCGCTCGTTTGAACTATGATTTCGATGATAAATATTATGTAACAGCCTCGTATCGTCGTGACGGTTCCTCTCGCTTTAGCAAGGATAACCGTTGGGGTAACTTCTGGTCATTCGGAGCATCTTGGCGTATCAGCCAAGAAGATTTCATGGAAAACTTGACTTGGGTGGACAATTTGAAACTGAGGGCATCCTACGGTGAAACCGGAAACGATGCCATCTATTATACAGATGATGACACACAACAGGATTACTATCCTTATCAAACCTTGTATAATTTGGGTATCAACAACGGTTTGGAAGCAGGTCTCTACTTCCCGACTATGGCAAACAATAATTTGAAATGGGAGACACAGGTTTCTACCGATGTCGCTTTAGAATTCGGATTGTTCGGTCGCTTGAATGGTACGGTCGAGTTCTTCCGTAAGGCCTCCAGAGACTTGTTATTCAATGTTAGCCAACCGTTATCCAGTGGTGTCGAAAAGATCGTACAAAACATTGGTAAAGTTCGTAACCAAGGGGTGGAAATCGACTTAAACTACCAAGTATTAAAATCAAAAGATTGGAAATTATCAGTCGGCGCAAACGCTACATTCATCAATAATAAGGTGACTCGTCTGCCTGATGCCAACCGGAAAGATGGTATCATCAAAGACTCTAAGAAATTGATGGAGGGACATTCAATCTATGAGTTCTGGTTACGTCAATGGTGGGGTGTTAATCCTGATAACGGAGATGGATTGTATATCTTTGATGCCGAAAACAACACCGATGCGAATGGTAATATTAAAGATGCGGTAAAAAAGACACTTGTAGAGAAAGATGGTCAAGTATTGACAAACTCTTATAGCTATGCGAAATATGATTTCAGTGGTTCTGCCGTTCCGAAAGTATATGGTGGTTTCAATATCAATTTGAGCTATAAGGCATTCGACCTTTCTACCGTATTCTCTTATTCATTAGGAGGTAAGGTGCTTGACTCGAGTTATAGAGGATTGATGGATGTAGGTGAGTTCGGTTATGCGATGTCACCGGATCTACATAACGCATGGACAACTCCGGGCCAGATCACAGATGTACCTCGTTTGGACAATAACTCAGGTCATGCGACTAGCATCGGACAATCCTATTCTACACGTTGGTTGACAAACGCAAATTACTTGAACTTGCGTACTGTCACTTTGGCTTACAACTTGCCTAAGTCTATCCTAAACGTTATCAACATCAAGAGTGCACGCGTCAATGTCAGCGCAGAGAACTTATTCATGTTGAAAGCCCGTCAAGGTCTGAATCCGCAAGCTAACTATGCCGGAGTATCTTACAATGAATATATGCCGGCTAAGAACTTTACGATCGGTTTAAATGTATCGTTCTAAATTCATAATACATCAAACAAAGGAAAAGATATGAAAAATATACAATTATTCAAACACATCGCAGCAGGACTGCTTCTAAGTAGCTCTCTGATCGGCACAAGCTGTTCCAGCGATTATATGGATACAATCCCAACCGAGAACGTTTCATTCACGACAGTATCCACTTCGCTCGACAATCTTTATCTTGCACTGAACGGTATTCATCGTAAGATGGTATCTCAAGACTTAGGCAACCAAGGTTTGGGAGGTGAACCCGGTTTCATCATCGGTCGAGAAGCGTTGGCTGATGATTTGACATGGGACACGCAGACTTGGCATCAAGGTTTCTTAAACTGGAGTTATCCAACGAACGCAACAAGTTCGTACAACTCCGGTGAGTGGGAAACTTATTATAAGTTCATTTTGAATGCAAACAACATCTTGAAAGCGTTGAATGATAACTTTAGCGATGAGTCAAAACTCACAGATAGCGAAAAAGCGCTTGCGAACCATATCAAGGGCGAGTGTTTGGCAATTCGTGCATGGAGTCATTTCAATCTAGTACAATATTATGCGAAACCATATCGTAACGGACAGGACAACTCTCAACCGGGAGTTCCTTATCGTACGAGTCCGGAAATCGAGCCTATGGCACGTAATACGGTAGAAGAGGTGTACACGAAGATTCACGGGGACTTAGACGAAGCGTTGAACTTATTGGCAGACTATGAGCCAAATGATAAGAATCATTATAGCCTAGCATCGGTTTACGGATTGAAAGCACGTGCTCTTCTGACTCAACAGAAATACGCAGACGCAGCTACGGCCGCAGTGAATTCTATCAATGAAGCAGAGAAAGATGGCTGTAAGATCATGTCTCAGTCTGAATTGATGAATGGTTTCGCTAATATCACTTCCGCTACGAAAGAGGCTATGTATGCCGCTATGACGCAGAATGACCAAACGGTTTATTTCTACTCTTTCTATGCGTATATGTCTTGGAACTTCAACTCCAGCTCTATCCGCACAGGTATCAAATGTATCAGCCAAAGTACTTACGACTTAATGTCGCCAACCGATCTTCGCCGTCAATGGTGGGATCCGACAGGAAAGGCAGAAGTGCCCGCAACTTCTTACAACCAGCGTGTTTATCAGAACCGCAAGTTCACGGCACGCTCTACAGCTGATGCTGTAGGTGATTTTGCCTTCATGCGTATCAGCGAAATGTACTTGACAGCAGCCGAGGCTTTCGCTCGTTCCAATCAAGACGCAAAAGCAAAGGAATATTTGCAAGCCTTGTTGAAAGAACGTGATCCAGAGTACAAGGATTTGGGTAACACAGGCGCAAAACTAGCGGATGAGATCATGACACATCGCCGTATCGAACTTTGGGGCGAAGGTTTCCGTTGGTTCGACTTGAAACGTCTAGGTTTGCCATTGGATAGAACCGGTTCTAATTTTGACGCTACTTTCTGTGGCTTCTTGCACAAGGATCCGAATGCTGATGGCTGGATCTTCGAGATTCCAAAAAAGGAAACAGATTTCAACGACTTGATCGAAAAGAACTATTAACACTCTTTTTACGTTAACTTACATTAATCACAATCCCCAAAGTATACTTTAACAGGTTATCTTTGGGGATTTCTTATATCACTATTTATGAAAACAAATCATTTATTTTCAGCTCTGCTCTCTTTAGCGCTTATATGCCCTGGAATAGCGCAAGAAACACATTATCAACGTCCTCCTGCAGTTATCGAAGAAGTGGCCTTGGCCAAGCTTTCTCCTATCATCCGAATTAGTGATAACAATCAGTGGGCACTCCAGTTAGAGCGTTCCCCGTACCGGTCTATCGCCAAGCTTGCGCAACCGGAGCTTAAATTAGCGGGAATGCGTATCAGTCCCGAAACATTCAATACGAGCCGGCAAGCCGAATATACGGGTGCCAGTTTAATGAACATCGCTACTCAAGAAGAAATCAAGATAGAAGGAATTCCTGACAATGCGGTAATCACAGAAGCCTCATTCTCTCCTTCATCCAATAAGGTAGCTCTATTCGTGGAAGAAGCGGATGGCGTATACCTTTATATCTGTACCCCGGAACAGCCCGTAGCACAGAAAGTAAGTACCCGTAAAATCAACGCAACAAGTGGAGCGGAGATCTTATGGATTAGCGACAATGAATTTATTACGCTTATGGTTCCGGAAAACAGGGAGAAGGCACCAGAGAAACCCACAGTCCCATCCGGGCCCATCATTCAAGAAAGTACTGGAAAGGTGATGCCCGCCCGTACCTATCAAGACTTACTCAAAAATCCGTACGACGAGCAACTATTCGACTATTATTTCACCGCTCAATTGGTACGCATAAAAGAAGGTGCTGTGTACGAGATCGGAAAACCGGCAATCTACGGCAGTACACTTTCATTATCCCCGGATAAATCTTTGCTACTTATCGCGACAGTCCATCGTCCGTATTCCTATCAAGTATCGGTATATAACTTTCCACAAAAGTTCGAGGTTATCGACTTACAAGGTAATTCCATTTATACGTTAGCGGATAATCCAACCATTAATATACCGATGGGATATGACACGACCTCGCCTTATCCCCGCCAATTCGGATGGAGATCGGATCAACCGGCTACCGTTTACTGGGCGGAAGCGCAAGATAAAGGAGATCCTAAGCAAAACAAGACTGATTTCATGGATATTATCTACCAAATAAGCTATCCGTTCAACAGCGAGAAACAGGAAGTCGCAAAGACAGAGAAACGTTTCCGCAACATCCTGTGGAATGACGATGCTTTCGCTTTATTGATCGAGACTTCCCGGGAGACTCGAAAAAACAGGACATTTACTTTTAAGCCTTGCTCTTCTGAGTCTCCGGTTCTATTATTCGATGTATCCACCGACGATAATTACAACAATCCGGGAAATCCACTTACGGTTAAAAATGCGTATGGTAAATATATCGTTTATATCAATAAAGCCCACAATGAGTTATTGATGCTTGCCCAAGGTGCCTCTCCTAAAGGGGATATGCCTTACCTTAGCCGTTACAATTTGAAAACAAAAAAGAACACAGAACTTTGGCGCTGCGAGGACGGATATTATGAGACCATCCTAAAGGTAGCGAATCCGGAAAAGCTGCAATTGATCACTTCACGTCAATCCATTACAGAACCGGCAAATCTCTGCTCTCGTGACTTGAAAAAGAAAAAATTCGCTCAATTGACTCATTTCGCCAATCCATACCCGGCCATGGCAAACGTTAATAAACAAAAGATTAAATATAAACGTGCGGATGGTTTGGATCTAACAGCGACTGTATATCTCCCAGCCGGATATGATAAAGCGAAAGACGGTCCATTACCTGTCTTAATGTGGGCCTACCCGAGAGAATATAAAACGAAAGCCGAAGCTTCACAAGTACGGGGTTCTCAATACATGTTTACGAATATCAACTATGGTTCTCCTGTCTATTGGGCCCTACGGGGATTCTGTATAATGGAAAATGTTGAAATGCCGATCGTTAGTACCAGCGAGGGAGCGGAGCCAAACGATGATTTCATCGAGCAATTGACAATGAATGCCGAGGCGGCCGTAAAAGTTATTTCCGAGATGGGTGTGGGTGATCCGAATCGTGTAGCCGTAGGAGGACATTCCTATGGAGCTTTCATGACAGCGAATCTATTAACACATACCAAGCTGTTCAAAGCCGGCATCGCACGTAGCGGAGCTTACAACCGTACGCTTACCCCGTTCGGCTTCCAAACAGAGACCCGTACGTATTGGGAAGTGCCGGAAATATACAACACAATGTCTCCATTCATGTATGCGGATAAACTGCATGGTGCCTTGTTAATCATACACGGTGAGATGGATAATAACTCTGGGACATTTCCGATCCAATCCGAACGTTTGTTCAGCGCTCTGAAAGGTCACGGGGCGATCGCACGTTATGTGGTATTGCCCTATGAGAGTCATGGCTACGCCGCCAAAGAGAACATATTACATCTATTGTATGAATGTGACCTATGGCTGGATCGTTACGTCAAGAACGCAAAAAAGTAAGTAGTACTGACTTTGTCAATGAAGTATATATCCTCTGATAGGAAAAGTATATTTCCTCTAACCAGTGAAGTATATCTTCTATGAGGAAGCCAAGCCGACAGCCACCAATTGCCCTAAAACAACAATGCCCATCGTAAGGTTATAAAAATGCCCATCGTAAACTCCTTACAATGGGCATTCTTAACTCCTTATGATGGGCATTCAAAGAAAGCCCTATCTGAGATTCGTTTATTTTAGCAATGAACAAGGACAAAGATGATCCTTCTCGATATCCTTGAAATAGTTATAAGTACCCACCTTAAGATCTGCGCAAGCCGCCTCATCGCAAACAATGATTCCTTTCGGATGCAACTGCAAAGCGGTAATTGTCCACATTTGGTTTACAGCGCCCTCAACAGCCTGTTGCAACGCACGAGCCTTGTTATGACCATTTACCATGATCAATACCTCCTTAGCGTCAAGAACCGTACCTACACCAACCGTTACAGAAGTCTTTGGAACTTTATTCACGTCATTATCAAAGAAACGGGAGTTAGCGATAATCGTATCCGTAGTTAACGTCTTGACACGTGTACGAGAACTTAAGGATGAACCCGGCTCGTTGAATGCGATATGGCCGTCAGGACCGATACCACCCAAGAACAGGTCTACGCCACCGACCGCTTTCATGCGAGCCTCATAAGATGCACACTCTGCCTCCAAATCCTCAGCGTTACCATTCAAGATATTTACGTTCTCTGGTTTGATATCGATATGACTGAAGAAATTATTCCACATGAACGAATGATAGCTTTCCGGATGATCTTTCGGAAGACCGACATATTCATCCATATTGAAAGTGATCACATTCTGGAACGATACAACCCCCTGCTTATTCAATTCAATCAGGTTCTTGTACATACCCAGCGGAGAAGATCCTGTAGGCAAGCCCAGTACGAATGGTTTTTCAGCGGTTGGATTCGCAGCTTTAATCTTCGCCGCTACATAATTGGCAGCCCATTTTGAGAGTTGCTCGTAATTAGGTTCGATAATTAGTCTCATAACGTTATGTTTTTTAAATGAAAATTGTTGGATCAACTTCCTTGTTTATAAATTAGATTTGTCGTTAATAGTCTTCAAATTCTCAGCCATTTCCTTACCCAATGCTAAGCACTCCTCGTATTTAGTTGCGCTTAAACCTTGCTTCTGCTCAACCGGCATACCAACCGTCTCCCACTTCATCTTCTCGCCAAAAGCCGCCAAACGTTTTACGGCGGCTCCAGCCCATGTGAAAGACCCGAAATAACCGAAAACACGATTTTTCACCTCACGTAACTCGATCTTGCTCAACACAGCTTCCACCTCAGGGAATAATTGATTGCTATAAGTCGGGCTACCTACAATCACTCCTTTATATTTGAACACATCTTTCAAGATATAAGAAGAAGGGCTTTTGCTAACATTATGCATCACGATATTCTTGATACCATTATCAGCCAAAGAGGCGGCGATCGCCTCTGCCATCTGTTCCGTGTTACCATACATGCTGCCATAAATAATAACCACACCTTCCTCACCTTCGTAGCGGCTCATACGATCATAGATATCGATCGCTTTCGACGCATATTCACGCCAAACAGGTCCATGGGTAGAGCAAATCGTCTGGATATCTAAGCCTGAAAGCTTTTGTAATGCCCTTTGTACCGGACTTCCATATTTTCCGACAATGTTGGAGTAATAGCGAATCATCTCTTCCCAATAATGCTCTACATTCATCTCCGCATCGATCACGCCACCATCCAACGTGCCATACGTACCGAACGCATCCGCAGAGAATAAGATTTTATCCGTAACGTCATAAGTAACCATCACTTCCGGCCAATGCACCATAGGAGCCATATAAAAGGCAAGCTCATGACGGCCAGTATGTAAAGTATCACCCTCTTTCACCTCATATAAGCCTTCCTTGATGCCATGATATCCATCCAGCATCCCGAAAGTCTTATTATTTCCGACAATCTGCACGTCCGGATATTGCTGACGCAACAAACGGATACTACCCGCATGATCCGGCTCCATATGATTTACCACAAGATAATCCAAAGAACGTCCGTCCAAAGCATCCGCTACTTTTTTCAAGAAAATATCAGAGTAACAAACATCGACCGTATCGATCAATACGGTTTTCTCGTCTACGATCAAGTACGAGTTATAGGAAACGCCGTATGGCAACGGCCACATATTCTCGAAGAGGGCCTTTTGACGGTCATTAACTCCTACATAATAAACTTTATCCGCAATTTCTTTTAACTTGTACATCTTTTTAATTGATAATTGATAATTAAAAATTGAAAATAACAAAGCGTGTGCTCTCTAATTTTCAATTTTCAATTTTTAATTTTCCATTTCTTAGCGCTCTCCAGACAAACCAGCACCCTGCCAAAACAAACGGGATGCTTAACCATTGCCCCATATTCAACATCATTTCAGCCTCGAAAGGCTCTTGGTCATTTTTTACGAATTCTATGAAGAAACGAGACCCGAATACGCATATCATAAATACGCCGAAGATAAATCCTTGCTTTTTCCATGCCTCTTTCTTGAAATATAACCACATACAGATAACGAATGTCACCAGATAGCAAGCGGCCTCATACAATTGCGTCGGATGGCTCGGAGCAGAAAAAATAGGTTCAGCCCCCATTCTCCATGCGTGTAAATTATCGATAAAACGAAATCCCCAAGGCAAATCAGTGGAATGACCGTAAATCTCATGATTCATCAAGTTTCCCAAACGAATCATAGCAGCCACCAATCCTGTCGGAACCACCAACTTATCGAAAGCCCATAACATACTTTTATGGCTTACTCGCTTAGAGTAAAAATAAATGGCGATAATTATACCTAACGTACCACCATGGCTAGCCAATCCTCCCTCCCAGATCTTGAGAATCTCGACAGGGTTGGCTAAATAATATTCCGGCGCATAAAACAAACAATGCCCCAAACGGGCACCAATCACCGTACCGAGCATCGTATAAATCAAAAGGGAATCGATCCATGCGGGCGGCAGTCTCTCCTTTTTCCACATCCGCTCTACAATCATATAGCCAATAGCGAAACCGATCGCAAAAGCCAATCCATACCAGCGAATCTCCCGGGAACCGATAGTAAAGATAGCGGGATCGGCAGTCCATGTAATAAAATCAAGCATAATCCTTATTTAATTGAGAATTGAAAATTCCATTTTCAATTCTCAATTTTCAATTATTTAAACGAGTCTTCTAATTAAGTTCTCTCTCTCGCCGTACAGCATATCGATTATCGGCAATTCGATCATCGTATACGCACCCGGTTGTTGCTTCAAGCTCGCACGGGCGACAGAAACCAAGATTTGAGCAGTCAAGGCAGGGTTATTGATCTTCATATCGAATTCGATCAACTGGTTCTGAGTCTTACCCGATACACCTTTACGAACCAAATTCACGCCATGTCCCATGTCCAGCAGATTATCGACACATTCAACCTGCATTACATGAGTCTCATCATGAGCGAAATAATCATCCGCCTTGATAGCGGCAGACACTTGCTTGAAATCGTATCCGTCTTCTACCTCAATATAAACCATACGACGGTGCACGCCCGTTCCCAAAGGAATCGTCATACTTAAAGCCGCCTTCACGCCTTCGATAGCCTTCACGGCAACCGTATGCCCCATACTCATTCCCGGACCGAAATTCGTATAAGTAATACCTTTCGGCACCATCGCCTCTAACAAAGCACGTACCACAGAGTCGCTTCCCGGATCCCAACCGGCAGAAATTACAGCTACCGTATTATGAGCCTTCGCTACAGCATCCAAAGAACGACGTAAGTCCACGATACCTCCGTGGATGTCGAAACTATCGACCGTATTGATGCCTAAAGCCAAAATCTCTTTCGCATGCTCTTCCACGCTGCGTGTAGGAGTAGCCAAAACCGCTACGTCAACCTTATCTAACTTGGTGACGCTATCAGTAACCGTGTATGCCTTCAACTCGTCCGGAATATCATTCGGATTACGACGAATAACACCTGCTACCTCAAAATCCGGGGCAGCTTCAAGGGCCTCTAACACATATTTCCCGATGTTGCCATAACCTACGATGGCAGCTCTAATTTTCTTCATATTCTAGTTTTTACTTTTCAACCAACCGCAAAGTTAGATATAATTTAGAGCTTTAACAATAAGGAATACAGTTTTTATATCATTTTCAGAATGATATAGATCCTCACTCTTTCACGAATGAATCCGGATAGGAAGTAAGCTGCTCTACACCGGCTTTCGTGCGAATCCAAGTATCAAAAGAGCGTGTGCCTTCATTCAGTTCGATCACCCTAGCACCATTCGTCAAATGATTGTATTCCGTGTTTCCCCCAGTAAAACGGCCGTAAGCCAATAGGACATCATGCCAGCAAACCGCATAATCGTCATCATGATCATGACCGACAAATATACCCATCACGTCCCCATTCTCCTTAATAGCCGTAAACAAACCGGAATTCAAGGCCGGAGCGCATGCCTTTTCTCTACGTATGCCATATAGTTGAGCGTTCTCATCGGAAGCCGCTTGATTAAACTCCGGCAATGCGATATGGAAAAAAGCCAAAGAAGGAACCGGTTCTCCCCCGTTATTCCGGGTAAACTCAGCGCTTTTCTTACAATACCAATCGATCTGGTCACGTTTAATATAATCGTAACCTTTGATTCCTTTGATTGTTGAATAGGTATTCGAGTCGATGCAATACAAAACGCAAGCATCCTTCTTACCATCGGACGAACGTACGGTCAAGGCATAATTACCAACACCTGAGATTTCGGGGACCTCATCCACCGTCAAACTATACGGTAGACTTTCGGCTACTTTCAGCAACTCTTCTTTTGTCGCCCCCTGCTCATTATCATGATTTCCGAAAACAATGGAGAACGGTATTTTACGGTCGGAGACTGTTTTCAATACATTCCGCATATTTTCCAACGCAGGCTTGCTATAGATAATATCTCCCGTAAAAATCACCAAGTCCGGTTTCTCGTCATCCAATACTTGGTTCATACGCTCAAAAGCGATGTCCGAGCGAGGATCTTGCCATTTTACATGCAAGTCCGTAAACTGTACGATCTTAAACTTCTTATCCTGATTAAACTTCAACCCCGGTTTTTGGGCAAATCCCAAAGAACTCAAGCCGGCGGCCAATAACAAGGCCCCGACAAACATCCACTTTCTCACACTCATCGAATCTCGTATTTTTTGTAATTAATAATTATTTATTCCTTCCCGAAACATGCGTCGAACGCATGTGTGGAAGGTTGGAAATCCACTCTCTTCACCAGTTCGCAAGATTCCCGTGCCCCATGTTCCCGATCCATAGCGCTATCTTCCCACTCCACGGAAAGCGGACCTTGATAGCCAATTGAATTCAAAGCACGGATAATCTCCTCAAAATTAATCTTACCTCGTCCTAAGCTACGGAAATTCCAATATCGACGTGGATCGCCGAAAGTAACATGACCGCCGAATATACCCACCTGCTTGGGGGTATCACTCCAATATACGTCCTTCATATGCACATGAAAGATACGCTCCGGGAACTGATAGATGAAATCCACATAGTCCACCCCTTGATATCCCAGATGACTCGGATCATAGTTAAAGCCGAAAGCAGGATGGTTATTTACCGCCTCCAATGCCCTGCGTGCGGAAAAAGTATCGAACGCAATCTCTGTAGGATGTACCTCCAACGCAAAACGCACACCCAATTTCTGAAACTCATCCAAGATGGGCGTAAAGCGACGGGCGAAATCGTCATACCCCTTTTGTATCATAGTGTCCGTTACCGGGGGGAAAGAATACAAATAATGCCAAATAGAACTACCCGTAAAACCTACAACGGTATCGACTTCCAGCATCTTCGCCGCATGAGCGGTCCGGATCATCTCCTCGGTAGCCCGTCGGTGAACCCCTTCCGGATCACCATCTCCCCAAATATAATCCGGTAAGATCGCTTTATGACGTTCATCGATATTATCGCAAACAGCTTGTCCTACCAAATGGGTAGAGATCGCATAAAGCCGTAAGTCATATCTCCTTAACAGATCCTTGATTCCTTGATAATAAGCCGTGTCCGTACGTCGGACATCCACGTGATCGGGAAGTCCCAATTCCACACCGTCATATCCGAATTCTTTCGCTTTTTGACAAACTGTTTCCAGTGATAGATCTCCCCACTGGAGGGTATACAATGTTACAGGACGTGCCATAATAGTATTATTTTTAGTCGATTATTTTTATCCATTTATTCTCTGTCGATCCGGTAGCTACAATCGTCTCGATAAACCGCATGCCACGGACACCATCCTCTGCGGAAGGGAAATCCAATGTCTCAGGAGCCGGCTCCTCTCCCGCCAGAATCGATTGCAAAGCCAAAGCGAAATTCCGATACAAATTAGCGAATGCCTCTATATAGCCTTCCGGATGCCCTCCCGGCGTACGGGAATTATGAGCGGCGATACCCGACATATATCCATTGGAAGTACGGACGATCTCCGCCGGACGATCCGGCCAACGCATAATCATCGTATTCGGTTCTTCTTGACGCCATTCCAACCCACCTTTCTCTCCATACACACGAATATTCAAGCCATTCTCTACGCCTACGGCGATCTGGCAAGCGGTCAACACCCCTTTCGCGCCTCCCTCATAACGGATCAATGCCGCCCCATCGTCATCCAAAAGACGATCCGGCACAAAGGTGTTCAATTCACCGCACAATTCCACGGCCTTCAGCCCGGTTATATATTCCGCCAGATTAAACGCATGCGTCCCGATATCCCCCATGCAACCAGCCTTCCCCGACCGATTGGGATCCACCCGCCAAGCCGCCTGCTTATTAACATCAGCGCAGTCATTATACAGCCAACCTTGAGGATATTCCACATAAATACGGCGTATCTTACCTAAATCACCCTTACGCACCCTTTCCCGAGCTTCCTTCACCATCGGGTAAGCGGTATAAGTATGAGTCAGCATAAACAATTTTCCGGTTTCCTTCACTTTGTCACGTAATTGTTTCGCCTCATCCAAGGTATATGTCATCGGTTTATCCAGCACGACATGAAAACCATGTTCCAACGCCATCATGGCCGGACCGAAATGCACATGATTCGGGGTAACGATAGACACAAAATCCATCCGTTCACCTTCAGGCAGGGCGGCCTCTTTCTCTATCATCTCCTGATAAGATGCGTAAATACGATTATCCGGTAAAAATAAAGATTGTCCGGTAGCCAATGAATTATCGGGGCGAGAACTAAAACATCCACAGACCAATTCAATCTGTCCGTCCAAATTAGCGGCGATACGATGAACGGCCCCGATAAACGAACCTTTTCCACCGCCGACCATTCCCATTCTGATTTTTCGTTTCATGGTATTATTCCGTTTTATTAAACTAAGGTAATTACATTGTTGATTCACAAAACTATGAAAAATAACCCGGTGTACGCCAATTTAACAGCTTAATATTTTTTAATTCACAAAATATATCGTTCCTTTGCGTAAAACATTTACCAAACACAGTAACTATGAAGAAAAAAGAATTAGTGGCTATCGCCTGCCTGCTTTGTTTTTGCTCTTGTAATAGAACGGAAAAGGAAATACCTAGCCCCGACCTGCAAGAGGAATTATCACCCATACAGTTTACGATCGATTTACAAAAGGAAATATTACCCTTTCCCGTAACCAAGAGCATCCCCGAGTTGGATATCCCTGAGCCTATTCCCCAAAATCCCAATACCGAGGAAGATCCTTCTACACCGGATATCGATCCGGATAATTTATACAACCGGATCGATTATATCGTATACCGAAGCGGAAAACCGGACATTCTGATAAAGCATAAGCAATTCACGCCTCAAGACCAGGATTTCACAATCATTTATGATTCACTGCCCTCCGGCAACTATCATCTTTGTTTCTTAGCCCACTCAGACAAGAATATCTCCGTGTCCGGACAAACCGCGCTATTCAGTAAAGTATCAGATACGTTTCATCTTTTTCTAACTCAAGAGGTACAAGCGGGAGAAAGAATCATTAAAGATATCACCTTACAAAGAATTGTCGGTAAAATAGAGTTCATATCCACCGATACCGTACCTAAAGCCCTAAAAAGCTTCACGATAAATGTCTCCAACTATCAAAACAAGATTGACTTAACCTCCGGGAATGGCATTTCGCAAAACACGCCTTATACACAAACCGACACTTTTAACGACTCTGATATCGGGAAAACAAAATTCACCCATTCCTTCTTCACGTTTATCCCGGCTCCGGAATTCATGCTCAAAGCACACCTCTCGGCCAAAAATCAGATAAACGAAGTAACCCGGGAAAGAGAGATTAATGACATCCTGCCTCTCATAAATCACATTATTCGTTATACCGGGATTCTCTACGCTCCAAAGGAATCAGACGACACCTTCACCCTTGATATATTAAACGGCGGCAAATGGGATAGCCCCATTGACAAAGATCTAAATGATTAACACAAAACCGGTGTGCCAAATTTGGCACACCAGCTACCTTTTCCCTAACCTTCACACTTATTTTATATCTTCTATCTTGAAGAGAGCGTTAAATCTCCATCAAACTAAAAGTCTCACGAACCTCATCCCCCGCATACCGACCAAACGTAAAGTCTCTTTCTGGGCAGTCGTCGTTTTTTTGTAAACGTCTACGGCATCCTCAGCATTTCCCTATACGCATAAAAAATTATATTTGAGACAGCTTCTTCCAAGAACTGATTCATCGTGGTAAGCTCATGAATATCGTTCTTAATGCGTAATATTTTTTGCATATATCCGAAAATTTTGCGCTAAAGATACTAAAAAAGAAATATCCTTTCCGTAAGATTTGTATCTTTACCTCCAAATAGTATTTAAGGTATAGAGCTATGGCTAAAAGATATTTAATAAACATATGCTTATTGATCGCCGTCTTATGCGGATTCAGTAGTTGCGAGGAAGATGCGTATTATGATCCGTATGAGGAAATCACCTATGATTTATGTAATTACGTATGGACAGATTGGTTTGTCGTAGACGGTTTAGATTGTGAGCAGCAACTTACATTTAATCCAGATGGAAAAGGATGGGATACAAGAATTTATCATTACCCTAGCGGACGCATAGATCGAGAGGAAATCCCATTCTACTGGGACTGGGACAATTATTATACCGATATACTTTATATGGACTATGAAGACGGACGAACAACACTAGAGAACGTATGGATTAGTGGCCGGACTTTTAAATGCCTATATAATGGCGAACGGGTAACATTTAAGGCCTATTAAATAGATCTTTATTTGATAGGCCCCCCCAATAAAGGGTTATTTTCTAAACAATACATTGAGTTATTTACAGAGCAACCGTTCTATCTTATCCTTAAGCGGAAATAGATCGGTTTGAATGGTTCCCCACACAATCTCATCCCGAATCTGATAATATATCCATGCACCAACACATGGCGCATGCCTATGACCTCATCCCATGCGATCCCTTGATGATCGCAAAACGCAATATCTTGTTCCTGGATCGCCTCCTGCATATGCCGTAGGCGTGTATTGTCTTTAGGCTTCTCTCTCATATACCAATATTTTATCCCGATCTACAGAAGAAACGGCAAAATCCTTCAATTGTCCTTCCTCCACCAAATCAACCTTACGATGCGACAATTGACTTAGAGCTTCCACCATACCCTCATACTTGAATAATGTAATACGAGCGTGGGAGTCAAAACGAACCAGAATATCAATATCACTATCCTTCGTCTCCTCTCCACGTGAATAGGAACCAAACACCCATGCTTTCTCTATTGATTGCAAAAAGAAAAAGCCTCTTAGCTTATTAATTAAGCTGTTGTTCCATCTTTTAGAGATTACCTTGCGCAAATATAAACAATATTCCCACCACAAGAAACAACCTGCGGTAAGAAAACGCTTATTTACTCTCTCTTTATACAAGAGACAAAAAAACGTTTAACAATAAGGAGATCAACTCACTTGTTTTGAGCAAGTTTAATAAAAAAGGGAGGAAACAAAAGTAGTCTCGCCGGGAATCGAACCCGGATCTAAAGTTTAGGAAACTTCTATTCTATCCGTTGAACTACAAGACCAACTCTTTTGAGATCGCAAAAGTATAATCTTTTCCTCAAATAGGCAACCGTTATCAAATGTTTTTATATGCCCGGCAACAACGGTCACATATCTGCCAGCTGCCATCGCAACCATTGTTGTCTCTCTCGACCCTATATCATTTCACATTCATTCCGTATTCAAACACGATCCCCTCCTTATATAAATTCGATCACGATCCTATCTATTCTATATTCACCGCCGCTGAATGATCGTTCACCACCAGCGAATGACCATTCAGCGGCGGTGAACGATCGTTCGGTGACAGCGAACGAAGGATACACGATTATCCTTCATAAAATAAGAAGGTTACAAAAGATGTATAAAATCAATCAAATAAGCTTTGCATCACCGATAACGATTTGATTTCCGGGAAATCCGGGAGATGCAGACGGTAATATTCAAGAACACGATGAATAATACGGACCCGCTCTTGACGGGAAAAACCATAAAGCGACATATTCTCAAAGCTGATACGAAGCAAACGGGAAAAGAAAGCACTCTCCACCTTATTTAAATAATGCCGATGCATTGGGATATGATCCGTAAACACCCCATTCAACATATCGAAATAATACCCCACCCGATGTGATTCCACGTTCGGGAAAATACCGAGATAGTGGAGAAGACCTAACAAGAAAACCAAATGAAAATTAGCGATACCTTTATCCGCATACTCCAATAGATGTATAGACTCGTACAGGTAATCAAATAAACGAGGATCCGGTTCCGTATCTTTTAGAACCCTAAAAAGAACCTCCGAGAGGAAAAGCGCCAATACATTCTTAACCGGATCACAACAAACATCATTCAGCGGAAAACAAATGCGGGTCTCCTTAATCCGGTGCAAATCCCGCTTATTCAAGTGCTCCACCTCCATCTCCAGAACGGACAAAGGTATAAACAAAGCCTTCGATACCGTGCTTTTCTTCCCACGGCTACGACTAACCAGATACGAGGCCCGGCCAAACGCCTCCGTATACATATATATAATAGAATATTTATCATTGTAAGGGATCGTATGCAAGACAATCCCCCTCGTTTTACACAACATAATTCATATCTTTGCGACGATGATTACGAACAAAGATACTCAAATTAACGTTATACATAAGTAGTTATTCATAATTATTTCACCTATGTCGAAATTACATTATCTTTGC
>ERZ778496.191-NODE-191-length-69690-cov-7.105723_pt1 | contig 69690 bp, 61 predicted proteins | sample MGYA00433099_ERZ778496 | MGnify/ENA primary metagenome ERZ778496 (study PRJEB29527, sample SAMN07138962) | mouse gut metagenome | material: feces | host: mouse | place: China:Nanjing | collected 2016-01-25 ...
AATTCTTCCTCCGTTTTGCAGCCATACAATGATATTACCCCTTTGTTTACATATATTAATTCATTCTCTCCACCAGCACGATACGTAAAAAAGCCGCCGCGTACCTTACTTGAAATCCGACTCTGGTGAATTTCTTCTTTCTTCTCCATTTGTCTATCCTTTCATCCCAATTTCCTAGAGGAACGGTTTTATCGCTATCTCTATTTTATGACAGAATACGCTTTCCGTCAATCAAAAACTAATCGATGCAAGTGACTTATAAAGAAGCCGTTACAATTCACACCCACGCCAGTTTTTATCAACTTATAGGTTATTGAGGTGTGAATTATAACAGATTTTGCGCACAAAATGCTAAAGTGCAAGCATTTTGGCGCATAATTCCCACTACTTTGGCGTGGGTGTGAAAAGTAACAAGAAGCTGCATTACAGTTCAGTCTAGAACTTTGCCCTAAGGTAACCAACCCCCATTTATGACCTCATAAAATAACTTGTTGTTGTGCTTGCGATTAAAACACCCTCGGCATCCATAATATCCACTGTATACACAGCAACTTTGCTGCCATGCTTTACAGCCCGTGCTTCTGCAATTAACTTCGGCGTATGAATTGCTGGACGCAGATAATTGATATTACTGCTAAGTGTAACTAAATTTTCATGGCAGTCATGTGCAATCACTGCAAGTCCGCCGACTGTATCCGCCAAGGAGAAAATAACACCACCGTGCACCATGCCTAAAGGATTATTCAACTCACTGCGAACCAGCATCTCCCCCTTACAATAACCTGCTTTCATTTCCAACACTGTAATTCCAAGCCATGGGATAAAAGCTGGCATTTGATTCATTTGTTCCAACATTGCGCGATATTGTTCCATTATTTTCTTCCATTTCCATTTTTATTGTTTCGTTCCTTCATTTTCAATTACGAATCTTCATCCTGCCACATTAAGGCACATTTCACTGCTTTCTCCCAGCCGCGCAGGCATTTTTTGCGCTGTGCTTCCTCCATTGTGGGCATAAATTTCCTGGAAAGCTGCCAATGTGCACGGATTTCATCCTTATCTTTCCAATAACCTGCCGCCAGCCCCGCAAGGTATGCTGCGCCTAGCGCTGTGGTTTCAATACAGCTAGGACGGAGTACGGTTCCATTTAGAATATCCGCCTGAAACTGCATAAGAAAATCGTTTGCACTGGCACCGCCGTCAACACGCAGTTCATTTATTGTTACCCCTGTGTCATTTTCCATTGCCGAAAGGACACTGTTTGTCTGATATGCCAAGGATTCTATTGTTGCACGGATAAAATGCTCCTTACTGCACCCTCTTGTAATACCGACTACCATTCCACGGCAATACTGATTCCAGTACGGCGCTCCCAATCCTGTAAATGCCGGCACTACATAAACGCCATTTGTATCTGGCACTGCTTTTGCATAGTCTTGTGACTGCGCAGCGCTGCGTATCATACGCATTTCATCGCGAAGCCACTGTATCGCTGCTCCTGCCACAAATACACTTCCCTCCAGCGCATACGCCACTTCGTCCGTATCGCTGGCTGCAATCGTGGTCAGAAGCCCATGTTTTGACACGACTGCCTGTCTGCCTGTATTCATTAACAGAAAACAGCCTGTCCCATATGTGTTCTTAACATCTCCCTGACCAAAACAACACTGTCCAAACAATGCCGCCTGCTGATCCCCTGCTGCACCTGCAATCGTAATCTCACTGCCAAATATTCCTGCGTCTGTTCTGCCATAGACACAGCTTGACGGTTTTACTTCGGCAAGCATTGCACGCGGAATCCGAAATCGCTGCAATAATTCCTCATCCCAGCATTTTTCATGGATATTAAAGAGCATTGTACGCGACGCATTGGTGTAATCGGTCACAAAAATACGCCCTTTTGTTAAATTCCAGATAAGCCACGTATCCACAGTTCCAAACGCCAGTTCACCAGCTTCTGCACGCTGCCGTGCACCCTCAATATGATCTAAAATCCATACAATTTTGGTTGCACTAAAATACGCATCGGGAATTAAACCCGTTTTCTGACGAATAATGGTATCTAAACCCTGCTTTTTTATCTGCTCTATCTGATCTGCTGTTCTATGACACTGCCAGCAAATAGCAGGGCAAATCGGTTCTCCAGTACTCTTGTCCCATACAATTGCCGTTTCTCGCTGATTCGTGATGCCAAGCGCCGCAATCATGCCTGCATCTGCGCCTACTTTCGCCATTGCTTCAATTGCAACTGCCAACTGGCTTGACCAGATTTCCATAGGATTATGCTCTACCCAGCCCGCTTTGGGATAAATCTGTTCAAACTCTTTCTGCGCCATACTTACAATACTTCCCGCTTTGTCAAAAAGAATACAGCGCGAACTAGTTGTCCCCTGATCCAACGCCATAATATAACTTCTATCTGTCTTATTTTTCATAATCTACACCAAAAAGAGCATATTCGGCAAAAAAAGAGCATATTCGCCCAATATTTCGTCGACAAACTGCATTCTCCAATAGCTCCTTCCTTTAATATATACTAAGTTTACTTTAAAAATCTTATCACAACCCTAGCAAGATTGCTATGATTTTATGGATTTTTTATAGAATTGAACGCACATAAAAGGAGCTGTCGGGTAATCATGCGATACACCCAATATATTGCATGGATTATTGATATAAGCAACAATATATTGTGGGTAAACTGCATTCTCCGACAGCCCCTTTTTATGCGCAGATCCGTGCATGGAAATATGCCGCTGAAGCGGTGCATAAGCCGCACAAATTTTTCATGTTTCATTATGAAATTTTGGGAAACAGGTCTTTTACTGTGGGATAAATCTGCCTAAATTTCTGATAGCGTTCTTCATAGCGTGCCGCAAGCTCTGCTGTCGGGTCTACGCTGTCCACCACTTTTACAAGCTTAGCGGCTGCCTCCTCAACAGATGCATATTCGCCGCAAGCCACTGCTGCCAGCATAGCGCCGCCATATCCAGGGCCCTCCTCGCTTTCAATAATATCAAGGCGGATATTCAGCACATTTGCAATAATCTTTCTCCACAGTGGGCTTTTAGCGCCACCGCCACAGATTTTGGAAGCTTTTATCTCAATTCCAAGACTTTTTGCCACCTCAAAGGAATCACGGATTGCAAATGCCACCCCCTCCAAAACTGCCTGATACATATCGGCGCGGGTAGAATCCATTGTTAAACCGATAAATGTTCCTCTTGCATTTGCATCATTGTGTGGTGAGCGTTCTCCCATTAGATAAGGCAAAAAATATACATGATTCTTGCCAAGCTTCTCATCTGTAATCGCCGCCTGTTGCGCACTAAAATCCGTTGTCTGCAGAATTTCTTCCATCCACCATTTATTGCAGGAAGCAGCGCTTAACATACAGCCCATTAAATGAAACTTTCCGTCTGCATGTGCAAAAGAATGCAGCGCATTATGCTTATCCACGCCGAAACGCTCACTGGAAATAAAGATTGTGCCACTTGTCCCCAGCGAAATATTGCACATTGCATTCCCGACTGTGCCAGTGCCTACTGCTGCCGCTGCGTTATCGCCTGCGCCTGCCGCTACTTTTACTGCTTCCGGCAATCCTAACTCCGCCGCAATATCTGCCTTCAGCGTACCAACTACTTCATAGCTTTCGAAGACTTTTGCCATCTGCGACGCTTTTACACCGCAGATTTCCAGCATTTCTGTTGACCAACATTTATTCTCCACATCAAAAAGCAGCATCCCAGAAGCATCCGATACATCTGTACAGAAACTTCCTGTCAATTGATAGGCGATATAATCCTTTGGCAGCATAATTTTCTCAATCCGTGCAAAATTCTCCGGCTCTTTATTTTTTACCCATAAAATTTTGGGAGCTGTGAAACCTGTAAATGCAATATTTGCCGTGTACTTTGATAATTTTTCCTTACCGATTACATTGTTAAGATAATCCGTTTCCTCCTGTGTTCTGCCATCATTCCAAAGAATTGCAGGCCGAATAACCCTATCATCTTTATCCAGGATCACAAGCCCATGCATCTGCCCACCGAAACTAATACCTGCTACCTGTGTTTTATCAAAGCCCTCCGTCAGTTCTTTCAGCCCTTCTTTTACGGATTCCCACCAATCTTCTGGTTTCTGCTCACTCCAACCCGGCTGTGGAAAAAACAGCGGATACTCCTTTGATACAATATTTACAATTTTTCCGTTCCCTTCCATTAACAAAAGCTTCACCGCCGAAGTGCCAAGGTCTATGCCGATATAGTACATATGTTTCCCTTCCTTTCCTATCAATCTCATAAAAATACTATGTATTCATTTTAGTATAAAAGATTTTGGTTATTTTTTCATGGTATAAACTGGATGCTTTTTACGTGCTAAATTGGAGATTCGGCACACGCTTCTCCCCATTCCAGCCGATGCAGTTCTCCCGACACCTGCATTCCGGCGAAGTTCTGCTGGCGGAGCGCTTCATAGAGTACAATGCTGACGCTGTTGGCAAGGTTTAGGCTTCTGATTTTGTCAAGCATGGGAATCCGGATACAGGTGTCTTGGTAATCGACAAGCAGTTCTTCCGGGATTCCTGCGCTTTCTTTGCCAAACATAATAAAATCTTCACTGCCAAAATCCGCCTGCGTATACACCTTTTGCGCTTTTGTCGTTGCCATCCACAATTTCGCCTTTGTATTTGCTGCGAAGTTTTTCTCCAAAAATTCCGCAACGTTCATATACCGCCGCACATCCAAATGTTCCCAGTAATCCATTCCGGCACGGCGCAGTTCTTTGCCGGTCAGGCGGAAACCCAACGGCTCTATTAAATGCAGCACTGTATTTGTTGCCACACAAGTTCTGCCAATATTTCCAGTATTTGCTGGAATTTCAGGCTGGTATAATACAATATGCATCCCGGAAATTTTCCCCTTTCTTACTTGCATCATTGGCACTACTCTAGCGTGTATTTTTTTCCGCACGCAGTTTTGTTACAAAATGTTCCAGCCTGCCAATCGCAATTTTTAATTTTTCCAACGAATAGGCATAAGAAATACGAATAAATCCTTCTCCGCTGTCCCCGAACGCTGTTCCAGGAACGACGGCAACTTTTTCCTCCTGCAAAAAGCGGGAAGCAAATTCGTCGCTTGTCATTCCAAATTCTTTGATGCATGGAAATATGTAAAATGCCCCAAACGGTTCAAAACATTCCAACTGCATTTCGTGAAATACATGAACAAGATAACGACGTCTTTGATTATAAGCTTCACGCATCATCTGCACATCTTCATCCCCGTTTTTAAGCGCATCAATTGCTGCATACTGAGAAGTAGTCGGCGCACACATAATGCAGAATTGATGAATCTTGTACATTTGTTCGATTATCTCTACAGGACCACAGGCATATCCAAGCCGCCAGCCTGTCATTGCATGGGATTTTGAGAATCCGTTAATGAAAATCGTCCGCTCCCACATACCAGATATATTTGCAATGGAAACATGATTTTCTGTATAGCAAAGTTCAGAATAAATCTCATCGGAAATCACAAATAAATCATGCTTTTGAATCACTTCCGCAATCGCTTCTAAATCATCGCGCTCCATAATTGCGCCAGTCGGGTTATTCGGAAACGGCAGGATTAATATTTTGGTTTTATCGGTAATGGCTTCCTCAAGTTCCTGTGCGGTAAGGCGGAACTGGTTCTCATGCTTTAACTCAATAATCACAGGTTTTGCGCCAGCTAAAACAGCGCATGGCTCATAGGATACATAACTTGGCTGCGGAATCAACACCTCATCACCGGCATCCACCATTGCACGCAGCGCAATATCGATCGCCTCAGAACCGCCGACCGTTACAAGCATTTCTGTTTTTGCATTGTAATCAAGCTGGTATCTGCGCTTTAAATACTTGCTGATTTCCTCGCGCAGTTCCATAAGTCCTGCATTGGAAGTATAAAATGTACGCCCTCTCTCCAGAGAATAAATGCCCTCGTCACGGATATGCCACGGCGTTTCAAAATCCGGCTCGCCCACGCCAAGCGAAATTGCATCCTTCATCTCGCTGACAATGTCAAAAAATTTGCGAATACCGGACGGTTTAATATCTACAATGGTTTTTGATAATGGATTTCTCATGGCGTCACCTGTATCCTTTCATCAACCTCTTTGCGGTCTAAAATCGTCCCATGATCTTTATATTTTTTCAAAATAAAATGTGTTGCTGTGCTTAACACGGATTCTAACGTTGAAAGTTTATCAGAAACAAAATTAGAAACTTCTTTCAATGATTTTCCTTCAAGGCTTACCAGCAAATCATAGCCGCCGGAAATTAAGTACACTGCATGAACCTCCGGATATTTGTAAATGCGCTCCGCAATACTGTCAAAGCCATGCCCGCGCTGCGGCGTTACACGCACTTCGATTAATGCGTTCACCTTTTCAACATTCGTCTTTTCCCAGTCTATCAATGTATGATATCCGCAGATAATTCCTTCTTTTTCCATCTGTTCCATCTCATTAATGACATCGGTTTCCTGCTCTCCTAAAAGGATTGCAAGTTCCCGCAAATCAATTCTGCTGTTTTTTTCGATAATTGACAATATTTTTTCTCTCATAAATTATTTCCTCCATTTTAAATGAATTATCAAAATGAGGCTGTCGCAATACGCTTTGATTATACAGGATATGGTCTAAACGCATTACAGTATTATAATATTTTGTGTCTATTTTCCTTAATGTGACAGCCCCTATATGCATTGTCTAAACGCATCGTTGTAAGAATACAACGCATCCTGTACAGACGATTCCAGAAACCGCATCTCCTCCTCATTTTGGATAATGCGGTCATTTCCCTCGGTAATTTTGCCGATCACCGCCGCTGCAATCCCTTGGCTGTGCAAAGTACGTACCAGTTCCCAGCCGTTATTTATTGTGATTAACAGACTTCCGCCTGCCAGAAGTTCATATGGATTGCAGTCAAAATACGTACAAATTTCCACGGTTTCCTGCTTGATTGGTATACTTTTTAAGTCTACAGTCAGTCCAACGCCGCTTTCTGCCGCAAGTGCCCAGAGTCCGCCAAAAATACCGCCCTCCCGCACCACTGACAAAGCGCCCGCGTTGGACTTCATGGCGGTTGCAGCCTCCGGCAATATCGAACAATACTGTCCAAAGCGTCTTGCTTTATCCAGCATATCCATTGGGTATCTGCCAAGAAGCTTTTCAAAATGCCGATCAGCAATCACTGCCGTGCCCTCCAGCCCCAGCCATTTTGTCATTACAATATCCTCGCCTTCTTTGGCACGATTTTCCATACGCTGCATACAACAGACTTCCACAACGCAGCTTACAACAGGCTCTGTTACACAGGGAAGCACCTGCACATCAATATTTGCAAATGGTATTGACAATTCCGCCGCTGCCTTTGCCGCCTGCTCAATTATTTGACGTATTTTTATTTCCCGTAATCTCTGCGGTACAGACAGCGTTAAATTCGCGCAGACACTCTCTGCACTGTGAAAGATATCCTCCGCTTTATCACAAGACACCAATCCGCACTGCAGCGCCGCGCGATTTACCGCTGCAAGAAACGCTCTGCGTGCTACCTCCTTGTCCGTACCATGCGCAGACGCCTGCCCGCCAATATATGGCAAAGCGGCGCAGACTGTTCCCAGTCCTGCGCCATTCGCCTTCACTACATTTACAACGGAACGTTTATAAATACTCTCCGTTAATTTTCCATAATTCATTTTCTATTCCTCTGCAACGTCTTACGGCATTGGTTGCGCCGGCTGCTCTGACGGTACTTGCTGTTGCTGTAATTGTTGCTGCTGTTGTTCCAACAACTGCTGCTGCAGCGCCTGATAATAGGCTTCTAAATCTGCCTGCTGCTGTGCCTGCGCTGCCATCTCTGCCTTAATTGCTGCCGCCTCTGCCTTACAAGTGTCAATGCTGCCCGACGCAATTGCTGCCTGAATACGGTTTGCATAATCAGGATTATCTGTATTTACTCCAACCGTCGCCGTACGTGGCGCCATTTTATAGCTGCTCTTATTAATGACATCACGGCTAACCTCTACACCATTCTCCTCCACGATTTTCCAAAGCTGCGCCTTATAGCCGATATGCGCTGACTGTACATTTATATATCCTACGCCCTGGCTGCTGCTTGCTACAATATCATCATGATCTGGACGTGTCGTCGAAAGCACTTCGCTCTCATAGCGCACTTTCCGTGACGGGTCACGCTCCTCCACACCATAGAACGTAAATGTAATCTGTTTTCCCTCTGTAATTCCTTCTATATAAATCGGATGGTTTAAATTATTGATAAAACGAAAATCTTTTCCTGCTGATTCTGCAATCGCTGCATCCATTGACGGATCTACATAACTGATAATCATAGAATGATTGTTCCGCTCCGTCACCTCTAATTCCGACAAAAGTACTACATTATAAAGCGTTGTGGAAACTTGACAAATACCGCCGCCAATACTGTCAACCACTTTACCATTTAAGTATGATCCCGCCGGATAATATCCGTTTTCTGTGGTAAATGGCTTAATCGTATTATATGTAGAAAATTCATCTCCTGGATAAAGCAACGTTCCATTAATTAATCTACAGCCATTTTCTACGTTTTTGCACCTTGAAGGACTGCTGGTGGAATAACTTGTTGTAAAAGTACCTAGTACATCGTTTAGCTGCGAGAGTTCCTCGGCATTTCCTTTCGGCTCTGTCACATCAATTACCAAATCAATAGATGTATCTTCATAATCCCATTGATTGGTAAGGTAATCATAAACTACATTTAACGATTCTTCAATATTAACGCCTTTTCCGGTCTGTCCCTCAATTACATTAAACACACCATTTTCGCGCGTCAGTGTAGCATTCTGTGCCGGAACATCATATTCTGTACACTGCTCTGCTAAGATTGTACGAATTGCCTCCATATCAAAGTTCAGCATTAAATCAAAATTTTTATTTCCGTGCTTTAAATCCTGAATTGCTTTATACCGCTTTACAATATTTCCCTTTTTGCCAAGCGACGCTGCTGTATCAATATCCTCAGGATTTATCCAGTTCAAACCTAAATCACCTGCTGTCACCATTGCATAATGGCCGTCTACTGCGCCAAATGTAACGGTACGCAGCTTCAATTCCTCAATATATGCAGCGACTGCAGCCTTTGCCTGCTCTGCTGTCATTCCAGAAAGGTCAATATCTCCCATATAAATGCCTTCCAGAATCACATCGTCCTCTGCCTGCGCATAAACATACTGTCCTTTGCCAAAAATGCAGACGGCAGACAAAAATACCAGACATAAGACGAACAACCCCATATTTTTTCTTATCTTACTCATAAACTCTCCTTCTTGCTCTCCTTGAATAATAAAAATATTACCAAAATTTTCATTGATTTATATATGAATTCTATATAAATTTGCTAATTGTAAAGCATATCCTAACTATTGTAAAATAGATTGAAATGACTTGTTTGATACTATCCTAAAACACTTAAAACTGTAGGCACAATCATAGCAATAATTAATAAAATCGCTATTACAGCCGCAATTTTTCGCTGTGTTTTTTTATTATTAAAATGAAACATACGATAAACCTCCTAATTTCTATTTTAAACGGTACTACTGTAACAATTATACTGCGAGCATAATCACAGTGAAATATACAAAATACATTTCTGAAAGGATATTATATATGAAATATTTGATTTTTTCAAGTATTGTTGGCCTTTGTATTGCATATTATTTAAAACTTTCTCATATTCGGGCAATTGAAGCTAAGGCAGACGATGCATATTGGGAGCGGGAACGCAAAGCAAGTTTTACCCGCAAAAAGCCGCTGGATGATTTAGACTACATTACAATTCCACCGGAAATATTGCAAATGCATCCAAAGAGCATTACAAGTGAACTGCAAAGCATCCTAAATAACTTAAACGACTTGTCCTCATACAAAATCGTAAACCTTACTGGCTACAGCAACACCGATTTAAAGCTGAAATACGGCACTGCTAATATTACTATATTAAGCGATTACGATTTTCATTACACAAACTTAGTGACGCTCCTGCAAAAGCTTGCAGAAAAACTTCACGAAAATGGAGAAGATGCCCTGGCAGCCCAAACGTTGGAGTTTGCAATATCCACTGGAACCGATGTCAGCAAGTCCTATTATCTGCTTGCAGACCTTTACTGTGATGCTGGCACTGCATGGAAAATCCAATCACTGATAGAAAGCGCACAAAATATTCATACAATACAGAAGGACACCATTATTGAAACGCTTCAAACCCAACAGCAAAACGCCACACTATCACAGTCAGAAGGATTTTAAAGCCCTGACTGTAGACAATCTATTAATCGGCTCGCTTCGCTTTTACTTAACGCTTCTACCGCGATGCGCTCTGTACCAAAACTTTTGATTGGCTCCAGCCAAAACACATTCTCCTCATTCGCCACGGAAAGCCGCAGACGCCTTGCAAGCATCTGTATGTAATTGTACTGCTTTGGCGTTATCGGACTATCTTTCTGCACACGATACGCCAATTGACGCGGCGCAAATGGTTCTTGATCTATTGGATAAAACTGTTCTACCATACGCTGATAGACTTGGTGTGTCGCAACCGCATCATTTAACGCTCTATGCGCGTCCAAATCAATCTTATAATATGCACACAGCACGCCTAGGCTTCTGCTCTCCAACGCTGTTAAAAACCGCCTTGCAATCCGCAGCGTATCCATTCCTTCTTTATTAAATGTCTTTTTCTGCCGTTGCGCCGCTGTTTTTACAAAAGAATAATCAAAGAGTATATTATGTCCCAGCAGCACACTATCCCCTGCAAAATCTGCAAATGCATCAAATAATTCCTCTATAAAAGGTGCCTTTTTTACATCCGCATCCGTAATCCCTGTCAATTCTACAATCTTTGGCGGAAGCAGCTTTCCCGGATTGACAAACGCGGAAAAAGTATCCACGATCTTCCCATCGCATACTTTAGCCGCTCCCAGTTCAATAATTTTATCCTGACTTGGATAAAATCCTGTGGTTTCGATATCAAATACCACGTAATCCATTAATGCTTGTTTCATTTTTGTTCCCATCTGCTTTTTTACAGGCACTTCTATACGCATAAACGATTAGACTTTCCTGTCTGCACAACCATATTGCCCCAATGTTCCTTTCAGCTTTTATCCTGATTTCTATTTTTATATTCGTTATCCAAAATCACTAAGTTCATCTCGTAATCCTGCATATTTTTCTGCTTAATACTCGAAAGCATTAATCCTGCGAAAAAAGACTGGATTGCCGCAATATAGACAAATCCACATACAATCAACGTTGGGAAACGCTCCACCAGACCCGTAGAAAAATATTCCGTAAGCACTGGAATTAAAAATAGCGTCGAAATCACTGCTAACAACATAGAAATCCATGCAAAAAAGCCCATTGGCTTATAATTTTTATACAATTTTAAGATGGTGAAAATTACTTTCATCCCGTCCGAATATGTGTTTAATTTCGATACGCTGCCCTCCGGACGATCACGGTACTGGATAATCACATTCTCTACACGCATATTTTTATCAATTGCATGGATACTCATTTCCGTTTCAATTTCAAAGCCTTTGGAAAGCACGGGAAATGATTTGACAAACTGGTAGCTAAATGCCCGGTATCCCGTCATAATATCCCGAATGTCACTTTTAAACATACTGTTAATCGCGCCCCGCACCAGCGAATTGCCAAAGTTATGAAAGGGGCGCTTATTTTCCTCAAAATAAGAAGAAGAAAGCCTGTCCCCCACCACCATATCTGCATTGCGCTCCAAAACCGCTTCGCACAACTTACGTGCTTCATCAGCAGGATAAGTGTCATCACCGTCCGTCATAATATAACAGCGTGCATCAATTTCACGGAACATACGCCGTATTACATTGCCCTTGCCCTGCTGGTATTCATAACGCACCACTGCACCCGCTTTGCGCGCAATCTCGTCCGTTCCGTCTTTGGAATTGTTATCGTACACATAAATTACAGCTTCCGGAAGCGCTGCCCGAAAGTCCTTTACTACTTTTTCAATTGTCTTGCTCTCATTATAGCAAGGAATTAAAACTGCTATCTCGTCCATTCTTTTCTCCTTTATCCTAGAATTGCCATACAACCCCTAGTACAGCATTGCATTAGGAATCGAGCAACACGCAATGTTATACTAGTACATTATAGCAATTCCCTAATTTACTTGTAATGTAATCGTCCAACATTGAGTGTAACACACTCCGAAAACATAATAAAGAGGAAATTGCTAGAATTATAAATTTTTTAGGAGCTATTAAGAAATAACCTTTATATAATTTCTTTTGAACTGTTAAGAAATATCTATAAACAGTTCCTTATGATTTTAATTTCTCCTCTTTATTCCGTATCCGAAGTTCTTTAAAAAACTGCTTTAATAATCCCGAACACTCCTCCTCTAACACCCCGCGCACCGTTTCTACTTGATGATTAAACGCTGGCTGCTGCAAAAGGTTTAATATTGACCCTGCGCACCCTGCTTTTGCATTCATGCACCCCATAACCACTTTGGATATCCGTGCCTGCACAATCGCACCAGAGCACATTTGGCAGGGTTCTAGCGTTACATACAATATACATTCCTCTAACCGCCAATCACCGATTACCTTACTCGCCTTTTTAATTGCAGTTAGTTCTGCATGGGAAAGTGTGTTCTTGTCAGTATTGCGGCGGTTGTAGCCCCGACCGATTATCTTTCCGTTATATGTAATTACACATCCAATCGGCACTTCCCCTAATGCATATGCTTTTTTCGCCTGTTTAATGGCTTCACGCATAAATTTTTCGTCGGATTTATTGTAATTGTCTGTTTCATTCATTCTTTATCCCTCATTTTACATCTCTATCTGCATTACATTTTTGCTATGCCAAACAATGTAACCTATCCAGCCATTCGGAACTATTACTCCGGCAATTATGAATTGGCTTACCTATTGTATTTATTATTTGTTTATGATATTCCTTCGGCAATAAAATAGTTCGATATTCAATAGCTATAGCAATATCTTCAAGTAATACATAAGGATGATAAGCTTTTCCAAATTACTTATTTTATAATTCTTAACAGTTTTCCTATTTTCTCTATTTGTTCTATACTGTCCTTAAAAAGAACCTCTATTTGATCGCTGTTTAGAATAGATTTATCATTTTGATAATGCATCATACCAACTCCTGTTATCTCAAAAATCTGCCCATTCTCATCAATTAATTTTATACCATTTTTCAACAACGCTGCATCACCTTTTAAGGAAACGGCATAACTGCTGCCAACTGCGAATTTATCTATTACTTGATACACTGCTTATCTTACCCCATATTTTCTGAAATACATTATTGTGTTTGCAAAAAAAGGTATGGTATGGCTCGAAACTGGTACAATTCCACTTTCTTTCAAAAGGCTCGACATAACTCCTCCAATATTGCTGCAAACTGCGTTTACCATTGTATTCACTATTAGCGTTTGCAACAATAATCTCTGGCAGACAATGGAGCATATCCACCGCATCATATGCCATCATATTGTTATTTTGCGACACTAAGATTTCTTGTATCAATTCGAGCGCTTTTATAAAAAATAATTCTAATTCTAGAGGACTGTCTATAGATTCGTTTTTTTCATTATAAAGCAGCAAATGTGTTTCCCACTCCGGCATTCTCTTTAAAATCGCCGCGCATAGTTCTTCGTTGCCAAGTTTTTTATAAAAAGAATCTAGTATAGCATCGATCACATAGCAATTATTTTTATTTGAACAGTTCCTAATATCAAAACGAATATGAACCAATATCCTATGCAGATTGTGCCACATAATTGTTTCCATGCTCCACCCTAAACCCTTCTATAATAATATCACACCTCCCGACGCAGCCTTTAACATTTTATCCGCAATTTCGCTGGTCGTTTCCTCAACAGTAATATAACTTGACACATCCGTTAATGGGAGTGATTTATGGAGCAGTTCTTCATAATATATCATCTTATTATCGTCAAGTGCTGTGCAGCAGTCTTGTATTATTGTGATAATTTCCTCTAACTCCGCTCTTGTTAAATCCGGCACATACGGTGGTTCTGGTGTCACTGTCATTTCTGCAAGCGTTTCTAAATCCGTCCAACCCCAGTATTCTGCAAATTCTGCGGCATTGTGCTTTTTCCCTGTAAGCGTGCTTAGTTTTTTCAGTGTCTTACTACAATCCAATCCGGACGCAATTTCTCCCGCAATTTGTTCAATAAACGTTGCCACCTGCGCCTGATTCTCTTTATCTATTTGCGGAAATTCTAATATTGCTCTCATATTTTTTACCATTCCTTTCCAAGGCACAAACAAATTGTGAAAGATTTGTCAAATTCTTTCACTCTTTTCCCCCTTAAATTTTATATAGGGGCTGTCGCTATAAGCTTTGATGATACCAGATACGGTATAAATCTTAGCACAATGTAACACTATCTTGTATCCGTTTGTCTTAATGCGACAGCCCCTACCTTTACCAGACAATCTTTTCCAAAAAACGAAATGCCATACGACACTACTTGTTTATATCCGTCATTATATAGTTCCTGCTGATATTGCCTGTCGGCGATCTGCGCCAGCGCTTCACTCGCTTTCTTGTCCAGTTCATCTATGGAGTTGGCTATTTTAAATTCAATAACATAGGCTGCTTTCCGTCTTGTTACTGGTCGGATAAACAAGTCACTGCGCCCCCTGCCGCCTTCTCGGTTCGAGCGCACACGATAACCCTTCATTTTTGACAGTACACCTGCAATAAAACCATGATAAAAATTTTCGTATGCATCATTAAAGCTTATCGTTTCCAATAGCAGCTCGTTAAGCTCTTTTTCCAATGCTGCTGCGTCCTGATTCAACAATGCTGTATAAAGTGCCGTTAAATCCTTCTCCACAATTTTCTCCTGAAACCATGAAAGAACTTTTGTGCGAAAAATATACTTTACTTCCTGATTCGGAATCATAATTTCTACATACTGCTGCTTTGTACTCTCGTCCATTCTTTGACGAACTTTTCGGAAATACCCTGTAAAGAACATAAAATTCCATAAATTATCCATTGTATTGTAAATTTCATCATATGTAATATCCTCATGCACAGGCTTTTCAATGCTTTTGCCTTCAATTAATGCTTCAATTTCCTCCTTTGTTTCATCATTGGCACATTCTATCAGCTTCCTAACAATACTATTTGAACTTGTATTTGCCCAATAAGCAGACGGAAAACAGTTGCTGTCTGCCTGCAAATCGTACATAAACTTAATCACGCTCCACGGATTATATACATTCGATTCCCCGAAAATATACCCATTATACCACTCTTGACACAAGGTATACTGGCTCTCCATATGATAATCCGCACAAATCTTTTTGATTTCCTTCTCTGTAAAGCCAAAATATTCTGAAAAATTATGATTTAATATTGAAATAATATTTAAATTGTTCAGCCCTGTAAAAATACTTTCCTTTGAAATTCGCAGACACCCTGTAATTACAGCAAATTCCAAATATTCGTTTGATTTCAGCGCCGACTCAAACAGCGAACGGATAAAGTCCACCATCTGTGGATAAAAACCACTCAAAAAAGCGTTTTCCAGCGGCACATCATATTCGTCAATCAGAATAATTACTTTCTTATTATAATACTTATACAGGCATTTACTCAAAAAAAACAGCGCATCCACATAGTCGCCAATTCCACCCTTTTCACACATAATTCTGCTGTAACGCTCTTTCTGATCCTGTAGCGCGAGATGTTCCAAAATAAAACTATGCCGCTCATATTCCCCTGCTATCTGACGTATCAACATTAAATAAGCCAAGTCAAATGTTGGCTGTTTCGCTGACTTTAACGACAAATTAATTATCGGATACTGCCCCATATGGGCAAGATATTTTTCACCAGCCTGCATAATTTCTAGTCCATTAAAAAGGGAAGAATGTTCTATCTTATTACCGTTTAAATCCCTTGCATCCTCAAAAAAATAGCGAAGCATACTGATATTTAATGTTTTTCCAAAACGCCTTGGACGGGTAAAAAGGTTTGTATCGCCTTTTTTATCAAGCAATTCCTTAATCAATAATGACTTGTCCAGAAAATAATATCCCCGTTGGATAAGCATTTCAAAATTATCAATCCCTATTGGCAATGGCTTATAATCCATACAGATGCCCCCTTTTATTTATAAGAATGTTGTATCGTTCTTATTGACTTGCATAAAACCTGCAGAGCAATTGCAACCATTATAGCATACACTTATCACAATCTCAATATATCCTGATAAACATAAAATTCATCAAATTTAACCTTACTGTACTGCAATGCAAAATTGCTGTGTGACCAGCTCTTTATATTCATTGACAATTAGAGAACTATCCTTGTATATTTATACTATACTGAACATTAATAACAATTGCCAAAGAAAAATATTCTCCGGTTTTTCTATAGAATCAAAAGTATTGATTGACTACAAATATACAGGTGCATAAGAGTGAAAGAATTTAACAAAACTTTCACAATTTGTTTGTGCCTTGAAAGGAATAACGTATAACATGAAAAATATCCATAGCATTACCTTTTACACGGGCAGCAAGGAAGAACTGCTTCCCGATTTTGCAAATGACTTTCCCTATATCGCTTCAAGGGCAGAACTTGATAAATATATAGAACACTATGTGCCGTGGCATTGGCACAAGGCAGTAGAGCTTTTTTATATGGAAAGCGGCAGTCTTGAATACTATACGCCAAAGGGGAAACAACTATTTCCTGCGGGAAGCGGTGGTATGGTAAATTCCAATATACTCCATATGACAAGGCCAATCGCACAGACTGAAAAAAATATCCAACTGCTTCATATTTTTGATGCTTCTCTGCTTGCCGGTGAACAGGGAAGCAGAATTGAACAAAAGTATATTACGCCTATTATCACCAATCCGCAAATGGATCTTATTCCTCTTTTTCCAAATAATGCAATCGAGAAAAAGATTTTAGAACGGATTCTTGAAGCTTTTCACTTATCCAGCAAGGAATTTGGATATGAAATGAAACTGCGCGAAGCACTGTCGGAAATATGGCTAATGCTCTTTCAACTATCCCCTCCTGCACAAGTGCAACAAAAAGCACAGAACAAAAGCAGCGATCAGATAAAATTAATGATGATATACATTCATGAGCATTACCAAGAGAAAATTTCTATTTCAGAACTTGCGGCGGCGGCATACCTCAGTGAACGGGAATGTTTTAGAGTATTTCATAACTGTCTGCATATGACGCCTGTAGCGTATATTAAAACATATCGTTTGCAAGCAGCCTGTCAAATGCTGGCACGGGGAAACGAACCAATTACATCAATCAGTCATGCCTGCGGTTTAGGCAGCAGCAGTTATTTTGGAAAAGTCTTTCGGGAATACGCACACTGTACACCATTAGAATATCGTAGGAAATGGCAGAATCGTGATATATCACGGCAGAAATAAAATATTTTTCATGCCTTCATTGCATTATAATATACTCACGAACGTTAAGATTTTCCAATTTCTGCACAGCCCATATTCATAAGCGGGCAATATGTGTTGTGCAGAAAGGAAAATCTAATCGTTCGTGAGTATAATACGAGTATTAGGAACGATTCAGAAATTACTGGTGACAAGGACGCCGTATAAATGTTCTAATGCGAAGAAGAAAATCACAAATGTAGGAGGAATAGGCATCTATGGAATTAAACAAAAAGACTGCCCAACAGGCTTTGGAACAAGCGGCAAAAAGTAACCCCGGAGCATGGGTAGATCATTCAAAATATGTAGCAGAAGCCTGTAAAAATATTGCATTGCGCTGTAAAAATTTATCTGCCGATCAGGCCTATCTTTTTGGATTGTTACACGATATCGGACGGTATGCCGGAGTGACTTCCGAAAAGCATCTAATAGACGGTTACCGCTATTGCATGGAACGCGGCTGGGAAAAAGCTGCACAGATCTGTATATCTCACGCATTTATGATACAGGATATTCATACCTCAATTGGAGAATTTGATGTTAGTGATGCAGATTACCTTTTTATGGAAACGTTTGTTGCAAATGCAGTCTATGATGATTATGATCGTCTGGTGCAGTTATGCGACTCACTGGCTCTGCCAACAGGTTTCTGCCTTTTAGAGAAAAGATTTGTAGATGTTACCATACGATATGGTGTTCATCCGGCAACGATTGACCGCTGGAAAAAAATTTTAGAGATTAAAGCATTGTTTGAAGCACAGATTGGCTGTTCTGTCTATACCCTGCTTCCGGGTGTCGTGGAAAATAGTTTACGCTAAAAACTGTATAAACATAACTGTTCAATAATAATTTATTAGATTATGGATGAATAATAATTTTTCAATAACAACTGTTGAATAATTCCTTAGGAGATATTTTTATATATTATGAAGCAAGTGATTTTTTAGAAACTGCAGACAGCGATACTTTAGAACAGATCGCACGCACAAGGGAACTGACACGGGAATACTATTTCTCTGATTATAGAGAATCCGAAAAAAGATATGCCCTTCTCCGGCAGCTATTAGGCGGTATAGGAGAGAATGTGGCAATCGACACGCCGTTTCATTGTGATTATGGGAAAAATATCTTTGGGGGAAATAATGTGATAATTAATAGGAACTGTACTTTTGCAGACAATCAGCCTATCCGCATTGGTGACAACGTTTTAATTGCGTCAAATGTGCAAACCGCTCTATCCCACCAAATTGTGTTGCAGCAGGAAATCCATGCAAAGTAATACGTTATTTTGATGCGGACAAAGAAAAATAGCAAAATTAACCTGCTGACACACTTTCCGCTCCTATCCGACAGTCAGAGAGCCGCAGGCGGCTCTCTCTTCTTAAAATTTTTCCAATTCTTTACTTACTTCCCCAAGCTGTCACATTTTCTCCCAACACGCTAAAGGTCATAACCACTTTGCGCTGATTGGGATTAAAGTAAAGCTGCTCACTTGGCATTTTCAGAAAAACGCCCTTGTATGTCACATTATCCACTGTAATTGTCATATTCGGCGTTCCTTCCTCATAAGTCCAGTTTCCCGATAAATCACCGCTGACGCTGCCATCCTCATTTAGTGTAATCTTTGCTGGCTGCATCACACCGACTACAGCTTTTCCGACTTTTTGATAATAGGTCGTCGGGTTATGCACAACAAACTCATAATTGCCGCACATTTCCTCCATTGTATAACCTGTTTCGCTGATTTTCTCGCCAGCGTACTCATACGGTGCTGCCACAAGCCAGCCGTCCTCATTGACAAACAATTGCTGCACGCGTACTTCATGCGCTTCAGGGATGCCGTTTTTTCCTTCCGCAAAACGCGAATGGTAAATTAAATAAATCTTTCCGTCCTCTGTCACATATGCGGAATTATGTCCCTGTGCCACACGAATTTCTCGGTTGCCTGTCCAGTCATAAGAGCCCATAAGCCGCACGCCAATCGGCTCAAACAAATCATTGCACTGTTTTGTATAAACTGCGTTGTTTCCTGCCTGATCAACATATGGTCCTGTAATCTTATCCGAACGAAACACACGCATCTGATAACCGCCGTCAGCAACCAGTCCGCCATAGGAAACAAACAGGTAATAATAGCCGTCTTTCTCAATAATATAAGGGCCTTCGCCTGATACGCCAAATCCTCCGTGTATCTTATAGCCATAATACGCATCCGACTGGTTTGCCGTTGTTTCATATGTTGTAGTATAATCTCTAAGCCCTGTATTTTCATCTAATTTCAGCATATAAAGACCGCCGAACCAAGAACCATATACCATCCAAAGCGAACCATCTTTATCAAAGAGCACATTGGGGTCAATACAGTTTAACTTCGTATTGGTAGTATTTTGGTATCGGGTAATATCTGAGCCTTCGCCAAGTACCTGATACACGTCCGTCAGCGCCACATCATGCGATCCTGTATTAAAACCGGAGTACACAATCGGCCCACCATACTCATACGGTCCTTCTATCTGATCGGCTGTCAGCATAACAATTACAGAATTCCCATCATCACCGTTTACGCTCATATAGAAGCAGTATTTTCCCATATTGGGGTTGTAAATCACATCTGGTGCCCATAAATTCCCGTTTAAATTCGGGTTGGAATTCGTCTTACAGTATGAATCCCATTCTTTGCCAAACAATTTTGCATAGTCGGAATTAATATTCATTGTAAAGGTTTCCCAGTTCATTAAATCTGTACTTTTTGCCCATGCCATATGCGAACCAAAAATATAATAAGTCCCATTATCATACACTACAGAAGGATCATGAACGGAAACGCGGCTATATGACACCTCTGTCATTTCTTCCTCCTCATTAGAAGCATCCGCTGTCTGCGTATCACTTACAGCACTGCTCTCCCTTTCGCCTTCTCCTGTATCTGCCGCAGCTTCTGTCCCTGCTAAAGCTGTATTCTCCTGTGTCTGCGCATTATCTGCTTCCGTCCTCATTGATTCCCCGCTTTCTGTCTGTTCCCTGCTTTGGCAGCCACCTGCCAAACTTGTTATTATGGCTGCCACAAGTACAGACGCCCATAATTTCCTATTTTTTTTCATTTCTATCCCCCTGCGTGCTCTACACACGTACCTAAACTAAGGAACTGTTAATAAATAACTTATGATAATTACTTTTCTGAATGTCCATCTGCGGCATCAGAAAAAACAGTTCCTAAGCGTCAAAATAGCTGACACTATATAACAATATGTTCACAGCTACACGGCAATTTTTTTTGCCGTGCCGTACATCAATCGTTCCAAGTTTACTGTAACAATTTATTTTCAAAATTATCCTATCAGCTTCTCTGCTTCCAGATATATGATACAAAAGGGACGTTTCAACAAACGCCCCTTTTATGCATAGACTCCTCCATGCAAAAGAAATATGCCGTAGTATTTTGATTAATAATTTAATGTAATACCTATCATTTCATATGCTTCCTTTGCTGCTGCCAAAGCTGCCTGATTTGCGTCTGCTGCTTTCTGCTCAAGTTCTGCTGCAAAGTCGTTTGCATTCTTTCCTTCGATACGAACTTGATCTTCAACGCCTAATGTATCACCTACTGCACGATACGATGTGTCAAGGAAATTTGCAAAGCCCGGTATCTGGCAGTCACCAAACGGAATCGGATTCTTGCAGTTTGCGAAGAAATCATCAAAATATTTTCCATACTTTGTATCCTCGTCAGCCGTAACAAGGTCTTCGCCATTTACTGGATCGAATACAGACTGATAAGTTCTTGTCTGTGCTGTCGGATAGAAAGACTGCTGGAACTCTGTCCAAATTGCTTCGTCCATTGTAATCGGGCAAGGAATTGCCTGTCTGTATAACGGCAAATCTGCATAAGTTTCTACATCCTGATAAGCGTCAAGCTTTGCCTGCCAGCCTTCAGCGCCCCATCCCATCCATTTCAGGAGTTCATAAGCCTCTCTTGGATGTGCTGTTGCTGAAGAAATACCACCAAAGTCAAGAACACCAAATGTATAACCCGTCGCACTTGCCGGTGTTGTATAAGGTACCCACTCCATACCACGGTTTCTGTAATCTGGTGTATCAAACAGATTTAGATATGTCCACCATGCATCAATCTGAAAACCAAGTTTTCCTGTGTAAGCAGCCCACATCGTTCTGTCGCCTGTCCAAGCTTCCATTTCATCCGTATCACCATAAGGAGCATGGTATTTGCCGTTTACAAGCTCTGCCCACTGGTTTACGCCTGCTGCCCACTGATCCATATGGTATGCCTTGCCATCCCAGCCAAACTCACCAATCAGGTTATTGCCGTTAGAAATTGGATAATAAGTTACCAAAGAATGGAACTGGTGAGCCGCCGCCCGCTTCGCTTTACTTTTTCCTTTTCCCATAATGGCCCAACCTTTCTCTCAATAAAATTTTAATTCAAAATGTTCCTTAAACATTCGCAAGAATTATTCCGAAAATGTAAACTTTATAAATAAATTTCCAAAAATTCTTAACTCACTATTTCAGAATTTTGAACATTTTATAAACACTTTGATTAATTTCATTTTTGAGTTAATTGTTTTAGTTTTTTGTGTATGTTTATACCTTACGCTAAAATAGTGAAAAAGTCAAGTTGCAATATTATATAATTTGTGACTTTTTATATTGTTTTCCTTGTATTTTAAGGCTTTCGCAGCGTTTTCGCTTTACTTAACGAAATTTAGTAATGTTTTTTGTGCATTTTTACTATAACATGCAAGACTGTGCGTTTTTTTGCCTAATTAGCATATTTTGGCTTAAATATTTAGCATTTGCTAAAATACTCTTGACATTTGTTTTAGTTTTTACTATACTAATATTATAGAGCAAAAATAAAGAAACTAAAATCAAAAAACTAAAATCAAAGAACCTAAAATCAAAAAAACTAAAATCAAAGGAATACAATGTATCACTTCCATGCATTATATTACATTTTAGAAAGGAGAACTCTTATGCTATATTTTCGTTCTATCAGTGAAGCTGAGAATGTATTTAAGGCACTTAGTACCCCTATGCGCTTGAAAATAATGGAAATGATTTACAAAGATGACTCGATGAGCATGAATGACTTGGCAGAGTCGCTTGGACTGACAAATGGTGCTATTTCTATGCACGTCAGTAAATTGGAGGAGGCAGGACTTGTCCGTATTAAAATCACGTCCGGCAAACGCGGCGCCATGAAAATTGTGCGCCCCCGCTACGACCGGCTGATGATTGATCTTGCACCTGCCAAAGAAGCGAAACACTGCTATATTGATGATATCCGGATTGGATACTATACCACTTGTCACGGCACACCGACCTGCGGACTTGCTACCAATAAGGATATTATCGGTTCTCTGGATGACCCACGGGTCTTTTCGTTTCCGGAGCGTTTTCAGGCAGGCATCCTCTGGTTTGCATCGGGTTATGTAGAGTATAATCTTCCAAACCATTTACAGGCTGGGCAGATTCTCAATGAATTGCAGATTTCATTTGAAATTTCTTCTGAGTGCCCGGATACCAATGAAGACTATCCCTCAGATATTTATTTCCATCTGAATGATATACCACTTGGCGTATGGATCAGCCCCGGTGATTACGGCGGACGTCCTGGCTACGTTTCCCCTGCATGGTGGCCCGAAGCCCTAAATCAATATGGATTGCTCAAAACACTGATAATCAACAGCGAGGGCTGCTTTATCGACGGCACAAAGAAGATATCCGATATAAAAGTTCAAGATTTACATATTGATTATAACAGCTATATTACCTTCCGCTTTGAAGTGCCAAAAGACACTACCAACTGCGGAGGCTGCACGCTGTTTGGCGAAGACTTTGGCGACCACAATCAGGCGCTGCGGGTGAAAATGTATTATGATGAAGATAACGATATTGTTCGGTAAGGGAAATGAGGCGGTTTTGCAATATATTGTTTCTGTGCACCAAGGATGAAGATAACGATATTGATCGGTAAGGGAAATGTAGACAGATGCATCTGCTGCTTCTCCGTTACAGTTCAGTTTAGGGGCTGCCGCATTAAGGAAAGTGTATACAAGATAGTCCAACGCCTTGCGTCGATGGATACGATATTTTGTATAATTTCAGCTTATTGCGACAGCCCCGTAAGAAAGCATAATGCTTGCGATCCATCAAGCCATCGCGAAACGATTTTGCATGGCTTGATGCGTTCCATTGTATTTTTGTATTTTTGCATTTTCCTCAGCCAATCAGGCACTTTTGCCCCTGAAAACCAAAACCATATTTTCTGATATTTTCCGGCGCAAAACCGCTGGCAATAAGCACTGTTTCATATTGTTTCTCCTCAATCTGTGCAAGCGCGTTTGCCACAGTGTCATCCAGCGTTTTCTCGTCGTCATCCTCATCTAGCACCTTGAATGCAAAGAGAAACGCTTTCTCATTTTTGTCATACGGCTCTATCATAACATCATAACGGCCATAACCGCTCTCGCGGTTTGAGGTCACTTTATATTTATCTGACAGATTGACAATCATGCCAAGCACAAAACCATGATAAAACCGTTCCGGATGCGTTGCCTCCGATGGTCTGTTTCCTGTGTCAAAATAGCTAAATGTATGCAATGCAACCTTGTTCATAAATGTGTTCATTCTGCGTACATTGTCATGCAGCAAGGCATTGATAAATTCGTTGTAATATGCTGACACATCACTTTTCCCAAACCAGTCCTTTACCATATCTTCAAACATCATTAGGACTTCTCTGTTTGTCAATGTCAATGTATATTGCTGCTTTCCTTTTCTGTCTTCCCGAGGCGGTTCCTTATCGATCGTTTTTAGGTAACCTGCTGCAAGCAATAGACTCCATATTGCATTTGTATTGCCGTTCAATCGATTAAACACGATCTGCTCGTCAATTGGTGCTGTAAAACTTTTTCCAGAAAGCAAATCTTCCATTGTTTTTTTTACTTCGGCATCTCCGGTTTGTATCAGTGTACTTACAAGTTCGTTGGAACTGGTATTTGCCCAGTAAGCTTCATAGTTTGCATTGTTTTCTATAAAGGAAATAATCGACCACGGATTATATATATCTGCGTATTTTCCAAATATAAAGCCATCATACCATTTCTTAACGCCGCTTTTGTGACCGCCAAGCCCTGCACTGTCAAGCGCTTCAAAAACTTCCTTCTCCGTAAAACCAAAACAGGTAGCATATTTATCAGAAGTTGTGGTCACTACTTTAAGGTGATTCAGTTCTGAAAAAATGGATTCCTTTGATATTCTTGTAATCCCAGTGATCAGCCCGCGTTCCATGCTTTCATTATCCTTAAAAGTATTTACAAAAAAGCTTCTAAAAAATGCAGCGGCTTCATCCCAATAGCCATAAATCCACGCATCTTGCATTGGCGTATCATACTCGTCCAAAAGAATCATCACTTTCTTTTGATAATATTTTTCAAGATACATACTAAGGATGCTAATAGATGTTGCTGCTGTTTCATCTGTCATATCTTTCTTCACAGATGCATAATACTTCCTGTCCCCATCATCAAATAAATCTGATTTCATAATATCCTCAAACTTTTTATAGGTTCGGGCAATAATTTTTTTCACAGCCGTCTTCATTCCCTCTACTTGGATTATTTTCGTATCATTTCTTCCTTGGTAATCATACCCCGATTTTGCTCCCGCAAAGGTCATAAAAATAACTGGGTATGTGCCCTGCAGCTCCCGAAGCGCCTCGTCCTCCCAGACCTTTCGTCCCTCAAACAAGTCGTTTCTGCCCGCATAGCAATTTGAGAAAAAACATTCGATCGTACTCATATTAAGCGTCTTTCCAAATCGACGAGGGCGTGTGATCAGCGTGACCTCATCTGCATAATCCCACCATTGTTTAATAAAATCTGTCTTATCAATATAAAAGATATGATTTCGCATTATTTTCTCATAGTTCTGATAACCAAGTCCATGTTTTACTTCCATACACATTTCCTCCGTTCTGCATTTTCGCTTTTTTTACTTCCGGAATTAAATATAACTTTACCATTTTTCGGAGGTTTCAGAAACACTTAGGGGCTTGATGACTGGAAGACCACTTGCTGCTTCTGTTGGGCTTGCCTTTTATTTTGCAGAATGCACCAAAGGCGCATACGACAATTTATTTATAACCTTTAGCAGCCGACCACAAATTATTTTTTAATCGAATGTATTGGATGCCCCCCCATTGAGATGATGGAACGTATTATTAACGTGGAAAGATATCAATGTATTACAATTGCGGGGAGGTAAAAATCCCCGCATATTCCATTTCATTTTTCATAGGAACAAATCCAAATTTTTCATAGAGTTTCCGTCCTGCCTTTGTAGCTTCCAGAGTAATCTGCGAAATTCCTTGTGTTTTTATATCCTGCATCAACAGTTCCAATGTCCTATAGGCAATTCCCAGTCTACGATACGCTGGCGCTGTGTACATATTCATAATATATGCCTTTCTGCCACTGGGATTATGGTATGTAGGCATTACTTGAAAAAAGCTGACGCTGCCTGCACCGATAAATTCCTGATCATCATATACAAGATACGCAGTATGCTCTGCTGTAGATAATGCCCTTTTATAGTATGCCTTTGTTTCCTTTTCCACCTGTGTCATATCCACACTTTCAGCAAGTTCATTGGCAGCGCGCAATACAATCATTCTTGTCTGCACCAATTGATCCAAATCCTCTATTGCTGCTTTTTTATAACGGAACGCCCTCCTTATTTCCTCTTGCATCCACACGAATCCACTTATGTAACGATTTTATATATACAGCATTTAACGCATGGATACAAAATCCCGATTCTGGATTGTCCCCCAAAGTCAAACGCTGATAACAAATCCCTGCCGGAATATCGCAGGCACGCAAAAGCGCTGCAAGCAGATTTGCCTTCGCCCAGCAAATACCAACTCCTTGTTCCAAAACCTCCGTTGCTGATTTCGTACATCTTCTGTCCTGCGCATCCCAAGAATGTTTTATATTATCACGGACAAACTTATAAATATTTTTTATCAGACTAATTTCATCTTTTGTCTGCTTCTGAAAAAATTCCGCCTGCCGCAATATCGCCGCTTCTTTCCAATTAATATATTGGGAAGCAGACAAATAATCGCTTATATTGTTTTTTATAATTAATTTATCCATAATTCCCATGCACGCTCCAATCACTAATACAGCGTTACATATTACTCGATTCTTCATACAATGCTGTACTCGGAAATTTTAACGGTTAAGCAGTATATATTATACCGTAATAACCCCCACTGCACCAAGCAGTAACACAATTGCCCCCAAAACAATCCGATACCAGCCGAATATCTGGAAATCGTGTTTTTTAATATAATCCATCAAGAATTGAATCACAAAAACAGATACTACAAAAGATACCAGCATTCCGACAATTAATATCACAAGTTCTCCGCTGGTAAATGCAAGCCCGAACTTTAACAGCTTGAGCAAGCTTGCGCCAAACATAACTGGAACAGCGAGCACAAATGTAAATTCTGCCGCCGCGCTTCTGGATACGCCGATTAACAGCGCGCCAACAATCGTTGCACCCGATCGCGACGTTCCGGGGAAAATCGCTGCAATCAACTGAAAAATGCCGATAAGCAGCGCTGTCTGAAACGTAATTTCCTGCAAAGACTGGATTTTTGCCCGCCTGTTTCCTTGCTGGTTTCTCCGCTCCACAATAATAAATGCCACACCGAATACAATTAACGCCATTGCAACTGGTATCGCATGGTAAAACAGCGCTTCAAACACATCATCAAACAATATTCCAATCACTGCGGCAGGGATACAAGCCACTACTATTTTTAGCCAAAGCATAATTTTATCCATCTCTATTACAGGCTTTGACTTATCTCGAAACTGAAAAGGGAATATTTTATTCCAGAATAGAATAACCACTGCCATAATCGCACCAAGCTGGATTACAACCAAAAACATTTCCAAAAATTCCGGTGTGCAGTCAAGCTTTATAAATTCATCCAAAATAATCATATGCCCTGTACTGCTGACCGGAAGCCATTCTGTAATTCCTTCCACAATTCCAAAGAGCACTGCCTTTAAAATATTTATCATTGTTAACATTTTTTATTAATACCCTTCTAAATTAAATATTTTTCTATCTTTTTTCGTGTTGCATTTTATAATATCTCTTGTACAGTCAAAGCTTATTACAATTACATCAGCCCTCAAGTCTTACCGGTTGTCCTTATATCGTTATACATTGTCTTTGGAAAATTTCCAATCTGAAAGCGTTTCAAAAAGCCACAATTCAATTGTATCCGCTATCTCCTGTGTGCTGCGTGTTCTTTTTTCAAGAATTGGACAATCCCAATTATTGTCAAGAATCGCCACAAGACAGTACTCTCCATCCTTGTCACCTTCCGGATACCAGCCCAAGTCAACAGCAAGTGTATGCTTTATAGTCTTCTTATTTTCCTTGTAGGTATATTCTCTTACAATATAAGTTATATCTTCTACAAAAGTACATAACCATGCATTATTCTCCTGATCGATATCATCTGGTTCAATATCTGCCAAATGGTTCCACATAATTTTCCAATTCGGTGCAAGGCGGAACGGTTTTAGCTGCTGCCACCATTTTGTAGGTGCTGCTTCTTGTGACATTTCACTATTTAATTCTCTCATACAAATCACCTATGCAGAAAATCCACTAAATCCGAAAAACAATTTTTCGCGTCCTGATAACCTAACTGGTAAAAAGCTTCCAGCTTTTTGCGGTCTTTTTCGATTCTGCCGATTTCATGGTTCTCTTTAGGACGGATTACAAACGCTCTGCCCGCCTGCTGTTCCTGCTCCAAGAAACGCAGTGTTTCATTATAGCGTGTATGGCGGTTGGCAATTAATTTGTAAATTTTGGGATATTTGCTATAACGCAGCCGCAGCAATGCTAAATTCAGCTTCGATGCTGGTTTCCGAATATATCCTTCTTCTTTCGTCAACACAACTACATTTTTTATTACACCATTTGACGCATTCTGTACCGCAATACCATCTGCTACTGCCTTGCGGATTGGTACTGCATCCGATATGCCGCCATCCAAATAATACTCACTGCCAATTTTTACATTTCTTGACAACAACGGAAGGGAAGCGGATGCACGCACTGCAATAATATCTCTGTGCAGTTCGCGAAGCGGCATATATTCCGGCTTTCCTGTGCGGATATTGGTGACAACTGCATACACATCCCCTTCATATCGCGCTGCTTCCTTATAATCGTAAAAATCCAACTCATTCGGTATTTTATTGTAGCACATATCCACATTAAACAAGTCCCCTGTTGTAAACAGGCTATGCAGACTGCAATAATTTTTATCCTCCAAATAATCCACTGTTACCCGAAACGCACGTTTCTTTTGTTTGGAAATATAACTGCATAAATTACAGGCACCTGCGGAAACACCATAACAGCGCTGGAAATACAAATCTTTTTCAATAAAATAATCCAGCACTCCCGCCGTATAGACGCCTTTCATACCGCCGCCCTCTAAAACCAGTCCAACGTTTACCATACGCATCCCTCCGTCCAAACCGCTTGTATTTTTCATTCTAATTTTTATCCGTTTGGCATTCCATACTCTGCCTTGGCAAACTGACGCAATGCGGCTAACGATCGTTCTACCTTCTCCGTTGCGATACAATATGCCATTCTAAAGTAGCCTGGGCAGCCAAAAGAATCTCCCGGCACCAGCACAAGGTCATACTTTAATGCCTTTTGGCAGAAAGCAATCGAATCTTCCTCCAATGCCTTCGGGAAAATATAGAATGTTCCCCCCGGTTTTACACAGGTAAAACCAAGCGCTGTTAATTCCTGATAAAGCAGATTCATATTTGTTTCATACACCGATAAATCGGATGTTATTCCCAGCACTTCAGACACTGCAATCTGAATAATAGACGGCGGACAGTTATGCCCGATCCCCCTTGAAATCTGCGAACACATTACCGAAATCAGTTCTGCATCTGTACACTTTGGATTCGCTGCTACATACCCAAGACGCTCACCCGGAATGGAAAGTGATTTGGCAAAAGAATAGCAGGAAAGCGTATTTTGATAAAATGTAGATACATACGGCGCATCGACACCATCAAACACAATTTCGCGATACGGCTCATCCGAAATAATAAAAATATCATGCCCGTATTCCTTCTGTTTCTTCTCCAATAACGCCGCAAGCTTCTGCAGTGTTGCCGTGGAATAAACCGTACCAGAAGGATTATTCGGCGTATTAATTAATACTGCCATTGTCTTTGAATTTATTGCTTTTTCTAATTCTCCGAAATGAATCTGGAACTGCTCGGTATCCGCTGGCACCACTTTTAATACTGCTCCTGTCTGATTTACGTAGTGATGATACTCTGGGAAATACGGCGCAAATGTAATCACTTCATCGCCTGGCTGCGTCACTGCCCTTACGGCGTGCGCCACAGCGCCTGCTGCCCCCGTTGTCATAAATATATGCTCTGCAGTGTAATTCATACCAAAGGTTTTATTGAGATACGCAGCAAACTTTGCGCGCACAGAAGGGATTCCCTGCGACTGGCTGTACCCATGAAGCTCCATGACATCCCGTGTCTGCAAAAGCTCTATCATCTTGTCTGTAAACGCCTGCGGCACTGGTACTGACGGATTGCCTAAACTGTAATCGAACACATTTTCATAGCTAATCTCTGCCCCCCGTTGATTCGCCCACGCCGACATCTCACGGATAACCGACTTTGCCTGCAGCATATCTTTGTATTTTTGTGAAATCATATTTACTTACCTCTTTTCTTTCTATAAATACTTATTTTAAAAAATTTTTTACGTTTTATTTAATAAAAAATTTATTTTTTGCGTCATTGGCAAATTGAAGTACTTGCCAGTATCAATTTTATATCAAATATACGGAAACCGCACACCCACCATATAAATTGGAATGGTATCAAACTGCTCGCTATGCCCGCCAGTTGTTTTCTTTGCTACAATCCCCCTGTCAACCAGCTTTTTATCTATAAAAACTTTTAAGGACGCTGGCGCTCCCGTATTGGTTTTAACTTCCAGCCCATATATTGTATTGTCTTTCCCCAAAATCATAAAATCCAATTCATACCCGCCATAAATCGAAAAACATGGCGATTCCCCTTTTACCAGCTTTTCTCCTGCTCTTTTTTTATATAAACGCATCAATTCCGTATAAACAAAATTCTCTGATAAAAAACCATCAATATTATCTTTGGGCAATGCAGTCTGTTCCGCCACATAAGACGCAATCCCGCAGTCCATATAATATAGATGCCTCGCTGGAATATAATCGTTAACATCGCCATTATTGTATAAGCCGCATTCCCCGATAATCCCCGAATAGCCCAGCCACGCAACCGCATTGGATATTTCAGTGCGGCTAATCATCTGCTTGGGGGAATTCACTGCGATTTCTGTTTTTGTCATACCTGTAATGGTTTCTACCAATTTACTGCCTGTTCCCCGCTTTTCACGGCACATTTCTTTTAGCGCCTCTGTATACACTGTACGAAATATCAAAGGTTCTTTGGATTCACGAAAGTAATTGCGTGATTCCTTTTCAAACGTTATCAGCAGATTTTCAATCACTTCATAGCACTTAACAATATTATGTGTTTTTGCATATGCCTTTACTGCTTCGGGATATCCGCCGATTTTCTTATACAGTTCATACAATTTATATAATTCATTATAACCAGCGCATGATTCCCTGTTTTCCAAATCCTTCTTACACAGAGAAGCATTCTCTTCCCCGCCGTATAAATCTAATGTTTTCAATAAATCTTCTTTTTCAAATATCCGGCAAAATTCCGAAAAAGAAAGCGGATACATATATAAATAAGCAACTGTTCCTGCCGGCTGAAAAAACTCTTTATTTAATGTCTGTCCCAAATAGCTTCCTGTCACAATAAGGTCACAATCCAAATTTGCGCGAATCATCCGAATGGAATTGTAAACCATAGGACTTACTTGAATTTCATCAATAATTATTATTGTTTTTCTACTATTGACAAAATGCGGAAGCTGTGCCCGCCTGCAATATTTTTCCATCTCTAACGGTGTACAGCCGCAACGCAGTACCTCGGTGAATTGATAAGAATCTTCAAATAAACTAATGTAAATTATATACTCATACTGTGCATAGGCAAACTTCAAAAGTTCCGTTGTCTTTCCAATCTGACGAGAACCCTCCAATTGCAGAACCTTGTGCAGTGCATCTTGTTTCCAGCAAAGCAGTTCCTCCTGAATATCCCGCTGAAAATAATTTTCCTGCGCAATCAACTGATATTTTACACCATTTACCGCCTGCTGATAGGTGCATTTCGGCAAATTTTCGTTAGTGACAATATCCCCTTTTTCAGAAAGAAACAGATTTTCTATATATTGGATATTTTCTTTGATATTATAATCCGTATAGAAAACACCGTCAACAAGGAATCCAATTATTTGATTCTCTGTATCTTTTACACAGTGTGTTGCTGTCATTTGATACCTCCATTTTATCTGCTCTTCCCCGCCCTATCCGTCACGATTCTTCTGCATCCGTTTCGTGCGCCTGTTGAAAAAACGCATAAATCTTCTCCGCCACCTTTGTGGTAATCCCCGGCACTTCCAGAAGCGTATCCACATTCGCCGCACGCATTTCCTCTATCGACTTAAAATACTTCATTAACGCCTTTCTGCGGCTTGGGCCTACGCCGGGAATCTCCTCCAAAACGGAATGCACCTGTACCTTACTGCGCAGCGAACGATGATACGTAATCGCAAAACGATGCGCCTCGTCCTGAATGCGTGTAATCAATTTAAAACCTTCACTATTGCGGTCAATGGGCAGCTCCATATTATTAAAATACAGCCCCCTTGTCCTGTGATTATCATCCTTTACCATGCCGCAGACAGGAATCGAAATGTCAAGTTCTTCCAATACCTGCAACGCAATATTTACCTGCCCTCTGCCGCCGTCCATTAGCAGCAGATCCGGAAACTTTGTAAAACTGCCGAACTGTTCCTCCATGCCGTTTTCAGCATTTTTTAATTCTTCACGCTCGTCCAAACCATGCTGAAACCGCCTTGTCAATACTTCATGCATACAAGCATAATCGTCAGGGCCTGCCACAGTTTTCATGCGAAATTTACGATAATCGCTGCGTTTGGGCTTGCCTTTCTCATAGACAACCATTGAACCTACATTGGCAAAACCGCTGGTATTGGATATATCAAACGCCTCCATGCGTGTCAGCGGCCCAATCCCTAAAAGTTCTTCAATCTCCTTAACTGCGCCAATCGTTCTGCCCTCCTCACGGCGAATGCGTTCACGGTCTTGGCTTAACACCAACTGCGCATTGCGCGCTGCTAAATCCACCAGCTTTTCTTTCGCCCCTTTTTGCGGTACGCGCAAATGTACACGTGTCCCCTTGCGGCTTGTCAGCCAGCTTTCCACAAGTTCCATATCTTCAATCGGTTCCTGTAACATAATTTCTCTTGGAATAAAAGGTGTCCCTGCATAGAACTGTTTAACAAAACTTGTTAATATTTTATCCGCAAGCGGTTCTTCTATCTGTGTCATATAGAAGTGTTCTCTGCCAATTAATTTCCCGTTTCTTAGGAAAAAGACCTGAACAACCGTTTCATTTCCATCGATTGCAAGCGCAATAATATCCTTATCTTCCCCTACATTATCCGACATTTTCTGGCTTTCGCTGACTTTTTTAATATTTTCAATTAAATCACGATATTTCATTGCTTCCTCAAATTCCATATTTTCGGAAGCTGCCTGCATTTTCTCCTTTAGTTCTTTGATAATCGGCTGCTGTTTTCCATTAAGAAACTCGATTGCCTGCTCTATCCGCTTCGCATATTCCTCCTGTGATACCCCTCCTAGACAAGGCGCACAACACTGGTTAATATGATAATTTAAACAAGGGCGTTCTTTTCCAATCTCCTTGGGCAGTTTACGGTTACACGTCCGCAGCAGATACAATTTATTAATAAGATCAATGGTTTCCTTTACACCGCCATTGGTAAAAGGTCCAAAATACTTCGCCTTATCCTTTTTCATTTGCCGCACCATAACAATCCGTGGAAATTCCTCTCCAAGCGTTACTTTAATATAAGGATATGTCTTGTCATCTTTCAGCAAAGTATTATACTTAGGAGCGTACTCTTTGATCAGATTATTTTCTAAGACAAGCGCTTCTAACTCCGAATCCGTAACGATATATTCAAACCGCGCAATCAATGAAACCATTTTGTCAATCTGTGGTCCACGCCCAATATTTTCCTTGAAATAAGAACGTACGCGATTATGCAGATTTACAGCCTTTCCAACATACAAAATCGTATCATCAGCATCATGCATAATATAAACACCCGGCTTTTTCGGCAGCTTCTTTAATTCCTCCTGCACATCAAAATCCTGATTCATTGATCTCTTCCTTTCGCTTCATACTTCCCGTCAGCCGCATACAGCATTACATATAATACGCAAGTAAATACTGTTCCTGCGCTTTACCTTCCTATTCCAATACATCAAACGCCTGACCTTTTGCCCACGGGCTGCCAATATCGCAGCGCCCATGATGATGTTGTTTCTGCGCCGTCCCCTGCGGCAAGTTTTCCACTGCCTCCACCTTTAAACGGCTTTCTTCCGAATTGGCAAAACTATCTAATATTTCCAGCATATTTTCGATATCGTTTTTATCCACACCGTCTGCCATACCCCGCTCCTTTTCCATATACTGCTCCAAAACACAAAAATCTTATCTCACAAAGCCCTGCAATACAAAATGGTATAATACATAGCTCTATTATACAATATCCCGCATTCCCTACTTATACTGCTTAACAGTTAAATTTTCCGAGTAACCTGACTACATAACGCCAGCTATATACGTTTAACCAGTACGGTAAATTCTGGCGTTATGTAGTATATAAAACATCGAAGGATACACATACCTGCTAAGGGACTGTGTATCCTATCTATTGCTTTATTACTGTCTTCCGTTTACATTCCTATCCCAAACCGCTCCAAACCTTGAATTGCCCATTTCTCCCGTGTCTTGTCTATCCATTTCTCCAGCCACGTCTTTTTCCGGAATTTGACTATCTTCTGATCGTTCCCCAGCCTCTTCACTACATACATCTTGATTGGTGGGCCGAATTGCGACTTCATTGTGCACATATTCGTTCTCCTGCGTCTTTTCCTGCGCATAATCATTCCCCCTCTGCTGCGACTGCACGCCGCCATAATAAGATTGTTGTGTCACTGTCTGCCCGCTGTTTCCTGTTTCTGCACCTAAAACTCCTGTATTCTGATATGCTGCTCCGTTCGCATTCTCTGTATTGGTCTGCTCCGATTCCTGCTGCATATCCAAACTCTGTATTTCTTTCGTATTATCTTCCATAGGTTTTTCAATTATTTTCTCTGTATTTATTTCCGCTGTGCCAATCTCTTTCTTCTCGTCAGGCTCCGGCAGTCCTTTTGCTTCGCGGAATATCTTCATAAATTCTTTTCCTGTAATGGTTTCTTTCTCAATCAAATGCGCTGCAATCTGATCCATAATCTCTCTGTTTTCGCGCAAAAGACCCAAAGCTTCCTCATATGCTTCTTTGAGTATCTGCATTACTTCCGCATCCACTTCTGATGCTGTATTATCAGCACAATTCATTGCACTTCTGCCGTCAAGATACTGACTCTCTACCGTTTCAAGCCCCATAAGCCCGAATTTCTTGCTCATACCGTACCTTGTCACCATGGAACGCGCAATACTTGTCGCTTTCTCGATATCGTTGGAAGCGCCTGTTGTCACAGTATCAAACACAATCTCCTCCGCGGCACGTCCGCCAAGCAGCCCGACAATCATATCGTGTAATTCTGCTTGAGAATTTAAGTATTTCTCATCTTCCGGCACATGCATTACATAGCCAAGCGCACCCATTGTACGCGGCACAATTGTAATTTTCTGCACTGGCTCCGAATTTTTCTGCAATGCACTGACAAGAGCATGACCCACTTCGTGATAAGAAACGATTTTGCGCTCCTCCTTGCTCATAATGCGGTCTTTCTTCTCCTTACCTACAAGCACCACTTCTACCGCGCTAAACAAATCCTTCTGACTAACAAATTCTCTGCCCTCTTTAACGGCATTAATCGCTGCTTCATTAATCATATTGGCAAGGTCTGCGCCTACTGCGCCGCTTGTCGCAAGCGCAATTGCATCCAAATCTACAGTTTCATCCATTAATACATCTTTAGCATGTACTTTTAGTATATTAACACGACCCTTTAAATCCGGTTTATCTACAATAATCCGCCTGTCAAACCGTCCCGGACGAAGCAGTGCTTTATCTAATATTTCTGGACGGTTTGTTGCAGCTAAAATAATAATGCCCTTTTTGCCGTCAAACCCATCCATCTCTGAAAGAAGTTGATTCAGCGTCTGTTCGCGCTCCTCATTTCCGCCGCCGTATTTTGAGTCACGGCTTCTACCTATTGCGTCAATCTCGTCAATAAAGATAATACATGGTGCATTTTTCTCTGCTTCCTTAAATAAATCACGGACACGCGACGCACCGACACCGACATATAATTCAATAAAATCCGAGCCTGCAAGTGAGAAAAATGGCACGTGCGCCTCGCCTGCCACAGCTTTTGCAAGCATCGTTTTACCGGTTCCGGGAGGGCCTACCAGCAGCGCACCCTTTGGCAGCTTCGCACCAATTTTAGAATATTTCCCTGGATTATGCAGGAAATCCACAACCTCCTGCAAGGACTCTTTTGCCTCGTCCTCACCAGCAACATCTTTAAACGTAATCCCCGTTTCCTTCTGCACATAAACTTTAGCATTGCTCTTGCCCATGCTGAACGCACCGCCGCCGCCCGTCATTCTGCGCAGAAGCAGGCTTAAAAGCCCCCACATCAATAAAACTGGTACAATATAATACAGAAGCGACATAATAATTCCCGATCCGTCTGGCACCGTACCGCTGACCTCCACGCCAGCCGCCAACAACCTTTTGGTCAGGGTTTCATCCTCCTCGATTTTTCCTGTGGTATATGTGATCGTTGGCTGATAGTAGTACATTGGCTTTGAGCTTTCCTCCTGCACCTTAGGCACAATCACCAGATGACTTGACTCAATCTTCACCGACTGCACCTGTCCCTTCTCGACCATTTTAATAAATTCATTGTAAGGAATTTCCTTATTTGTCGCATGTGTCACGGCGCTTGTAAAATAGCTGATACACAAAAGCGAAATTAACGCTGCCACAAGCATAATCAAAAGACTCTGCTTCTTGGGATCTTTTCCACCGTTATTGTTGCCATTCCCATTACCGCCTCCAGAACCGCCGTTATTGCGGTTGGAATTGTTGTCATAGTTATCAATTTGATTGTTATTCATATTTTATATAATAATCCTTTCATTTGGTCTATACGATCTCGTCTTTTTAATTAAAATATAAAAAGCCACTTTTGGTCTATACGATCTCGTCTTTTTTATTAAAATATAAAAAGCCACTTTTTATTATACGGATTCGCGCTTTATAAATCAACACAAACTTTCTGAAATAATCGTAGGAAGTATAAATATTTTGTAAAAAACTATAGCTTTTTTATGGCTGGACGTTGTATAATTACTTGTACTTTAAATATGATGTTTCTCAATCACTACAGTTTCTTACGAATTTTGTAGCAAATGTAAAATTCTACCAACTATTTAGAGAAAGGAATTGGAAAATTATGCCAGTAAAATATGTATTTGTCACAGGCGGCGTCGTTTCAGGGCTAGGTAAGGGAATTACTGCAGCTTCTTTGGGCAGGCTGCTAAAATCCAGAGGCTACAAAGTAACAATGCAGAAATTTGACCCTTATATTAATATCGATCCAGGCACCATGAACCCGATTCAACATGGTGAGGTATTCGTTACGGACGACGGCGCCGAAACAGACCTTGATTTAGGACATTATGAGCGTTTTATAGATGAAAGTTTGGATAAAAATTCCAATGTCACAACCGGAAAAGTTTATTGGAGCGTTCTGCAAAAGGAGCGGCGCGGCGATTACGGCGGCGGAACTGTACAAGTAATTCCCCATATTACCAACGAAATAAAAAGCCGTTTCTACCGCAATTTCACAGACCCTGAAATGCGTATTGCCATTATTGAGGTCGGCGGCACTGTCGGCGATATCGAAAGCCAGCCGTTTTTGGAGTCAATCCGCCAGTTTCAGCATGAAATAGGTCATGAAAACGCTATTTTAATCCATGTTACGCTAATTCCCTATCTAAGCGCCTCACAGGAGATGAAAACCAAGCCAACACAGGCAAGCGTCAAAGAGCTGCAAGGGATGGGCATTCAGCCAGATATTATTGTATGCCGCAGCGAGCATGAACTGGGCCAAAGCATTAAAGATAAAATTGCCTTGTTCTGCAATGTGCCAAACTCTCATGTGCTCCAAAACCTTGACGTCGAATATCTGTACGAAGCACCGCTTGCAATGGAAAAAGAACATCTTGCGGAAGTTGCCTGCGAATGCCTGCACTTAGACTGCCCGAAGCCGGATCTTTCCGATTGGGCGAAAATGGTTGACGATTTAAAATCCCCCACGCAGGATGTCACCATTGCGCTGGTCGGCAAATATACGCAGCTTCACGACGCATATATTAGCGTTGTCGAAGCACTAAAGCACGGCGGCATTCCACAGCACGCAACCGTAACCATTCAATGGGTAGACTCAGAAACCGTCAATGCCGAGAATGTCAGCGAAATTCTGCATGGCATCAATGGACTGCTTGTTCCTGGCGGCTTTGGCGACCGCGGTATTGAGGGCATGATCGACGCGATCCGCTACGCAAGAGAAAACAGTATTCCCTTCCTTGGGCTATGTCTTGGAATGCAGCTTTCGATTGTCGAATTTGTCCGAAATGTTGTTGGCTATAATGACGCGCACAGCATCGAACTAAACCCCAATACCACGCACCCTGTTATTGCGCTTATGCCCGATCAAAACGGCGTTGAAGATATCGGCGGCACGCTGCGGCTCGGCTCCTATCCCTGCCACTTAGACACCGCTTCCAAAGCGTATCAGTTATACGGTGAAGAAACGATTCATGAGCGCCATAGGCACCGCTATGAAGTAAACAATGATTACCGTGCCGCCGTTGTGGAAAAGGGAATGCTATTATCAGGGCTTTCTCCTGACGGACGCATTGTAGAGATGGTTGAAATTCCCTCACATCCGTTTTTCCTGGCAACGCAGGCGCATCCAGAACTCAAGAGCCGCCCCAACAGACCACACCCACTTTTTAGGGGCTTGGTCGAAGCGGCGATTGCATCCAAGAATCTTGGAGCACCCAATAGTATATGCCCAAAACCAAACAAATCGGAGGAATCATAATGAAAAGAGGATTTAGCAGCGAAGTAAAACAAGCACTTAACGATATCTATTATAATGTGGGCACGCGCAAAGGGGCAGAAGGTTTTGCCCTCTTAGAACAGGCATCCGCAGCCGGCGACGGTGATGCATCCTGTATTCTCGCAAGATGTCTGTGCGGAAAACAGTATGTATGGCCAGGGCATGGTTTTCCCGTTGACGACGCCCGCGTGGAACAACTACTCCACAAATCCGTAGAACAAGGCAGCGCACTGGGTGTGCTTGTCTGTATGCGCACCGGTGAATTAACTCCGGCATTACAAAGAAAAATGCCCTTTTCCAGCCTCCAAGAAGCTTTTGATATTGTACTTGAAATGGCAGAAGCTGGCGACGCTTTTTGCCAGTATACGATTGGAAACACTTATTTCTGGTGGGATTTTATGGAAATTCAAGGGAAAGACCGCTCCTCATTTTCCAGCGATGCCAAATTCAAAGCATACTTAAAAGAAAATATCTCCAAATGCGAGGACTGGTTTCAAAAAGCATTCCGCGGCGGCATCTTTTTTGCTGGAAACAACCTTGACCACTACTATACCCAAGGCGACGAAGATATTATTGCACCTCACCCCAAAAAGGCGAAAGAATTAAATAAAATCGGCGCAGAAATGGGATATCCTACATACCAGCATTTCTATGCGGACGAGCTTATGGACAAAGGAAAAGTTGCAGAAGCGATTCATTGGTATCAGCTTGGTTCCGAGAACGGTCAGCCAGAATGCTGGCTTCACCTCGGCGAACTTTATGAAAAGGGCAAAGGTGTTCCCCAAGACCTTGCTACTGCCGCACAATATTATGAAAAAGGGCTGACCCCAATCAACTGCGACTCTCACCGTCTAGGCTGCGTGGAAAACTTAGGAATCTTGTATTACCATGGACAAGGCGTGCCGCAAGACTTCAATAAAGCATTTTCACTGCTCAATGAAGTAATGTTGGCGGATTATGCTGGTACTGCTGCAAAATTCTGCCTTGGTATGTGCTATTTTTACGGACGCGGCACACAGACCGACTATCGACAGGCTCGCAAACTTTTGGAATCCGTTCTTACTGTAGAGAATATTCCCGAAGCAAATTATGCCCTCGGCGTTATGTACTGCCAAAGTCTAGGTATTCAGGAGGATATTGCAAAAGGGGTCGAATACTTAAAAAATGCCAAAAATTATCCTGCCGCAAAAGAAGAACTGCAAAAGTACAAACGGACATTGTTTGGAAAATGGGTGCGTAGATAAAGACTTTACAATATAAACAGGTGCTGTCAGGAAATACAGTTTTCTCACAATTTATTGTGCAAAACGATTATATTCCGACAGCACCTTTCACTTCCTTCTCTGGCTCTTATCAATTATCCCCCCAAACAAAGCTATTCACAATCTCTTTGGCTACTTCATCTACTTCCTCGGATTGTGTAAAGTTTGTTTCGTGGATTAAACAAAACTGATATTCTCCCACTATATAATACTGTGTTGTCACAATCCCGCTTTCTTCCTCTGCAATCGTAAACTGGTACAAAATATCCCCGTTGTCCGTCTGTGAACCGGCACCAGTTACAGAAACGCCCTCTGCCCCGCCAGTCTGCCTAAGAAGCTGCGCCATTATCGCCTTGCGAAACGCCAAATGATCTTGCGCTGCATAGCGGTTTTTTCCAACATTAATTGAAATATTATCTGGTGCTTCCGCTTCCTCCTCGCCCTCTCGAACATAGAAAAACTTATCTTCTGTAGAGAACGTTTCCGCTTCCACCCAGCCCTGCGGCACAAGATAGCTTCCAAATGCTTTATCACAGCGTCCGCTATCGCCCTCCTTTGCAGTTTCTATGGCAGTGGCTGTCTGCGATTCTATGGATTCTTTAGAATCCTGTATACTGGGTTGCTCCGTTTGCCCAGATTCTGTGGATTCTTTGGATTCCTGTATACTGGATTGCTCCGTTTGCCCAGATTCTGTGGTTTCTTTAGATTCTATAGATTCTTGTATACTGGGTTGCTCCGTTTGCCCAGATTCTGCCGTGGCGCTGCAGGCGGTTAATCCTAGTAATACGCCTGAGATTATCCCCGCTGCAAAAATTGATTTCTTTTTCATATCACACTGCAAATCGGAGCAGCATAATTTGCTACCCCAATCTTTCTTTTACTTTTTAAACAATCTGCCAAAAAGCCCTTTCTTTTCTTCGTCTTGACCAGTTTCCTGATCCGCTTGCTTATCAACTTCTTTGTCTGCTTCTTCTTTGTCTGCTGCGGATTCGTCGGAATTTTCTTTTAACGCTAACAGCGCACTGTATGCTTCATAGTACTGCAAGTTTTTTGCTTCCGCAAGATCTTTTGCTGTATGCCCGTTAATCGTAATCATTCCCATTGGCGGATATGCACCATTTCGGACAGTTGATACGAACTCTATAAAAATTCCTTGATCAGACTTTAAACGCCGATAGTAATAACCTGCTTCCACATTCGAAAGACCCCTTCCCTGCGTGAAATAAATCATCAATTCCTCGCGCAGTGGTTCTGATCGTTTCCACTGTTTTGCCACTTCACGCATTAAGTTTGTATCAACAGCACAGAGCAGACTCGGGCCATCTGTTAAGATTGCCGCCTTGCCCGCTTCGCATAGTTTATCCATAAACTGCGGATTGTCAATGCCTACTGGTAACAGCCTGCCCTCTCCCCGCCTGCCTGCTTCAAACCGATTGGTCACCACCAAATAGGGAAGCTGGTTTCTTAGCATTAATTCTCCATTATCCTGTCGAAGCGTATAGATATACGGCTGTTTACAAAGCAGCTCTGTCAAAGGAATGGTTATCCGATTCATTAACTGCCCGTAAAATTTCTGCTGTTCCTCGTCTTTCTCTGCCCTTGCCTTGTCAAAACGCGCTGCTGCCTGCTGCATCATTACCATAATTTCTGCAAGACTGCACCCTGCTAAATACGTAATGCCTTGATCAAAGTCCTGATCCATATGTGCCGCTAACTCTGCCTTGCGTTCTTCACTAACAGCAAAATTGTTTGTTTGATCATAAAATGGAACCAACGGAAAACGGTATTGCTCCGCATGATCCTGCATACGCCGGACTTGGCTTAATTCCTCCTCCGTAAGAAGCTGATCGATTTGATACTCTTTCTCCGAAGCTGTTTTAAAAAACTCCATTTTGCAGCCAAGCGCCTGCATAGATTCCATATCTAACTGTATACCCGTCACGCCGATTTTATCTGCCAGCGCAATTATTGTGTGAAGATTCAACATTCTGTTATTTTTGTTTAATATACCGATAGGATATATCCCATCAAGAGCAGGCAGCAATGCCGGATTTTGCAGCGTATAACTGACAGCATCGTCATATTTTTCAAAAAGATAGAGAAACACCGTCTTTTCGTCTGCTTTCATTAAAAATGGATTGCCAAGCCCTACTCTGTAATCACTGTAGAGCGGCGCAAGCAGAATATACACCTGCTCCATTTCAAAAAATGCACGCACCCTTGCCTTTACAGTTTCTTCGTCAAAGTGCGGAAATTTCAAATGCCTGCTTAAATCAATAGCGGCAGGATCGTATTCCAGCCAGTAATTGCGATGTGGTTCAATAATTATTTGCAGTTTGCCGCGCACCAACTGGGAAAGCATGGAAAGCTTATACTTATTAATCGGTTTCTTATCCGCATTAAAACGCATTGCACTGTCTGCTGTCAGAAAAATCTTTAATGACTCATAATCAAAATCCTCTGCTGTTGCCGTGCTGCCATCCTTTTTGCGCCGCAGCGTCATTAACTCAAACACTGGTTTCTCACCCTCTGCGGGCTTTTTCCCAACTTCGGGAAGCTGTCCTATTATGTACACATATTTTGTCCATAGTTTCGCGACTGCCTCCTCTTTGGAACCTCTTTCAATCGTAGCCATATACAAATGGTGATAGCTGTCTGCCACATCTTTTAAACCGATTAAATCCTTCGCCGACAAATACCGCTCATCACACAATGCATCTTTCGGCGATTCATCATTCGCGCGGATATGCAGCACCAGACCTTGGATATTTTCCTCAAAAACCTGATTGACCACCTCGCCCAATTTATCCTCATGATAGGCGTAGCGATGCGTGCCATATTTCGACGCCTTTGTGACATAAATATGATAGTAATCCTTTTCAAAAAATACGTGAAGCGCCTCGTCAAAGACTTCCTCCTCATCACGCTGCATTACCATAATATCTCTGTCAAACCCTTCAAACAGCCGAAGCTGCCATACCGATATATTTGATACTCTTTCCACTATTCTTTTCCTTTTCTTATTCTTTAGACTTTAACTTTCGACAATCAGATATCTTCCGTCCCCGATATCAAACACTTCCGGCGCATCCACAATTTCTTCTTTTTCCTGCCCTTCAAGGTCAACACCTTGCGCATCAAAGTAATCCCAAACTTCATCAATGGAATCGACTACAACTGCCACGCACTCCTCTAGGAATGCCTCCGCCTCATCAATATTGCTCGCTACCGGTTCCGGCAAAAGCTGGAGCTGATTGTCCAAAAAACATTTAAGTATTGCTTCATCATATTCGTGCATAATATCCTCTCCTTTGATTTGTATTATTATTCCTTCTTTACTATAATAACCATTCTTTTATCAGTTTGTAAACCCTTTTATTACAATATTAAAGGGATTTCGTATTTAATTAGACAAAGGGGAACTGTAATTCGATTAACTCATGAATGAATCGTGCGACCGGCAGACCCACTACATTATTGTAATCCCCATTAATTCCTTTGATATAAGCGGCGCATTTTCCCTGTATCGCATAGGCACCTGCCTTGTCCATAGGCTCGCCGGTCGACACATACGCTGCAATCTGCTCTGTGGTCATTGGGTACATGGTTACATCTGTTTTCTCATAAAAAGAAATCGTTTTCTTTTCACCATTATCAAGGATTACCAAAGTAACGCCTGTATATACTTGGTGCGTATTATTTTGCAATAGCGTCAGCATCCTTACAGCATCTTCCCTATCTTTGGGTTTCCCCATAATTTCATTTCCATAGGCGACAATGGTATCTGCTCCGATAATAACAATCCTATTATTTGCCCTATCATCTGTTTTTTCCGCTTCTACTGTTTCCGCAAAAGCAGTTGCTATCGCCGCTGCTTTTTCCGTCGTTACAGCATTTGCTTTTATATAAGAAAGTTCCTCTACAATTTCCCACGGTGTTTCCTTGGTAATCACTTCTTCCCCATGCGCCACCAATACGGTAAATGCAAGCCCTATCTGATCTAGCAGTTCTTTGCGCCTGGGTGAACCTGACGCCAATATATATTTTATCACAGAAAATAAACTCCTTTCTATTTACAATTTTTCTTTAGGATTGACTATATTCTGGCTTAAACGTTCTTGCAAGCGACTGTTCTTTTTTCATTTTTGCCGCAACTGCCATATATTCCTTACAAAACTCCTCCTGTGCGTTCCAAAGTTCTTTTTCGGATTTATCGACCTTTTCATATGTTCCGTCGGGTTTTAGAAGATGCGCCTTCTGTGCGTCCTTTAGCTGATTTTCCAAAATATGCCATACTTTTTCTTTTAGTTCAGGATTTAATACAGGAAATAAAATCTCAACTCTGCGTTCAAGGTTTCTTGGCATCCAGTCGGCGCTTCCCATATAAAACTCTGGATTTCCAGCATTTTCAAAGTAAAAAATTCTCGCGTGCTCCAAGAAATTTCCTACTATAGAACGCACAGTAATATTGTCGTTTGTTCCTGCAACGCCAATTCGCAGACAGCAAATACCGCGAACAATCAGTTCAATTTGCACGCCCTCTGCCGCCGCTTCATACAATGCCTTAATAATGTCGGGATCACACAGCGAATTCATTTTCGCCACAATCCGTGCCGGACGTTTGTTGATAGCATTTTCTTTTTCACGGTTAATCAAATATAAAAACTTATCTTTTAGCCATAGCGGCGCCAATGCCAGATGATTCCAGCCAAGCGGCTCTGAATAACCAGAAAGCATATTGAAAACTGCCGTTGCATCCTCACCAATTGCCTCGCTGCATGTTAAAATTCCCAGATCGGTATAAAGCTTTGCCGTTGCATCATTATAATTTCCGGTTCCAAGATGCACATATCGCCGAATACCTTCCTCCTCACGCCGCACTACCAGCGTAATTTTGCAGTGAGTCTTTAACCCGACAAGTCCATAAATTACATGGCAGCCAGCTTTTTCCAGCTTTTTCGCCCACACAATATTGTTTTCCTCATCAAAACGCGCTTTTAATTCTACCAATACAGAAACCTGCTTGCCATTTTCTGCTGCCTGAGCAAGCGCTGCGATAATCGGCGAATTGCCGCTGACACGGTACAATGTCTGCTTAATCGCAAGCACATCCGGATCACGGGACGCCTGTTTAATAAAGTCCACAACCGGCGTAAATGTCTGATATGGATGATGCAGCAAAATATCGTGTTTACGAATTTCCTCGAAAATATCCGAAGCTGCCACAAGTTCCTCCACAGGCTGTGGAATATATGGCTTGCTTTTTAAATCATCAAAGCCAGAAAGACTGTACATTTTCATTAAAAATGTTAAATCGAGCGGCCCTGCTATATAATAAATATCACATTCTTCAATGGCAAGTTCCTTTTTAATAATATCCAAAAGCCGCTGGTCAATATGTTCTTCCACCTCAAGGCGAATCGCCTGTCCCCACTGTCTTTTCTTTAGCTGCTTTTCCATTTCCTTGAGCAAGTCATCCGTTTCTTCTTCCTCAATATAGAAATCCGCATTGCGCATAATCCGAAACGGAAAAACACACTCAATGTTGTAGTTTAAAAAAAGTTGATTCATATTGCGTTCAATAATCTGTTCCAATAAAATCACACGTTTTTTGCCATCCTCCGCATTGGGCAGGGAAACAATCCGCGGAATCACACTGGGCACTTGGACAGTTGCAAATTCCAGTTCTTTTCCGGCGGCGGATTTCTTGTGAAACAACAGTTTCCGTCCTTTTTCTGTTTTTCGTGAAACCAATGCGCCTAAGTTCAGCGACTTATTGCGAATCAGCGGAAACGGACGTGAGGAATCTACCGCCATTGGCGTTAACACAGGATAAACATTATCTTGAAAAAAGCGGTCTACATATGCACAGTCCTCTTTTGTCAAATCCTCATGTTTTTCCACAACGATTAATCCACTTTCAGCAAGCAGCGGCAGCAGAGAACGGTTGTATGTTGAATACTGCATATTTACCAAATCATGTGTTGCCTTGTTTACCTCCTCCAACTGCTGTTCTGGCAGCATACCTGCGATATCTGTTTTTTTATATCCCGTACTTACCATATCCTTTAACGACGCCACGCGCACCATAAAAAACTCATCTAAATTCGACGCTGTAATGCTCAAAAATTTCAGCCGCTCAAACAATGGGATTGTCTTGTCACGCGCCTCCCCAAGCACGCGGTGGTTAAACGCTACCCAGCTTAATTCTCTATTGTAGTAGTATTCGGACTTGCTATAATCCATCTTGGAAGCTTTCTCTCCCATATAATTTCCCCTCCATCTAATATCATACCAACTAATATTATACTAATGTCATATTTTTTTCTGTTTCATCACGGGTTTCATATTATATACTTCCTCAAACAACGTAGTACACTTTCCAAACAAGCCAAGCTCCAGTGTCATATCGGCATTTGTTTCCACGGTTAGAATCATCTTGTCCTCTTTGCTGGTAATCTTAATCTGACGGAATTTTCCTCTATGGCTGATATCCAGTCCAGCCGAAAGCCGGATAATCGCTGTTAACTTTGCAATCCTTAGATACGTTTCACGGTCAATAAACGCCGCTCGCCCCAATGTCGCATAATAATCAAACTCCTCGGCAGTATACTTGACAACATTTGCCACAATCTCCCGCTCCACGTGAGAAAGACCAATAATTTCCGTTGATAATATAATGCTGTAAGAACTTTGTGCCACATTTACAAGACTGATATACCTGCCGCACTCACATAAAATCGCCGCAAGCTGCAATAAAAGCCTATCCCGCTTCGTCAATCCATGTATCTTTTTCATATGGTCAAAAATTGTTAGAACAATCTCCTCCCGCTCTCTTGTCCGTTCCTCACTGCCCTGATAACGGCGGTTAATATCTCTTGCACATGCAAGAATATCCTGTTCAAAATTATGCACACCACATTTCTCTGGGGCTACCAATTTGGTTCTTTCTGCATACTCATAAGCCATACCATCACAAATGCTTACCCCCGGCGCCCAGAGCATTTCCGCACCAAGCACTTGTATCATATGCTTTAACAACAACGCAGACAAATGCAGCAACGCAATATTTTCCTGCGCCAGTCCAAGAGAAAGCGCAATTTCACGTGCTTTTTTCTTTTTTAAGGTATCCACAAACTCCAAAAACGTACGCACATCCACATACCCTTTTTTCTTTGTTTCCAAGAAATCCCTCTGCAAAATCAAAGATACATAATCATCCACCAGAATAATATTTTGAATTTTCCGATTGCCCATAAACATTTTGCGGAAGCTCTCCAAACGGTCACAGATCATCTCCTCCACTATCTCATCAAGCTGGTAGGAGCGATAAGACACATTTGCCAGTTCTTCCCGCATACGCAGCACACCCGGACGGATATTTTGTGATGTCACCAAACTATCCTTGTCAAACAGCGATAACTGAATACTGCCGCCGCCGATGTCGATAAAAGCCGTACTTTTCTCAATTACATTCTGGAACGCCTGCCCTTTTGCCGCCACAGACTTATAATCCAGGAAACGCTGTTCGGAATTGCTTAACACTTCTATCTTAATCCCTGTTCCCATATGTATCTGATCCAGCAGAATCAATGCATTCTTTGTTTCCCGAATTGCGCTTGTACCGTATGCTTTGTATGCATCCACTTTATAGGATTTCATAATCTCCGTAAATTCGCGCAGTATTCTGCATAGTTCATCCACCCGTTCATTGCTGATTTTCCCTGTATGATAAGAGTCTGTCCCCAATTCTATCCTGTGCCTAATATGGTCTATTTCCTTAATCCCATTTTTTGTTGATATCTCAAAAATCTTCATTGCAAGCTCATAAGAGCCTACATCAATCGCAGCAAAAGTTTTGTATGCCATATGAATCCCCCATTCTTATACGGCAAGATGAACCATTCCCCCTGCCTATCTAATCAATAATTCCCAAGTACCTTCATATTGCGGGTTTCCTCGCGCAGCCCCCGCAATGCGTTTTTCACCGCGCTATCCTGCAGATTCCCTTCAAAATCAAGGAAAAACCAATATTCCCAATTTCTACCTGCGAGTGGTCTTGACTCAATCTTCGTCATATTCAGCCCATTGTACATTAAATGTGAAAGCGCATGGTACAGCGTGCCGCTCTTATGCTGTAAGGCAAAACAAAGACTGATTTTACTCGCTTTCTTAGAAAATACTTTTTGATTTGTCACAATAATAAAGCGCGTTGAATTTTGTTTTAAATCGTTTATCCCCTTCTCCAAAACCGTAAGCCCGTAAATCTTTGCTGCCGTTTCGCTGGCAATCGCTACCTGTGTAGGATCCTTTTCATCAGCAACTTTCTTTGCTGCAAACGCATTGTTCTTCATACTAATCTGCTGCCAGCCCTTATCTTGAAGATACTGCGCGCTCTGCATTAAAGACTGCGGATGAGAATAAACGGTCTTTATCTCCTCCTTTTTCGTTCCCTCTGCTGCCAAAAGACAATGTTCAATCGGGATAATCTGCTCCCCGACAATATAGTTTTCAAACTCGACAAGCAAATCATAAATCTCACTGACAATTCCTGCTGAGGAATTTTCTATTGGCAGCACTGCAAAATCTGCGCTTCCCTCGTCTATCGCAAGCATTGCATCCCGAAAAGTATCCACATGAAAGCTATTGACTTCCTCGCCGAAATACTGCATCATAGCCGCCTGCGAATAAGCGCCCTCCGCGCCCTGAAATACTACCCTGCATTTTTTGCAGTCAATCTCTCCCATTTCAATAAAGGAAAGCTTCTCTCCTGCGCCATGCTCTGCCAGCATTTGATACTGCAGTTTCCTGCTGATTGCCATAATCTGTTCATACAATTCTCGTATGCCCTGCGCATTCAAAGCATTATGCGTCATCGCACTCACAGCGCTTAATTTTTGCTGCTCTCTTTCCTTATCGAATACACGTTTTCCCGTTTCCAATTTATACGCGGCTACCTCCCCGCATATCTCCATCCTCTGCTCGTACAATTCGACAATCTTGCGGTCGATATCGTCGAGTCTGTTTCTTAATTCTGCTAAATCCATGCATTTTTCCTCCAACTTTTTGATCGCTTTTTTCCAGTATAACACACCTGATACACTTTGTAAAAAAAATAATATAGAATCTTTTCATTTGTCTGTTTTTCATCTATAATAGAGTTAGTACTTGTTCTTTATAAATTTCACAAGTGCAATAAGATTGGATGGAGGATTTTTATGAAAAGTAAGATTTTCGCTGTTGGTTCTATTGTATGTATTTTGGCACTGGCTATTTCATTCCATATTGTATCCCGCATAAACGACCGTGTACCCAAAAACCCTTCGGGAACAGTGGGCAACACTTCTGGAAACTTGTATAACGGCGGAATATTTTGTGAGAATGATGGTTATGTATACTTTGCCAACGCCTATGATAACAACGCACTCTACCGTATGCGTCCGGATGAATCAGAAATGACAAGGTTGATCGCATCACAGACAGCAAGCATAAACGCTGACAGTAAGTATCTCTATTACTACCAGCAAGGTTCTGGAAGCGGCACCGGTTTAGGGTATGTTATCAACACCACCGGCATATACCGCGCCGAAAAAGAAAATCCCAGGAAACTCGCCTGTCTTGACCGTATTTTTGGGAAAAATGTTGTACTGATAGACAACGCACTTTATTATTCTTGTATTGAGAATGACGCTACTACAAATAAAATTGATATTGACGGGGAAAATAAAGAAGTCGTTTTTGACTTTGATGTTCTTCCTACTTGTGTATACGATTCTACATTATATTATGCTAACAATAAAGACAATCAGCATTTAATGGCATTTACTCCCGAAACGGGCTTAACGCGGCAGGCATTAATTGATGATATCTATATGCCAATTGTCGATGGTAGTTCTGTTTATGGAATTGATGTGCACAATGGTTATGCCCTTGTATGCGTAAATCTCTACAATGGCACCCGCACCACATTAGACACAGAATGGACTGATATGCTCAATGTTACAGATGGTAATTACATATATTATCAAACAGCCGGAAAAACACCACAGTTAAAGAGGATTTATAAAGATGGTTCTCATATGGAAGTTGTTTCCGAGGGTGCATACAACGCCATTCATGTCACTTCAAACTTTGTGTATTTTAACGGTTTTGGAAGCACTATTCCCGTCTATAAAACCCCTGTCAATGGCGCTGTCAATGTTACTACTTTTGACGCGGCTGCAACTGCTGCAGCGTCAATGACTCCAAATAAAAAATAAACAAAATAAAATTTAACAAAACAAAATTTAACAAAATTGGAATAAAAAAGGAATGATTGGTTATGCTAATAGCATGAAAACTTCAATCATTCCTAATCGTTTTATATCAAACTTTTTCCGCTGTGGCATCACAGGCTGGTGCCTTGAAATCTTATTTACTGCACTAGGTGCACTGCGTCGGCGGGAGATGCAGCTTGTCGGGCATACTTCTCTGTGGATGTTCCCCATTTATGGCTGCGCTGCGCTTTTCCAGCCGTTGTTTTGGCTAATTCGGAAATGCTCCGTGATTGTCAGAGGAATTATCTATGCCTTGTGCATCTTTGCCGGAGAATATCTCAGCGGGAAGTATCTATGCGGGCGCTCCCTCTGCCCGTGGAACTACAGCCGCCATAAATGGCATATTAAAGGGTTGATTCGCTTAGATTTTCTACCCTTTTGGTTTGCGGCGGGACTGTTGTTCGAACGTATCCTTACACCACGCAGCGACGTATAATGGTTCTTTTAGTGCCAGCGCCGCTGCGGCATACTATATTTTATTATGTATCCAGCTCACCCTCTGCACCGATATCCAGCATATTCATAGTAAGCCGTTTTCTCCTTGCAATCTCTGACTGCTCCAGGATAAACTGTTTGATTTCCCGCGGCTTCTTTATGTGCTCTATTACAAGCTGCGGACTGGTAGTATCGCCTGTATAACAAACAATTGTTCCCAATCCAAATATCCGCTCAAATAAGGATGTTTTTAAGGTAACATCCTGTACCTTATACATATAGCAGTCATTTTCCTCCCGATTGAGGATGCCTGTATTTACTGTAATTACATCTTCTTTAATCGTATAAACCGTAAAGGTAAACGGAAGTCCAAAAAAGACCCATCTTTTGCGTTCACGAAATTCCATATATGCCTCCCTTTTTGCTTTTTTATTTATTATATCAGGTCTCGCAGCATTTTCAAGGTGTTTCTATTTCCTGCGATTTCTCTTTATGCCGTCCTATCCCCCTTGAGAGCAAAATCACTGCCGCTGTAACAATCAGTAGTATAGTTGCCAGTGCGTTTATCTCCGGTGTAACACCTGTTTTTAATTTGGTGTAAATCTTAATTGCCAACGTGTTTGTTCTTGCCCCAGTAACAAAAATACTAATTACCACATCATCAAACGACATAGCAAAAGACAATAACGCACCGGATAAAATCGCCGGAAGTATTGCCGGAAATGTAATATCACGAAACACTGCAAAGGGTCTTGCCCCCAAATCCAGTGCAGCTTCTTCCAAATTTTTATCCATACCTTCTAATCTTGCGCGCACCATCATAAATACATAAGGAATACAAAATGCTGTATGCGCAATCATTAACGTTACCATTCCAAATGACAGATTCATAAACGAAAACACACCCAAAAACACCATGCCTAATATAATTTCTGGTATCATTATCGGCAGAGTCGAAAGGTAGGCAATTACACCGTCAAACTTTGACTGTCTGCCACGCATTCCAAGTGCTCCGCTTGTTCCAATAAGAATTGCAAAAAAGCAGCTTCCAAATGCAAGTAAAAGGCTGTTTCCCAACGCTTCCCGAATACTTCTGTCGCCTGCAAGTTCTTCATACCATTTCATAGAGAAACCGCCCCAGACTGTCGGTGATTTATTGGCATTAAACGAATATATAACAGTTAAAATCACGGGGATATACATCAGCGCCACAATAAACGCCAAATATATTTTGGAAAAAATACCAGATTTCCCTGCTCTGCGCATAAGCACCTCCTAAAATGCACCATCTTGCCAGTATCCATTATTCTTCACTACATTTCACTACTATTCACTACTTTGAGAAACACCGGAAAACGAATATACTGCTGCCTTAAAATATTCCTTCTATCTTCCCTGTATTGGCAATACGCCGATACAGTGCTATAATCAGTGATGTCATTATCATTAAAATCACAGAGAGCGCTGCCGCAAACGGGATATTTCTGCCCTTTGTAAGCTGCTCCTGTATAACATTTCCTACAAGCACGACCTTGCTGCCGCCCAAAATATCTGCCACAAAAAACAGCCCCATTGACGGGATAAATGTTAACACAACTCCTGATAGAAGCCCCGGCATCGTTATTTTCAGCGTAATATCCCAAAATGCTCTCGCTCTGCCTGCACCTAAATCCAATGCAGCCTCCACAAGCCCCCAATCCATTTTTTCTACGCTGGAATATACAGATAATATCATAAAAGGGCATAATGCATATACCATTCCAAATAATACCGCCGGATAGGAATACAGCAGTTTTAATGGATCGGTAGTGATACCAAACCCCATTAAAATTTTATCCAACATTCCATTTGATTGGAATACAATTATCCAACCATTTAAACGGATTAACGAACTCGTCCAGAACGGTATCATAATCAGCAGCATCATGCGCGCTTTCCATTTTGCGCTTAACTTTCCCATAAAATACCCAAATGGATAACCAATGAAAATTACCAGAATCGTTGTGGTAAAGGCAAGCTGCAAAGACCGCACAAATGTCTTTAGATAAATAGGCTCTAAAATGCGGATATAGTTTGCAAAGGTAAACTGCATATCAAAGCCCCATACTTCTGCCCGTGACATAAAACTGACAAAAAACATATATATAATAGGAAAGAACACAAACAATATGGTAAAAATATAAATTGGCACCAACAAGGATATACCTTTCTTTTTCTGCTTATTTTCCATTATCTGCCACCTTAACTGCATTGTTCTTTTTCCAACCAACGATTGTATGTTCCCCCACCTGCAAATTATAATCGATTCCAAAGCGGCTTGCCGTAATCTGCTGCCCGTCCTCAAGCGCCAACAGCAGCTTTAACTGTCCTCCAGCATAACTTTTCTCCAATACCACAGCAGAACAGCTTACAAAACCACAATCGTCCTCCAGTGTAATCTCAGATGCACGAATATCCACAGAAGTCTGATGCTTTTCAAGCTCCTCAATATCTTGTTGCAACAGCACATTTTCCATGCGCAAGGCATATGTTTCTCCGTCTTTTATCAGCAGATTCGCATCGCCGACAAAACCTGCGACATAACTGGTCTTAGGATGATAATATACTTCATTAGGCGTGCCAACCTGCTCCAATACACCGTTATTCATTACACCGATTCGATCCGACATATTGATCGCTTCCTCTTGATCGTGTGTAATATAAATAAATGTAATTCCCAAACGTTTCTGCAGCCTTTTCAGTTCCTGCTGCATCTGACGGCGCAGTTTTAAGTCAAGCGCACCAAGCGGTTCATCCAGCAAAAGCACTTTGGGGTTATTTACAATCGCCCGCGCAATTGCAACACGCTGTTTCTGACCACCCGAAAGTTTATCAGGTGTGCGGCTTCCAAAACCCTCAAGCTGAACTAAGGAAAGCATTTCCTCCACACGCTGTCTGCGCTGAACCTTATCAACTTTTTTCAGTTTTAAGCCATAAGCAATATTGTCCGCTACGGTCATATGCGGAAACAACGCATAATTTTGGAACACCATATTGACATTTCTAAGGTATGGTTCTTTATCAGTAATATCCTCCCCGGACAAAATTACCCTGCCGGCATCAGGATATTCCAATCCAGCAATAATACGCAAGAGTGTCGTTTTCCCACAGCCGGATGCCCCTAGCAGCGTAACAAACTCACCCTCGTGAATGGATAGGTTAATGCCTGTGAGCACCTCGCTTACGCTGCTTTCTTTATCCAAAAAACGTTTTGTAATGCCCGTTAGTTCCAGTATGGTTTTTGGCATTTTGTTCCCTCCAATTCAAATGAATCCTATCATTATATTATATCAGCCACAGAAGTCCTTATGCTTTTATTTTTATGCTTTTATTTTTAGAACTTTTGATTTTAATACGTCTATTGTATTCGATTTTATTGGTATTGTCAATCTTTGGAAATTTTGGATTAAATTTTAAAAATCAAACAGAGAAACGAAACAGAGTTTCCTACCCGCGCCAGACACAGAGCTGTGCATAAAAAACTGCTGGAAATAAAATTCCCCTAAAATATCGCATAGTGATATTTCAAATAAACCACATGATATATTAAAGAAGTAACAATATTTCCAACAGCTCTATATACAATATCTTGTTTCATCAAAGCCTATTGCGACAGCCCCAGTATACAATGCCTACTCATAAATCACATATTCTTTCCCATCACGCACCATTACCGGAATCACATCTATCGGTGCCGGAACCGTAACAGTCTGTCCACCCTCGTAAACTTCTTTTGTATAAGCATCTTTCCACTTTGCCCCTTTTGGCAGATAGACAATTCTGGTTTCTGCGCCCGCCTCCATTACAGGAGAAACCAGCAGATCCGATCCAAACATATAGCTGTCCTCCACTTCCCAGCACTGTGAATCCCCCGGGAAATCAAAGAACAACGGACGCATAACAGGTGCGCCTGTTTCGCTCGCCGCCTTCATACATTCACGAATGTACGGCCGAAGGCGCTCACGAATAAAGAGATATTTCGTTAAAATTTGATAATTGTCCTCACCGAAACTCCACACTTCATTATCCTGACCGCTTGTTAACTGCCGCACACCATTGCGGAACTCCTGCTCTCGTTCATACCATGGAGAACGCTCTCCATGCATACGAAATACTGGACAAAATGCACCCCATGCAAACCAGCGTACCAAAAGTTCACGGAAGGAAGCATCACGGATATCACCTCCCAAGAAACCGCCAATATCCGATGTCCACCAAGGAATCCCTGCCATACTTATATTTAAGCCTGCCTGTAGCTGCTCCCGCATGGAGCGGAATGACGAATAGATATCTCCCGACCATGTAAGAACACCATATTTCTGACTTCCTGCCCATGCACAACGCACTAAACTTAAAATATCTTTTTCGCCCTCTGCCTTCAGCCCATCATAAAATCCTTTTGCGTAGCCTACAGGATAAATATTGCTGCATTGCAGCGCCGGCCCCGCATAGTACCGATAATTGTCAAAGTCATATGGCCCGTATTCTGGTTCTGCTTCATCAAGCCAGAAGCAGCGGATGCCATACTGATAATAATTCTCCTTACAACGCTCCCATACATAATGCTGTGCACCAGGATGTGTCGCATCATAGAACACGGTATTCCCCATCCATGTCATATGATTCTGATTGCCGCGGTCTGCATTGACCAGATAACCCATATCGCTCATTTTACCAAAATTCTTGCTGCGCTCGTCCACCGTCGGCCAAACAGAAACCACTGTTTCAATCCCTAGTTCCTTTAACTCCTGCACCATTGCCTGCGGATCCGGCCAATCCAGCGGCTCAAACTGGAAATCGCCCTGCATCGTCCAATGAAAGAAATCAATTACAATGGCATCCATAGGAAGCCCACGTTTCTTATGTTCTCTTGCCACTGCTAACAATTCTTCCTGTGTACGATAACGCAGTTTGCACTGCCAATAGCCAAGCCCATATTCCGGCATCATCGGCGTGCGCCCTGTCGCAAGGGAATACTGTGCTTCTATTTCCGCCGGCGAATCTCCTGCAGTAATAAAATAATCCAACTTTTTCGTACTTTTCGCATACCATTCCGTTTTATTCGTTCCAAATGTCGCTGTCCCGATTGCCGGATTATTCCAAAAGAAACCATACCCCCTATTGGATACATAAAACGGCACACTTGCCTGTGAATTGCGGTGCGCAAGTTCCAAAACGGCACCCTTTTGATTCAAATGCTTCTCCTGATACTGCCCCATACCAAATATTTTTTCATCATCAAATGCCTCAAACCGCGCTGTCAATTCATAGTCTGTTGTGCCACAGATAGGTTTTAATTCTCTCGCTGTCACGCGAAGCGGCACACAATAACGGTTAATTCTGTCACGTGTGCGCCAATACTCCTCCGTTAAAAGTTCTCCCTTTTGATTATAAAAAGATATCCAGCCCTCATGTGAAACCTTTGCCGTAATCTTTCCGTTTGTTAATTCTGCCCGAACAGCAGTCTGGTGATATTTTGCATATTCTTCACCACGATACCACGGATCGGTTACATCCACCGTTTCAAACCGAATTTCCGGTGTTATATCCTCCATCTGCTCTGTCAGTGCCCAATCATTTGTGTCCATTTGCGGCATAGGACTCATGCGCACACGCAATGAATTGGCTCCCCACGGCTCGATCCACACAACCCCTTTTCCATCCGCAATCACCAGCTGTTTTCCTTCTTGATAAATATGCATCTGTTCTGCTCCTTTCCAAACGATTCTGTTTTTGATACTCTATTTTACTTGATTATGCCATCTCCAATTAGCTGCCAATAACAGCGTCACCAATTGGCTCCCCATATTTTACACCATTGGAACCCGTTGCAAGATAAAATCTGCCGAACACACGGCAATCTCCATCAATACTATTTATTTCTCCAAACATTTGTTTCTCAGTATTAATCCGTTCATAGCTTCTTCCTTCGTCAAATGTCCTGTAAAAACCATATTCCCCATCAATGATTCCGTTAAAGTATATTGCTTTCCGATCCTTAAAATAGTCCGCGTCTGGCGCGCCAAGTCCCAATCCCATTCGATATGCAACTGTGCCTTTCGGACTTAAACGCACTGCATCTACGCTGTCATTTTCTACCTGATAGGTCAGTTTCCACAAACCGCCTTGATTTAACGCCATATAAAAAACACCGCTTTTTCCGCTCTCACCGCGCACCTCTGTTTTATTTCTGCAATCAATCAAACCAAAATCGATTATCGGAAAATCACAGGGAAGGTTATATTCAAAATATGTCTTTCCACAGTCCTTACTAATATAAAAATCAGAATCTTCGCCAAATGCATAGAACAAATTATTGTAAATTCTATCCGAAAATACCTTGATTTTGCCGCTGATTTTGAGTTTGCCTGTCTTATTGTATATCTTGCACAGCGAAAATCTGACACCCATGTCATTACTTACAATCAACCTGTTTGCAGGAAGTTCATCACCTTTGGCAACTGCCCACACAATATTCCTTGCGTCAGGTGACATTGCTACCCAGCCAGAATTGACATTCGGACATTCGATCTGATGAAATGCTTCATCCAACTCCTCCGTTAACCCATATGGCATTTTTAAACGCGTAAACGTTTTTCCTTGATTGTGCGATAAAATCAAACCGCCTTTTGTCTTGCCTTTCCAATTGCCGCGCGGCGTAACAATTAAGTGCTGTGGATTTTTATCTGAAAAATCTGCATTGATACAAGTAATATATCGGTTTCCTTCGCTATCTGCAAACGAATTGTCACAAGGCTTATCCAAGTCTGTAAACGCAAAACCTCCCAGATCACCTAAAATATCAATTACCTGTACTTCACCGCCAGGCATTCCATATACATTCAAATGCACCGTTTCCTCAATACCATCACACCAATCGGTAAAACAACAAGCGTTTTCATCCTTTATATTGATACTTCTAAAAACACCCGTTCCCGAATTAAACCACGCTTCGTTATCGTTAAATGGATTTAATTTCATATCACTCAACCAATGAATTAACGAGTGCCCGCCGTTGCATTCCGGTCGCATATAGGGTGCACGGAACGATATTTTTCCTTCCTGCAAATCATACAACACCTGCTGCCAGCTCTCCCCATAATCATAAGAACGGAATACACTATCGCCGTCATCTTTTACAATTGTTGTACATACCAACATTCCCGGGGTCTGCATTGAAACACTAATCCCAGAAAAGCCATATTCTAGTGCTGCTCCTTTTTCCAAATGCTCCTGACCAACACCCTGTACAAAACTTGCCGCACCGGGTGTAATCTCCGTAAATGCGCCAATCGTACCATCCTTATTAATAGGATAACGCACAATCCTGCCGTCAATGGTATCCCCAGAATCACAACTATAACCATTTTCCAAGATATAAGACCGCCGTCCAGTAGACGCAAATGTTATATACAGATATTTTTCATCCATATCACAGCGCTGCGCCACCAGCCCATTGAGCTTGCATCCTTCTATGCATCTGCTCTCCGGCTGCGGAAGTTTTTCAAAACTTTTTCCATTATCATAAGAAATGTATGTGCTATGTCCACGCATATCCTTTTTGCAATTCATCGTCGAAACACCTGCTGTTGCAACAATAAGTGCTTTTCCCACTTGCGTTACAAAACTTAAATATTCTTCTGGCAATGCAGTCAGTTTCTCCCAATGCTTTCCAGTGTCTGCGCTTACCCAAAGCCCCTCCTGCTGGCTTGCGTAATATAATTTCTGCGGATTTTGTTTATCCACCGCTAAACGTTCTCCCGTACCGCGCCCGTTTAAATTCCCATGTATCAGCACTGGAATTTTCTCATACCGAAAGTTCTCTCCGTAATCTTCGGATATTGCCAATATGCCGGATTGTTCTGCCTTTACACCACAGGCTATATAAAGCATATTCGGCTTATTATCATCTAGTGCCAATGATATCGGAAAGGTTTCACTTAAATCTTCCATTGTTACATGCGGAATCAGGCTGATCCAACGCTGTTCTTCCGCGTCAAAACGATATGTACCGCCGATATCCGTTCGTGCATAGAGCACATCCTTCTGCCTTTTATGATATAAAAATCCTGTTACATATCCCCCGCCCGGAATGGGAAGGTTGCTGTATTGATATGGTATTTGCTGCATTTTTTTCCTCCCTTGTATCAATAAATATAATGAAGTTGTCCAAGAATAATGCAATACACCCAATATATATTGAATTGTTTGAATCATTTGCACATTCAACAATATATCATGGGCAATCTGTATTTTGGGGCAGCCCGCCGTGCATTATTCATTATATATTTACTGAATTTTTACCTATCACTATTTGAAAATCAGTTTAGCATATGCTTGTAAATAAATATACAGGAATAATTAGATACAAAAAAGAAAATTGGGAAAATAAATAGAAAATTTAGGGTAATTTATTGTATGGAACATTTATTGTGCTTCCATGTTTTTTATGCTATATTGATATAAAAAGATGACAAAAGAAATGCTGATTCGGCTGTAAATATTGCCTCGGAAGCAAATATGAAATTGTTTAAGGAAATGATACAGGAGATAGAGCAAATGTGTGAAGAATTGAAAGAACTTCTAGCACCTGAAATCGTTGTATTTAAAATTCGTCTGGCTGAACAAGATGCCAAACTAGCGGATAAAGATGCAATGCTAACTGACAGTACTGCTTAACTTAATGAAAAGAATGCCAAATTTGCACAATCAGATGCATATTGTTATACTAAACGTCAGTTTTTTACGTCAGTTTTTTACGTCAGTTTTTTACGTCAGTTTTTTTGACGCTTAGTATAACTACATAGATAATGATGAAATCAATATTGAATAGGCTAAAAAGTTATGATAAATCAAATAGAGCGTAAAATTGAATTGGGAAAGCAGTTAGGAATAAACCAAATGGTACAAAAAGGACATAGGGATTACTGGTATTCTTATGCTGTTCAGAAGAAAGGAAATACCTATTATGTTTATGAATTTACTACTTCTACTATTCCTTTAGCGGTGAACTATTGCATCAGATTACCCGAAAAATCTTTATGTACAAAGCGCAAAATTTCTCGGTGTTAATTTCTTTTTAAATATTCCATAAACGCTTCTTTATTCTCTACTGGCGTTTTCGTTGGTCTTCCAAGATTTTCCCTTGCGCCTATTTTTGCTTTCACCTCAATAAATGACAATCCCAATGATGCTTTTACTGCATTCAATGCTTTGTCCAATTCTTCAAAATTAGATGCACTATAAACGTTCTTATATCCGCATACTTCTGCAAGCTTTGACAGATGCAGTTTTCCTACTGCAGTTGGCATTCCTCCCACGGATTCATGTGCCCCATTGTTGATAACAATATGCACTAAATTTTCCGGTGCTGCCTGTGCTGCAACCGCCATAGCTCCCATATGCATTAAAGCAGAGCCATCTCCATCCATACACCATACTTTCATTTCTGTTTTTTGCAAAGCAACGCCAAGTGCAATGGACAACGTATGCCCCATTGACCCCACCGTTAAAAAGTCATATTGATGCCCTTGCCCATTTGCCTCTCTTATTTCAAATAATTCACGACTTGTCTTTCCTGTTGTCGATATAATAGGATCTTCTCCTGAAACCTGCACAATATGACGAATAATTTCCTCTCTTAGCATCGTATTGTTATTTTGATAATCCACTTTTTTACTATAACAAAGTGCTCCTTTGCGGATTACCAGCGCCACACTTTTTCCTACTGCTAATCGTTTCTGAAACGCAGCCATTTTATCACACAGCATTGCTTCTGTCGTATCCTTATCTATAATATCATATGCAATTCCAATATCTTCCAATAGTTTTAATGTGATTGCTCCCTGATAAATATGCTGCGGCTCATCATAAATTCCTGGTTCTCCCCTCCAACCAATAATAAAAATACATGGAATTGCATATACATTATCATTTAATAAGGAAGCAACTGGATTTATTATATTTCCTTCACCACTATTTTGCATATAAACTACTGGAACTTTCCCTGTTGCAAGATAATATCCTGCCGCAAGTGCAGCGCAGTTTCCCTCATTTGCCGCAATAATATGATGCTTTGGGTCAGTTCCATATGTATCTACCAAGTAATCACACAATGCCTTTAATTGTGAATCTGGCACACCTGTATAAAACGAACTGCCTATACTTTTTACAAATTTACAAACATCCATTCTTATCCCCCCTACACATTCTGCACGCATACCAACCTTTCGTTTGAAAGCTTACTTTCATACTTCCAGTCATGCCGCCATCGGCGGCACAAACAATCAGTGAGAAGAATGCCTGCACTTGGCATTCTTCAGTGTGTAACTTAGATTTTCTTAGCTGGCGTATTTTGGCAGCTTAGAAAAGCTTTACACACTTTTTACAATTCCTCAATCAGTGAAATAATATTTTTAATTGGCATTAACCGTGCATCGACTTCCTGTGCACGATGATATTTTAAAATATCCTTTGCCGTCTGCTCCATTGCTGGAAATGCACTCCTTGTAAGCTGATTTGCATAAATCACAATATTAACCCCATGTTGAACAAGCTCCGCTTCTGTAACACTATTAAAAGACGACGGCACAACAACAATCGGCGTTTCTTGATCTTGCTTACGAAATAAATCACAAAATTGCAAAATCTCATCTGGCTCTTTCCTGCGGCTGTGTATCATAATTCCATCTGCACCTGCGGCAACATATGCCTTAGCCCTTTTTAATGCATCTTCCATTCCTTGCTCTAAAATCAGACTTTCAATTCTTGCTATAATCATAAATTCATCGGTTAACTGAATTGCCTTACCTGCTGCAATTTTTTCACAAAAATGTTCAATCGTATCCTGCGTCTGCGCGACTTCTGTACCAAACAGAGAATTTTTCTTTAACCCTGTTTTATCTTCAATAATAATCGCAGATACCCCCATTCGCTCAAGCGATCGTACTGTATACACAAAATGCTCAGTCAGTCCCCCCGTATCTCCATCAAAGATAATTGGCTTTGTTGTCACCTCCATAACATCATCAATGGTTCTAAAGCGAGAAGTAATATCAACAAGTTCAATATCTGGCTTTCCTTTTGCGGTAGAATCGCATAGGGAACTGATCCACATTGCATCAAATTGGTCAAGTTCGCCGTTATTTGCTACAATTGTTTTTTCCGCAATTAAACCAGTCAGACCGCTGTGTACTTCTAATGTTTTTACAATGGGACATAACTGTATCAACTGTTTCAGACGCTTCCTTCTATACTCCGGCATACTTAATTTTTCTTTCATTCGTGTATCCATACGTCTAGTATTTTCATTGTATGTATATGGAACATCGATTACCTGCCCACCATACTCTGCCAAAAGCCGCACAACATTTTCTCGAATTGCTTTCATTGGACCTTCGACCCAATTATCGCCATGAATCACATAATCAGGATGCAATTCCTGAATGATGTGATTATACATAACTTCCTTTTGGACAATCACTTTTGATACCCCTTGTATCCCATTTATAATATTAATGCGTTCTTCAAAACTTACTGCTGGAAATCGATTAAAGCGAACCATCGCTTCATCACTAAGCACCCCTATAATCACTTCACCATATTTTTGCGCTTCTTTAATAATATTGAGATGTCCCTCATGAATGATATCTGTACAAAAGCAAGTATATACTTTTTTCAAGCAACATCACCTAATCCCTTCTTCTACACTATAAATTGGTTACCCTACCTATAATTACGATCCATTAGATTTTCCTTTCTGCACAGCGCGTATTGTCTGCTTATGCAATAACATTATCTATCTTTTTCCATTCAAATATTTTTTTCAATTATTTCTTCAATCAAAAATTGTGCCACTTTGTCTATATCCTCAAATGCTACCTGTTTCATAAGTGATACACCAAACGCAGTTTTGCACTTTTCTATCAATTCATCAGTATAAAAAAGAACGCCCTCTCGAATCTCTTCAATCCCATCCAAATAGATGGACTCTCTGTTCTTTTTGCGCATAGCATCTAAGTCAAAATACGTTTCCTCGATAACAACTTTAATTTGTGTATTTGTCCCGTCAATCATCACTGGGTATCCGCCAATCTCACCAAATATCCCAGGACAATGCAACTTCACTTTTTTTCCTTCCCGAATGGCAGATAAAATTCCTTGTATAATTTCAAAATTACTGGAAGCATTCATCATATTACGTTTTGCATCCACAGGCATTGGTATTTTACATGCTCTAAAAATAGCATCCATATCTGGCTCTAGTTTTTGATTATGATATCTAAGATCAATTAACTGTCTAACGTGTTCCGTCTGTCCTTCCTTGCTAATTACCACATCATGAAAATGGCTGACAGCATATGTAACATCAATATTCCAATAATCTGCAATCCCATATTCTTCCGCAACGGCAAACTGTATTCGAGGAATTAAATGATTGATATTTCCGCTTCCGAAATCAGGATATGCTTTTCCTGCCGTTTTCAGCCAAGGTATTACTGCATCGGAATAAGAAGTATGAATCACAATGGCATTGCTTCCAACTTTTTCATATGCATCCATAATATTTCGAATGTACTTTATTGATAAAGGCGCCCAAATACCATATGCCCTTATTTTTTTCCATGAAATACTTCCATATTTCAGCCCCGAATAGGCACGACTAGAATTTACAATAATATCCGGCTGGCAATTTTGAATGCATCTTGCAATAGACTCCATATGATTAAAGTCCACATCACTTACTATTTTAATATCTGTTCTATTCTGATTTCGAATCAGTGCTGCAACGCGCACAATATTTACATCTGAAACCATTTTTTCCCGATTGCGCCCAACAACGAAGATTTCAATTTCCTCATCCTTTGCAGACATAAGATAATCCAGCAGATAAGTGCCAACACTTCCCAATCCCATAATCATTATCTTAACTTTCCGCTTAGAAACATTTTGCTTTAAAATATTTATCTTTTCCTCTAAACGATACATGTTTACTCCCCTATCCACCATTTTTTATTTATTGTATCTATTATCCCAGCAACAAAATATCATAACGTGTAACCGTTCAGATAACCCATTGAACTGTTACGTATCCAGCCATTGGAAATCGCTTCGCGATGGGCTGGATACCTCCAACCACTACATTTTATTACGGTCAGCGCAGTAAATGCGCAGACCTACCTGAACTGTTACCATAACGTTCTGATTATCCGCACACTTTAACTATTATTTCTTGACAATTCCTTAATCTTCTCATAATCCGAAATTGTGTTGCAATTCACCCATTCCCGAAATGTTACAACCTCATAATCCTTTTTACGGATTCCCCCAAAATACTTTTGAATCAGTGCTAAATTTGTTCCCTGCCATTCCTGTTTGGTAACATCTGTTATAGCCTGCCGTAAACGTTCCGGATCTGTAAACTTCCAAACTTGTCCAGAATTTAAGATTCCGATAAATGGTTCCTTAATTTCCAATGCATGGTGATTTGTGTCATAAATATAATGAATACCATCGTTTCTGTCCAAATAAAATGCTACCGCCTTATTCGCAAATATCGGCTCCTGATTACAAGTAATCACATTATTGGGGGTATTATAAATCCTTTGAAAACTTTCTTCGTCAACATATAAGTCGCCCTCCGCAAAAACAATTTCATCGAAGTCCATTCCCTGCACTTGTTCCAGACCTAAATACAGGCTATAGCCTGAAGCATAGTCTTGATAATGCGTATTCTGGATTAGAACAATCTTATCTTCAAACTCTTGAAAATACTTCGCAATAACAGACGATAATTCTTCAAACATAAATCCGCCTACCACCACATAATAATCAAATTTTACATTGTGATGCAGTATTTTATAGAGCAATGATTCCTCAATACTGTTTTGGTAATAAAGGCATTTTAGACATGCATATCCCAATGACTCACTAAATCGTGTGGACATACCTGCCACAGTTATAATCAATATCTTCAATGCTGCATCTCCTTTATACACCGTTCAATCCCCTGCTCCAATGTAATCTGTGGTTCCCAGTCAGTTCGCTTCCTTATTTTCTCCGTATTTAACAACCTTCTTTTTGGATCGGACTCTCTATAACCTTTAAATGTAATCTGTGGATTTTCAACCCCTGCTTTTTTTGCACACAATTTCACAAGATCTATAATAGAAATTTCCTCATCTGTTGCAACATTGTATACAGAACCATCTAACGCCGCCTCTGACTGTATTAAAGCGATTACAGCATCACAACTATCTTCATTATGCAAAAATGTACGATAGTTTTCTTTTGAATTTTCCAGCAATTCTACACTTCCCCGTTCCTTTAGCTGATTTAAAATATGCGGAATAATGTGTTTGGGATATAACTCATTTTTGCTATATACATTGGCAAAGCGTATGGAACACCCTTTTATCTTATTTTCCATCACTGCTTCTTTCATAAAAAACTCCGTCATAAGTTTCCCTGTCGCATAACTGGTTCTTTGACTATGCTCTGCATTTGCCAACAAAATATAATCCGACTCGGATACACCATTTTCTCCCCAAGAATTCATGGAATAGACTTCCGAAGTCGAGCAATTGATAAAGATATCTGCTTCCACTGCAATTGCCTGATCCAGAAATGCTTTCATACCAAGCACATTTGTTTCAAAAGTACGGTTGACATGATAAAAGTGCTCCGTATGAACGACCGCAGCGCAGTTAATATAAACCAGTTTTTCATACTGCATTTTTTCTGTTTGTACAAACTGTTTTAAATCATTCATTTGTGTAGTATTGTTTAAATCATACTCATAAAAATTAAAATTTGTATTTTCTAAGATATCTTCCACTGTCTTTAACGAAGATGCAAAGAAATTATCGAACCCAATCACTCGATTGCCGTTTCTAATTAACTTCCTTGCCAATTCATTGCCCGTCATTCCAGTAACGCCACTAATTATATATAATTGCATAGCCTAAACCCCCCACTTTAAACGTTCACGGTAAAAATCATCTACTTGACCATGATATGCAGATTGTTCTAAATCAATATTGTAAGTTGCTTTTCCAAACAGTACTTGTTCTTCTTCTATTTCTAATAGTGCATATTGCGCCATATTGTTTAAATTCCGTGGCTGCCCAACAGAACCAGGGTTAATGAAAATGGTCTTCTTTCTGTTCCGGCGCTTAATATCCTCACAACTATAATATTTTTCTACAAAATGCGGAAGATGCGAATGCCCAGAAAATACATAATCATATGGGCTGTATTCTGGTACAGCCTCCTCTGGTTTAATACTTTTCCAGAATGGATCTTCCAAACTGCCATGAACAGCAAGGCATTTCTTTCCGTTATAATCAAATTCTTGCTTTCCCGAGTCCGTCATTTCGTTGCATATATACTGCCATGAGGTATGATTTAATATACTTTTGGTATATTGTGCACTGTTTTTTCCACGCTGTGAGGAAAAATGGTCATATGCATTTCGAATAATGGCATCTTCATGATTTCCACGAATATTGCAGATTATCTTATAAGGAAGATTTTTTGCCATTTGTATCACTTCGTTGGAGTGCATTCCGTAATCAATCAGGTCACCTAATAAGATACATGCTTTGATGTCTGAATCTTGGGATACCTTGTCTAAGATGGATTGGAAAGCGGATTGGTTGGCATGGATGTCGGATAGGATGAGAAGTTTCATTGTTTATGTCTCCTATACCTCGTATATAACACCTGTTGAGAATATTTTCTTTTTTTCACTTTTTCTACCTGCTTCATTCACTTTCCTCCATAATTAAAAACACTCTTGTAATTTTTCTATTTTTAAAATGAAATATTATAAAAAATCCCAATGCAGCATATCCATCATTTTCCGCAAATACACACGGTTCTCAATTCTTCTATACAGACAAACCTCAGTGAACAATTCCCTATATCAACCAATTGTCTTTTTATTTCATCTGCACTATCTTTGACTGCAATTAGCACAGTTATTTTCCCGTCTTTAAGTTCAATAGGATTCACTATTTTGACACCATTAAATTCTGTATTCCATATTGATGAATCATTATCTGCAAAACATGACACAGTTATTTCTCCATCTTTTAATGCAGCATAACATAACCTTCCCCAATATCCCGTTCCAAAAACACACACGCTTTCTATCTTTTCTTCAAAATATGTATATAGCGCCCTTGCCAGTACTCCTGTTCCATTACCGATTGCCAGTAAAAAAGCATCCCATCTGTACGCATCTTCGATCCAAAATAAAGTGTCCGTTTTGTTGGGACAGGCATCAATATAGGTCATTGAAATCGCATATCTCTCATGAACCGTCTTTTCTTTATTAATGGCACTAAGACCTCCTAATTGAAAATATGCAATCGCTTCGTCCAAGTACCCAAATTTTACATGATGCGTATACAGCCTTAGCATAAGTTCATAGTCTGCTGCCATTTTATAGTTTGTATTAAAACCGCCATAGTTCTCATAAACATTCTTTTTTATAAATACAGAAGGATGTATAAATGGCATTTGATACCAGATTGTTTCTAAAGGTTCCGGAGGATATTCGTTTACTTTCCCTTCCTGTGTAACACTAAGCCACTTTCCGTACACCAAATCTACATTATTTTTTTCAAAATATTCAACTACTTTTTCCACTGCATATGAATTATACCAGTCATCGCTATTAATAATGCCTATCATACTCCCCGTTGCTTTTTGTATTCCCTTGTTCATTGCATCATATAGACCATTATCTTTTTCGCTGACAAAATACGAAATGGAATCAATATACTTTTCTACAATTTTTTGTGTACCATCTGTTGACAGTCCATCTATAATAATGTATTCAATATTTTTATAAGACTGGTTCAATACGCTTTGTATTGTGTGTTCGATTGTTTTAGCACCATTATATACAACTGTGATGATGCTGACTTTATAATTGCTTTTTAGCATGTAACTCCTCTGCTATGAAAGTATTTAAAACTCATAATTCCACAACTTGCCACTTTCCTGCGAGTTTACAATATATCTATATAGTTTTCACTGTCTATACCTCATATAACACGTCTTCAAGTGAAACAATCGGGCAATCTATCTTCTTTGATAACTGTTTTTCTATTTCATCAAAAAATGTGATTGCAGTCACCACAATTGCATCCACTGGTTCAAAATCATCATCCACTGATAGAACATCCACATCTGCATAGATTACATCTGCATTTCTGTCAATACCATACACTACGTTTGTATTTGTATTTTTAAGTTCTTCTACCAATGTCTGACCTGCATAGTTCATACCATAAATTGCAATATTTTTATAACCTTTTTCTTCAAAATACTCTGACAAATTTTTACCTTGCTGTTTTACTCTAACCCACTGATCCATCATTTGAAATAAGGCAAAGTGTTTGTCTGATTTTGCCTGAATACTATTTTTTTTACTGCCAGCAGCCCTTCCTACTATTCCTGCACCAATTACTGCTCCCGTTAATGCTGATAACATTGAAATTACTGTTTTCTTCAATTCAAATTCCTCCTAAATCTCATTAATAAGCATCTGTTTTTTCTGAATACTTCTCACCAAGTCATCATAGAAAACAATATTTTTTCCATATAAATAACCTTGTATTTCTAGCTGATGTAAAATATCTTCCCTTGAATAAATTGTGGCTATAATTATTAAAAAATCATCCACATTATTCATTTTAGCAATAATTTCTGGCGATTCTATTACAGTCCCCCATATGTTGTTGCCCCAAATATTCGGATTATTATCCACGCACCGAATACGATTAATACCATTATGTTTTAACAGCCAAACACACTCTTTCCCAATCGTTCCCGCACCAAAAATATAAATGATGGATTTTTCACTATTTAATAACTTGCTTAAAGAAAGTTTCACACTCGTACTGTCAGCTTTTAAATGACTCATCCTTGTATTTACATATTCTTCTTTAGTATCGTTTCCTACTGACACAGAAACAGTTATATAATATCCCATATGTTCAAATATTGGTTTCCAAAATGCAAAGTCATATTTTTCCCATGCATGGCAGCCAAATGGCAGTTCATTACTATTCAATTTAAAACATCTGCGAACATCTCGCTCAAAAGAGAATTTCAAAGCGACATCCATCGGTGCAACATGAAACTGATCAGAATTATGACTGGCCCAAAATGCATCCTCGTTTGTATCTATACAATTTGTTATTTCACCTTCTAATATATGCAAAAGAGCAGCCACTTTTCTAAGTGAAAACCCTCCATTACCAACATACCATACTCCATCACCTTCTATTGTTCTTAAGTATTTCATTCCGTTCAACCATGGAGCGCCAATATAATCATAACCATAATCACAAAACTGCTCCAAACAATCCGAAAACACAAATGCATCTAACTGAAAAATCAGAATAAATTCATATTGTTTAAAACGTCTGTAAAAGTCTTTGGAAAGCATCATTTGATTATAAGAATCCACACTTTCCATCCATTCATCAGGCACCTGTTCATATAGCAGATTCTCTTCTGTTGGGTACTTTCTTCTTGGTATTTTTTCC